>Ga0247825_10001454_pt1 | contig 15537 bp, 12 predicted proteins | sample 13C_Vanillin_Day_FD_194413 | JGI IMG/M metagenome (GOLD analysis project Ga0247825, IMG submission 194413) | Soil microbial communities from agricultural site in Penn Yan, New York, United States - 13C_Vanillin_Day48 | ecosystem: Environmental > Terrestrial > Soil > Agricultural land | place... | reverse complement strand
GGAGCGAGATGGTGGCGGGCCCAGGAGTCCGGTTGTCGAGCGCATGGCGAGGACGCTGCCGGTTGTAGAAGCGGACCCATGCGCTGATGCCCGCCCGTGCCGCGCTCAGCTTGCCGTAGTCCTTGAGGTGCGTCTTCGTACTTGAGCGAGCGCCACAGCCGTTCGGCGAACACATTGTCCAGCGTCCAGCGCTCGGCCTTGCCGTCCATTCTGATGTGCACCTGCGCGTCCTACAGCACGCAGATGAACTCTGGGCTGGTGAACTAAGACTCGACTAGACTAGGAGCCTTGTCGAAGAGCCTCAACGACCCACTACATGCTGAGCGGTGCAATCTAAACGCACCACTATGGGTCGTATGTAGGAGCGATTTCCGGCGATACTCCGACAAGCTCCTATTAATAGTGTTCTCACTGCTTCCCCAACAGCATTGATACAAGCGCTTACAAGGGCAGCAGGGGCTGCTCACCGCTCGCGAGCGTGGGAGATAATGGTCCGATGGCGCTTCTCATTCAGTCCCGGCAGCGGTAGGCGCACGGGCACTCCACGGGCTCGTCACACAAACGAGCCCGCGCAGCTCGCTCCCATCCGAGCCGGGTGGCAGCGGGGGACAGAGCGGGCGCACCGCGCACGGCGCGCAGACCTGCTCGACGCACTCGGGTGGGCAGCCCGGGAGCGGCGAGCTCGGGATTGCCCCTGGGCCCGCGCCCGCAACGTCGCTCTGGCTCCGATGCTCCTCGCCCGAGGGTGCACGCTCGTGAGCATTCGAGTGCTCCACTGATGCCGTGTTACCCGGCATGCGGCACCCACGAGCGATAGCACCATCACGGCCATGGCGGCGGACCCAGGTCATCTCCAGCGGTAGCTGCACATGAGCCTCTTGCCGCCTGCGAGCGGCTCCGGGAACGGGCTCGAGCCTCCTCTACCCACCACCCGGTGACGCTCTTCCTCCTGCCGGAGCTGCGCCAACTCTTTCTCCATGTGCTCCTCCAGGATGAGGGAGTTCAACAGGAAGATCATGGTGCTGGCTTGGCCACGGTTCTCGGGGCCTTCTCCAGCACCTTGAGCCGTGTGTTGACCAGCGAGTCCACGCTGTTGATGTCCGGCTTGGAGCTCTTCGCTCGCGCGTAGGCCGCCCGTGCCTCCTCCATCAGCCCGTAGCTCTCCGCGATCCGGCCCACCACGTACCAGTCGTAAGGCTCCAGCGCGCTCGTCCCCTGTAGCTCCAGCGACTTGAGCAGCAGCTGCCGCGCCTCCTGCCCCTTGCCCAACTCCGCATAGAGCGTGGCCAGTGTGTGCACGTAGGCCGCATTGCCGTAGCTCGTGAGCGTGTTGGCCTTCAGCGCATCCTCCACCGCCGACTCGTCCACCTTCCCCAGGAACAGCGTGTTCCACGCCAGCTCGTTGTACGTGTGCGCTGTCGCCTTGCCTGCCTCGACGATCTGCCGCCGGTACTCCTGCGCCTTCGCCAGGTCCCCGCGCATCGTCTCCGCGCTCGCCAACGTCTCCAGCGCCAAGTCGTCGTCCGGCAGCAGCTTCAGCCGTGCCTCCGCGCGCTTCGCCAGATCGTCCGGCCGAGCCAATTGCCGCAGCGCATACGTGGCGTGGAAGTACGCCGCCTCATCTACTGGCGCCGCCTCCAACAGCCGCTCCGCTGTCTCCAGAACCTCCGGCAGCCGCTTCAGCTGGTGGTACGCCGCCAGCAGATCCCGGTCGAATCCCCGCCGCTCCGTATCCGTTGCCGCCCGCTCGCGCGCCAGGCTCAGGAAGGGAATGGCCCGAACCGCCTGGTTGCCGAACGCCATCAGGCTCGCCGCCGCTACCCGCAGCTCGTCCTTCCCGGCCGCTGCCGCCCCCTTCTTCCACAGACGCAGGAAGTTGGCGCCGGCCTGGCTCTCCGTGAGCGTCGGCGGCATCGCGTCCCGCGCCCAGTCCAACCACTGACGCGCGCTGTCCAGGTCTCCCGCCTCCACTCGCCTCATCGCCTCCTGGCCGAGCACCCCGTAGTCGTACCCCGTGCCCAGCAGCCTGAACTCGCTGCCCGAACGCACGACGAACCAGTTCTCCGTGGTGCTGGCACCCTCGAAGGGCAGGCGCGATTGGATGCGGTAGCCCCGCTTCCCATCTCCCTCCACCCGGAGCTCCATCATCGACAGCGCCAGGTCCACCGCGGCTGTCTGAGGCACCTCCGCGAGCACCCCGCGGTTGAGCAGGATCCGCACCGTTCGCAGCACCTTGGCCGCCAGCTCTGGCTCCGCGGTGAGCCCGGACTTGTGGATCAGTCCCTCTGTCTGGGCCTTGCCACCGTCCTCGTCCAGCACCGCCAGGAAGAGCCGCTGCACCACCGCGCGCGGATCATCACTCTTCAGGGACTTGCGCTCGAAGCGCACTGCCTTCCCCAAGGGGATGAGGCGCCGCTGCTTCTCCACGGCGTCGGTTGCGCCCCGGGCCGCCTCGGTCAGCAGCGCATGGGCCTCCGGATAGCGGCGCAGGCGCATCAGCCTGCTGGCGGCATCCTCCAGCACCTCTCGCCGGGCGTCGATCGCCGGCACCCACTTCGCCGCGTTCTTCACTGCCGTCGCGGAGCCGTCCACCAGCGCCGAGGCGCTCAGCCGCAGGCTGGTGCGCAGCGTCGAGGGCTCCATGCCGTTGGCCAGCTTCAGCACCTCCGGGTACCGCTCCAGCAGGAACAGGTCGAGCAGCAGGTGGTCGTCCATGTCCCGCCGGTTCAGCTCCTCCCGCAGCGCCTTGTACTCCACCACGGCCTCCTCCAGCCGCGACCCCGCGCCATAGCGCTCACCCCGAGGGCCATACTCGAGGAGGATGCCCAGATCGCCGCGGGTCTCGAAGTCGTCTGGAGCGATCGCCTTGGCCTTGCGATAGGCCGCGAGAGCGCCCGCGTAGTCGAAGCCGGGCTTGAAGCGGCGGCCCAGGGAGTCGTGCTGCAGCACCCACCCGAGGATGCGCCAGCCCAGGGCGGACGAGGGCTCCAACTCGATGGCACGGCGAGCCTCGGCGCGAGCCTCCTCACCGATGCCTGCCTCCAGCAGCGCCAGCGCAGTCTGGGTTCGGTGCAGCGCCTCGTTCGGATGCTGCTCCTCCATGCGGCGGTACACCTCGAGCGCCTCGGTGACGCGGCCCGCTGCCAGCAGCACCGCGCCGTCATGGTCGAAGCCCAGCAGCGGCTCCTCCTCCGCACGCAGGATGTCCAGCTCCGCGCGGAAGGCCTCCACCTCGGCGGGGGACCAGCGGCGCTTGCCCGTGTCGAAGCGGAAGTCGACGTGCACCTCGTGGCCCTTCTGGGTGTACTCGCCCGAATACGTGGCGGGTCCGAGCCTGCGCTTGAAGTCCTTGGGCAGCGGCCTGGCCGAATAGCCCGGAGGAGGCACGACCTTGTAACGCAGCTCGCCGACGTAGGGCTCCAGCAGCACCAGATCGCTCTGGCGCCGGATCCATGGCAGCGCGTCCGAGGGCTCGTCCAGCAGGTAGTCCGGGAGCCGCCCGAGAAGATAGGCGCCACCGAGCGCCAGCGCTGCCTCCTTGTCGTCCGTGTAGCCGCGGCTGGCCTCCTCCACCTCCAGCTCCACGCGGAAGGGCTTCTCCGGCGCCTCCAGCTCCTGCGGCTTCAGGCGCTTCATGTCCGAGGCGGAGAAGGTGCTCTTCACGTAGTCCAGATAGCCCTCACGCACCCGAGAGGACTCGGTCAGCGTGAAGTGCTCGCGGTACGAGGAGGCCACGGTACCGGTGGTCTCCTTCACCTCGACGACGCGCGAGGGCCCGCGCTCGGACAGGTACACCTCACGGGTGGTGGTGATGCGGTTGGCGGACGGAGGCAGCTCAGTGGTCCGCACCAGGCGCTTCGTGTCCGGGTGGGCCACCAGCGCCAGCCGGCCCTGCACCATCGCCGGCAACTGCCCCGGCGGGCTGAAGGCATCCGTCGCGTCGATCCACAGGGTGGGCGTGCCCGGCACGTAGACGATCGCGTGATCGAAGAGGCCGAAGCCGGGCAGCGACTCCTGGACGTCCTCCAGCCCCGTGCGCAGCAGCGCCACCGAGGCCGGAATGCCCGAGGCGCGCAGCAGCCCCACCAGCAGCGTCGAGAGATCCTTGCAGTCGCCATAGCGCCGAACGAGCACCTCGGCGGGCTGGCGGGGGACGACGGCGGCCTCGCCGAACTGGAGGCTCGTGTAGCGCACCTGCGAGTGGATCCACTTCATCAGCTTGCCGGCCACCACCTCGCGTCGCTTCTCCTCGCCGACGATCTCCTTCGCCGTGCGCTCCAGCTCCGCTCCGGCCAGTTGGATCTCCACCGTCTCGTGGTAGCGGCGGGCCAGATCCGCCCACGCCCGGCCGGTGGAGAATGCCAGGTGCGGCCAGCTCACGGCGTCCGCGGGCGTGTAGGGCTCTGGCACGGATACGGGCTCGAGCGGGCCCTGCTCGAAGAAGAGCCGGGTGCGCCCGTCCGCTTCCGTGCGCCGCGGCTTCACGCGCAGGCCCCGCGCCACGAAGTGCAGCGGGCTGCCCTGGGGCACCTCCAGCGTGAGGCGCACCCGCCGGACCGGCACCTCCCTGCCGACGAAGAAGCGCCGCGCCGCGCCGCTGGAGAAGAGGCTCTCCGTCTCGCGCGTGGTGATGAGCTGCTCCACCACCGCCCCCTCCGTGATGGCAGGCAGCGGCCCCCGCACCACGCGCCGATCCGACATCATCTCTGGCGCCATGTCCGCAGGGGTGGAGTCCGACAGGGTGGAGGGATCCAGCGAGTGGGCCTTCCCGTCCGGAGTGATGACGCGGGCACGCACCTCCGGGCGCGCCTCGTGCCATGGCGAGTAGCCGATGCCTACGGTGGCCCAGCCCTTGGCGCCCTCGGGGGTGAGCACGCGGTAGACGAGGCGCGAGGTGGACATCTCGCGACCCTTTGCGTCGTACGAGTAGCTGACCTCTTCCAGGAGCACCTCGACGTCGGCCCCCGGAGGGGTGGGCAGCGCTGCCGCGGCCCCTGCGATGGCGGCCGGATCCGCAGTGAACGGCGGGGCCTCCCAGGGATCAGCCGCGAAGGCTGGCAGGGCAGCAAGCAGGACAACCAGGGCGAGACGCATGCAAACCCTCACTCTCGCACTCTCCTTTGCTCGCTGGGAGTCGACGCTTTCCCCACACAGGGGACTGTCTGTAGGGGGTGGAGAATTTCTATACTCCGACCCTTACCTCCGGGCTGGCATTGTCCCCGCCCCGGGGTCCTTACTCATGGTCCGTCGTCTCAAGCTGTTCTGGAAGCTGGCCCTCATCGCCGTACTCACCCCCGTGTCGGTGGTCCTCGTGGTGTTGCTGGCACTGCGGGGGACCTGGGCGCTCCAGTCCGAGTACGACGACATGTACAACCTCCGGTTCGGGTCCATCGTGGCGCTCGAGGAGGCCAACACCCACCGCGAGGCCATGTCGGGAGATCTTCGGCTGCTGGCCTGGGGTGTGCTCCCGGCGCAGGAGCAGGCCGCGCGGATCACCCGGGTGCGGGAGCACGAGGAGGCCCTGCTCTCCTTCATTGCCAGGTACAAGAAGGACTGGGCCACCGTGAAGCATCCCGAGTTCACGCAGCTGCTCGTGAGCCAGAATGAGCTGAAGCTGCAGCAGGATGAGGCCTCCGCGCTGGAGCTCTTCGATGTGGCTTTTGCCGGCTACCAGCCCCTGAGGGATCACGTCTTCAAGGGACAGAAGGACACCGAGGAGCAGCTCGAGAGCTCGCTGGCGCGGCTGGCGGAGGCGATGAGCTGGCTGCAGGCCCTCAACCGCAGGTTCGTGGTGCTGTCCAACACGAGCGCCCAGTCCGCCTTCCTGCGGCTGAGCGTGCTGCTGCCCTTGCTCACCCTGGTGCTGAGCGCCCTGGGGCTGCTGCTGGCGTGGTGGATCTCTCGCATCATCATCGAGCCCGTGGCGCGCCTGACGCGGATGACGATGCGGCTGTCGCGCGGCGAGCTGGAGCTGCTGGAGGACGGCGAGCAGGCGTTGGATCTGGAGGTGGACACGCGGGACGAGATTGCCCTGCTGCTGCGGTCCACGTTGGACATGGCGCGCTCCATGCAGCAGATGGTGGCCATGGCGGTGGGCCTGGCGCACGGCGATCTCACGGTGCGGGTGATGCCGCGCTCGGAGCAGGACGCGCTGGGCAAGGCGCTGGGCGAGGCGGTGGGACGGCTGACGAAGATCGTCGCCGAGGTGCGGGCCGGGGCGGCCTCGCTGGCGTCGGCCTCGGCGCTGCTGGCGACCTCCTCTCAGACGCTGGCGCAGGGCTCCATGGAGCAGGCGGAGATCACCGAGGAGAACGCGCGGACGCTCAAGGACATCAACGTCGCGGTGCTGCGCAACACCGAGAGCTGCCACAAGATGGAGGAGGAAGCGCGGGTGGGCGCCCTCAACGCGGAGCGCAGCGGCAAGGCGGTGGGCGAGACGGTGGATGCCATGCGGCGCATCTCCACCAACGTCTCGCACATCGAGGAGTTCGCGCACCAGACGAACATGCTGGCGCTCAACGCGGCCATCGAGGCCATCCGCGCCGGCGAGCACGGCAAGGGTTTCAGCGTGGTGGCGGGCGAGGTGCGGCGGCTGGCCGAGCGCAGCAAGGCGGCGGCGCGGGAGATCGGCGAGCTGGCCATCTCCAGCCGGGCGGTGGCGGAAGAGTCCGGGCGGCAGCTGAGAGATCTGGTGCCCTCCATCCGCCGGACAGCGGAGCTGGTGAGCGAGGTGGCGGCCTCGACACGCGAGCAGTCCACGTCCGTGGGGATGATGAGCGAGGCCATGGCGGCGGTGGAGCGCTCCACGCACGGCAACGCGAGATCCGCGGAGGGGTTGGCGAGGGAGGCCGAGGCGCTGGCCGTCCAGGCGGACGCGCTGCGGCGGCTCACGTCCTTCTTCCGGGTGGGGAGCCTGGAGGGGATCGATCTCAGCGAGCCCTTCCTGCTCCCGCCCGACGCGCAAGTGCCGATCGCGTCGCCGCCGCCGCTCGACACCTCCGCGCCCGTGCTCACGGGGGGGGACGGGCTCCCTCCCACCGGAGAGACCCAGAGCCTCTGAGCTCAGGACGCCGCGGGCAGGTGATCGCGGATGACGCCGAGCCAGTACTCCTTGCCGTAGTACTGGCTCATCTTCCCGAGCAGCTTCCCGTCCCGGAAGAGCAGGAAGGTGGGGATGCCGAAGAGGCCGAAGCGCCGCGCCAGCTCCTCGTGCTCATACGCGTTCACCTTCACCACGCGCAGGGGCGCGCCCTGCAGCTCGGAGAGCAGCGTGGGCTCGGCCGCCGCGTAGATGTCGCAGTTGGGGCACCCGGGGCCCCAGAAGTCCACCACCACCAGCTCGCTCCGAGGCTCGAGCACCAGCGCGTCAAAAGTCTCCGGGTTCGCTTCGTAGGTCGCCGGATGGGCCATGCCTCTTCCTAACGGGCTGGCCCTCACTGTGCCAGCGGCCTGCGCTCGAAGTCCTCGCTCTGCGGCGTCTTGCGCCCGTACACCGTGCCCGAGGGCAGCGGCCCGAAGTAGATGGCGTCCACCGGGTGGTACAGCAGGGGCCTGCCGGCCGCCGACAGGAGCCGGCCGTCGAAGAGGCCCACCTCGCCCCCGCTCCGCGAGAGGGTGAAGGGCAGGTGCATGGATCCCAGGGCTGTATTCCCGCTCGCCCGGAAGCGCAGCACCTGGCCGGGGGCCATGGAGAGGGTGGGCAGCCGGTAACGGGTGGTGGCGCGCAGATCGTTCGTCAGCTCATAGCCCTCCAGGGAGAGGGGCGTGGTGCCTCGGTTGACGAGCTCTATGTAGCCGGAGCTGCCCGCGTTCACCTCGCGGATCACCAGCGTCCCGCTCCCGTGGGCCTTCAGCATGTCCAGCATGCCCCGGAGGAACGTGGCGCGCCCACGCACATAGCGCTTGAGGAACGCCTGGGCCAGCGGGACATGCTGGGCGGAGGTGTACGGATCCTGGGCCAGCTCCGGTTGCACCAGCGCCCACAGCGCGTCGATGTGCTCGTTCGCCTTGGCCTCCGAGAAGGGACCGTCGAGCGCCGCCTCCAGCTTCGCGATGAGCCGGGCGCGCAGGGCGGGCCGGTCCCAGATGCGGGTGTTGAGCACGCTCCAGGTCGGCCGCTGGCCCGGGCGCTCGGCCACTCGCGTCTCGTACATGCGCTGCACCCACGGATCATACAGACTGAAGGACTGCGGCCACCGGTTCGTGATGGGCGGATCGTTCGGGCTCCACGTGCGCCAGAAGAGCATCTGGGCATTGTTGAGATCCCACGGCGTGTACTGCCAGCGATCCTTCAGGTGCTCGTGGATCCAGTAGCTGCGCGAGTCCTCGATGATGTTGTTGGAGATGAGCGCGTCCGCGGCGAGGTTGCCCAGGTATGCCTCCACGTCCACGAAGCGCTCTAGCTTCGCCTCGAACTCCGAGTCATCCGAGCGGTTCACCCAAGCGAGGAACGCGGTGAGGTCCGCGTGGCCGGTGTCCTCGTTGGTCTTCTTCTCGAAGTCGTCCTGGTAGGAGGAGCCGGGCTGCAGCGTCAGCTCGCAGTTGCGGGCTCCGCAGCGGTAGATGGAGGCACTGCGCTCCATGGCATGGTGCTTGAGGTAGTCCTTCCCCACGTGCTCCATGTCCAGGTAGAGGCCGTTGGGCTGGCCGTTGACGCTCACCCGCGCATAGCGGGCACGCGGCACCGGCAGCCCCAGGGCGGTGTAGAGGTCCACCGCGAACTTCTCCGTCAGCTTGGCGCTGTCGTACCACTCGGCCAGCAGCTCGAAGTGGTCGCGATCCCCCAGCTCGTAGCCCGGGTCCAGCTCGATCTTGAAGCTCTTCTGGGGCAGATCCCGGGTGCTCGCGCCGCGGTAGCGGACCTGGCCTAGGGCCTGCTCGCCGTCGAGCACCACCACTACCGGCACCCGCTCATCCGAGTGCGGATCCGCGTTCAGCCGGTCCAGGTCCGCCGGGGCGATCTGCAGCTCGAAGACGGGGATGCGCGTCTGCAGGGGGGGGTACTCCCCCAGCCGAGGCCCCGGGTCCGGGATTACCACGTCCGGATCGCCCACAGGGGGCTGCGTGACGCCCGGGTCGGGGACGCCGCTGTCCGGGGGCACCCCGGGGGCAGAGGGGAGCGGGTCCGACTCTGTCTTACCTCCAGGATCTACGGGCGGTTCAAAGGCCTCAGGCCCACATGCCACCAGCCCCGTCACACCTACTACTACCAGCAAGCCCCAGCGCCGCATCGGCAGGCCCTCCGTTCCGAGGGCAAGGGGCCGTGCAGCAGGCGTGCCTCACGGTGTGTCAGGCGGACAATGCTCGAAAGCCCCAGCAGGCAAGAAACTGGGAGAGCCGCCCGCCTGGATAGGAAAAGGATTGCCCACAGTGGGGACTCCAGGGGAAGGGATGGGAAGGTAACAGTGCGTCCCGGGGCGATCAGAATGCCACTCGGGCGGATGAAGATTCGCTGAGTGAGGTGCGGAGCGGTGTAGAACGCTGTTCATTTGAAGCTTTTCCCTGGCCAGCGAGCGCACGAAGACCGACATTGACACTGCGCAGGGGGGCCTGGGCGCCTGGCAAGGGGCGCCGCTGAATCGTGGAGGGGCCATGCACGAGTGGTTGGAGGCACTGCAGAAGTCAGCGAAGACGACGTCCCCGGGAGTGACCGCGGAGGAGCTGCGGAGGGCCGAGACGGAGGCCGGGGTGCCTCTGCCGGGTGAGCTGGGGGATCTGTATTCGACCTTCAACGGCGGCACGTTCGAGGGAGAGGTGGTGCTCTACCCGCTGCATGGCGAGGGTGAGCAGGCCAGCGTGCTGGAGAAGACGCGCAAGATGCTGGTGGGGCTGCCAGTGTCGGGGGTGTGGCGCTTCGGGCTGAAGGGCATGCACCGCCACCTCTATACCGCGCGCAAGTCCGCCCTGGTGCAGCAGGGGGACAATGGCGGGACGCTGCCGGAGTGGGTGCAGGCGCTCGGGGACGAGGACTGGATCTACGCCACCTGGGACGATGCCAAGAGCGAAGCGCGCTTCTACCGCTCGCTCTCGAGCATGCTCAGCGTGCTGGTGCCGCCGGTGGAGAAAGAGGAATTCGGTGAGACCACGTTCGCGCGCGCCATCGCCGCGGTGCAGGGAGCGCTGAGCGAGCTCGACGATACAGAGGAGAAGGGCGAGGAGCAGGCGGAAGGTGGGAAGCAGGCGGAGGGTGAGGAGCAGGCGGAGGGTGAGGAGCAGGAGGGCGGCGAGGTGCGCGAGCTCGCGTACGACTACGAGGAGGAGCTCAAGGCCGCGGACGCCGCGCTCGCGGAGATCGATGCTCAGCTCCAGAAGCCCGCGGTGATCGCCGCCGACCGGCGCATGGAGAAGCTCCCGAAGCCAGCGGCCAGGAAGAAAGCTCCACGGAAAGAGAAACCGGCGGAGACCCCCGCCGCCAAGGGGGAAAGGGATCTCGAGAAGCCTGCGGTGATTGCCGCTGAGCGGCGGATGGAGAACCTCAAGGGCAAGGCCGGGCAGGAGCAGCCTGCGGCGCCTCGTAGGAAGGCCGCAGCCCGGACGGCGGCGAAGAAGGCCCCGGTGAAGAAGGCCGCGGCCAAGAAGGCCCCGGCCAAGAAGGCCCCGGCCAAGAAGGCCCCGGCCAAGAAGGTGCCCGCGAAGAAGGCTGCGGCCAAGAAGGCTCCGGCCAGGAAGGTGCCTGCGAAGAAGGCTCCGGCCAGGAAGGTGCCTGCGAAGAAGGCCGCGGCGAAGAAGGCTCCCGCCAGGAAGGCCGCAGCCAAGAAGGCTCCAGCGAAGAAGACAGCCGCGAAGAAGGCCCCGGCGCGTCGCGGACGCTGAGCCGGACCGGAGAAGATCCCGGGGTGAGAGGCGCTCGCGGCCTCTCATCGCGTCCTTCCTCAGTGCCAGGCCTCGGCCTCTTTCTCCTTGGGCTCAGGTGGGCGAGGTGGAAGCGTCTGGGTGTCATCCCGCTCCTCCGCCGCCCACCTCGCCTGGCGCCGCGCGAGCCAGTCCTGCGCCAGGATCTGCAAGGCCCCCGCCACGGGCAGGGCCAGCAGCGCTCCGAGGATGCCCGCGAAGGCGGTGCCTGCCAGCATCGCCAGCGCGATGAGCAGCGGGTTCATCCGCAGGGTGCGCCGCTGGATGAAGGGCTGGAGCAGGTGGTTCTCCACCTGCTGGTACAGCAGGAAGATCGCCAGCGAGATGAAGCCCGCATGCGTCCCTGTGGAGGCGAACGTCGCCCCCACAATCAGCAAGCCGCCCATGAAGGCCCCGATGAACGGGATGAGCCCCAGCACCGCCATGATCAGCCCCAGCGGCAGGAAGTAGGGCACTCCCAGCAGCGCCAGGCTCACCGTCGTCACCGCTCCGCCAATGAGCGAGATGAGGAACGAGCCGGCCACGTAGCGGCCCACGGTGCGGTACATCCGCACCCCAAGCTGCTGCCAGTGTCCCCGCTTGCGCGGCGGCACCCAAAGCAGCGCCTTGTCGAACAGGTCCTTGCCGAAGGCGAGGAAGAAGGCCGACAGCACCATCACGGTGATGAAGGCCGCCACATGGTGGAGCACGCTCGTCACCACGCCCAGCACGGGTACTGCCGCTCCAGGGAACTGCTGGCGCACCTCCTCGGCGAGCCGGTCGGAGAGGTGGTACCGGGCGTCCAACCACTCCATCCATCCCTGATGCCGCAGGGACTCGATGAAGCCTGGGGTCGCCTGCACCAGCTGCCGGCCCTGGTCTATCACCATCGGCACGAACGTCCTCAGCAGCGCCGCGACCAGGCCCAGGGCTGTGACATACACCAGCGCTACCGCCATGCCGCGCCGCAGGCCATGGTGCTCGAGCCACGTCACCAGCGGGTTGGCCGCCAGCGCCAGGAAGAGCGCCACCAGCGCCCAGGACAGGGCGCCGCTGGCCTCGCGCACCAATGTCAGCACTCCCAGCAGGCCCAGGACGTTGAGCCCCACCGTCCACACCGTACGGGGCGATATCTGGGAGCGCGAGCGTGACGCCGCCACGTCCCTACCCTTCGGGCAGCTCGTTCTTCTGGATCGGGCGCAGTTCCTCGCTCGGCCGCGCCGTCACCTCGGGCTCCTCCTCTTCCTCGTCGCTGCGGCGGAACTCGTGGATCTGATCCGGAAGAATGTCCCGGAAGTCGGGCTCCTCTTCCAGCGGCGGGGTGGCGGCCAGATCCTGGTCGGTGATGTTCACCTCTTCTTGCCCAGTCACCGGATCCACGTGGCGCCGCGAGGTCGACTCGCCCACATCCTCCGCACCCAGTTTCTTGAAGCGCATGACTCTTCCTCCTAGCGAGGGAATTCGGTGGGTCGCCTGCTGTCGAGCTAACAGTGCGGAGCCCAGGGAGGGGCGGCAACGAGCGCTGGCTGCCCGCCTGCCCCCTGCGCCGGGCGGGTCAGCGTTCCGCGCTCGGAGCGCGGGCAGCCGGGTAGGCAGGCTCCAGGTTCAGCAGCACCATGGCCAGGGCCAGCACCCGGGAGAACGTCTCGCGCACCGCATAGCGACGGGTGGACGGCTGCCCCTCGTCCGCTGCCACGCCCCACGCGTCCATCCCCACCGAGTTGGCGATGTAGAGCGCGCGAGGCAGGTGGAAGCGCTGCGTCACGAGCAGCGCCTTGCGAACCTGGAAGACGGAGAAGGCGCGCACGCAGCTGTCATAGGTGGACAGCCCCGAGTCATCGCCCAGCACCGCCTGCTCGGGCAGTCCCCGCTCCAGCATGTAGCGGCGCATGGCCCGGGTCTCGTCATGGAAGCGGTCCGAGTTGTCTCCGCTGACCAGCACCGTCTGGGCCTTGCCCGCCTTCCAGAGGGCAATGGCCGTGTCCAGCCGCTGCGCCAGCACGGCCGAGGGGACGCCACCCGGCGCCAGCCCCGCCCCGAAGACGAGCGCCACCGGGGCCTCCGGGGCAGTGCTCAGCGGGACAATGCGGTCCGCGTAGCGCACCTGGACGAAGTGCGACAGGGCCACCACCCCGAGCACCGCCACGGTGCTCGCAAGGAGCCCTCTGCGCATCCACACTCCGAGCACGCCACGACGCCCCATTCCTGCATTGTCTCCTGGCCCGCTGACGCCTGGAAGGGGGTGGGGCGGGCGCTCTTCATGCAGGGGAGCTTGCAGAGCCGGCGGCCGGGCGCAGCACATGGCGCTCGACGATCTCCAGGAGCTGGTCAAGGTCCGCAGGCTTCTTGAGGAAGGCAGCCACATTGTAGTTGGCTGCGTAGAGGGCCCGATCCCGGGGGGTCATGGCGGACATTCCCGCCGAGATGATGACCACCGGCACCTCCTGGTATCCATCCGTCTCCTTGCGGAAGGTCAGCACCCGGTGGCCGTCCATCACCGGCATGGCCATGTCCAGGAGGATCAACGCAGGCCGGGGAGTGCCCTGCAGGTGCTCGAGGGCCTGCCGTCCGTGGCTCGCCGCGAGCACCTGGAACCCGTTCATCTCCAGCAGGCCCTGGAGTGCCTCCCGGATATCGGCGTCATCCTCGACGAGGAGGATGGGACCGCTTGAGGGTGAGGCCATTGGGACACCTCCGGCGCGGGGAGCCTGTCCTGAAAGGCTATGCCCCCCGGGGCTACACGGCACCTCGAGCAAAGGGCCCTCCCGCCCGGTTGCTCCCTGAAGGACAGCTTCTACCGGGGCCCGGTGGGGTGAAGGCTGCGGTTGACCAGCTGACGCACCGCTTATATAGGGGGCGCCGCCCGGTGCCTGCCCCCCTTCCCTGGGGGCGCAGGGCCGCGTCCGAACAGGAGCTACAGGCCCCATGGCGTCCCTTCGCGACATCCGCAAGCGCATCCGCACGGTGAAGAACACTCGGCAGATCACCAAGGCGATGAAGATGATGTCCGCCGCCAAGCTGCGCAAGGCTCAGGACGCCATCATCGCGGCGCGTCCCTACGCTCAGATGCTGGACCAGATCATCTCTGATCTGGCGGCCCGCTCTGCGGACCAGGAGTTCGCTCACCCGCTGCTGGTATCCCGTCCCATCCGCCGCGCGGAGCTGGTGCTGCTCACCTCGGATCGCGGCCTGGCCGGTGGCTTCAACTCCAACGTCATCCGCCGCGCCAGCCGCTTCCTCTACGAGAACAGCGCGCTGGAGCGCATCCAGTTCTCCACCGTGGGCCGCAAGGGCCACGACTTCTTCCGCAACCGCCGCCAGACCATCCGCAAGGACTTCGGCTACCTCTACCAGCAGCTGAACTACCTCTCCGCCAAGGCCGTGGCCGAGGAGCTCACCGCCAGCTTCCTCAATGGCGAGGTGGACGCCGTCTACATCATCTACAACGAGTTCGTCTCCGCCATCAGCCAGAAGGTCGTCGTGTCCCAGATGCTGCCGCTGCAGACCCTGGGCACTGGCGCAGAGCCTGCCGCCGCCCCTTCGGGCACCAAGGCCCCCGCGGGAGGGATGGCGATGGTGGACTTCAAGTACGAGCCGGGCCGCCAGGAGGTGCTGGACCGGCTGGTGCCCCAGGCCGTCTCCATCAAGCTCTACCGCGCTCTCCTGGAGAGCGTGGCCAGCGAGCACAGCGCCCGCATGGCCGCCATGGAGAACGCCACCAGCAACGCCACGGACATGATCGCCACCCTGTCGCTGCACTACAACCGCACGCGCCAGGCCGTCATCACCAAGGAGCTGATGGAGATCGTCTCCGGCGCCGAGGCGCTCAAGTAGTACAGTCCTGCCTCCTTACGGAGGGACAGGACCATGAATCGACTGGGAGTGATGCTCGTATTGGCGACGGTGTCTGGGTGCACCTGTGGAACGGTGCCCAGCGGACACGGTGGCATTGTCTTCGACTCGTTTGGCCAGGGCACGCAGAAGGAGCTCTTTGGCGAGGGGCTGCACTTCCTCCGGGTGGGCAAGGACCTCATCGTCTACGACATGCGTGTGCAGGAGATGAAGGAGGAGCTGAACGTCCTCTCCAACAACGGCCTGGACCTGCGGGTGGACGCCAGCGTGCGCTACCGGGTGGATCCTCCCAAGCTCTTCGAGCTGCACACCCAGACGGGACCCCGGTTTGCGGACATCCTTATCGGGCCCATTGTGCGCTCCGAGGCCCGCAAGGTGTTCGGCCGCTACGCGCCGGAGGAGATCTATTCCTCCAAGCGCGAGCAGATCGAGAAGGAGATCTACGACGAGGTGACGAAGGCGCTCCAGGGCAAGCATGTCGTCGTGGAGGCCATCCTCGTGAGGGACGTCTTCCTGCCGGAGGCCATCCGCCAGGCCATCGCGGACAAGCTGGCCGAGGAGCAGCGCAGCCAGAAGATGCGCTTCACCCTGGACAAGGAGCGCCAGGAGGCGGAGCGCAAGACGATTGAGGCCGAGGGCATCGCCAAGTACCAGAGCATCGTCCGCCAGGGGCTCACCCAGGAATACCTGCGCCTCAAGGGCATCGAGGTGACGGAGAAGCTGGCCGCCAGCCCCAACTCGAAGATCATCATGGTGGGCAGCGGCTCCAGCAGCGGTCTGCCGCTGGTCTACCAGGCAGACGGGAAGTGAGGGGTGGCGCCGGGCGGAGGGGGGCCTTAAGTCCCGCTTCTGACC
>Ga0247825_10001453_pt1 | contig 15537 bp, 14 predicted proteins | sample 13C_Vanillin_Day_FD_194413 | JGI IMG/M metagenome (GOLD analysis project Ga0247825, IMG submission 194413) | Soil microbial communities from agricultural site in Penn Yan, New York, United States - 13C_Vanillin_Day48 | ecosystem: Environmental > Terrestrial > Soil > Agricultural land | place... | reverse complement strand
GGACGTCACGCAGGTACACGGTGATATCGGTGACCGGCGGGCGCACCGGGATGTCGTACATCATCTGTGCGACGAAGCCGCGGTGGTAGCTCGTATGGTTGACCAGGTGCTGGAGGATCTCGCGCCGCGTCATCGCGCCCTCGCCGCCGCCGACGAAACCGAACCGGACCTTCTCATCCAGCGACGCCTCGGGAACCGATTCGGCCCACTCGATGTACCAGCGGTCGAGCTCCTGCTGCGAGCGCCGCAGCTCGGCGAGCGGCGGATGCTCCGCGGTATTGCGCGCGGCGTAGCCGTGCGGCCGGCCCTCGAGATGCGCCTGGAAGATGCGGTCGATGACGTAGTTGTGGTTGAGCGTGTGCACCATGTTCTTGAACACGCTCGGGCGCGGCTTGACCGCCTCGCCCTCCGGCAGCGCAGCCACCGCGTCGAAGATCAGCTCGTTGGCCCACGCGTTGTAGCGCGCGAGCATCCTCTCGTTAGAACCCAATGGTCAGCCCCACGTTGAGCACCGGAAAGTACTTGGCGTTCTTGAGCTCATCCTCGAGCCGCCTTTGCTCTGCCGGCACCTCGGCCTGCAGGGCACCGCACGCCGCGGGCGAAAGCGAGCCGCAGTTCGCCGTGAGGCGCGCCTTGGGCGAGCCCATGAACATGATGCCGAGATCGGCATAGAAGTTGATGCCCGCGCCCGCCACCGTGCCCCAGCCGATGCCGAGGTAGGGCGCGGCGTTGTTGCTCGGCTCCACCGTGCCGCTCAGGCTGCCGCCGAACCGCGCCGCGTTGACATCGTACTTGTTGTCATGGAACACGAACCCGCCGGTGATGCGAAACAGCGGCCCGAGCGGGTGGAATTCCAGGAAGGCATTCAGGTTCGAGAGCTTCAGCTTGCCGTTGTAAGTCACGGCGTCCGTGCTCACGTCATGGTCCCAATCCAGAGCCGAATAACCGAGGCGCGCGGAGAGCGCCGGCGCCAGGTTCCACGCGATGTCGGCGCCCACGCCCATCGTGCCGGCGCGCACGCCGATGCCGCCGGCCTGCGCCGAGCTCGCCGCAGCGAGCAAACCGATCAAGATCAGGTTCTTTTTCATGTCCCACTCCTTCCTGCCGGAAAGCTTAGCGTACTTCGCCTGCCATGAAACAGGGATGAGCTGACGTCGCCGCTAGCCGACGCTTGCGCGGCGGCCGTTCTTGACGAAGATCAGCAACCGCCGCCCACAGGCATCCATCATCCTCCCATGACTCCCGTGATCGAAACCGAGGCGCTGATAGACCTCGCCCCCGACGCGATTCTGGTCGCCGAGCGCGACGGCCGGCTGAGCTTCGTGAACGATGCGGCTTGCCGCCTGCTCGGCTGCGCGCGCGACGAGCTCGTCGGCAGGCCGGTGGCGGAGCTCGTGCCACCGGCGCAGCTCGACTGCTTCAGGCGGTCCTCGGTCGATCCCACCGAATGCGAACTGCGGCGCAAGGACGGCAGCTGGGTGCCGGTGGAGGCCCGCGCGCGCATGCTGGAGAGCGGCCAGTGGCAGGGCTTCTTGCGCGACATCTCGGAGCGCAAGGCCCTGGCCGCGCAGATCGACGCGGACCGCCGGCGACTGCAGACCATCCTTGACACGATGCCCCTCGGAACGTTGATCCTGCAAGCCGACGGCCGCCTGTTCTTCAACCGGCGCACCGAGGAGCTGCTCGGCATGCGCCTGTCGCCGACCGCCGGCAGCGCGCAGTATGCGGACCGCATCAAGTTCCCGGACGGCAGCCCGGTGCCGCAGGAGCAGTTGCCCACGCGGCGCGTCCTGAGCGAAGGCGTTTCCATCGTCGCCGAGGAGTACTGCGTCGAGCGGCCTGACGGCGCGCGCATCCCGGTGCTGGGCAGCGCGGCGCCGCTATTCGACGAGCACGGCGCCGTCGTCGGTGTGGTCGGCGTGTTCCAGGACATGAGCGAGCGCATGCGCGGCGAGCAGGCAATCCGCGCGAACGAGCACCTGCTGAAGAGCGTCTTCGACATCTTGCCCGTGGGCGTCTGGGTCGCGGACGCGAGCGGCCGGCTGGTGCAGACGAACCCGGCGGGCGAGCGCATCTGGAAGGGCGCGCGCTACGTGCCGGTCGAGCAGTTCGGCGTCTACAAGGGCTGGTGGGTCGACACCGGCAAGCCGATCGCCGCGGAGGAATGGGCCATGGCGCGGGCGCTGAAGGGCGAAGCCTCGCTCGCCGAGCTGGTGCGCATTCAGTGCTTCGACGGGTCGCTCAAGACCATCCTCAATTCCGCGGTGCCGCTGCGCGACGAACGCGGCGGGATCACGGGGGCGATCATGGTGAACGAGGACATCACCGCGCTGCACGAGACGCAGGAGCAGCAGCGCGCCAGCGAGCAACTGCTGCGCACCGTGATCGAACTGCTGCCGGTGGGCCTGTGGATCACTGACCGCGAAGGGCGCATCACGCTCGCCAATCCTGCCGGAGAGCGCATCTGGAACGGAGCGCGCCTCGTCGGCCCGGAGCGGTACGCGGAATACAAGGCCTGGTGGGCCGAGACCGGCAAGCCGATCGCGCCGGAGGAGTGGGCCCTGTCGCGCGCCATCCGCAAAGGAGAGACCTCGCGCGGCGAGCTGATCCGCATCCAAGGCTTCGACGGCTCGCTCAGGACCGTGATCAACTGGGCGGCGCCGATCCGCTCCGACGCGGGCGAGATAGTGGGCGCGGTCGCGGTGAACGAGGACATCACTTCGCTGCAGCATACGCAGGAGCAGCTGCGCGACGCCGTGCGCGACCGCGAGGAGATCCTGGCGATCGTGGCGCACGACCTGCGCAATCCGCTCACCGCGCTGACGATGGGCGCGACCGCGGTCGAGCACCAGTCGCGCCGGCTGCCCGGCGGCGAGCCGGTCCGCGAACTGGCCACGTCGCTGGTCGACGTCGCGCAGCGCATGTCCGGCCTGGTCGACGACCTGCTCGCCGTGGCCCTGGCGACCAGCGGCGGTCCTTCCATGCTCAGCCTGGCGCCAGTTCCCGCATCGAGCCTGCTCGCGAAGGCGGCCGACGCGGCGCGCCCGCGCTTCGCCAAGGAACGTCTGCAGTTCGAGGTGCACGCGGCGGGCGATCTGCCGCAGGTGAACGTCGACGCGGACCGGATCCTGCGGTTATTCGCGAACCTGCTCGACAATGCGCTCAAGTTCACCTCGTCGCCCGGACGCGTCACGCTCGCCGCAGAAAGGAGCATCGGCGGTGTGCGCTTCTCGATCCAGAACAGCGGGCCGGCGCTTTCGCCGGAGGCGCTCACCGCGATGTTCCAGCCGTTCTGGCAGGCCGGGCGCGACCGGCGCGGCGCCGGCCTCGGCCTGTCGATCTGCCGCTCCATCGTCGAAGCGCACGGCGGCAGCATCTGGGCCGAGCCGGCGACGGGACAGCGCGTTCGCGTCTGCTTCTTGCTGCCGCGCCAGCCCGCGAACCTCTAGCTTCGCCGCGCGCCGGCCTATTTATAATGGCCGCGCCACGAGGAGGAGTCGCATGAGAAGCACGCTGGCGGCCCTTGCCGCCGCCCTGTTCGCCACCGCGTCGCTCGCACAGGACTATCCCGCCCGCCCGGTGCATCTGATCGTGCCGTATACGCCGGGCACCGGCGCCGACATCCTGGCGCGGCTCCTCGGGCCGAAGCTCGGCGAGCGCTGGAACGCCGGCGTGATCACCGAGAACAAGCCCGGCGCGACCGGCAATATCGGCACCGAGTTCGTGGCGAAGAGCCCCGCCGACGGGCACACGCTGCTGGTGGTCGCCACTTCCTTCGGCACGACGCCCGCGCTGAAGGCCTCGCTGCCGTTCGACCCGGTGAAGAGCTTCTCCCCCGTGGCGCTCATCGCCACGAGCGGCCTGGTGGTGGTCGTGCATCCCGGGGTTGCGGCGCGCTCCATGAAGGAGCTCATCGAGCTGGCCAGGCGCGAGCCCGGCAAGATGCATTACTCGTCCCCGGGGAACGGCGGTCCGCAGCACCTGGCGATGGAGCTGCTCAAGCTCGAGACCGGCATCAACATCGTCCACGTGCCGTACAAGGGTGCCTCCGGCGCGCTGCAGGATGTGGTCGGCGGCCATGTGCAGGCGACCATCGCCGCGGCGCAGACCGCCTATCCGAACGTGCAGGGCGGCAAGCTGCGCGCGCTTGGGTTCATGAGCGCGGAGCGCTCGCCCGCCTACCCGGACGTTCCCACCATGAAGGAGCTGGGGCTCTCCGAGCTGGAAGTGGAGACCTGGTACGGCATGTTCGCGCCTGCGGGAACTCCTTCCCAGGTGATCGACAAAGTGAACAAGGAATTGAACCTTGCCTTGACGGATGCATCGGTGCGCGCGGTGCTGGAGAAGCAGGGGATGACGCCCGCCGGCGGACCGCCCGGGCGCCTCGGCGATCTCGTCAAGCGCGAGCTGCCGCGCTGGGCGCGCGTGGTGAAGGCGGCCGGCATCAAGGCCGACTGATGCACGACCTGCTGCACCAGCTGCAGGACCTGGTCGCCGCATACCGCATCCTCGCGGAGCACGGCGTCATCGACGCCTACGGGCATGTCAGCCTGCGCTCGCCGGAAAATCCGCAGCGTTATTACCTCGCGCGCTCGCTTGCCCCGGAGCGCGTCACGCGCGCGGACCTCGTCGAGTACGACCTCGACAGCAGCCCGATCGACGCCGGAGCGCGCGAGTCGGTGCTGGAGCGCTTCATCCACGGCGAGATCTACCGCGCGCGCCCCGAAGTGATGTGCGTGGTGCACAACCATTCACCCTCGGTCGTGCCCTTCAGCGTCACCGATGTGCCGATGAAGGCGCTCTACCACATGGCCGCGTTCGTCGGCGAGGGCCTGCCGAATTTCGAAATCCGCACCGTGAAGCAGGGCTCGGATCTGCTCATCAGGGATTCTTCCCTGGCAAGAGCGTTGGCAGCCACCCTGGGCGCTAAGCCCGCGGCGCTCATGCGCGGCCACGGCTCGGTGGTGGTCGGTGAGAATCTGCCGCGCGCCGTCGGGCGCAGCATCTACCTCGAGCAAAGCGCACGCATGCAGATGCAGGCGCTGCTTCTCGCCGGTCCCGGGGGCAAGATCACCTACTTCGACGATGCCGAAGTGCAGGCCTCGGTGGCGCGCCAGGACTACTACCGCGCCTGGCCCCTGTGGCGCGAGAAGGTTCTGGCAAAGCTCAATGACTGATCTTTGGGAAAATGGGGACAGACCCCATTTCAGAGATTCCTGAAATGGGGTCTGTCCCCATTTTCCTGTGGACGGCGACAGCGCTGCTCGAAGGCTATCGCGAGCGCACGCTCTCGCCAGTCGAGGTCGCGCGTGCGGTGCTCGAGCGCATCGATGCGTTCAATCCGCGGCTCAACGCGTTCCACCTCGTCTCGGATCGCCTGCTCGACGACGCGAAGGCCGCTGAAGCGCGCTGGGCGGCGGGGCAGCCGAAAGGCCTGCTCGACGGGGTGCCGGTATCGATCAAGGACCTCGTCCTCACGAAGGGATGGCCGACGCTGCGAGGGTCGAAAACCGTCGACCCGAAAGGACCGTGGCACGACGACGCGCCGGCCACCGCGCGGCTGCGAGAGCACGGCGCGCTGCTCATCGGCAAGACCACCACACCGGAATTCGGCTGGAAGGGCGTGACCGACAGCCCGCTCACCGGCATCACCCGCAACCCGTGGAACCCGGAAAAGACGCCGGGCGGCTCCTCGGGCGGCGCGGCGGCGGCGGTGGCCGCGGGCATGGGACCGCTCGCGGTCGGCACCGACGGCGGCGGGTCGATCCGCATCCCGTGCTCCTTCACCGGCCTTTTCGGCATCAAGCCCTCGTTCGGCCGGGTGCCGGCCTGGCCACTCTCGCCCTTTGGCACCGTGGCGCACGTGGGCCCCATCACGCGCGACGTCGCCGATGCCGCGCTGATGCTGAGCGTGCTCGCGCAACCCGATGCGCGCGACTGGCACGCCCTGCCCTATGAGCCGCGCGACTACCGCGCGAGCCTCGACGGCGGCGTGCAGGACCTGCGCATCGCCTACTCGGCGAACCTCGGCTACGCGAGCGTGGATCCCGAAGTGGCGTCCATCGTGGGAAAGGCAGTACGCGTGTTCGAGGAGCTCGGCGCCAAAGTCGATGGAAAGCATCCCGGCTTCGAGAATCCGGAGGCGATCTTCCGGGTGCACTGGTTCTCCGGCGCTGCAGCCCTGGTTCGAGCCATCAAGCAGAAAGAGCTCCTGGATCGAGGCCTGCTGGAAGTCGCCACGCAAGGCGAGCAGGTCAGCGCAGCCGACATCCTCGACGCGCAAATGCAGCGCGGCGCGCTCGGCACGCACATGAATCTTTTCCACCGCGACTACGACCTGCTCGTCACCCCGACGCTCGCCGTGCCGGCGTTCGGCGTCGGCCGCGAGTATCCCGAGGGCAACAAGCGCTGGACCGACTGGACGCCGTTTACCTACCCCTTCAACCTCACCGGCCAGCCCGCCGCCTCGATCCCGTGCGGCTTCACCAAGGCCGGCCTTCCGGTGGGCCTGCACATCGTCGGCCCTCGCTTCGCCGACGCGCTGGTGCTGCGCGCCGCGCGCGCGTTCGAGACCGCGCGGCCTATCGTCCTGCCGCAGCTTTCCTAGTCCATGGCGCTTGTCGGCTGGCTGCTTGTGACGTTCGCAGCAGCGGCCGTCGGTGCCATCGCATCAGTGGACTCCGCCGAGTTCTACCTTTCGCTCGACCGACCGGCCTGGGCGCCGCCGGCGTCGGCATTCGCGCCCGTGTGGACAATCCTGTACATCCTGATGGCCGTCGCCGCATGGCTCGTGTGGCTTCGGCGCGGCTTTACCGGCGCACATGTGCTGTTCCTCGCGCAGCTGGTGACGAACGCCTTGTGGACCTGGCTGTTCTTCGTCTGGCGTGCGGGCGCTCTTGCATTCGTGGAGGCGCTGGTTCTTTGGCTTCTTGTCGCCGGTACCGCGATCGCCTTCTGGCGCGTGCAGCGGGCCGCAGCACTGTTGCTCGCCCCTTACCTTGCGTGGGTCACCTTCGCCATCGCCCTCACTTACGCGGTCTGGCAACGAAACCCCGGGTTGCTGTGAGAATTTGCGGGGAAGTGCGGGCGAGCGTAACGTAGCCGCCGCAGCAAGGAGGAAGTCAACCAAAGGGAGGAGCGATGGAAAGCACGCAAGCAAGATTGCTGTTTCCGGGGCTGAGGCCGTTCTACAACTGGGCCGAGCCGATTTCGTGGCTGCTGATACGGCTGACGGCCGGGCTGATGCTCATCCCGCACGGCTGGCCCAAGCTGATGGCGGGCATCGGACCCACGGCAGCCGGCGCGCTCGCCAAGCGTGGCCTGGAGCCGGCCGAGCCGCTCGCGGTGGTCATCATCACCCTCGAAACGCTCGGCGGGCTGTGCATCGCGCTGGGGCTTTTCACCCGCTTCTTCGCTGCGGCCGTCTTCATCGAGATGATGGTAATCGTCTGGTGGTACTGGCCGAAGTTCGGCTGGACCGCCCCAGGCTACGAGTACCCGCTGATGTGGGGACTGGTGATGCTCGCCATTGCGCTGCGCGGCGGCGGGCCGTACTCGATCGACCGCGCGCTCGGGCGCGAGCTGTGATCCGCGCCGACTGAGCCATGGCCGAAGAGAGAGAGCTTTGGCGCGGCACGCCCTCCCAGCTCGTCAACCTGGGGTGGTACATCCTGTGGCTGCTGCTCTTCTGGTTGGTGATTCCGCTTTTCATCCTGCTATGGCAGTGGCTCGTCATACGCAACACCGTATACGAGCTGACCAGCGAGCGGCTCAAGCTGCGCAGCGGGGTGCTGAACAAGCACCTGGACGAGGTCGAGCTCTACCGCGTGCGCGACTACAAGCTCGAGCAGCCGTTCTTCCAGCGGCTCTTCGGCCTCGGCAACATCGTGCTGCAAACCTCGGACCGTTCCCACCCGAGCGTACGCCTGCGCGCCATCCGCGACGGCGAGCAGCTCTATGAACGCGTGCGCGCCGCGGTTGAGGAGTGCCGGGCCCGCAAGGGCGTCCGGGAGCTCGACGTCGAGTAGCGCGGCTAGGCGCGCGTAAGCTCGAGCGCCCAGGTCGAGAGCACCTTGTCCTCCTCGAGCAGCGTGCCGCGCACCGCGTAGCGCGCCTGCTCGCGCTGCTGCAGGCATTCGAAGCCCCGGTAGCGCCCGGTGGGGCTGGCGTAGAACGAGAGGATCGCGTCGCCCGCCAGCACGAAGCGCCCGCGCAGCGCGCCGACCGCCGGGTTATTGGAGGTCCAGTGCGTGGAGCGACCGCCCGGCGAGAACGGCTCGATCTCGTAGCGGTTGTGCTGCACGCGCGTCGGGTCGCCGCGCAGGCGCAGCACCGCCTCGAACAGCCAGCGGCCCGGCTCGTGGCGCACGCTGTTCTCTCCCGACACCACGATCCTCGCCCCGCCTGCGTCGCTGTACACGCCCTCGGCGCGCCAATGCGCTTCTTCGAAGAGAAAGGTATGAATTTCGCAACCCTCCTCGCGCGGACTATAGCAGGCGCCGCCTGCTACGATTGCGCCATGCCACTCAAGATCAAGCCCCATATCCGGCTGCGGCGCCCGCCATCCGGCTGGGCGAGAGTCGGCAGAGTGTTCCTTACCGGCCTGCTCACCGTGCTGCCGATCGTGGTGACCCTCTACTTCACCGTGTGGACGCTCACCGTGATGGAGCGCTTCTTCGGCAAGCAGCTCATGTTCCTCATGCCCGACGAGTGGTACCGCACCGGCATGGGTCTGGTGGTCGCGGTCGTCGTGGTGTTCGCGGTCGGCGTGCTGATGCACGGCTACGTCTTCCGGCGCCTGTTCGCGCTGCTCGAGTGGCTGATGCTCGAGATTCCGCTGGTGCGCTCGGTGTACACGGCGATGCGCGACCTGCTCGGCATGTTCGCCGATCACAAGGAGGAAGCGCTGCAGGTCGTGGCGATCACGCTGCCTGGCAACATGCGCCTGCTCGGCTTCATCACACGCGCCGATTTCTCGGATGCCCCGCCCGGCATTGCGCAGCCCGGGGAGGTCGCGGTGTACCTGCCGATGAGCTACCAGCTCGGCGGCTACACCGTGCTCGTGCCGAAGGACGCGGTCACGCCGGTCGACATGTCGCGCGAGGAGGCGATGAAGTTCATTCTCACGGCCGGCCTCAAGAACGCCTCGCCGGCGATCGAGCCGCCGGGGGATGTGCCGAAGTGAGGCTCGCGGCGCTCCTTCTTTTTCTCGTCAGCGCGCTCGCCGGCGCGCCGCAGGCGCGCGCGGTGCAGGCCTCGGTGGAGGCCGAGGTGCCGCCGAGCACCTGGAAGTCGATCCGCCTGCGCGGCCTGCCGAAGAACGGCTCGCTCGCGGTACGCGTACAGTCGACCGGGCCGATCAATGTGGTGCTGCTGCACGAAACGGAGCTCGCCCGCTTCCCGAAGCCGGTCCGCCCGGCCTTCGCCGCCGCGCTCGAGCGGCGCCTGTCCTTCAAGGTCACCCTGCCGCTCGCCGGCACCTACTACATCGTGCTGGACAATCGCAAGGGCGAGCAAACCCGCACGGTCAAGATCCTCTTCGAGGCACTGCGCCCGCGGGCGCCCAAGGCGCCGGCGAAGCCGAACTCCGGGCAGAAGCTCGAAGCCATCTAGGGCTATCATGGCAGTACGATGAAGCACCTTGGCGTTGTTCTGGCCTGTGCCGCAGCACTGCTGGTGGGCCGGCCTGTTGTGGCGGCCGAATTCGATTGCATGATCGAGGCGCGGCAGAACGTGGAGATCCGCAGCTCGGTCGAAGCGGTGATCGAGTCGGTGCGGGTGCAGCGCGGCGACTTCGTGAAGCGCGGCCAGGTGCTCGCCACGCTGGAGTCCGGGCCCGAGCGCGCGGCGCTCGCGCTCGCCGAGAGCCGCGCGAAGAACCAGGGCGACATCAAGCTCTCCGAAGCGCGCCTGGACATCGCTGGCAAGAAGCTCAAGCGCGCCCAGGACCTCTTCAAGCAGAACTTCATATCGGCCAACTCGCGCGACGAGGCGGAGGCGGAATATCGCCTCGCCTCCGAGGAGCTGCTGCGCGCGCGCGAGAACCAGCGCCTTGCCGACCTCGAAGCGAAGCGCTCCGCCGAGGTGCTGGCGCTGCGCACCATCCGCAGCCCGATCAGCGGCGTGGTGGTGGACGTGATGCGGCGGCCGGGTGAGTTCGGCGCCATCAGCTTCAAGGACCCGATCATGACGCTCGCCGAGATCCACCCGCTGCACGTGGAGGCGATCCTGCCCTCCAGCATGTACGGCAGGGTGAAGCCTGGCGAGCGCGCGCTGGTGATGCCCGAGGCGCCGATCGGCGGCCAGTACCCGACCACAGTCACGGTGGTCGACCGGGTGGTCGACGCGGCGAGCGGCACGCTCGGCGTGCGGCTCGAGCTCGCCAACGCCAAGGGAACCATCCCGGCCGGCGTGCGCTGCCGGGTGCGCTTCGGCTCCTAGGACTCGCCGCTACTCGCCGCGGCCGGCGAAGGCGAGCATGTCCCCCAGGTAGTCGTCCATGTCGAGCAGGTCGCGCCGCGCGCGCGAATGCGCCCGCTCGGCGCGCCACTGCGCGATGCCGAAAGCGAGCCGGCCGATCGAACGCGGGATGCGCCCGAAGCGGCCCAGCGCCGCGGCGGCCGCCGGGAAGAAGGACGCTACCAGGTCCTCGTCGAGCGCGAGGATCGCCTCGCAGCTTCCCGGGTCGCCCTGGCGCGCGCAGCGACCGAAGAGCTGCCGGTCGATGCGCGCCGAGTCGTTGAGCTCGGTGGCGATGACGTGCAGGCCGCCCGCCTCGGCGACGCCGGCCCCCAGCTTGATGTCGGTGCCGCGCCCGGCCATGTTGGTGGCGACGGTGAGGCAGCCCGCCTCGCCGGCGCCCGCGATGATCTCGGCCTCGTCGCGGTCCTGCCGCGCATTGAGCAGGCGGTAAGCCAGGCCGGCCTCGTCGAGGTGCGCGGCGAGGCGCTCGGAAGCCTTCACCGAGCGCGTGCCGATCAGCACCGGGCGGCCGGCCTCGCGCAGCTCGCGCACGCGGCCCACCACCGCGCGCCACTTGCGCTCGGAGCTGCCATAGACGCGATCCGCCGCGCGGCGCCGCCGCCCAGGCTTGTGCGTCGGAATCGTCGCCACGCGCAGCCGGTACACCGCCCAAAGCTCGCGCGCCACCTCCCGCGCCGTGCCGGTCATGCCGGCGAGATGCACGTAGCGGCGGAAGAAGCGCTGGTAGCTGATGCGCGCCAGCGTGTCGCGCCTCCCGGTCATCTCGCAGCCTTCCTTCAGCTCGATGAGCTGGTGCAGCCCCTGCTCCCACGAGCGATCGGGCATCAGCCGCCCGGTATTCTCGTCGATGATCACCACCTTGCCCTCGCGCACTAGGTAGTGCTTGTCGCGCTCGAACACGTGCAGCGCGGTGAGCGCCTGGCGCACGAGCTGCTCGCGGCGCCGCGGCCCGCGCCACACGCCGCTCAGCGGCTCGCTCAGCGTCTCGAGCTTGGCGAGCCCGGAGTCGGCGATGTCCACGCCCTGCTCGCCGATGCGGAAATCCTCGGGCGCGAGCTCGCGCGCGAGCGTCAGCGCGTCGCGGTGCATTACCTCCTCCTGCCCCTGGCGCGCCTGCGCCGAGAGGATGAGGGGCGTGCGCGCTTCGTCCACCAGCACGCTGTCGGCCTCGTCGACGATGGCGAACTGCAGCCCGCGCAGGAGCAGCCGGCGGCCGGGATCCTCGCCGGCGAGCGCCTCGATGCGAGAGGCGATGGGCCGCGGCTTGCCGCCGAGCACCATGCGGTCGCGCAGGTAGTCGAAGGCCACTTCCTTGTTGCTGCAGTAGGCGATGTCGCAGCGATACGCCGCGCGGCGCGCGTCCGGGTCCATGCCCTGCTTGACGCAGCCGACCGTCAGGCCGAGCGCCTCGTAGATCGGCCGCGTGAATTCGGCGTCGCGCTCGGCGAGATAATCGTTCACCGTCACGACGTGCACGGCGCGGCCGGCGAGCGCAGCAGTCGCCGCGGCCAACGTCGCGGTCAGCGTCTTGCCCTCGCCGGTCTCCATCTCGGCGAGCATGCCGTTCAGCATGGCCCAGCCGCCGACGAGCTGCACGTCGAAGTGCCGCTGGCCCACGCTGCGCGCGGCCGCCTCGCGCACCAGCGAGAAGCTGGCCGCCGTCAGGCCGATATCGAGCACGCCGGCGCGGCGCAGCCTGCTGCGCAGCTCGCTCGCCCGCGCGAGCAACTCCGGGTCGGAGAGGACCTCGAGGCGAGCGGCCGCCGCGTCGGTCGCCGCAACGATGCGCTCCAGGGGCCGCCGCCCCAGCCGCCCGGTAAAGAAGCGCGCCGAGGCGACCAGCCGGTCGAGGGTGCCCAAGCGCGGTTCGTCGCGCTCCGGGTAGCGGCTTCCCGCCAGCGCACTAACCGCCGCCATCAGACCAGGAAGCGCTTGAGGAAAAGCTGCCGGGCGGCGCGGTAGATGCGCCAGGCGATCGGCTCGGGGGGATGCTCGAAGCGCGCATACACGTGCTCGCCGATCACGAAAGCGCGCGTCCCCGGGAGCTCGAGCTCGTACTCGAACCAGGTGTCGAGCGTCCTGGCCTTGTCGGCTTCGCGCGGATCGAGCGGCGCCCGACCGCCGCCGAGGCTCGACATCGCCAGGTTCGCCACCTGGTCGGTCGCCTGGGGGACTTCGCGGAGGATCTTCGCCTCGTAGGTCTCGTACAGCCGCCCGGCAAGCTTCACCCTGACCCGCTCGGTGCGCGAACGGACGTAGTCGACGTCCTCCTGTGCAACCAGCACGCGCGCCCTCACCGTGGCGGGAGGAAGCACATAGCCGATGTCCTGCCCCTTGCGTACATAGCGATCGGGCAGGTCCTGCGGCGCGGCGACCAGCACGAACTGGCCGCTGGTCGGGCTGAGGACCGTGAGCTCCTTGTGCCGGGCCTTTGCATATTCGAGCTGCTCGTGCGCCGCCTTGAGCGCTTCGCGCGCGATTTCCCAGCGCACCCGGTCGGCCTGCAGCTCTACCTGCACCTGGAGCTCCAGCAGGCGGACCTGGGCCTCCATCACCTCGATGCGCGTGCGCAGCTCCGGGTCCTCGACGGCGAGCAGCGGGCTACCCTCGCGAACCAGCTCGGCCGGCCGCGCGTCGATGCGCCGCACGAATCCGTCGGCGCCGGCGCGCACGTGCGCGTTGTCGGGCACCGATATAACGCCTTCGCCGGCCGTCCAGTACGGCGCCGGCACGAGGAACAGGATGGCGGCGATGCCGGAGGCAACGATCGATGTGCTGAACGCGGCGCGCACCCGGTTGCGGCGCAGCCGGCTGCTGAAGAACAGGTATCCCAGGCCGCGAACCACCGGATAGACGATGGAGGCGGCCACCGCCCACAGCGCGAGCACGATGCCGACGATCATGTACTCGGTGGCGATGAACAGCGCGATGGCCAGCACGATGAAGATCCGGTACACGAACGAAGCGATGGTGTAGCCCACGAACCAGAACCTTTCGCCCGCGCCAGCCTCGATCGCCGGCGTCTGGACCCCGAACAGCCGGCGCTCCACCAGGTTGGAAAGATACTGCTGGCCGCGCTGGCGGAGGTTCTGGATCTGGATCAGGTCGGTAAGGATGTAGTAGCCGTCGAATCTCAGCAGCGGATTGACGTTGAAGAGGACGGTCGATATGCCTGCGACCAGCATTACGTTGTACAGGACGGCACGAAACAGCCCCGGCTCCGCCTCCAGCCAGACGAACAGCGCGGCCGAGGCGATGAATACCTCCACCAGCATCCCGGCCGCGCCGACCACGACGCGGCGGCGCGTCTCGCGGAACGCCGAGGCCGAGGAGGCATCCACGTAGGGGATGGGCATCAGCACCAGCAGCATCACGCCCATCTCGTGCACCTCGCCGCCCCAGGCCTTCGTGGCGCAGGCATGGCCGAACTCGTGCAGCAGCTTGAGCACCGGGAAGACGAGGACCATGAGCAGCAGGTTCTGCGGCGCGAGCACGCGGTCGGAGAAGTCCTGGGAGAGCTCCTGCCAGTGGGAAGCCGCGGCGAGCGCTCCGGCGCCGACCACCGCGAGCCAGAGCAGCGCGCCCGCCCAGCCGAAGAGCGGCTGGTACCAGGACAGCCAGCGCTCGAGAAACCGGTCCGGATCGATGAGCGGGAAGCGCATGGCGAGCGGCGAGCGCAGGTTCTGCAGCCAGACTTTCGGCTTGCCCTTGCGCGTGCGGCGCAGCAGCTCGGCGACGTCGGGTGCCACCTCGGTCTGCAGCAGCTCCGCCATGTGCAGCTGGCCGAGGAGCCGGATGGTCTCATCCTGCGTCGGTGCGTCGTCGCCGAAGCGCGCCGCGGCGCTGTCCCAGATCTGCTGCACGGTGCGATGACCGTTCATCAGCCCGACGATGTAATAGGCGGCGGGATCGAAGCGGTGCATGCGCCGCGAAACGCGGTCCTCCAGCACGTACCAGAGCTCGCCGCGGTAGTGGTGGCGATGGATGCGGACATGGCTGCGCAGCCGCGGGCGTATGTCGGCGACCCGGTACCACGAGGCGCTGTGCAGGTCGGTCGACATCCGCCAGCGCGCTTATGCGCTCAAGGCAGCCAGGACCAGAGCCACAGCCGCAGCCAGTCCGTGAAGCCGCGCGTCCAGATCCACGCCAGCTTGCGCTCGTCTACGTGGATCTTGGCGACGCCCTGCATGCCGGGGCGCAGGCGCGAGCCGGAGTCGGCGTCGAGCGCCGCCTCGACCTTGAAGTAGTTTCGCCCTTCACGCGCGGTGTTCACCGGGGTAACGGTCTTCACCGTGATGTCGAAGCGCTCGCCGGGCATCGATGCGATGGTAAGCTGGCCCTTCTGACCCGGCACGACGTGCGCGATGTCGCGCTCGTCCACCTGCAGCGCAACGCGGTAGCCGTCCAGCGGCGCAATCTCGAACAGGACCTGTCCGCGCTCGACCGGCGCGCCGAGCCTCTGCGACAGGTCGCCGCTCACGATCACGCCGTCGAACGGCGCCGACATCACGGTGCGCGCAAGCTGCTCCTGCACCAGCGCGAGCTGCGCTTCGGCCTGCCCGATGCGCGCACGCAGGACCTGCGCCTGCCCGCGCTCGCGCTTGCTCATCGCCTCGCGGAACTGCCGGTCGTACTGGTCGCGCTCGCTGAGGAGCTTGATGCGCTCCAGGCGCAGGTCGCGGTCGTCGAACCTGCCGATGACCTGGTCCTTCGCCACGACGTCTCCCGCGCGCAGCGGCGCCTCCTTCACGTAGCCGCCGATGGGCGCCGCGACGGCACGCTGCACCGTGCCCTCGAGCGTGGCGTCGGCCGCGACCCGGAAATCGCCCGTAGCAACAGCCAGGAAGGCGGCCATTGCGAGCATCGATGGCCAGCCGAGCTTGAATCCCGCATGCCCCGGCCCCGCGACTCTCTCCCAAAGGCCCTTCGCCGAGCGCCCGGCGTGCGTGGGCAAACCGGCGCTGCCGACGCGCTTGAGCTCGACGATCGGGCCCGCCACCGAAGCGACCGCCTCGCACACCGACAGTGCCGGGGCGTCGAAGCGATGCCCGGATG
>Ga0247825_10001452_pt1 | contig 15540 bp, 13 predicted proteins | sample 13C_Vanillin_Day_FD_194413 | JGI IMG/M metagenome (GOLD analysis project Ga0247825, IMG submission 194413) | Soil microbial communities from agricultural site in Penn Yan, New York, United States - 13C_Vanillin_Day48 | ecosystem: Environmental > Terrestrial > Soil > Agricultural land | place... | reverse complement strand
GGAATTGGGCGCGCGATGGTCGGTGCGCTGGAACATCGACGCCGTCAGGCGAGGCGGCGTGTATTCATATCGAAGCGCGCTGGGGGGCAGCGACGCTGAGGCGGCGTGAACAACTTGCAAGGGGCATTTCACTCGATGGGAACACAAGCAGCCAGGGTTCGAACCGTCATGACAACCGATAACTTCGAGGGCGACCTCGACACCAAGACGGATATCGACGTCCTGCACGAGATTGGCAGCCGCTTCGCGGCGGCAGATCCGCTGCACGGCGTGCTCGGGCGGGTCGTTGACTTCGTATCAAGCGTCGTCCCGTGCGACTCGTGCTTCGTCTACGTGCTCGAGGAGGACGCTCTCGTCCTGCGGGCGTCCAAGACGCCGCACCCCGACGTCGTGGATCGCCTGAAGATGCGCATCGGCCAGGGCATTACCGGATGGGTGGCGGAGCATCGCCAGCCCGTGGCGGTGGGGCACAACGCGTTCAAGGATCCGCGGTTCCAGACGTTCAACGAGCTGCCCGAGGATCGGTACGAGGCGTTCCTGTCGGTGCCGGTGCTGTCGCGGGGAAAGCTGGTCGGCGTGATCAATCTGCAGCACCGCCAGCCGCACGACTACACGCGCCAGGATATCCAGCTCATCTCGACGGTCGGCTTTCTCGTCGGCGCCGAGATCGAGATGGCACGGCTCGAGATGGAGAATACGCAGCTCTCGGAGCGCCTCGAGACACGGAAGGTCGTCGAGCGGGCGAAGGGTATCCTGCAGCGCGATCTGGGGATCACGGAAGAAGAGGCCTACCTCACCATCCAGCGGCAGAGCCGGCAGCGGCGGAAGTCGAAGAAGGAGATCTCCGAGGCCATCGTCCTGGGCGACGACCTCCGCCGCGGTAAGTCAGCGGTCTGACGCGGCCCGCGAACCGCCGCCTTCGCCAAGGCTTCGGCGCGCAGGCTGACTCGCTTCCGTCATAATTTGTGACGGACGACGATGAACGCACAGCCGAACGACAACACGCCGCAGTCGCTCTACGACTGGACGCAGATCATCTACGTGCTGCACGCGGTGAGCCTGCTGACCGGGATCCTCGGTGCGGCGACCGTGATCGGCGCCTTCCTGATTGGATGGCCGTCGATCATCGCGGTCATCATGAACTACATCAAGCGCAGCGAGGCCAGGGGGACCTGGCTCGAATCGCACTTCCGCTGGCAGATCCGGACGTTCTGGTTCGGCTTGGCCTGGGTCGTCCTGTGCTGGATGTTTGTGTTGTCCACGCTGTTCATCGGCCTCCTCATCGTATGGGTGCCCTTCGGGTTCCTGACGATCTGGTTCATCTACCGCATCGCTCGTGGCTGGATGGCTCTCCGCGATCGGAAGCCGATGTACGTCTGAAAGCTCGCTGACGGTTGTCGGTCCGAACTCCCTGACGATCGTCGGTCCAAACTACCTTACGCTTGTCGGTCCAAGCTCACTGACGATGGTCGGTCCAAACAGAGCCACGGTGGTTGGTCCGAGATCCCTTGCGACGGTCGGTCCAACGACGCTTCGCGGTCGGTGTTAGCGGCAGTCGAGAGATCTGATCAGCGCTGCCAATGCCGGATAGAGTCGTCGCTGAAGCTGTCTGGCGGCGACGAGATCTTCCGGTGCCACATACCCCTTGTGCAACGCGCTGAGGAAGCAGTCCTGAACTTCGTTCAGTGACCGGCGGCTGATGCGAAGGAAACGGGCGAACTCACGGTCGCTCTTGCAGCCGAATCCCTCGGCGATATTCCGGCAAACCGAATCAGCCGCGTCGTCGAGTTGTGAACGCAGCTTGAGATCAGATCGGAAGGAGGAACGTTTCGTCAGACGAAAGACTTCCACGCGGTGCTGATCGCCCAGCTGCCAGACAATCAGCTCGGTGAAATGACGCGCGACAGGCACGACGACATACGGAGCACGACTCATACCCGTCCCGTATCAACGATTTGGCGGATATGTACGCAAAACTTGATCGATGTCCGTGCTCAACGAATGGCACGAATTTCAATCCAACCTCGGACCAACGAGCGAACTCATCTCGGACCGACCGCGAAGTCTCTTGGACTGACGACCGCCAGTCGGTTCGGACCGACGGCGAAAGTCTCTCGGACCGACCAGCGTCAGTCCCATCGGACCGACCAGCGTCAGTCCCATCGGACCGACCGCGAAGCCTCCTCGGACCGACGATAATCGTCCTGCGTGCTCGCTTTAGGCATTCATTTCGGTCACGACGCGTCGGTCAGCGTCTGCTCACCAGACGGCGTCCTGTTCTCGCTTCAGGAAGAACGGCTCTCGCGCATCAAGCATCACTGCGGGTTTCCCAGACTTGGCGTCGAGATGGCCCTTGCGCGCTATGGGCGTCCCGGCCAGGACATTCCGATCGTCGCGTTCTCGACGTCCGAGGTGATCCTGCCAGAACACAGGACGGCCTGGCTCGTTCCCGCTGACGGAGAGCGAACCTCAGTCGGCTCCAGGGCGGCAGATGGTCAACGTCTCTCGAAGATTCGCGAGAAGGTCCATCGAACCTGGAACGAGTTTGCGAGCCGCCACTGGTGCGAGCACGTTGACTGGATGAATGAAGCCGGCCTGCTGTGCGATGACGTCACGCACTATTACGTCGCGCACCATCGCGCGCACGCGGCGTCGGCTTTTCGGCTCTGCGGCGTATCCGGCGCGCCGGTCACGGTGCTCAGTTGCGACGGCAAGGGCGATGGTCTGTCAGCGGCGATCTATCGCGGCGAGCGCGACAGCCGGCTGACGTACCTGTGCGGGTCCACGCCTGTGCACAGTGTCGGCATGTTCTATCAGGCGATCACCGAGGCGCTTGGCTTCGTGCCCGTTGACGGCGAGTACAAGACGATGGGTCTCGCGGCGTGTGGTGCCGCGCACGGGCGGCCCAATCCGTTCGCCGGAATCGTCTCGGTCGCTGACGGTGTGCTGGCGTCGCGCATTCCGTGGAAGGCTGCGCCCTACAACGATCGACACCCGGACAAGCGGGTCGATAACCCGATCGGCTCCGTCATTCAGGCGGATGACTTTCAGCGCATGCTGGGGAGCTACTCAGCCGAGGACCTCGCCCATTTCGCCCAGGCGCACTTCGAAGAAGTGATGCTTGCACTCGCGTCCGACGCGATGCGGCTGGCTGGGAGCCGTCATCTCGCCGCGGCCGGCGGCGTGATGCTGAACGTCAAGGCAAACGCGCTGATTCGTGACCAGGTTCAACCCGCCTCGTACTTTGTCTACCCGGACTCCGCCGACAGCGGCCTGGCGGCTGGAGCGGCGCTCGAGGCCCTGCACCACGAGGGCGCAATACAGAGCCCGGTGACGTTCACGAATCCTTATCTCGGGAATGAGTTCGATGACGACGCCGTTCGTGCTGCACTCGAGAGATGGCACTCGCGGGAATCACTCATCATCGAGGAGGTCACGCCGGCTGATGTCGCTGCGAAGGTCGAACGCGGCGCGATCATCGGGACGTTTCAGGGACGGCTTGAATGCGGTCCGCGCGCACTCGGCAATCGATCGGTGATTGCCGACCCGCGCCGTGCCGACGTGAAGGATCGGATCAACCTGTTGCTGAAGGGGCGTGAGCCGTTCGTGCCGTTTGCTCCGTCCCTGCTCGAAGAGGACGCGCATCTCTACTGGGACGGACCAATCGACTATCCGTTCATGACCTTTGCCGTGCGTGCCAGTGACTACGCCAAGCGCACAGTCCCTGCGGTGGTTCACGTTGACGGCACACTTCGGCCGCAGGTCGTCAACGAGCAACGCAATGCCACCTACACGGCGCTGCTGCGCGCCTTCAAGCAACTGACCGGCGTCGGCGTGCTTCTGAACACCTCATTCAACCGCCATGGGCACGCCATCGTCGGTTCACCGGACGATGCGCTGCAGCATCTGGTGAACGGGTGGGTCGAGGGAGTCTGGATGAGCCGGTGGTTCGTGAGCGTCGGGAAGTAGCTGGTGACGTAGCTACTGCTGCACTTCTTCCGCGCGCTGCACATCGCTGCGTGCCAGGAACAGCGTCGTGTGCGGATCGACCTCGCCCTCCGGCTTCTGGGCGGTGTAGTAGTACAGCGCGATCGACTTGCGTGAGCGGTCCGGCGGGCACATCAGCGGATGCGGATGCCCGTGGTAGCTGTAGTTCGACGTGTCGAAGATGACGACGCGGTTGAAGAGCGGAGCGATGGACCTCACGCGCTGCTTGCCGGTACGGTCCCAGAATTCCAGCTCACCGCCCCAGGCCTCATCCCAGTTCTCATTCAGATAGAGCAGCAGGTTCAGCCGCCGCCAGATGTTCAGGCGGGGATAGTGGTTGAAGTCGGCGTGCACGCCAAGAGCGCCACCGCGGCGGATCTCGTGCAGTCCGCCACCGCGGAGGTGCGGATCGGCGATCAGCCCTTCGATGCCCGTCAGCCGTTCGAGGAAGTTGAGGAACAGGCCGCTGTTCAACTGGTTGATGAACGAACGCGTGGTCGGTCCGAAGTGCTGGATGTCCTCGGTGGCCCACTTGCGTTCGAGTTCCTTGTCCGACGAGTGCCACCGGTCACGGTCCATCTCGTCGAATTCGACCAGCATCTGCGCCAGCAGATCAGGCTCGAACACGTCGTCGAGGACCACGGATGGAAAGGGATCGGCGGAGCGGTAGGCGTCCGCGTGCTGCGTGACCAGCTCCTTCATGCGGCCGTAGGCCAGTGCGTGTGTGAGAACCTTCCGGGCCCGGTCGCGATCCGCGCGCGTCTTGAGTACCTCGTCGCGCAGCGCAGCCGAGCGGTCACGGAGTTCCCGCAGTCCGGCGTATGTCCGGACAATCGGCAGATGACGCAGCCACGAAGGCATGGTCGGCGCCGCGTTTATGCCATATCGTGGGCGCCCGACACAAATACTCTTTGACCCTTTGTGCCGACGACCAGCCCCCCTTGGACCGACAAACGAAGAGGGCTTGCACCGACAAGCCGCCCAAGGGTAGGGTTCGCGCATGCAGAAGCCTGCCATTGCCATCCTCACCGTCGCCGCGTGCCTTCTCGCAGGCGCCAGCGCGTGTAACCGCGCTGAACCGGAAAAAGCTGCCGCGGCAGCCTCAGCCCCTGAGCGTTGGAGCTATCAGGACTGGCCCACGGGTCCGTACCGCGTGGTCGAGAACTGGCCGAAGCCGCTGCCGGATACTCGCCACTCTCACGAAGGCTGGACGTGGGGATCGTTCGGGGGCGTCTACGCCGAGAGCCCGGACCGCGTCTGGATCGCGATGCGCGGCGAGCTGCCGCTTCCGAAGGACGCCAAGCCCTGGACGCCGTACGCCGCGCTGACCCCGACCCGCGGCAACTCCACCGGCAATTCAGACGGCCTCAGCGCAACCTGCGAGCCTGAAGCGAAGCGTGGCTGGGAGCGGCGCTGGGAGCACTCGATCTTCATCGTCGACAGCCAGGGCAATCTCGTCGATGAATGGCCGCATCTCGACAAGATGTTCTCGCAGCAGCCGTGCGGACGCGGTCCGCACCAGATCAAGATCAGCCCGTACGACAAGGAGAAGCACGTCTGGATCATCGACGACCAGCTGCACATGATTTACCGCTTCACCTACGACGGGAAGCTCGTTCACAGCATGGGGACGCTTGGGGTTCGCGGACGTGGGCCGAATACGTTCGACCGGCCAACCGACATCGCGTGGCTGCCCGACGGGACGTATTTCATCAGCGACGGCTATGGCGGGACGCGTGTGGCGAAGTACGGGCCGGACGACAAGTTCATCATGGACTGGGGCGGGCCGCCGAAGGATCCGCAGAACCCGGGCCCGAACGAGTTCAACACGGTGCACAGCATCGCCATCAGCGCCGATCGCAAGCTGTTCGTCATCGATCGCGGCACGCGCCACGAACGCATGCAGGTGTTCGACGAGAACGGCAAGTTCCTCGACATGTGGCCACTGCGATCGCCGCACTGGCCGGCGAATCAGGAGACGCTCGCGGTCAACCACTTCATCGACGACAAAGGCTTCATCTGGGTCGGAGAGGCGCGCACCGCTCGCCTCCTCAAGTTCGATCAGCAGGGGAACTTCCTCTACAGCTGGGGGGCGCCGGGAGGGCAGTCCGGCCGTCTCGGGTGTTCGCACGGCATGAGCACCGACCAGCTGGGGAATCTCTATCTGGCCGACTGCTTCGCGGGTCGCGTCCAGAAGTTCGAGCCGATTCCCGGCGCCGACCAGTCGAAGATCGCCGGGCAGATTCTGCGGACCTGGGATTCGTGGAAGAAGCCGTAGGCGCACCGCGGCGGCGACGCCACGCTGTCTGACCTGGCCCCTGTTAAGTCAACAGGGGTGTAGAATTTCGGCCGATCTCGCAAGGAGTCTCACATGAAGCACGTCATCGGTGCAGGATTAGCGGCTGGCGTAATCGGAATCCTCGTTGCGGTTCCGCAGGCACAACAGACGCAGCAGAACCGTCAGACGGCCGCCGCGCTCAAGCAGGTGTCTGGCTGGATCAAGACGTCTTCATACGTCCCGTCGAAGACGCCGTGGGGCGACCCGGACATCCAGGGCGGCTACACGAACGTCAACGAGAACGGCATCCCGTTCGAGAAGCCGGGGAACCTTGCCAGCCGCCAGGTTGAGGAGATTGACGACTCCGAACTGGCCGAGCTGAACAGGGAGCGCAATGAGCGCGCGGTGGCTGCGGCGGCGGGTATCGGCGGCCGCGAGACCGGTGCGGGCCCGGTGCACTGGTACGAGCATTACAACGCGAAGAACAGCCGTGGCTGGATGGTTGTCGATCCGCCTGACGGACGCATCCCGGACCAGACTCCGGCGGCGCTGCAACGCCTTGGCGGCCGCGCCGGCGGACGAGGTGGCGCCCCGGCTCCGCCAGCGGCGGGAGCCGCAGGCGCTCCGGGTCGCGCTGGGGCAGCAGGACGCGCGGGCGCTGCTGGACCAGCCGGAGCCGCGGCAGCAGCGGGAGCGGGCGGTGGACGAGGAGGCTTGGGCGAGGGTGGTCGCGCTGACTCGTGGCTCGATCGCAGCCTCTACGACCGCTGCATCACGCGCGGGTTCCCGGGGTCGATGATGCCGGCGATCTACGGCAACGCCTACGACATTACTCAGGCCCCCGGCATGGTCGCGATTCGATATGAGATGGTGCACGAGACGCGCATCATCCGGATGGACAACAGCGCGCGCAGCGGCCAGCTCACCCACATGGGAGATGCCCGCGGCCGGTGGGAGGGCAACACGCTCGTCGTCGAAACGACGAACATGCGGGCGCCTTACCGCAATGGGTCGGCGAAGCAGAAGCTGATCGAGCGTTTCGTGCCGACAGCGCCAGGCGTGATCGAATGGTCGATGACGATTGACGATCCGGACACCTGGGTTCGCCCGTGGACGTTCGCGATGCGTCTGACCGCGGATCCCGAGCAGCCGCTCTTCGAATACGCCTGCCACGAAGGTAACTACGCGATGCGAAACATCCTCAGCGCGGCGCGTGCCGAGGAAGCCAGGGCCGGGGGTAAGTAAGACGCTTTAACCACGAAGGACACGAAGAGCACAAAGGATCAGGATGTTCGCGAGTTGAATTTCATACCTTCGTGTTCTTCGTGATCTTCGTGGTTCAAAACATCATCAATCGCTGCCGGATCGCGGCGGCGTCCTTCTCCGTCAGCAACCAATCCGCGCTGTCATTCCGCCTCAGTTCATCCGGCGACCATCGCGCCCGCATCAGCCCGCGTGACGTGTGGGTGTTGCTGGCAAGCAGCAGATGTCCCACCTCGTGCGCAATCGCGCGCCCGAGGAGGCGCGCCACGTCTGTGTTCGACAGCGCAGCCATCTGCTCGACGCGCTGCACGTAGATCGTTGCCAGCACACCAGCTTTCGATCCCGCGTCGATAAAGGCCTCGCCGAGCACAAGTGGAGCGAGCCGGGGCGTCTCATGTGAACGAACCAGGCGCACGACGAGTTCCCCTGGGACTGGAACCTGTGCGCAGGCGTCCGGCGTGTCGCAATCGGCCCACGTGATATCGACACCGTTTGCCGCGAGCGTGCGTGCCGCGGCCGACACCCCAGCCTCCTTCATCCTGGTCGGAACCCGTGCCGTGTTGTAGAGCCGGACGATCACACGGGCGCGCGCCGGCGGAGCGGATTCAGCAATCGGCGGCAGCAGAAGACCGCCGGCAAAGATGAGCATCAGTTGGCGTGTAAACATCTCCGCACTCCCTGGGCGCCACTGTCTGGCGGGAGTGCGGGTGCCTCAATGCACGGGAGGTGACACGAGGTGACTTATAGGTGACATGCGGCCGATTGTGAGCCGCACATCACAGATCGCTCTTTTCAAAACGCGGGACGTGGGGCATAACGGGACATGGAATCCACGGACGCCCGGACCCTGAAGTTCGGTTCGTTCGAGCTCGACGTCCGACTGCGCGAGCTGCGGACCGGATCGACGCGCGTGCGGCTTCAGGAGCAGCCCTTCGAAATCCTCCGGCTCATGCTCGAGCGGCCCGGCGACGTGGTCACGCGCGAGCAGCTTCGTCAGCGCCTCTGGCCAGCCGGCACCTACGTTGACTTCGAGCACAGTCTCAACGCCGCCGTGAAGCGCCTGCGCGCGGCCCTGGGCGATGACGCCGAGAATCCGCGGTTCGTCGAGACGCTGCCTCGTCGCGGTTATCGATTCATAGCCCGGCTCGACGCACCCGAGACGATGGCGCTGCCGGCGCGCGCTGCCGCTCCGCGTCCGCGCCTGGCGGTGCTGCCGTTCGCGAATCTCAGCGAGGATCCGTCACAGGACTATTTCAGCGACGGCCTCACGGAGGAGATGATCTCGCAGCTCGGCTCGGTCTCCCGCGGCCGCCTGGCCGTGGTCGCGCGATGGTCGTCGATGGTGTTCAAGGGGACGACCCGGCGCGCGAGGGAGATTGGCGAGACGCTGCGCGTGGACTATCTCGTCGAAGGCGGCGTCCGTCGTGACGGCGAGCGCGTCCGCATCACCGTGCGGCTCGTCGAGGTTGCCACTGAAACCAATCTCTGGTCCGACGTCTACGACCGCGAGCTCGCCGATTTTCTGAGAGTGCAGACGGATGTGGCGGCCCGTGTGGCCCGTTCGCTGGCGATGGAGCTGGCGCCCTCGCCGGACCACGCGGCTGACTACGGCGCGGCCGCGTATCAGGCCTACCTCAAGGGGCGTTACTACTGGAACAAGCCGTTCGACGACGGTGTGAAGGAGGCGATCGACTATTACCAGCGCGCGCTCGACGCGTCGCCGTCGTTTGGTGCGGCGCACGCGGCGCTGGCGCGTGCCCACGTCTGCAGGGCTGAGTTCTACCATGTGCTGCCGCGTCAGGCGCTGAAGGAGGCCGAGGCGTCCGCGGCGCGCGCGCTGACGATCGACCCGACGCTGTATGAAGCGCACCTGGCACTCGGCGACGTCAGGCGCATGCACGATCTCGACTGGGCCGGCGCTGAAGCGTCGTACGAACAGGCGATCGCGCAGAACCCGAGCTATGAGAGCGCGCATCGCTGCTACGGCATGATGCTGAGTGTCCAGGCGCGTCACGCCGAGGCGATTCGCGCCAGCGAGCGCGCGTGCGAGCTCGACCCGCTGTGCCTGGTCGTAGGAACGACAGCAGCGTGGACTCGGTACGCGGCCGGGGATTTCGATGCGGCCGTCGATCACAGCCGGAACACGATCGACATGGATCCCGAGTTCATGCCCGCGCGGCGGGTGCTGGCCGCGGCGTATCTGCAGTCCGGGCGCGAAACCGAAGCGCTCTCGGAGCTGGAGTCAGCGGTGTCGCTTGCCGAGGGCGATTCGGATCCGATGGTGATCGCCTGGCTCGCGCATGCGAAGGCAGTGACCGGCAATCGCCGAGCCGCAACGACGCTTATCGCGCGCGCGCAGTCGCTCGCGCGGGAGCGCTATGTGCCGCCGTACCACCTGGCGATGGCGTACGTCGGGCTCAACAGCATCGACGCCGCGTTCGAGATGCTCGATCAGGCATGGCTCGATCGCGATCCCGCGCTGGCGGGCGTGCACGTCGAGCCGAGGTTCGAGCCGCTACGCGCCGATCGCCGATATCAGGAGCTATTGAAGAGACTGAAACTGAGTTAACTCCCAACCTCCGTTGGGAGTTTCGTCTTCAGGCCGTGAGCGCCGCCTGCCGGTCCCGGTGGTACTTGGACAGCATCACGTTCGCCGCCGTGATCGTGGAGATCTCCTGCGACAGCAACGCGAGCTTGTCCGCGCGAATCACGCTGTAGAACTCCTCGTCACCCAAGGCTGTGTAGATCCGGTTGCCAACACAGCCGAGGCTCGACGCGAGCCCGCTTTCGAGCGCCGCGGGAATCGCCGTGCAGGTTGGTCGCCCGAGCAGCGACACGGTCGAGACTCCCGTTCGCGTCGCAGCCTCATGCAGCAGCATCAGACCTCCGGGCGTGCCGGTCACGATCACCGCGTCTGGCTTGATTGGCGTGCGAGCCAGCGGCGCGTACATCGTGACTGCCGGCGTCCTGGCCAGGCGCGGGACCTGGGGAACCTCGGCCATGCGGAGATAGCCGAGGTCCGACATCAGCGACAACGTGTCGGTCAGCTCGTGCTCGCGATCTTTCGGCAGCGGAATGTGATGGGTATAGCTGCCGATCGGGCAGTTGTAGTGATCCTCGGGCGCCGTGTAGAACACGCGGCCCTCAGCCGCCAGCGACCAGAACGTGCACCCGGACGGCTGCGAGCCTCCCAGCCGCGCAACACCATGGGGCGGCTCATCGCGAAACGCAACGGCTACCGGACGCCGGGTGAGCTGGAGAGCATCGGTCAGGGTCCGTTCAAGGGCACCGTAATCAGGCATAAGCGAACAATTATATGCTTCTGACCAGATGAGGATTCTGGTTGTCGAGGACGAGCAGAAGGTCGCCGACGCACTGCGCGAAGGGCTCGAGGCCGAAAAGTACGACGTCGTCGTCGAGCGAACTGGTGAAGCGGCGTTCTTTCGGGTGAACACCGAAACCTTCGATGCGGTCCTGCTGGATCTCGGCCTGCCGGGTCGCGACGGTCTCGAAATCCTGCGCGCGATTCGAGCGCGCGAGATGAAAACCCCGGTGCTGGTCCTCACGGCGCGCGATTCGCTCCAGGATCGGGTGACCGGCCTCGACAGCGGCGCCGATGACTACCTCGTCAAGCCGTTTGCGTTTGCGGAGCTCGTGGCGCGGATCCGGGCGCTCGTACGGCGGGGGCGTTCGGCCGATTCGCCGCGTCTTGGGGCGGGCGACCTCGACGTCGATCTGATTTCCCGCAAGGTCACGCGCGGCGGCAAGCCAGTGGAGCTGACCGTCCGTGAGTTCGAGTTGCTGGTCTACCTCCTCAGGCATCAGGGCCAGGTCGTCCCCCGCGAAACGCTCGCGCGCGACGTCTGGCAGGAAACCTCTCGAACGACCCCGCTCGACAACGTCATCGACGTGCACATTGCCCGGCTGCGCCGGAAAGTGGACGCCGAACACGCGCTCAAGCTGATTCATACCGTGCGCGGCGTCGGCTTCATGCTCCGCGAAGGCGAGCCGTGAACGCGGCCGGCGCGCCGTCCGCCGGCGTGCCGCGCTGGGGGCGAACGCACGGAGTTCGCCTTCGGCTGACCCTGGCCTATGTCGTTGCCATGGTCGTTGTGCTCGGCGTCTACATGGGGGCGGTCTACCTCTTCGTCAGCCGCTATGCGTCCGAGGCGCTCGATCGCCAGGTGCGGAGCGAGTTTGCGTTGACCTACGCGAATCTCTACATCAACGACTTCGGCGATTACATGCTGAACGAGCAGGAGAGCCTTGATCCGGATAATCCGCCGCCATGGATCCAGGTGTGGCGCGGCGATCGGACCGTCGTGGTCGCTCGCAATTCGGAAGCACGGGCACGCCCCGTTCCGGAGAGTCGCGCCATTCCTGACGGCATGGTCACGCTCGACACCGCGTGGGGACGGTTGCGCATCATGACCGAACGCGGGGCGCTGCGTGGACCGGTCCGGGACTCCCGGGTGGTGATTCAGGTTGGGCGGTTCGAAGACGCGATGCAGACTCAGATGCGCGACCTCGCGGTGATGCTGCTGCTCGGTCTGCCGCTCGCGATTGCGGTGGCCGGACTCGGCGGCTACCTCCTCGCGCGTCGCGCGCTGGCGCCCATCGAGCGCATGACGGCACATGCCCGCACGATCACGGCCGAGCGACTGCATGACCGCCTGCCTGTTGACGACCCTGAGGACGAGATGGGCAGGCTTGCCGGCGTCTACAACGAGACGCTCGGCCGGCTGGAAGAATCCTTCGAGCAGATGCGGCGGTTCACCGCCGACGTCTCACACCAGCTGCGTACGCCGCTCACGGCTATCCGCAGCGTCGGTGAAGTCGGCCTCCGCGGCGGGCACCGCGACGAGGCCGCGTATCGCGGCATCATCGGCAGCATGCTCGAGGAGACCGATCGCCTCGCCGTGCTCGTCGACCGGCTGCTGACGCTCTCGCGCGCCGAGATGGACCAGCGCACTCTCTCACGGGACTCCGTGAACCTCGTCGAGCTGGCCGAAGATGTCGTCGGCCATCTGGGCGTGCTGGCGGAGGAGAAGGGCCAGGCGCTCTCGATCGACGCCAGCGGAGCGACGACGGCCGTGGCCGATCGCCTCGTCCTCCGCCAGGCGCTCATCAACCTCGTGGACAACGCCATCAAGTACACGCCGCAGGGTGGTCGCGTGTCGATCGGCGTCTTTGGCAGCAACGGTGTGGCGGGTATCGACGTGTCGGATTCCGGTCCCGGCATCCCCGCAGCGTCGCGCGACCGGATCTTCGATCGCTTCTACCGGGGCGACGAGGACGCAGGCGGGGGAACCGGCCTTGGACTCTCGATCGCGAAGCGGGCCGTCGAAGCGAACGGGGGGGAACTGACGCTGGCCCACTCGGGCCCTGACGGGACAACGTTCCGGATCACGCTGCGAACCTGAGCATTGCTCCACGTCGTCCCGGCATCAAATCGTTAAATTTGTAAAGCCGACGCGCGCGTCAGACAAAACTTACAAACTCTTAAGTTGATGTAATTACTGCGCCGGCTTATTGTCGCGCGCATGGCGCGCTGACGCGCCCGACGACACTCGTGACACGCATACGAAAAACGCGATCGACATCGCTCAGACGGATTCTCGAAGACCACCGCCGGCGGTTGCTCGGCGACATGCACGGCAGGATTCGGGACGCGCGTGCGCGCAACGCCGACGACCGGGAGAAGGTTCCAGACGCGGTCGACGGGGCGCAGGGCGACATTCAGCAGGACCTCGACCTTGCCGTGATCCAGATGAAGGCCGAGATGCTCCACAACATCGATGCAGCACTCCGGCGTCTTGCGGCGGGCAGCTACGGCAATTGTGTCGAATGCGGCCGGGAGATCCCCGACGATCGCCTCCGCGCCCTGCCGTTTGCCGCCCGATGCGTGGCGTGCGAGAACACCCGCGAACGAGGTGCCGATGTCCGGATCGGGCCTCGTCGCGCGTACGGCATCGACGCTGACTGACCAGGCGCGCCGATCAGCCGACAAAACTCGTCAAAACCTCATCCTGATCCCGAACTGCACGCTCCGTGGTTCACCAACCGCGGTGAGCTGCCCGAACGTCGACGACGGCGCCGTTGGATACACACCGGATCCGAAGACGCCGTTCCGCGTGACCACGTTGACGCGATTCGTGAGGTTGAACGCTTCAATCAGGCCTTCGACAGACGCACGCCCTCTGAGGCGGAACGCCCGGCTCACTCGCGCATTCAGGCTGAAGAAGTTGCTTCCGGTGCCTGCATTACGCGAAATGAACGTTACCTGACGCACATCGAGAGGTGACGGCGTGGCGCCGGTGATCACCGGTCTGCCCGCGGTCCCCTGAATCGACGTCACGCCAGACGTGATGTTCAGCGGTGGCGCCGAATAGGCCTGCACCTGGACGCTGAGCTGGAACCCGTGACTGAGCCGCTCCCATGGCGTCGCGGCAGCCTCCATCGAGGTGTGGACGGCGCCGCTCACCACCAGCCGATGCCGCTGGTCATCGTCAGACCGTGCCCAGTCCCTCGAGAGGTCCGTGGGATCGATCGGTGAGCTGAAGAAGAACTCGCCAACGTTGTTCATCGACTTGGAGAGCGTGTAGGAGACGCGATAGTGGCCCCAGCGGCCAGGCCGCTGCACCAGCGAGAACTGCAGCCCGTGATAGTTCGAGGATCCGGCCGCCGAGTACCGGTTGTTGTTCGCGTACTCGGCGATCGGTCGGCAGCCGTTGTTGGTCCCGGCGGCCGCGCACGTCGGGACGTTCTGGTTGATCTGCATCAGCAGATTGACCCCGCGCACGTACTGGTACCCGGCGGTGACGGTGAGCTGCCTTCCGATCTGCTGCTCGACCTCGGCGCTCGCCTGCCGCGAATACGCATGCTCCAGGTCGCGGTCCATCGTCGTGAGGCTGGGCAGCGTCACGAGCGGCACGGCGGCGGGGAGAATTCCCGGAAAGACCGGCGCCCCTGCCTGGACCGGCGACAGCGTGATGCTGATCTGTCGCAGTTGCGAAAGGTCCGTTGTGTTGCCGGCCGAGAGCAGCGCGTTGGCAACGGGCCGCAGCGGCACTCGATCGTAAAACAACCCGGCGTTGCCGCGGATGACCGTGCGTCGAGACGGGAAGGGGAGCCATGCCACTCCCAGTCGCGGCGACACGTTGTTGGTGTCCACCTGGATCGTCTCCATCCATTGCAGGTCGTAGCGCATCCCAAGATTCACGGTCAGCGCCGGCGCGACTTTCCACTCGTCCTGCACGTAGAGACCGAGATTCGGATTGGTCTGAGCGACCGACGTCTCGCCGAAGGTCTGCGTGAAACCCGAAGTGTTGTAGGTGCCGCTCAGGAAGTTCGGCAGTGACGAGAAGTTGTACGTGCCGTGGATCGATCGCGGGAACTCGACGCGGTCGTGGTTGTAGAGGAAATCCACGCCGGTTCTGATGGCGTGGCCACCGGCCTGGTGCGAGAGGTTACTCACCACCTGCGCCAGGGTGTTTACACGCGCGGTCGGACTGGTCGACAGACGGCCGAACGTGGCAGTGGTCGTGATGTTCACGGCCGGCCCGGTCAGATCGCTCGGCGGGGCCTGCAGATCGCCGTATGCCATCTGCGCCCGCGTCTCGAGGAGCGTGCGCGACCCCAGGCTCATCGCGCTGCTGACCGCCAGGCTCTGATCCCGATTGTCCAGGCGTGACGACGCGCTTGGGGCACTCAGACCGCCAGCACCGCGCGAGTTCTCCGATCGCACGTCGTACAGGCTGTACCGCACGCTCAGCTGCTGGCGATTGCTGAACGTGTGATCGACCTTGGTGAGCAGGTTGGTCGAATGCACCGGATTGGCATAAATCCCGGTCGTGACCGTCTGGCCCTCATAGCCGACTGCGGCAAGCCGGCCGTTGATGGCATCGACCGTTTCCGGTGCGATGACGACAAGACCGGATTGATTGAGCCGGCGTTCTTCCACATTCCCGAAGAAGAACGTCCGTCCGCTGACGATCGGTCCGCCCGCGCTG
>Ga0247825_10001451_pt1 | contig 15546 bp, 12 predicted proteins | sample 13C_Vanillin_Day_FD_194413 | JGI IMG/M metagenome (GOLD analysis project Ga0247825, IMG submission 194413) | Soil microbial communities from agricultural site in Penn Yan, New York, United States - 13C_Vanillin_Day48 | ecosystem: Environmental > Terrestrial > Soil > Agricultural land | place... | reverse complement strand
TCTTCTTGCTTGCCTGCTACCTGAGCCATCGTGGGAAGCATGGGTCCTACCTCCTATGTTGGCTCAACACAGGGCTACCCATGGGGTCTTCCCATCTACTTCTGTAGTACTAGCCAGGAGGTCAACGCCCAGGAGGTGCTCACCATGGTGGGCTTCGGCTACGGAAAGGAATTGGGCCAGATCTTCGGCCTTCGCTTCGCCCGGCGAGACAACGTCTTGGGAGAAGCCTCCAGCAGCCGTGGCCGGTTTCTCTACGAGCAGCAGGGCGCCTTCCTCTACAACGGGTTCATAGGCGGGCCCTGCTTCCAAGAGAAACATGGCCGCCACGCGCTCGCGGGTATCGCCAGCATCGGTACGCCCCAGCAACTCTCGTTCATGAGCACGTATGCCTACCGCGAATGGCTGGAGTCCGAGATCCAACGGGCCGCGAAGCTCGCGCGTACCCCAAAGAAGCGGCCATAGCGAGTCCGACGGACCTGAGCCAGAAAAACAGCGCCCACGAGAAGGACGCCACGCGCTGACCTTCAGCCAAGGGAGCGCCCTAGCGCACGCGTAGGATGACCTTCCCGGTGGCGCGCCGCTGCTCCAGATCCCGCAGCGCCTGTGCGCCCTGCTCCAGCGGGTAGACGGGGCCCACCAGCGGCGTGACGATCCCCTGCTCCGCGAGCACAGCGAGTTCCTTCGCGATCGCGGGTGTCATGGCGGGATCGTTCATCAGGAACGCACCCCACGCCACCCCCACCACGTCAATGTTCCGCAGCAGCAGCCGATTCACCGCTACCTCTGGGATGCGCCCACTGGTGAAGCCCACCACCAGCAGCCGCCCCTCGGGGGCAAGGCACTTGAGGCTCCGGTCGAAGATGTCGCCGCCCACCGGATCCATCACCACGTCCGCGCCGCGTCCGTCCGTCTTCTCGCGCACCTGCTGGACCCAGTCACCCGTGGACAGCACCACCTCGTGCGCGCCCGCCCGCAGTGCCACCTCCGCTTTGCGCTCGTCACTGACGACCGCAAGCACCCGGGCCTGCGCCCCGCGCGCCACCTGGATCGTCGCGGTCCCCACGCCCCCGGCGGCGCCATGTACCACCACCACCTCTCCCGCCTTGAGCCGGCCACGCCGGTGTAGCGCGAAGTGGGCCGTGTGGTAGTTCATCACCATGCCCGCGGCGTCCTCCAGGCTCCACCGCTCGGGGACACGGAAGGTCAGCTCCGGCGCCGCCTTCGCCACCTCGGCGAAGCCGCCGAACAGGGTGAAGGCCATCACCCGATCTCCCTTGCGCACAGCCGCCCCCGCGGGTGCCTGGCGAACCACGCCGGCCACCTCGACTCCTGGCACGAAGGGCAGCGGAGGCTTGATCTGGTACAGCCCCCGAGTGAGCAGCAGATCCGGAAAGCTCACCCCAGCGGCCACCACGTCGATAAGCACCTGATCTTCCGCCTCAGGCTCTGGGAGATCCACCACGGAGAGCCCCTCAGGCCCCTCCAGCCGCTGAAGCTGCAGTGCGCGCATCTCGCCTCCTCGCCTTGGGGAACATCCCCCTCAGAGTGTCCCGGGTTCTGGTGCGCACCGGCCGTCCCGTCAAGCGTCCGGTGCCCACCTGCCATCCGGCCACGGTACGAGGGGAGTGCTGGCCACTGAACACTGAGTGCGATACACCCGAAGTGAATGCTCCGACACTCCGCCGATCGTCGAACCCTGCTGTGGTGCGCGGCCATGCCCCTCGTGGCCCTGTCCATGTACGCGAACCCCGGGCTCATTCCCTGGATGTCTCCGCTCGCCTGCTACCTGGCGCTGTCCGCGGGGGTCATCGCCCATAACCACAACCACTGCCCCACGTTCCGCAACCGCAGGCTCAACAACGCGTTCGGCATGTGGCTGTCGCTCTTCTACGGCTACCCGACGTTCGCGTGGATCCCCACGCACAACCTGAACCACCACAAGTACGTCAACAAGGCGGGGGACGCGACCATCACCTGGCGCTACACCAACCGCCACAACTTCCTGATCGCCGCCACGTACTTCTTCATCTCCTCCTACTTCCAGGCCGATCCCACCAAGGCCTTCATCCGCAAGGCCCGCACGAACAACCCCATGCTCTACCGGCAGATCGTCACCCAGTATGTGGTGTGGATCGGCGCGCACGTGCTGCTCCTGGCGCTGGGGGTTGCCCTGTATGGGCTGTGGGGTGGCGTGAAGGTGTGGCTGTTCGCCTTCGCCATCCCAGCCGTGTTCGCGCTGTGGACGATCATCTTCTTCAACTACATCCAGCATGTGCACACGGACCCGTGGAGCGAGCACAACCACAGCCGCAGCTGGACGGGCTGGGCCATCAACTTCTTCCTCTTCAACAACGGCTTCCACGCGGCGCACCATGAGATGCCAGGGGCGCACTGGAGCACGCTGCCCGAGACTCACGCGCGCATCGATGCGGAGATCCACCCGGACCTCAAGCCGCGCTACTTCTTCCCGTGGTGCTTCGCCAACTATGTGCTGGCGCCCTTCTTCCCGAGGTTCGGAACGAAGCAGATCGGCCGTCCCCCCTTCTCCCCGCCCACCGGAGAGAAGGCCGAGGTGGCGTTCGGCGACGAGCTGGAGGCGGTGGAGTCCGGCGTCAACGCCGCCCGCGTGTGAGCCGCCTCCTGGAGCGGCCGCCTACTTGAGCGACGGTGGCCGCTTCGCCGGGACGCAGCGCAGCTGCGTGGGATCGCACGTGGTAGCGAAATCGGGGTTGATACCCGTGGCCTGCGTGCAGAGATCGTTGTCCGGCTCGCCCTCCTCGTTCGCGCAGTCCACGTCCCCCGGCCACATGCCCCACACCTCGTACTCCGCGGTGCACCCGTCCTCGGTGTACGTCAGGTCCGCCACCATCTGCGTGCCCGGCGCCAGCGGGATCGCCAGGATGCGGACGTTGTTCCAAGCGTAGGAGACGCTCTTCGGCGGCAGGCCCTCGGAGTCGATGGCCGGCGCGCGCTTCTCGGCGAGCGCGACGGTGGCGGAGCAGAAGCCCTCCTCATCCGCCTCCTGGGCCAGCGCCCCAATCGAGAACGCCGAGCGCTCCGGATCCCGCTCGTCCAGCGCGACCAGCGTTGCGGGCTTGATGGAGAGCTGCTCGTCGCCCGTGGGCGTGGAGAACTTCTGGATGCCGAGCTGCTCGCCCGCCTTCACCGGGCAGCTGCTCTGGCCCTTGGGCTTGTAGGTGACGGACCACGTGAGGCTCTGCACGGGACAGCCGATGGGCGGCTGCTCCGTCTCACAGGCCGCGGTCAGGGTGGTGGCCAGCACCAATCCAAAGAGTCTTCGAGTCATGGGAGAGAACCTTTCCTGATCGCGGCGCGGCTAGAACGACACCCGGGCGCCCAAGCGGAACGAGCGCGGGGCCTGGTACGCGGTGGGCTTGCCGAAGTTCTTGTTGACGGCCTCCTCGGGGATCGGCTCCCCGCTCTCGGCATCCAGCACCTTGCCAGGCAGATCCGCCTTGGTGCCTCCAACGATCGGCAGCACCGGCGAGTACGTGTAGTTCTGGTCGTACGCGGTGGCCGTCTGGAAGTTGAAGAGGTTGAAGACATCCAGGCTCAAGGAGGCGGTGATGTCGCGCGCCACCTTGTAGTTGACGGCCAGGCGGCTATCGAAGCGGTGCACCCAGGGCAGCCGGCCGGCCACGCCGCGCGGCAGGATGTAGGCCTGCCCGGCGCCGTAGTCCACGTGCGCCCCCAGGTAGCTGAACGGAGTGCCCGAGCTGCCACGGTAGGACATGCCGAGGTTGAGGCTCAGGTCCGGCCGGATCACGAACTCGCGCGCGCCAAAGGCCTTGAGCTGGTGTGTGCGATCCGCCGGTAGCAGGCCGCTGCGGTTGGGCAGCAGCGACACCAGATCGAAGTCCGAGTTGATGTTCGGATCGAGCTGGCCCGTGTCGGTGCGGAACAGGCCCTCGTAGTTCCCCACGAGGCGCGACCACGTGTAGCTCACCTGCGTCAGCCAGAAGTCCGCGAAGTTCTTCTGGAAGAAGAGCGTGACGCCGTCGTAGTTGCGCCGCGGCTTCACGAAGTCCTTGGCGAAGCCGTAGCCAGGGTTGCCGATGAAGTAGGTGGCGCCGTCATCGCGGCTCATGTCCTCGATGGCGCGGTTGAGCGAGCGCCGGGTGTAGGAGAGGCCGAGGCGCGCGTTCGCCAGCAGCTCGTACTCGCCGCCCACCACGAACTCATCCGTGGACTGGGGCTTGATGTCCGGGTCCACGATGGTGGCGCCCGCGCCCACGGTGCTCCAGATGGCGTTGGCGTCCAGCGGATCCTGTGCGCGCCGGCGCGCCTCGTCCGTCTGGCACACGCCGCGCTGCTGCTCCACGTCGCGCGGATCGCACAGCGACGAGTCCTTCTCCGAGCGCACGCCGGGCTCGCCCGGGAACGAGCGGTCCACCATGTCCAGCGGGACGCTCTCGTAGTACCGGGCATAGCTGCCGAACAGCTTCATGCGGCCCGAGCGGGTGGGATCGACGATCAGGCCCAGGCGCGGGGACCACTGGTAGGGCAGCACCAGGGCCGTCTTGCCTCCGCCGATGAGCTGCTGGGTGTCGTAGCGCAGGCCCACGTTGATCGTGGCCGCGTTGTTGAACGTCGTCCAGCTGTCCTGCACGAACACGCCCGCCGCGTTGGACTTGGACAGGGGGCTCTGAGCGTCCTGGATGATCACCTGATCAGGAGCGATCAGGTAGCCGTACTGGCGGTAGTCGTAGAAGTAGTCGCCCTCATCGGACTCGATCAGCACGCTCCGCCCCGTCACCGAGCGGGTGTGATCGAAGATCATCTGCTCCAGATCGATGCCGGCCTTGAAGACGTGCTGGCCCGCGGCGTTCACCAGGAAGGTGCCCACGGCCTTGCCCTGGAAGCGATCCAGCGTGGCGTCATCCAGACGGCCCGGCCCGCCCGTCAGATAGGAGAGCACTGGGCACAGCGTGGAGATCTGGGGGTTGGGCGAGTCGCAGACGGACGGATCCGGCAGGGACTCGAACTCGGTGATGGAGTGCTGGAAGGGCAAGGTCCTCTGCCAGGTGACGTTGGAGACGCCCGCCAGCCCCTCCATGGTGCCGCCCTGGGTGCCATCCGCGGCGCGGATCGACAGGGTCTGGTGGTGCCAACCCACGGTGGCGTTGAAGAGCAGGCGCTTCTCCAGGAAGGAGGAGGACCACTTCACGCTCGTGTCCAGGCTGTTGACGCTGCGCTGGGTGGCGATGGCCCCGTACTCCCCGGCGATGCGATCCACCTCGGGCGCGCCGGTGCGCTCGCTGATGGCGAAGCGGCCCGAGCCCCCCGAGGAGGTGGGCGTGCCCGTCACCGTCACGGCGACGTTGTGGTCCGCGTTGAGCAGGTAGGTGAGCTTGCCGATGAACTGGAAGCTCCGCTGGTCCGCGAAGTAGAGCCGCTGGGTGCCCTCGATGGGCTGCGTCTGGGTGAAGCCGCGCTCATCCGTCGCTGGCTGCCCGTCCGCGTCCAGCACCAGGGCGTTGAGGTTGCGCTCCAGCTGGTAGCGGGTGAACGAGGGGGCCACGCCCACGTAGAACCAGAGCTTGTCCTTGAGGATGGGGCCACCCAGCTCGACGCCGATGTCGCCCAGGTTCCACAGCGAGGCCTGTCCGGAGATGGTGCCCGCCTCCTGGCGGATCTCGGTGGCCCTGCCCCCCAGCGTGCCTGGGGTGAAGTTGCCGAACACCGAGCCGTGGAACTCGTTGGAGCCGGACTTCGTCACCGCGTTGACGACGCCGCCCGTGGAGCGCCCGTACTCGGGCAGGTAACCGCCGCTGATGACGTTCACCTCGCCAATGAACTCGACGCTCAGCGGGGTGCCGTTGATGCCGAAGCCCGGATCGTTCACGGACAGGCCATCGACGATGTACTGGTTCTCCGGCGAGGTGGCGCCGCTGACGGAGATGCCGTAGGTGTCCGCGTTGGCGCCGGGGGCCAGCTCGGCCAGCGACTCGAAGGAGCGCGCCGCGGCGCCCTTCCCCGTCGGCGCCACGACTGCGATGTTGCGCACGAAGGCCTCGCTGACGTTGATGCCCGTGGAGGTGGAGCCGATGTCCACGGTGGGCGCTTGCCCCACGACGATCATCTCCTCACTCAGCAAGGTCTCCGGCAGGAGCTCCACGTTGAGGCGTACCTGGAAGTCCAGCCTGAGCGTGATGCCGTCCCGGGCGTAGGGCTTGTAGGACTCCTTCTCGAAGCGCAACGTGTAGACGCCGGACGGAAGCTGGGGGATGCGGTACTGACCCGAGGCGTCCGTCACCACCACCTGCTCGCCCTGGAGGTTGGGAGAGGTGGCCGTCACCACCACGTCCGGCACGGGCTGCTTCGTGGAGGCGTCCACCACGTTGCCAAGCAGCACCGAGGTGCCCTGGGCCAGGGCCGGAGTGCTCGCCAGCGCCAGGGCCAACACCAGGAGGCGGGCCTGCCAGAGGTTGCTTCTGTCTGTCATGGGGCGTCTTGCCCGAGGGGGGTTTTGTGTCTCTCCGCCGGGCGCTCCTCGCGGGCGTAACAAATGTCCACCCGAGGACAGAATCAAGCGTTACCTGAGCCGCACCAGGAGCCCCTCGGATGTTCACGGGCTGATGCTCGGGTTCCCCCTAGCCCCGCTCATGGCCAGCCGCAGGTACGCTCCAAGGATGCCCGTCAATCTGTCCCACGCATCTTTGAATCAGCCATCCTCGTCTGGGCAGAATGCCATGTGGGTCAAGTCACACCCATATCTCATGGCACGCTCCTCCTCGCTCAAGTCATCCTCCGCTCTGGCCGACGCTCAAGCTCAGGAGGGATCCCCCCGAAGGCTGCGCCCCTGGCTGCTCGCACGCCTGGACTCGCTGCTCTCGGAGGCGCTGCGCCAGGGTTCTCCCTCGGAGCTGGTGCGCAACCGCGTCCTGGCCGGCAGCAGCTGCCTGCTGCTCATGCTGGCGATCCTGGGCACGGCGACGTTCCCTTCCCCAGAGCTTCGCGTCGTCGTTGGGCTGCTCTGCGTGTGCTACGGGTCCGCGCTGGTGATGCTACGCCGCGTGAAGTCCCACATGCTCCCGGCGACCATCCTGTGCATGGCCTCCTTCGTGGGAGGCGGCACGCTCCTCTACATCCTGAGGGAAGGAACGCCCTACTTCGGCACGCACGCCGGGTTGTTGTTGCAGCCAGCGCTCGCGGTGTACCTGCTGGGCACGCGCCGGGGCCTCTACGTCGCCCTCGCCTGGGCCTGCGTGTCGCTGCTCTTCCCGCTCTACTACACCCAGTGGGGTGCGGGTGCGAACCCACTCAAGGCCGATCAGCTGCTCTGGCCGCTCTATCTGTGTGCCTCCTTCTCCTTCATCATCTCCTGGGGGTTGGGCTCGCTGCACAGCTCCGCTCTCACCGAGGCGCAGGGCACGCTCGAGAACACGCTGCAGGTGCTGCGCCACAGCGAGAGCCAGCTGCTCAGCGTCTTCGAGAGCACAGATGATCTGGTGTTCTCGCTGGATACCGAGGGGCGCGTGCTCACGGCCAACTCCGCGGCGAGGCATGCCTACCTCGCCCGCTATGGCCGCGACCTCGTCGTGGGGCAGCCCTTCTTCCCCGAGTCGGAGTTGGAGCTGCGCGCGGCGTGGCAGCCGCGAATCGCCCTGGCCCTCCAGGGACAGCGCCAGCGGCACGAAGAGGCGTTCGACCTGGGCGGCAACCCACAGACGATGGACATCAGCGTCAACCCTGTCTGGGGCCCGGAGGGCCGCATTACCGCCGTGACCATGTTCGCCCGCAATGTCACGGCCCGGAAGGAGGCGGAGGCACGGCTGGGCGAGGTGTACCGCACCCTGGTGGATGTCTCACGCCAGGCCGGCATGGCGGAGATCGCCACCGGCGTGCTCCACAACGTGGGCAACACCCTCAACAGCGTCAACGTCTCCACCATGCTCGTCCTCGACAAGCTGCGCCAGTCCCGCCTCCCAGGCCTGGGCAGGCTCTCCGAGCTGCTGCAGGAGCGCTCCGCGGACTTGAGCTCCTTCCTCACCCAGGACCCACAAGGCAAGCTGCTGCCCTCGTACATCTCGGCGCTCTCCGAGCAGCTCCACCATGAGCACGCCTCGCTGACCAAGGAGATGCGCTCGCTCAGCGACAGCATCGAGCACATCAAGTCCGTCATCAGCATGCAGCAGAAGTACGCCCGCACCGCGGGGGCCATGGAGGAGGTGTCCCTGCCCCAGCTCATCGACGAGGCGTTGCGCCTGCACGCCGTCTCCTTCGAGCGCCTGGGCATCCGGATCGAGCGGGACTACGCCAGCGTGGCGCCTCTAATCCTCGACAGGCACCGGCTGCTGCAGATCCTCGTCAACCTGCTGAGCAACGCCCGGGATGCACTGAACGCCAGCGGGAACCCGGACAAGCGGCTGACCATCGCTGTCCGCCCCGCTCCAGAGGGCGAGCACGTGCTGCTTCAGGTGTCGGACAACGGCATCGGCATTGCCCCGGAGAACACCAAGCGCATGTTCTCCCAGGGCTTCACGACCAAGAAGGAGGGCCACGGCTTCGGCCTGCACATCAGCGCGCTCGCGGCCATGGAGATGAAGGGACGGCTCACCTGCTCCAGCCCTGGGCCAGGCCAGGGCGCCACCTTCACGCTCGAGCTCCCCACCGCGGCCCCGCGGGAGGACGAGCGGGCGACAGGCTCATGAGGCGATGCGCTCCAGGGGAGCCGGGGGATGGACGGCTCCATAGCGCCCCGACTCAAAGGACCAGTCGAGGTTGCCGCGCACCCAGCACTGCAGGCCTCGCAGGTAGCGCTGGAGCGGCACATCGATCGCGGCACCAAAGGACGGCAGGCGCTGCTCGAGCTCGACGTACTCCCGCATGCGGGAATTGAAGAGGTTCGCGGCCTGATCGATGGCTTCCTGGAGGCTCAGCCCCTGCTCATGCTGCAGGACGATGACCAGGTTGTGCACATCTCCCGCCTCTCTCTCCTTCTCGAGCGAGCTGATGTCGTTGATCCAGCACACGCCATCGTTGGCCCGCACCTCCAGGGCGCGGAGGTGCTCGCGGACCTCCTCGGGCAATGTCACCTGATCGGCCAGCTCGATCAGCGCGAAGAAGGCATAGACGGCGGAGGTGTGCCGCCGGTACGCGATGTACTCCGTCAGCGGGGGCACCCGGTTGCGGGCGCGATTGCGCGCCTCCCACACGCAGGCCAGGGCATAGCCCTCGAAGGTCTGGATGAACCGGTCCGTCCAGCCTGGCGCCGCGCGCAGACGCATGAGCTCCCAGAGCTCGGTCAGGCCTACCACCACCCGGCTCTCATCCCCGCGCAGGGGACGCGGGTGTTTCATGCGATCGATCAGCTCGTAGAGCTGGATCCGCAGGCGCACGGGATCCCGGCCCAGCGACGCCTCATCACACAGATCGTCCAGCATGAACAACCAGCTCATGTAGCTGGCGACCAGGAGGACGGCTTCAAAGCTGGCCTCCGGATGGACACGCCCCGTCAGCAAGGCGAACTTCGCGGCGTTGAAGCGCCTGAGCGCGGCCTCCGTCCGCAGGTACTGCCGCTCCTGCATCCAGTGGTTGATCAGCTGCTGAACCGCTTCAGCGTGGGGGCTGATCTCGGGGGCAAACGGGCAATACAGCTCTGGTATCTGGACTGTCCCCACCGCTACCCCCTGGATAGACCTGGCGTGGATGAGCCCCCCACGTGTTTCTTCGTAGTAACGAGGCATGCGCTGAGCCGCATTGGCAGGGAGGTATCGACTCAGCGCGTTGGGTGAGCAGCAGTACCCTGGGGAGCTTGCTGCCCGGCCTGCGCTCTGAAGGCTAGAGTGCGCGCCATGATGGACGTTCCGTACATCCAGCCCATGGGTGATTCGGCCTTCGTGATCCGTTTCGGCGAGAGCATCTCGCCACAGGTCCATGAGCGTGTCGTCGGAGTGTTCCATTCTTTAGAGTCTTGTCGTGAAGGCTGGGTCGTGGATCTCGTGCCAGGGTACGCCAGCGTCATGGTCGTCTACGATGCGGCACGCGCCAAGCCTGAGGACGTGCGCAGTTGGATTACAGCGGCGCTGCCTCACATGCGCGCTGAGCCCCGAAACTACCGCGCCCTTGAGATACCTGTCTGGTACCACCCGTCCGTGGGCCCTGATCTCGAGCCGCTGGCGCGCGACAAGGGGCTGTCGGTGGAGGCGCTGATCAGCCTACACACCCAACCAGAGTACCGCGTCTACATGCTGGGCTTCCGGCCCGGGTTCCCGTTCCTCGGGGGGCTCGATCCTCGACTGTTCGCTTCTCGACACTCCACGCCTCGAGCGATGGTCCCCGCTGGCTCGGTGGGAATCGGCGGCCAGCAGACAGGCGTCTACCCGGTGAAGAGCCCTGGGGGCTGGAGGTTGCTGGGGAGAACGCCGCTGAAGCTCTTCTCTCCCGAAGCGGAGTCCCCGTTCACGTTGGGCGTGGGAGATCGGGTGCGCTTCGTCTCCATCCCTGAGGCTCAGTACCGCGAGCTGGGGGGGGAGGTTCCTTCTTGAGCCTCCGGGTGCGGAAGCCAGGGCTGTTCACGACGGTGCAGGATCTGGGGCGGCCGGGGCTGGGACGGTGGGGAGTCTCTCCATGCGGCGCCATGGATCCACTCGCGCTGACGCTCGCCAATCTCCTCGTGGGCAACCGCGCGGAGGCCGCGGGGCTCGAGGCGACTGCACAAGGCCCGGAGCTTGTGTTCGACAGGGAGGCGACCTTCGCCCTCACCGGCGCGGATCTCAGCGCAACGCTGGACGGGACACGGATTGCTCCGGGCCAGGCACAACGGGCGCATGCGGGGCAGACGCTCAAGTTCGGAGCGCGCGCTCACGGCGCCAGGGCATACCTCGCGGTGGCGGGAGGGCTAGGCCGAAGTGCCCGCGTCTTCCAGGGCAGCGTGGCGACGGACATCGAAGCGGGCCTCGGGGGACTGGAGGGCCGGGCGCTTCGAGCGGGCGATGTACTCGAGCTGGAGCCCCAGCCGCCGTTCCAGGCGCGGGCGGTTCGAGGAGCGTGGGCGCGCTGGTACCAGCCGCCAGACGTGGTGCGCTACATCCCCGAGCCGGCCTCCCAGCTCCCCTCGGAAGCGCGGGCCGGCTTCGAGGCATCGGCATTCCGGATCTCCTCGCGCTCCAACCGCGTGGGCTATCGGCTGGAAGGCCTCGCGCTGCCGTCCGGCTCCGCCGGGGGATTGCAGCTCTCGGAGCCGGTGGCGCCTGGCACGATCCAGCTCCCTCCGGATGGCCACCCGATCGTGCTGATGGCGGATCGGCAGACCACGGGCGGCTATCCCCGGCTTGGGCATGTCATCCGCGCGGACGTGCCCAGGCTTGCACAGCGGTGGCTGGGAGACTCGGTGACCTTTCGGGCCGTCACGCTCGAGGAAGCGCGGCAGGCCTTGCACGAGCAGCAGGCATGGCTCGAGGAGGCGGTGGGGTGATGCCATCGACGGAGTGTCTTCTCAACATCGATCTCGGCGAGCTGCCGGATGAGGACGAGCAGCTCTATGCGCTCGCCCATGTGGCCAACATCGCCTGTGGTGGCCACGCGGGGGATGAGGCCTCCATGAGGCAGGCGCTGGAGCGGTGCGCCCGTCATGGCACGCGGGCGGGAGCCCATCCGTCCTACGTGGATCGAGAGGGCTTCGGGCGTCGGGTCCTGGATGTGACGCCAGAGGTGCTGCGCGGCCAGGTCGCCGAGCAGTGCGTCCGGCTCGCCGAGCAGGCCCGAGCCCTGGGTGTCCCGCTGGAGTTCGCCAAGCCGCATGGTGCGCTCTACCACTCCGCGAACCGGGCCTCCGGCCTCGCCCGGGCCGTGGTGGCCGCGGTGAGCGAAGTGCTCGGTCCTCGCATCATCATCATCGGCCCAGCAACCGGCGCGCTGAGCGAGGTGGCCCGGGAGGCGGGGCTCTCCTATGCACGAGAAGGCTTCGCCGATCGAGGCACGCTGCCGGATGGGTCGCTCATTCCGCGTGGGCAGCCCGGCGCCGTCGTCACGGATCCGCAGGTGGCCAGGGAGAACGCGGTCCGCCTGGCCCGAGGCGGCACGATCGACACGCTCTGCGTCCACGGTGACACGCCGGGAGCAGTCGCGGTGGCACGCCACGTCCGAGCCGCCCTCGACGCGCTGCCCCGTCCATGACGTAGCGGGCCGAGACAGCGGCCGCCCGGGCTGATACCAGTGCCTCCTCAGCAACCGCCCTGTCGGAGGCACCATGTCCCGCTCTTCGCTGCTCCTCCTGCTCGCCGCGCCCCTCATCGGCTGCGCAGCGAGCGCTCCCGTCCAGAACCCGGAGCCCCCGCCGTCGTCGAGCGCTGGCGTCGCCTCGCGTGACGAGCTCGACACGCTGACGTTGCCGCCCCTGCCCGACTGGGTGGACAAGTACGCCGACCCAGGCCAGGGAGACCGGCGCTTCTTCAACATGAGCCGGCTGATGGAGCGCTTCCAGCTCGTCCGCGCGCAGGCCGTCGAGGTGCAGAACCGCTACAGGGATCTCACGCGGACGACGCCCGGCATCGATTCAGTGAAGGCCTTCAACACCGCCCTTGAGCGTGTGCGGGGCGGCGAGCTCGAGAGCCGCCTGAACCTGGAGCAGCTCGGCAAGGCACCCTTCATCGTCGCCTTCGATCTGGATGAGACCCTCTGGGATCAGTTCTACCCGCCCGAGGCCGCCGCCACCTGCCACAACCTCATCATCCAGGGAGGGAGGCCTCCCTCGGGGCGGTACGTGAAGCTCATCCCGGGCTGGCAGCAGGCCTTCGAGCGCATCCAGGCGCTGGGTGGCACGGTGATCCTCTTCTCCGCCAACCTGGACGACAACGTCTACGAGAACCTGGCGCAGTGGAAGCTCAACGGGACGCCGCTCACCGACTCTCCCGTGATCTCGGGCATCCTGTCGAACAGCCACCTCATCATGCAGGACAAGTCCGAGGGCGTGACCGAGCCGCGCAGGGGCACCCCCATCCGCGAACCCTCGAAGGACCTGCGCATCTTCGACGAGTCGCTGCAGCGCGTGATCATCGTCGACGACAACCCGACGCGCCTGTTCCAGCTTCGCAACACCCGCCTCTTCAAGAAGTTCGAGGCGGACACCTACTGCACGACCTCGGATCCGGTGCTCCGCCGCGCCTTCGACGGCGCGCTACCCCAAGTGGTGCACGAGCTCGAGGACTCGCTCCAGTACATGAAGCAGAACGGCGGGGACTTCGCGGATGCCTTCCTGCCCTACTCCATGCTCGGGCAGATCACCGTGAACTTCCTCACCGAGAGTGGGGGTCTGGATCGCGCGCAGGCGATCGACTATGTGCGCCGCAACCCCAGATCCGTCGATCCCAAGTTCTGATGGGCTTTTGCCCCCACCGGTGTTTCGTCATACTGTCCAACGAAACCGGAGGAGGGTCGCATGAAGGCTTTCGTTCCGTTTCTCCTCGGCCTGTGCCTGCTGGGGAGCGCGGCCCAGGCCGCCGTCAAGCAGCGCAAGCCCAAGGGTAAGGAGCTGGCCCAGGTGAAGCAGGCCCTCCAGGGCAAAGCGCCCGTGGCCAAGAAGACGCTGCACGTGTCCATGAAGGGCACCGGCGCCTTCCTTTTCGCGCCGGTGATGGACTTCTCGGCCAGGCCGCCGCTCCAGCTGCACCTGATCCAGAACGGGAAGATCCTCCAGACGCTCGCGCCGACGCCCGGGGACAAGCGCTGGCCCATCCTCCGGTTCGAGAGCGTCACGTTCAAGGACGTGAACGACGACGGCTACGAGGATGTAGTGACGCTCACGCGGTACATGCCGGTGACGGGGCCGCAGAAGGATCAGGCCTTCAACCAGGCCGCCGTCTACCTGAGCCGCGGAGGCAAGTCCTTCGAGCTGCTGCTCGGCGAGGCCCACGACACGCTCAACGCGGAGCCACCGCCGCCGTCCATGGGCGAGGCGCTCAAGCGGCTGAAGCAGCTCGACAAGAAGAAGCTCGCGCTTCCCGCGCAGAGCAACGCCGGCTCGACGCCCTGAGCAGCTGAGGATTCCCTCCCCTCACCTACTGGCCCAGCGCAACACCCACAGCCATTCCAGTCAGCCCCAAAGTCTTCATCGGCATTGCCACACGCCATTCCAGTCAGCCCTGAAGACTCCATCTCCATTGCCATATTTGTGTCTGGACTCAGCCTCCCAGTGAATCCAGACATGTCCGCGAGCGTGGGGAAAAACTCACTTCTCACCGAGCCAGCAAAGCGTGTCATGCTTCTTGAGAACTGATTCTCGGGAGGTGAGAAATGACTTGGGCTCCCCCTGGTGAACGCAGTATCGCGGCGCTGAACGGCCCCTGGCTCCTGAGGTGGAGCGTTTGGAGTGTCGTGGCGCTCACACTGGCCGGGTGCCAGGGAATGATCATGGATCCCGCGGGAGATCCCTCGGGCAATGGATCGGGCAAGGGCGACGGTCCCAACGCGTCCACTCCTCCGGTGGAGCTGATGCGCCGGCTCAACCGGACGGAGTACTGGAACACGGTGAAGGCGCTGCTGGGACCCAGCGCCACCACCACGCAGGTGCTGCCTGCGGACGATCAGGTGGCGGGGTACGACAACAACGGGCAGGTGCTGGGCATCGGCCCGCTGCTGCTGGAGAAGTACGCGATGGCGGCGGAGGAGCTGGTGGGCTCCGCGCTGGCCGTCACCAACGCGGAGGGGCGGGCGCGGCTGCTCACGTGTGACTTCTCGGGCACGAACGAGACGCCGTGCGCGCGGCAGATCCTCGGGAGCTTCGGGCGCAAGGCGTGGCGCCGCCCCCTGTCTACCGAGGATGTGGATCGGCTGATGGCGGTGGTGCAGGCCAACCGCGCGGCGGGGGATGCCTTCGAGGTGGCCCTGGGCGTGGGGCTGCAGGCCATCCTCACGTCGCCGCACTTCCTCTTCCGTGTGGAGGAGGATCCGGCGCTCGGGGTGCCGACCCCGCACCTGCTCAACCCCTATGAGCTGGCCACTCGGCTGTCCTACTTCCTGTGGAGCACCCTGCCGGACGAGACCCTGCTGGCGGCCGCGGAGGCCGGCACGCTGAGGGATCCGGCGGAGCTGGAGCGGCAGGCGCGGCGAATGCTGGCGGATCCGCGCGCGCAGGCGCTGGTGGACAACTTCGGCGGGCAGTGGCTGCGTACGCGCCAGCTCTCCCAGGTGCAACCCTCTCCCCAGCTGTTCCCCTCCTTCACGGCCAACCAGCTCGCCCAGGCCATGGCCACGGAGACGTCGCTTGTCCTGGCCGAGGTGATGCAGGGGGATCGCAGCATGCTGGATCTGCTGGACGCGGACTTCACGTATGTGAACGCGGCGCTGGCGGCGCATTACGGCCTGCAGGGCAGCTTCGACGCGAGCCGCTTCACGCGGGTGACGCTCCCGGCCGGCAGCAACCGGCGCGGCCTGCTCACCCACGCTGGCATCCTCACGCTGAACTCGACGCCCACGCGCAACTCGACGGTCAAGCGCGGGAAGTGGGTGCTGGACCGGCTGCTGTGCCAGGAGCCCCCTCCCCCGCCGGCGAACATCCCCCAGCTGCCCTCGGGGCCCACCTCA
>Ga0247825_10001449_pt1 | contig 15553 bp, 12 predicted proteins | sample 13C_Vanillin_Day_FD_194413 | JGI IMG/M metagenome (GOLD analysis project Ga0247825, IMG submission 194413) | Soil microbial communities from agricultural site in Penn Yan, New York, United States - 13C_Vanillin_Day48 | ecosystem: Environmental > Terrestrial > Soil > Agricultural land | place... | reverse complement strand
CCGGCAGCTTCGCCTTCACGATGGTGCGCGTCCCCTCGTAGGCATCCTCCCACCCCGCCAGCAGCTCCGGCTCATGCTTGCACCGGTTGATGATCTGCATGTTGTCCACGCTGATCACCGGCAGCCGGTGCAGCTTGCCGAACATGTAGCTGAAGGACTCGAAGTCGCTCACCACCACGTCCGGCTGGAACTTCTCCACCAGCTCGAAGTACTGGCGGATGTTCTGCGGCCAGCCCGTCACCGCGCCCTGCAGGTTCTGCAAGAGCGTCTGCCACTTGCTCACCGAGTTGCCTTCATAGGCCAGCGTGTAGCCCCAGATGCCGTGCACGTTCTGGAAGCGTTTGGACAGGTAATCCCGTGCCCGCCCCGAGACGACGATGTGGACCTCGTGCTCCTTCGTGAGCTCTTCGAGCAGCACCCGCGAGCGCGTCGCGTGTCCCATGCCCTCGCCAACGACACCGTAGAGGATTCGCATGGCCCTGCAGCATACGCAGGATGTGGCGTCCCTGCCTCCGGAGTGATAGCTCCCTGATCATGAGCCTCCCGCCGGACAGCTCGACTCCACCGGCCCAGTCCTCCCTGGGCCGTGCGGCCTTCCTGGGGCTCGCCTCGGGCCTGGTGATAGGCGGGGCCTGGCTGCTGTTCGTGGGCCTGCGAGGCCTCTTCATTCCTCCGAGCTGCGCTCAGCTCAGCAAGAACGAGTGCGATCTGCTGCTCGAGTCCGCCTCCCACATTGGCCGGGTGCAGGCGCTGTGCGGCGGGGCCCTCATCGCGCTGGCCCTCTCCCTCTACGTCCTGCTGCGCCCCTACCTCTTCGCCAGGCCCTCGCAGCCCAAGGCCTCCTGAGCCGTCCGCGAGCACCCCTCCCAGCCGTGCGAACCGCTGACGTGCCGCCCCCTGATCCCTCGGGGGAGCAGTTTCTGTGGCGCCATGGAGTAAGAAAAGCTAATTACTTCTGGTCTAATGAGTGGGCTTCATTGTAGGAGACGTTCTTATGCAGCTTGAATCCCTGAAGATGTTCTGTGACGTGGTGGAGACGGGCTCCTTCTCTCGCGCCGCGCAGCTCAACCATGTGACGCAGTCGGCGGTGAGCCAGCAGATCCGCGCCCTGGAGAACCGGTACGAGCAGAAGCTCCTGTCGCGCAGCGCACGCCAGGTGACGCCCACGCCGGCCGGCGAGCGCCTGTTCCGTGGGTGCAAGGAGATCCTCGCCCGCTTCGCCGAGGTGGAGGCGGAGATCCGCGAGCAGTCCACCGAGGTTCAGGGCACCAGCACGGTGTCCACCATCTACTCGGTGGGCCTGCACGAGCTGCAGAGCGTGCAGAAGCAGCTGCTGAAGACGCACCCCAAGGTGAACATGCGCCTGAACTACCGGCGCAATGATCAGGTGTACGACGACGTCATCCTCGGGGCGGCGGAGATTGGCATCGTCGCCTACCCGCAGCCGCGCGCGGGCGTGGACATCCTCCCCTTCCGCGACGACAAGCTGGGGGTGGTGTGCGCGCCCAGCCATACCTTCGCCAGCAAGGCGAAGGTGAGCCTCACGGCGCTGTCCGGCGTGCCCTTCATCGCCTTCGATCGCGAGGCCCCCACGCGCAAGGCGCTGGACAGGCTGTTCCGCGAGAAGAACCTGGATCTCACCCCCGTGATGGAGATGGACAACGTGGAGACCATCAAGCGCGCGGTGGAGATGGGGCTGGGGGTGGCCATCCTTCCGCTGTCCACCTGCCAGGCCGAGATCCAGGCCGGCACGCTGGTGGTGAAGCCGTTCGCCGAGGGCCCTGTGTCCCGGCCCATCGGCCTGCTCATCCGCAAGGGCAAGTACCTGGATCGCGCCTCGGCCGCCGTGCTCGACGCCTTCAAGCAGGCGGCGACCGTGGAGGAGTAGTCACTCCTGGAAGATGGCCACGTGGGGCGTGCCGTCCGCGCCCATGTACCCGCGGTACATGCCGTTGGAGTTGAACGGCATGGCCACGTGGCCCCGCGCGTCCATGGCGATGACGCCGCCCTCGCCCCCGGCCTTCACCAGCACGTCCATCACCACCGCGTTGGCGGCCTCCTTCAAGGGAAGGTTCAGGTACTCCACACGGGCGCAGATGTCGCGGGCCACGGTGTAGCGGATGAAGTACTCCCCATGCCCCGTGCTCGAGACGGCACAGCGCGCGTTCGCATAGGTGCCCGCGCCGATGATGGGTGAGTCCCCCACGCGCCCATAGCGTTTGTTCGTCATGCCGCCCGTGGAGGTGCCCGCCGCCAGGTTCCCCGCCTGATCGAGCGCCACGGCCCCAACAGTGCCGAACTTCTCATCTCCCGTGGCCGGATCCCGGCTCGGCCCGAGCGAGGAAGGCGGCTGCCCCTGGGAGGCCTTCTCCTTCTCCAGCGCCCTTTGGAGCTGCTCCCAGCGCTCCTCGGTGCGGAAGTACTCGGCGGGCACCAGCTCGAGGCCGTGCTCCCTGGCGAAGGCCTCCGCACCGTCCCCTACCATCATCACGTGCGGCGACTTCTCCATCACCTTGCGCGCCAGCTCGATGGGGTTCTTCACATGGTGGAGCCCCGCGACAGCGCCCGCCCTGAGCGTCCGCCCGTCCATGATGGAGGCGTCCAGCTCGTTCTGCCCATCGTGGTTGAAGACGGCGCCCTTGCCGGCATTGAAGAGGGGCGAGTCCTCCAGGATGCGGATGGCGGCCCCCACGGCATCCAGGCTGGTGCCTCCCTGCGCGAGGATGGCATGGCCGGCCTGGAGCGCCTCGGTGAGCTTCGCACGGTACGCAGCCTCCTTCTCGGGCGTGAATGCCTCCTTGCGGATGACGCCAGCCCCACCGTGAATGACGATGCCCCACTGAGACGCGCCAGCGGGCGATGGCGCGGAGGGCTGTTCCGCCTCGTCCTTCACGACAGCCTGAGAGGAAGCACAGCCGTGCAGCGCCATCAGCGTCGGGAGCATGGCGAGGAGCGTACGACGCAGCCGAGGAGAGCTGGTGGACATGCGCCGGGTTATCCCACTGCCCTGCAACCATGGCCAGACTCGCGCCCCCCCTGAAGGGTAGTACGTGAGTCCGAAATTCCTGCTTTCCCTCTCCGGCGGCCCTCCTCCCTTGACCGGCAAGAGAGGATGGGCAGATCCTGGGTGCGCAGCAGCCTGCGTTCCGGGGGGGACGCACCATGTCCAGTCACTCACAGCTCCATGGGGCTTCGTTCGCTCATCTCCTGGTGAGGAGCGCGAAGGTCGGCGGCCCCCTGGTGGGCGTGCTCATCTTGATAGGCTGGGCGTGGGACGTGACGGCCCTGAAGTCGCTCGTGTCGGGCCTGCCCATTGTGGCGCCCAACACGGCCCTGGCGCTCATCCTGGCAGGTGTGGCCCTGGGCCTGCTCCACCCACGTGCACCGAGCTCACGCCTCCTGGTGGCGGGAAGGGCCTGCGGCTGGGGGCTGATACTCATCGGTGGACTCAGCCTCTTCCAGCGCGCCTTCGCTCCGAACCTGGGCTTCCAGAATCTCTTCTTCCAGTGGGCGGGCTGGGCCGCAGTCTCTCCCCTCCCCTTGACCGCGCCTACCTCCGCCATCTGCCTGGTGCTGCTCGGGCTCTCGCTGCTCCTGCTCGGACGCCGTGCCCCCTACCCAGCCTGGCTCCTGGACATCTCCGTTGCCCTGGCCATGTTCGTCGCGCTGTTCTCGTTCAACAGCAACTTCCACTACGCCCTCAATCTGCTGGAAGAGCCCCAGCCTGCCATTGCCAAGGGGATGTCGCTGCACACGGCGCTGACGTTCATCCTGCTCGGGGTGGGCATCCTCTGCGCCCGGCCGGAGCAGGGGCTGATAGGGCAGCTCACCCGAGACACGCTGGGAGGCTTCCTTGCACGGTGGCTCGTCCCGGTGAGCGTCTTCGGGCCCACCCTGGTGGCGGTGGTGCTGGAGGTGCTCTTCGCGGAGGACTTCTTCAGCGTCCCCGCGACGGCCGCGATCTTCTCCACGGTGATGAGCCTGAGTGGCGTGGCGATGGTCCTGCTGTCCGCCCACGCGCTCAACCGCATCGACGCCGAGCGCGAGCGGTACCTGAACGGCTTGCAGGTGGCTCGCAAGGAAGCCGAGCGGGAGCGGGCCCTTCTGCAGGCCGTGGTGGAGCACGCCCCCGTGGGCATCCTCTTCGCGGGCCCTTCGACGAACGAGGTACGGATCAACTCCACCCTCCAGTCCATGCTGGGGTTCCAGCTCGATCCAGCCGCCGGGCGCGGGCAGTACCTCGACCGCCTGCGCCACATGGACGGGAAGCCCGTGCTCTTCGAGGAGCTCCCCTCCACACGGGCGCTGGAGGGCCATGAGGTCCCCCCGGAGAAATTCGCCATCCTCCGTGAGAAAGGACCACTCCCCGTGCTGGCGTCCGCGGCGCCGGTGCGCTCACCCACGGGCGAGGTGCGCGGCGTCATCGTCTGCATCCAGGACATCTCCGCGCAGGAGGAGCTGGACCGGCTGCGCGAGGAGTACGTGGGGCTCATCTCTCATGATCTGCGGACACCGCTGCAGAACATCAGCCTGCGCTGCCAGCTCCTGCTGCGCTCGCTGCAGGAGAAGGGGCTCGCCTCGGAGGTGGCCTCGACGGAGGCCCTGCTGCGCAACGCACGGCGGATGAGCGGCATGGTGGAGGAGTTGCTGGAGAGCTCGCGCCTGGAAGCCGGGCAGGTGGAGCTGCACTTCGAGCCGTTGGACATGATCCACTTCCTCGAGGAGATCATCGAGCGGGATGTGCCACCGGATGCGCGCGAGCGCCTGCGGCTGGAGGTGGCCGCGCCAGTGCCTCGGATCCCCGCCGACGCTGCGCGCCTGGAGCGGGTGTTGGTGAACCTGCTCACCAACGCGCTCAAGTACAGCCTCCCCGGGACGCCCGTGGTGGTGCGGCTGGAGCGGGAGGAGGCGCTGATGCGGATCTCGGTCAAGGACCAGGGAAAGGGGCTGACCCCCGAGGAGTGCGAGCGCCTCTTCACCAAGTACTACCGCACGAGCGCTGGCAAGGGCACGAGCGGGGTTGGGTTGGGGCTGTACATCAGCCGGCTCATCATCGAGGCCCACGGTGGGCACATCCACGTGGAGAGCACTCCGGGCCAGGGCTCCACCTTCGTCTTCACCCTCCCCTTCACGACACCGGCCAGCTCCATGGCGCCTCAGGCCATGCCAGCCCCGAACGGCGGCTCCACAGCCCAGCCCTCTTGAGGTGGGGGTGGACCTGCTGCTCATTGCGTTGTGGCCCTGGCCGCGCGAGCCTGCGCGGGCTGGAGGCTCACCGTGCCACTCATCCGCCCCGCCATTCCCGCCGATCTCTCCGCTCTGGGGACCGCGCTCGCGCCGCTCCCGCTCTTCCAGGCCTACCGGCTCACGGCCCCTGCGCTGACTCAGCGCTTCGAGGCCGCGCTCCAGCGAGGGGAGGGGCTGCTGCTGGCGGAGCTGGCCGGAGCGCCCGTGGGGGTGTGCTGGTTCATCGCGCGCGGGGCGTTCGGGTCAGGGGCCTATCTGCGCACGCTGGCGGTGAAGGAGGGGCTGCAGGGCCAGGGGATCGGTGTGGAGCTGCTCCGAGGCTATGAGGAGGGGAGCGGCGATCCCCCGGGGGGATGGTTCCTGCTCGCCTCGGACTTCAACACGGGCGCGCACCGCTTCTACGAGCGCCACGGCTACCGCGAGGTGGGCCGGCTGCCGGACTTCGCGGCCCCAGGCGTCACGGAGCGAATCTACTGGAGACCGCGTCCCGCAGCGGGCTGACAGGCGTCGGATCGTCGCAGCGCGGCGGCGGGCGCTCGTTCAGCAGCTGCCCGACCGTCACCAGCTCGTAGCCACGCTTGCGCAGGCCCTGGATGATCTCCGGCAGCGCGTCACCCGTGGGGAACTGCTTGTGGTTGATGTGCATGACCACGATGCTGCCGGGCCTGGCCTGCTTGAGCACCCAGCCCACCACCTTCGCCTTCGTGGCGTACTCGTCCGGATCGCCCGAGGGCAGATCATACTCAATGGTGGTCAGCCCCACCTTGCCCGCCAGGGCCGCGAGGCGGGTGTCGAACTCGCCGAAGGGCGGACGGAAGTAGGTGGGGACCTTGCCGGTGACTTCGTAGATCTCCGCCTGCGTCTTGAGCAGCTCCTCGAGGATCTGCTCATCCCTCTTGAGCCGCGGCATGTGCTTGTGCGTGTACGAGTGGTTGGCCAGCTCGAACAGCGGGTTGTTCCCCAGCTCGCGGACGATCCCCGGGCTGCGCTTCACCCAGGAGCCGCTGAGGAAGATCGTCGCGGGGGTCTTCGTCTCGGTGAGGATCCGGGCGATGCGCTCGTCATACGCGGAGGTGGTGGGGCACGCGTCGAACGTCAGCGCGATGCGCCTCTCGTCCGGAGGCCCGGTGTGCACCACCGCAGGCACGAAGGAGGCGATGGGCTGCACCTCCACCTTCTCCTCTTTCTCCTCCTTCAGGACAGGCACGCCTTCAGCTGGGAGCGACACGGGGGCACAGGCAGAGGCCAGCCCCACCGTCACCCCCAGTGCCACTGTCCAGAGCCGGACATGCATTTCTCATGATTATCTTGAATTGAGCATTTTTGCCATCCACCCGGGGCGGCCGCGGCCCTATCAGGCTCGCCCCAGCGGGCATCTCCACCAGTCCGTCTGCAGGCCTCCGTCCTCAGTGCAGCTTACGCAAGCGGGCGGCGAAGAAGCCATCCCACCCCTCGAGGCCTGGCAAGGTGCGCAGCCACCCCTGGTTCATCGGCATCTTCACGCCCTGGATCACCGGCGGCTCCGCCGTCCACTCCGGGTGGCTGCGCAGGAACATGTCCACCTGGTCCACCCCCTCCTGAGGCTCCGTGGTGCACACGGCGTACACCAGCAGGCCTCCAGGCGGCACCACCTGCTGGCAGTTCTCGAGGATCCGGCGCTGGAGCGCGGCCAGCCGGCCGATGTCCTCCTCTTTGCGCCGGTAGCGCAGCTCTGGATGGCGCCGCAGCGTCCCCAGCCCGGAGCATGGCGCATCGATCAGCACCGCGTGGAACTCGCCCAGCTCGGAGGGCAGTGGCTGGGTCGCATCATGCGCCACCGCCTTCAGCCGCGCCGAGAGCCCTAGCCGCTTCGCCTCGGACTCGATCTTCGGCAGCTTGTTGGCGTGCAGGTCCGCCGCCACCACCTCGTGGGACTGCGCCAGGTAGCACGCCTTGCCACCCGGCGCCGCGCAGGCGTCAAACACGCGCGCAGTCTCCGGGATGGAGGCATACACCCCCACCAGCTGCGCCGCCTCGTCCTGCACCTGCCAGAGCCCCTCGGCGTAGCCGTACACCTCCTCCAGCCGTCCCACCGGCGGCAGGATGATCCCCACCGGAGACGCGAAGGTCGGCTGCGCGTCCAGCCCCACCTCGCGCAGCTGCTCCAGGAGCGCCTCGCGCGTCACCTTTGAGGTGTTCACTCGCACCACGATGGGAGGTGTCTGGTTGTTCGCCACGAGCATCGCCTCGGCACGCTCGCGGCCGAAGTGGCGGATCCACCGCTCCACCAGCCACCGCGGGTGGCTCTCTCGCACGGAGAGGTACTCGGCGACGTCGCTCTCGGGGGGCCAGGGCGGGCCGGGCAGCTCCGCCAGCTTGCGGAGGATGGCGTTCACGAAGCCCGCCGCGCGCACCACGCCCAGATCCTTGATGGCCTGCACCGTCTCCGCGACGGCCGCACGCGCGGGCACACGGGTGTGGAAGAGCTGATAGGCCCCCACCCGCAGGGCCGCGAGCACCCGATCCTCCAGCGACTCCAGCTTGCGGTCCGCGACGCGGGAGAGGGCATAGTCCAGCCCGAGCTGCCGCCGGGTCGCGCCGTAGACCAGCTCCGTGGCGAGCGCTGCGTCCCGTGGATCCCTGGGAGGTGACTCCGACAACATCGTGTCGAGCACAACGTTGAGGTACGCGTCGGTGGCTCGCACGCGCGAGAGCACCTGGATGGCAAGAATGCGAGCACTCATTCGTCTAGCTGAGTCATCATGTCCACGAGCTGCTCATCGGTGAGGCGGCTCGCGGGTAGGGTGGAGAGGGTCAGGGTCTGGAGGCTGTCCTCGAGCATGTCTCGGTAGCCGCTCTCCGCAGGCGCCCCGCGCTGCACCTCCAGCCACTGGGTACGGGCCCAGCTCGCCAGCCCTCCCGGGCTCAGCTTCCCAGAGAGCCGATCGGCGATCTTCTGCCGCACCAGCGCTCGGGTGAGCAGATCCGCAGCGGGCGTTCCCTTCGAGCCACGCCCGAGGGACTTCTCCTTCTCGGCCTTCGCGGGCTTGTCCGCCTGGCCCTTGCGGCCCAGCGTCTTGGCCGGCCCTCCCGCCTCGGCCGTACGGGCCAGCGCCTTCACGGGTGCGGAGGACTGCCCCTCTGTCTTGCGGCCGATCGTCTTCGCCTTCCCAGGGGCCGCGGCCTTTCCGCGCTCGCGGCCAGCGGTGGGCGCGTTCTGGGCGAAGCGAACGATGGCCTGGAGGTAGGAGTCGAAGCCCTTGCCGGAGAGCTGCGCCGTGCAGACCTCCTTCAGCACGGACTGCTTCGCCCGCGCGCCATCCAGGTGAACCTCGATGGCCGGCACACCCACCGCCTCCAGTGCATCCCTCAGCGCATGGGAGCCGAACAGTCCCGCGGGGTTCACCACCACGCCGTGGACGTTCCGCCGCTCGGCATGGAGCGTGTCAATGAGCACACCCTCATGGTTGGACTGGACGATCTTCAGCTCGATGCCATGCCCGGCAGCCCGGGAGCGCAGCGCGCTGTTGAGGTCCTCGTACCGGCCGCCCGCCGTGCCCTCCCGCTCGCCCAGAAGATTCAGGTTCGGCCCATGCAGAACCAGGAGTTTCATGCCCATCCGTATACCCCTCTCTTCGCCCAACAGCCCTCAGCTCTTCTCCACCGGCGCCGCGAACGGCTGGCTGCCCGGTGTCAGCTTATGGCCTGCCAGGAACTCGCCAGCGGCCATTACACGCTTGCCCTCCGGTTGGACATCCAAAAGCACGATCGAGCCTTCGCCGCATGCCACTTCGATGCCCCCCGAGCCCGCCGCCAACACCGTGCCAGGCGCCCCATGCCCTGAGCCCACCTTTGTCCGGTGCACCTTGAGGCGAGAGCCATGAATTCCCGTGAAAGCCCCTGGCCAGGGCGTAAAAGCTCGCACCCGGCGCTCCAGCTCCACCGCGGGCTTCGTGAAGTCGAGCAGCCCGTCCTCCTTCTGGATGATGGGCGCGAGCACCACCCCCTCGGAGGGCTGCAGGACGGGCTTCAGCTCCCCGCGCAGGTAGGCCGGGAGCGACTCGCGGAGGATCTCTCCACCGAGCCGGGAGAGCTTCTCGTGGAGGGCTGCGCTCGTCTCATCCGGGGCGATGGGCAAGCGCTTCATCGCGATCACCGGGCCGGTGTCGAGCCCCTCGTCCATGCGCATGAGGGCCACGCCCGTCTCCGTGTCTCCGTGGGCAATGGCCCACTGGATGGGGGCGGCGCCACGGAAGCGAGGCAGGAGCGAAGCGTGCACGTTGACGCAGCCGTGGGGCGGCACCTCCAGCACGTCCTTGGGGAGGATCCTCCCGTAGGCCGTCACCACACACACATCGGGCGCCAGCTTGCGCAGCTCCTCGGAGAACGGCGGGGTGCGCAGCTTCGCGGGCTGGAGCACCGTCACGCCACGCTCGATCGCCAGCGCCTTCACCGGCGGAATGGACAGGGCGTTGCCTCGGCCCTTGGGCTTGTCCGGCTGGGTGACGACGGCCACCACGTCGCCCACGTCGAAGCAGGCCTGGAGCGATGACACGGCGAACTCGGGCGTGCCCATGAAGACGATGCGGGGTCGGCTCATCGCTTGTCCACTGCCTCACGCTTGCGCGAGTGCAGCTCCTCCAAGGCCTTGAGTGCGGTACGGGCCTCCTCGGTGGTGGCCAGGGGCTGGAAGGCCGCCATCGCATGGGAGAGCGCCTGGGCCTCCTCCGCCTCGCGAGCGCGGATGCGGTCCACCGCGTGGCTGAAGCGGTCGAAGAACTTCTTCAGCTCGTCGTACTTCCGCAGCGGGCGCAGCCGCGGGTAGTGCCCCGCCGCCAGCGCCTCCACGTAGAGGTTCATCACGTACACAGGGCCCGCCACCCGGTGGGTGAACACCAGGCCGAAGAGGCCGAGCGCTACCGCCGTTCCCACCACCGCCAGCGCGGTGAGCAGGAGAATGGTCAGCCCGGCGACACCCTCGGCGGCCGAGCCTGCCTCGAGCTCCATGGTGTGGGCCCACCAGGCCAGCACCCCGAAGAGTCCGATGCAGCCCGCCCCCATGAACGCCAGCATGAAGATGTATTTGAGCTGAAACTCACGATCGATGAGGTACGTCCGGCGCTTCCAGGTGCGCTTCTGCGAATTGAGGACAGTGTCCGAGGCCATGTCGTTGACCACACTACCTCAACCAACCCGGGGGGTTTGACCCGTTCTTTCAAGGAGCGCTACGACGGAGAACACCACCCGTAGCCGCCCTGGAGGCCCCATGCTCCGCTCCCTCTCCGCGCTGAGCCTTGCGCTCGCTCTTGCTGTCCTACCGGGCTGTAAGGGTGACCCGAAGACCCCCGAATACTGGGAGAAGAAGATCAGCGGCGCGAAGAGGACGGACGCCAAGGTGCAGGTGGTGGAGGCGCTGCGTTCCTCTGGCAATCTCCAGGAGAGCTTCCTGACCATGCTGCACATCAGGCTTGCCTCGGAGAGGAGGCCCGAGGTGAAGGCGGCCGTGGCTCGCGCCATCGGGGACCTGAAGAGCCCCACCTCCCGGCTGCCGCTGCAGGCCGCGCTGGACCCCAAAGCCACGGACACGGACACCGCCCTGGCGAACAAGGAGCTGGTGGCGGCCCTGGGCAAGCTGGGAGACCCGGAGGCGGCAACGGCGCTGATGTGGATGCTTGGCGCGAAGGACAATTACACCCGCATCGAGGCCATCCAAGCGCTGGGCGTCCTACAAGCACCCGCGGCGGTAGAGCCTCTGCTGAAGGTCGTCTCGGATGAGAGCACGGAGCCCTTCATCAACAAGAAGGCCATCGAGGCGCTGGGCCACATTGGCGATGCGCGGGCAGTGCCCTTGCTGATGCGAATGCTGACGAGGGAGCGCCGGGGCATCTCCTTCTATGTGGAGAGCTCGTTCGCGCTCTACCAGGTGGGTACCCCGGCGGCGGACGCGCTGATCGCGGCCATGGAGGGCCGGGATGCGGAGCTGGCGAAGTGGGCGAAGGACAACGGTGTCCACCCCGCCAGCTACATCATGAAGGGCGCGCAGGTGCTGGGAGACCTGAGGGATCGCCGGGCAGAGGCGGTGCTGCTCAAGCAGCTGTCGTTCACGAACGAGGATCCGCGCATCCAGGCGCTGGTGAGGATGCAGGCGGCGGAGGCGCTCGGGAGGATGCGGGTGGCGGCGGCGGTGCGCCCCATCGCAGCGCTGGCCATTGAGGAGGACCCCACGGTTCGCAGCTCCTACGTACGCGCGCTGGTACTGCTGGGTGGGAAGGACGCGCTGCCAGCGCTGGAGAAGGCGGCGAGCAAGGGAGACTGGTACGCCCGGGAGGTGGCGATTCGCGGTGTCGCCATGCTGGGGGACGCGCAGCAGCAGCCCCTCTTCACGAAGTGGGCGCAGGCCGAGCCCGGGCTGACGGCCAGGGAATGCCAGGAGTACGGTGGGAGCGACTGCGAGAATCCGGAGGCGCTGGGGATGAAGCGGGCGGAGACGATCCTCCGTTACGGCAAGGTGCTGGAGGTGGCGAAGGCGTGCAGCGCGGATCCGGGCTGCTGGGCCCAGAAGCTGGGGGACAAGGAGGTGCGGGTGGTGGAGCGTGCGGCGCTTCAGCTGGGGCGCTCGGGGGGCGCGCAGCACGCGGCGGCGATGGCCGCCCGGCTCTCGGAGAAGGATCTGGACGCCCGCTTCGCGCTGGTCCAGGCGCTGGACTGGCTGGTGGGTGACTCCAAGGAGGCGGCGGCGAAGGCCCGCGAGGCGCTGCCGAAGATCCAGGCCCAGCTCGCCGATGAGAAGGGCAACTCCCACTTCATCAAGGTGAATGAGGATCTGCGCCGGCTCGCCTTCCGGCTGGAGCAGGCCTGAGGGCAGTCATCTCATTGGAGCACCTGGGACGGCCCTCTCGGCCTGCGCAGCGAGCTGCAGCGTGGGGGCCAGCCCAGAGCGCGGGGTGTTGAGCGCCAAGCCGTGGCGGTGCCACCATACCCCCATCGATGCTTCGTGGGCCGAGCAGCGGGCGGCATGGGCGGAGCTCACACGTCGATCGTGATCGCCGCCTCAGCCTCAACCCTCGGCTTGATGGCAGCGTAGACGCCCGGCCCAAACACGGAGATGACAAGGGAGAACTTCAGCTCCTGCGTCCGCAGTGGTTTGCGCTGATCCCACCAGCCGAGCACTGGGACAATCGCGATCAGCTTGTCGCCTGCCAACTCGGACATCTTCCCGCGCCAACGATCGCTCTGGACAGTGCCCCGGCTTCGGGCCTGGATGCCGATGCTCCAGTTGAACGACTGAGTCTTGGGCTTCACGCGCTTGCCCTCGGCGTCCACCGCGCGTTTCAACACGTTCACTCGCTGGATGAACTTGTCGTCCGACTCTTGGGGACCTTGCATGTCCCACTTCAGATCGAGCCCGTGGTACGTGCGACGGCCGAACTTGTTGGGTTCGGTGAAGTACGAGAGCGTCACGCGAAGTTCGACGTCCGGGTCGGAGCCGGCCAGCAGGCTCTCGGGCAGCGGCAGCCGGTAGAGCTTCACCTTGCGGCGAACCTTCGGCTCGGTCGTCTTCGTCGTGGCCTTCTTTGGCGGCTTCTTCTTCGGCTCCTCCTCGATGACCGCATTCGGCATCGAGTCCTCGACGGCGATAGTCGCGACACCCTGTGCGCACTCCGAGGCAAGACGCTCGTTCGGCATGCCGTACCCACATGCCAGAAGCCGATCGTTCAGGCCGGGGAAGTCCTCGAGCATCGCCTTCGACCAGCTTGCGGAATGGACGATGAGACCGCGCACGGTCTCGGGACGAAGCTGCGGTTCGAGCTTCCAGATGTGGGCAGCAAGATGACCGGCGCGAGCGCTCGCCTCGCTCGTCATCGACATCAGCCTGAGCGGACTGCCGAGGGTGTGCCGATGGCTCGTCGTGAGCGCCGACAGCGTAGGCACTGTGTCATTGGGTAGCGTCCCGGAGATGGCCAAGTTGCCGCCCTCGAAAACTACATCCGGCTTGATGGGCCACTCGTTCCCAACAAGACCAGTGCTGGTGTACGGCGAGATTCCGCCGGGCTTCGTCGCGACGACCCGAGCTTCGGCGTAATCCTTGTCGTTCGGCAACTCGATGCGCGCGGTGAAGGCCCCCACCGTGAGCGCGTTCGACGCCTGCGCGGGTTGGTGAATCTTCTCTGAGAGCTGGAGCAGCGGATGTTGCTCTGCGAGCGTCAGCCACTGCTCATAGCGAGCGTTGCCCGCCGAGACGATCATGAGCCGACCGTGCCCCTCGCGGAACGCGAGTTGGTCGACGGCCTGACTCCACAGCGTCGGGGCGATCCCATCGAGCGGCGGGTCCTGCATCGTTCGCGTGATCGCGAGTACGAAGGCGCGGTTTCGCGCGCGAGCGTCGGCCTCCTCGGCGGAGCGAACTGCCCGCTCGGTGAGAACCGGCCATTTCTCGTAGTTCTCGTCGGCGGAGGTTCCGTAGCCGGGCGCGATCAAGAGGCGGCTGCTCTGCAGCCAGTGCGGTGCCTCGGCACTCCCGCGCTCGATGGCCGCGCCGACATCGCGGTACAGCGCGAGGCCCGCCATCATCGTCCCGTGACCATGCGTATCCTCGGGCGACGGAATCTCGGGCCCGGCCGTCGTTGCTGTGAGGATCGCCGACTTCAGGAGCGGGTGCCCCGTGGCGATACCGGTGTCGAGAACGACGACCGATGGCGCGTCTTCGTGCGGTTTGGCGAGTGCGAAGTCGGCGAGGTCCTTCGTCGACATGTCGTCGAGCAGCTTGAGATCGCGCAGCGGTTGCGGCGCCAGCTCTACCTCGTAGATGCAATCGGTAGCGGCACGCAGCGCATCAAGCTGCGCGCGGGTCACGCGGACGAAGAAGTAGACCTGCTCGGGACCGAGAAACTCGTCGAGCTTCTGGTTCACGCCGAGCCGGTGGAGCTGCCGAGAGATCTGCGCGCGGCTGGTGTTGGTGTCCTCGACGGGATTCCGGTACCCGCCACGACACCCGATCTCGAACCAGCAAGCACGGTCTTCGGGGAGCGCATCAGCACGGAGCTGCGCGCCACCAAGGTCTTCGATTTGGGCGAGACCAATGCTGCCCACCGGTGCGATTGCCTTCTCCGAGGCGCGCGCGGTCATTTGAACGCCGCTCTCGTCGAGCTTTGGCGTCCCGTCCTTGTGGGTCTTCGCGGTTACCTTGGAGTCGTCTGCAAACGCCTCGATCTTCTCCCGGAGGTAGCCGAGGTCGGCACTTGCCACGTCGAGCAGCACCGTGCCGTTCTCGGCCATCACGCCCACGAGCCGGGCGTCCGCCTTGGTATCATCGAGCTGGTCCGCCGTGAGCTGTGCGTCGGGCGCCGGACGGACGGCGACAATCTCGCGCTTCGCCAGCTCGTCACGAGCGGTCTCTGCGCGCGCCTTCACCTGCTGCGTGATGGCATCGAGCTGCTGCAGAAGGGTCGTTCGGTGCGCCTTCGGATCGAGCGACGGCATCCTGGGCGGCGTGCTGCCGCCGCCCTGCGGTGCTTCGTAGGTATCCACCGAGATGATTCGCCCTCGGAGAAGAGGGAGCCGCTTGTCGGCCATTGACTAACTCCTGGCCGGTACGTCGCGTCGCTTCAGCTCTTCTAGCGCCAGGACAACATCACGCTCGGAGATCTCTTCGCGATCATCCAGGGCCATCGTGCGGACCGCATCATCACAGGCTCGGACCACGTCCGCAAAGCTCCAGCCCTCCGCATTCCCCGCGAGCCGCTCGGCGGCCTCCGCACTGAGGCCCACCGTCGAGAGCCGCAGCTTCAGCAGATCCGCGATCTGCTCGCGGGTGGGCTTGTCGAATGGGACGATCACGTCGAAGCGCCGGAACACCGCGCGGTCCAGCAGCTCGACGTGGTTCGTCGCGGCGACAAGGATGCTCCCGCTCATGTCGGCGTCGACAAGCTGGAGGAACGCGGTGACGACGCGGTTCATCTCGCCCACGTCCTGCGAGTCGCCACGAGCCTTCGCGACTGAGTCGAACTCGTCGAAGAGGTACACGCCGGGACGGCGCGGCATCTCCGCGAAGATCGCCCGGAGCTGCACGGCGGTGGCACCGAGGAAGCGCGAGAACAGCGCGTCGAAGCGCACCGTCATGAGCGGCAGCCCCATCTCACCGGCGAGAACGGCGGCTGCGAGTGTCTTCCCGCAGCCGGGCGCGCCGTGGAACAGCAGGCGGCGGCGCGGCGACACGCCGAACCGCTCGAGCCGCGCGCGCGACCGGTTCTCTGAGAGCACCCGCACGAGCGTCTCCTGTGCCTCGGGACGCAAGACGATGTCGCGGAGGCGTTCCTCACGGTGGCCG
>Ga0247825_10001448_pt1 | contig 15556 bp, 13 predicted proteins | sample 13C_Vanillin_Day_FD_194413 | JGI IMG/M metagenome (GOLD analysis project Ga0247825, IMG submission 194413) | Soil microbial communities from agricultural site in Penn Yan, New York, United States - 13C_Vanillin_Day48 | ecosystem: Environmental > Terrestrial > Soil > Agricultural land | place... | reverse complement strand
GGGGCACGAGAAGTACCAGGAGATCGCCGGCCGGACGATGCCGTTCGACGACGTCGCGGTGGCGCGGGAGGGGTTGGAGGCGCGGCGGGTGAAGTCGCGCGCCGGGTGAAGGTCCGGCTGACGCTCGAGTGGGTTGCGCGCGCGGTCGGTGGCCGGTTGACGGCCGGGCGAGGGGACACCGAGGTTGGCGAGGTCGTCATCGACAGCCGGGTCGCGGGACCGGGCGATCTGTTCGTGGCGATCAAGGGCCCGAGGTTCGACGGGCACGATTTCGTCGCGGAGGTGTTGGCCGGTGGCGCGGCGGCGGCAATCGTGGACGAAAAGGACGGTAGAGGCCGACCTTCCTTGTCCGCCGGAGCTTTAGCGAAGGCGGAAGGTCGGCCTTTCGGCGCGGTGATTGCGGTCGGCGACACCGTCAGGGCGCTGCAGGACCTGGCGCATGCGGTGCGCATGGCGGCCGCAACGAAGGTGATCGCCATCACGGGCAGTGCGGGCAAGACGACGACCAAGGAAACGATTGCGGCGTTCCTCGAACGGCGCAAGACGGTGGTGAAGAACAAAGGCAACTTGAACAACCACATCGGCCTGCCGCTCTCGCTGATGCAGGTGCGGCATGCACCCGATGTGGCCGTGATGGAACTGGGAATGAACCACGCAGGGGAGATCAGCACCTTGGTCGCGATTGCCGAGCCGGACGTTCGCGTCTGGACGAACGTCGGCGATGCGCACCTCGGTTTCTTCGCCTCTCCCGAAGCGATTGCGGATGCGAAAGCGGAGATCCTCGAGCGCGCGACGCCGTCAACGGTCCTCGTCTGTAATGCGGACGATCCGCGTGTGATGTCGCGCGTCGCCGGTTTTCCAGGCCGGACGGTCACGTTCGGCGCGTCCGATCGCGCGACCGTGCGAGCCACCGTGATCGAGGATCGCGGGCTGTCTGGAATGGCGGCCCGCGTGGCGACGCCGGCCGGTGAGACCGTACTCGAAACGCCTTTGCTCGGTCGCGGCAACCTGTCGAACGTTCTGGCCGCGACAGCCGTTGCCGCGGAATTCGGCGTCACCCTTGACGAGATCGCCGACACGGCTGCCCGGCTCCGTCCTGCCGATCGCCGCGGTGCCGTCCATCGGCTGCCCTCGGGCGTGATGGTCGTGGACGACTCTTACAACTCGAGTCCGGCGGCCCTCGCCAAATCGCTCGAAGTCGTGGCGCAGGAGAAGAGCGCGACCCGGAGGGTGGCGGTGCTTGGCGAGATGCTGGAGCTTGGCGCCCACGCGGATCGGCTCCACGCCGAAAGCGGACGTCTTGCCGCGCGAAGCGGGATCGATGTCCTCTTCGCGATTGGCGGTCCGGCCGCCCGGTCGCTGGCAGCGGCGGCGATCGACGCCGGCATGCCCGCCGATGCCGTGACCTACTTCGCGTCGAGCGAAGAGGCCGCGCCGGTGATCGCCAAGGCCGTCGGCGCCGGCGATCTCGTGCTGGTGAAAGGCTCCCGCGGCATTCGCACCGATGTCGTCGTCGATCGTCTCGCGGCGGAGCGTGCCTGATGCTCTTCCACCTCCTGCCGCAGTTCGCAGACGTGTCGTATCTCGGCGTCCTGAACGTGACGCGGTACATCACGTTCAGAACGGCCGCCGCGAGTCTGACGGCACTGGCGATCAGCCTGATGCTCGGTCCCTGGATGATCCGCAAGCTGCGCGATTTCCAGGTCGGTCAGGTGATCCGGCAGGAAGGGCCCGAATCCCATCGGGCGAAAGCGGGGACACCGACGATGGGAGGGCTGCTGATTCTGTCGTCGGCGCTGATTCCCACGTTGTTGTGGGCGGACCTGCAGAACCCGTACGTCTGGATCGCCGTGCTGTCGACGCTCGGCTTCGGCGCGGTCGGCTTCGTGGACGACTATCTGAAGATCGTCCGCCGCTCCCATCATGGTCTGCGGCCGCGCTACAAGATGGGCGGACAGATTCTCGTCGCGGCTGCCGTTGGCGGCGCGCTGCTGGTGCTGGCCGAGCAGACGCCGACCCCGCTCTACAACACCAGGCTGATCTTCCCGTTCTTCAAGAACCTGATTCCGGATCTCGGGTTCATGTATCTGCCGTTCGCGGTGTTCATCCTCGTGGCGTGGTCCAACGCGGTGAACCTGACCGACGGGCTCGACGGCCTCGCCATCAGCACGTTCGGCGTGGCTGCGGCCGCCTTCACCGGCCTCGCCTATGTGACCGGCCACGCGCGGCTGGCGGCCTACCTCGACCTGGTGCGCTTCTCGGGAACCGGCGAACTGACGATCTTCTGCGGGGCCCTGGTCGGGGCCAGCCTGGGATTCCTCTGGTACAACTCGTTCCCCGCGGAGATCTTCATGGGCGACGTCGGCTCGCTGGCGCTCGGCGGCGCGCTGGCGACGGTGTCGCTGCTCATCAAACAGGAGCTGCTGCTCGTCATCGTCGGCGGTGTCTTCGTGATGGAGGCCGCGTCGGTCGTGATTCAGGTTGCGTCGTTCAAGCTGACCGGCAAGCGCGTGTTCAAGATGTCGCCGCTCCATCACCACTTCGAGCTGAGCGGGTGGAGCGAGCCGAAGATCATCGCGCGCTTCCTCATCATCGCCATCATCTGTGCGTTGTTCAGTCTGACAACGCTGAAACTGCGGTGATGGCATGGCGCAGGGCGAGTTCTCGGTCAGCGGTCGGGGCGTGGTCGTCGTGGGCGCCGCGCGCAGCGGGATCGCGGCGGCTGAACTGCTGGCGCGGCGGGGTGCGCGCGTGACGCTGACGGAAACGCGGGCGTCGTTCGATCAGGCCGAACGGCTGCGCAGTCTGGGCGTGGCGCTCGAACTCGGAGGTCACCGGCCGTCGACGTTGGCGGCCGCTGATCTGATTGTCACGAGCCCTGGCGTGCCGCTCGAGCAGCCGCTGTTTGATGCCGCGCGCGCCAAGGGCATCGAAACCATCGGCGAGCTGGAGCTGGCGTGGCGCTGGGTGCGGGGGCCTGTGATCGCGGTGACCGGGACGAAGGGAAAGTCGACGACGACGACGGTTGTCGGTCGCATGCTGGGCGCCGCCGGCCGCGACGTACTCGTCGGCGGAAATATCGGCGTGCCGCTGAGCGCGCAGGTGGAGGACTCGACGCCGCAGACGGTTCACGTGGTGGAAGTGAGCAGCTTCCAGCTCGAGACCACCACCACGTTCCGGCCATGGATTGCGTTGTGGCTGAACTTTGCCGCCGATCATCTGGACCGGCATCCGTCGATCGAGGCGTACGCCGATGCCAAGGGACGCATCTTCGCCAATCAGACCTCGGACGACTGGGCAGTCGTCAACGCAGACGATTCGGTGGTGATGGAACAGGCCAGGCGCACGCGCGCGCGGCGGGTGAGCTTTTCTCCGGCGGGGTCGCTCCAACAGGGCTTCGTCGCGGAGGGCGACTGGATCGTGAAGCGCACCGCGGCTGGAAGCGAGCGGCTGATTCCGGTGTCCGCCGTGGAGCTGACCGGCCGTCACATGCTGCACAACGTGATCGCCGCCGCCGCGGTCGCGGACGTCGCCGGCGTCGATCCGCCGGCGATGGTGGAGGCCCTCAAAGGGTTCCACGGGCTCGAGCACGTGATGGAGCCTGTGGCGACCGTTCGCGGCGTTCGATTCGTCAACGATTCGAAGGCCACCAACGTCGAGGCGGCGCGCCGGTCGATCGAAAGCTTCGACAGCGCGGTCGTGGCGATTGTGGGCGGCCAGTTCAAGGGCGGCGATCTGCGCGAGCTGCGGCAGCCGCTGGTCGCCCGCCGCGGATCCGTCGTGGCGATTGGCGAGGCCGCGCCGCTCGTGCATGCCGCGCTCGACGGGGCCGTGCCCGTGCACGACGCGCGCTCGATGGCCGACGCGGTGCGTTCGGCGCACGCGCTCGCGCGCGGGTCTGGTGTCGTGGTGCTGGCGCCCGCCTGCGCGAGTTTCGACTGGTTCCACGACTATGCGGAGCGGGGCCGGGTGTTCAAGGACGCGGTGCGTGCGCTGGAGGAGGAGTCGCGCGCGCGCTGAACGTAGTGTCCGCCTTCAGGCGGACCGTTACGTAGTGTCCGCCTTCAGGCGGACTGTTATGTAGTGTCCGCCTTTAGGCGGACTGTTACGTAGTGTCCGCCTTTAGGCGGACTTGAGGGGAAGGTCGCAGTCATCAGTCGGCCCGGTGCGAGTGGGAGCTCACCGCTGGGAACGCCGACTACCCCGTGTCGGCGAGGTGGGTGTCCCATTCCACGGGCCTACTGGTGACTGCGGCCGGCGATCTTAACCGATCCGCCTTCGCGCTGACGCGCGTCGGCGGGACAGGTCTCCGCTGAGGTTCTCGGTCGTTACGGACGCGACCTTTATATGGCGAGAAAGCTGAAATCAGACCGGGTGCTCTTCGTCGCCGCCATCGTCATGGTGTGCGTCAGCGTGGTCATGGTCTACAGCGCGTCGGCCCCCATCGCGCTCGACGACTTCAAGGACCCCTATTACTTCCTCATCAGACAGGGGATGTGGGCGGTGCTCGGCGTGGCGGTCATGGCGCTCGCCATGCGGATCGATTACCGGTCGTACCGTAATGACCCGTTGATCTGGGCGGTTCTCGGAATCCTCGGGCTGATGCTTGCCGCGACATTGTTCTCCGCGCCGATTAACGGCGCGCGGCGCTGGCTCAGCATCGCCGGCCTGCGCTTTCAGCCGTCGGAGTTCGCGAAGCTGGCGTGCGTGCTGTTTACCGCGCTGATGCTCGAACGGCGGATGCACCGCATCAACGAGATTTCCTATTCGCTGACTCCGATCGCCATCGTCACCGCGATTCTGGCCGGGTTGATTTTCGTCGAGCCGGACGCCGGCACCGCGATGTCGCTGGTCATGGTCGTCGGGGTGATGGTGTTCGCCGCCGGCCTGAGCTACCGCTACATCGTCGGCGCCTCGCTCGTCGCGATCCCGGCGCTGGCCGTGGCCGTCGTCTGGGAGTCGTACCGGATCAAACGCATCTTCGCGTTTCTCGATCCGTGGGCCGATCGGCAGGGCGACGGGTTCCAGGCGGTGCAGTCGTTCATCGCCGTTGGCACCGGCGGCGTTACCGGCCGCGGCCTCAACGAGAGCGTGCAGAAGCTGTTTTACCTGCCCTTTGCGCACACGGACTTCATCTTTGCGGTCATCGGCGAGGAGCTCGGACTGATCGGTACCACCGCGACGCTCGCCTGTTTCTGCGTGATCGCCTGGCGCGGGCTGCGGATATCGGCGCGGGCCGAGGATCGATTCGGATCGCTGTTCGCCCTCGGCATCACCACGATGATCGTCGCGCAGGCGCTCATCAACATCAGCGTGGTGCTCGGACTGCTGCCGACGAAAGGCATTCCGCTGCCGCTGCTGAGCAACGGCGGTTCGTCGCTGCTCGTGAGTCTGTTAGGCATCGGAATCCTTCTGAACATTTCGCAGCATGAATCGGCGGATGCGTGAGCCTTTCTCTTCTCATCGCTGGCGGCGGTACGGGCGGCCACCTGTATCCAGGGATTGCAGTCGCCCGCGAGCTGCTGGCGCGGATGCCCGATGCGAAGGTGACATTCGTCGGGACGGCGGCTGGTATCGAGGCGCGGGTGATTCCGCGAGAAGGTTTCCCGCTCGAGCTGATTCGCAGCGCGGGGTTGAAGGGCAAGTCGATTGGCGCGGTGGTACGTGGCATGGCACTGCTCCCGCTCGGCGCGCTCGACGCGGCACTCGTGATCGGACGGACCCGGCCGTCGGTGGTGCTCGGCGTCGGCGGCTACAGCTCCGGACCCGTGGTGATGCTCGCGGCCATTCGCGGCATACCCACGCTGCTGATGGAGCAGAACGCTATTCCCGGCGTCACCAATCGGTCGCTGGCGCGGTTCGTCCGGGCAGCGGCTGTGACCTACGAGCAAACGATCCCGTTCTTTGGCCGCAAGGCGTTCGTCGCGGGCAATCCGGTCCGTCCGGAGTTTTTCGAGACACAGGGGGCATATGACGTACACAGTCAGCCGCCGGGTGCGGCTCGGATCCTAGTCTTTGGCGGCTCTCAGGGCGCGCACGCGATCAACATGGCCATGGTGGAGGCAGCGGCGCGGCTGGCAGCCGCCGCACCACGACTGGCGATCACGCATCAGACAGGAGAGCGCGATGTGGAGGTGGTCCGCGATGGGTACCGCCGGGCAGGGCTCGAAGCCCGGGTTGAGCCGTTCCTGTTTGTCATGGACCGGGAAATGAAATCGGCGGACCTCGTGGTCTGCCGCGCCGGCGCGACGACGCTCGCCGAGCTGACCGCCGCCGGCCGACCGTCCATTCTGATTCCGCTGCCGACGGCAACCGACGACCATCAGCGGCGGAACGCGGAGGCGCTCGTCGTCAACGGTGCGGCCCGGATGATCGAGCAGCGGGAACTGACCGGTGATCGTCTCGCCGCGGAGATAGAGACGCTCGCCAACGATTCGGCCGCCCGTCTCGACATGAGCCGGCGGGCGCGATCGATGGCGCGGCCGGATGCCGCGAAGGTCATCGTCGACAAGGTGCTGGAGCTTGCCGGGTGATCCGCCTTCGCCGCGTCGCGGCTTCGGCGGGACACGCTCGTCGAGGCTGATGCTTCGGCGGACCCTGATGCTCGGCCGTACGCGGCGCGTGCATTTTGTCGGCATCGGCGGGATCGGCATGAGCGGCATCGCGGAGCTGCTCGCGAACCTGGGCTACGAGATCAGCGGGTCCGACGTGAAAGGGTCGGAGGTGACGGCGCGGCTTCAACAGCGCTTCAACGTCCGGATAGCCGAAGGGCACGCGGCGGCGAACATCGGCGAGGCGGACGTCGTGGTCGTCTCCTCGGCGGTGCGGCGGACGAACCCGGAGATCGTCGAGGCCGAGCGCCGCGGGATTCCGGTGATTCCGCGCGCGGAGATGCTCGCCGAGCTGATGCGGCTGCACTTCGCCATCGCCGTCGCCGGGTCGCACGGGAAGACCACGACGACGTCGATGATTGCGCTGGCACTGGAACGTGCTGGTCTGGATCCGACGGCGGTGATCGGAGGCCGGCTGAGTGTCTTTGGCAGCAACGCGAGGCTGGGAGACAGCGAATACATGGTGGCCGAGGCCGACGAAAGCGACAGGTCGTTTCTGATGCTGTGGCCTTCGATCGCCGTCGTGACGAACATCGATCGGGAGCACATGGAGAACTATCGCGGCTTTGACGAGCTGCAGCAGGCGTTTGCGGACTTCGCCAACAAAGTGCCGTTCTACGGCAGCGTTGTCGCCTGCGCCGACGACTCGAACCTGATGGCCGTGCTGCCGCGCCTGAAGCGCCGTGTGGTGACTTACGGCCTCGACGACCCGGCGGCGTCTGTTTTTGGCAGCGGTGTCGAGCTGGGCGCATTCGGCGGTCGATGCAGCGTTCATCGCCAGGATGCGTCGGGCGCCGAGCCGCTCGGCACCCTGGAGCTGTCCGTGCCGGGACGCCACAACCTGCAGAACGCGCTGGCCGCCGTTGCCGTTGGCGAGTGCCTCGGCCTCTCCTTCGCGCAGGTTGCCGGTGCGCTGCGCGATTTCGCCGGTGCCGAGCGCCGATTCGAGCGGCATGGCGAGGTTGGCGGCATTGTCGTCGTGGACGACTACGGTCACCACCCGACCGAGATTGCGGCTGTTCTCGCGGCCGCCCGGGCAACGCTGAACCGCAGGTTGATCGTCGCCTTCCAGCCGCACCGCTACTCGCGGACGGCGCAACTGCTCGACGAGTTCGGACCCGCCCTGACGGATGCGGACGAGATTGTGCTGACCGACGTCTACGCCGCCGGTGAAGAGCCGATTGCCGGAATCACGCTCGACGCGCTGGCGGAAGCGGTTCGCCGTGGTTCCGGTAGACCGGTCCACCCGGCCGCCACCCTTGACGACGTGGTTGCCACGATTCTGCGGGTGGCGCGTGCCGGCGATGCGGTGATCACGCTTGGGGCCGGTTCGATTGGCGTGGTGCCGCGAATGCTCGTGGACGCGCTGAAGCGCGAGGGGACGCGTCACTGATGCCGGTTGCTGCTCCAGCGGATAAGCGTTTCCGGCGTTCCCACGTGCATCCGGGGAAGAAGCGCCGGTGGATCCCGACGTGGCGAACGCTCGCGATCGGGCTCGCGCTGTCGCTTGTTCTGATCTATGCCGTTTCCCGCGCCGCTGGCCGTGCGATCAGCGCCGATGCCCTGACGGTGTCGAAGATCACGCTCACCGGGACCCACCGCATGGCGCCCGGTGAAGCGCTGGCCCTGCTCGATGGCCTGCGCGGTTCCAGCATCGTGACGGCCGATCTCGAACCGTGGCGCCAGAAACTGCTCACGGCTCCATGGGTTGCCGACGCGGCCATGCGCAAGATCTTCCCGGGCACGGTGACGGTGGCCATTACGGAACGGGAGCCGTTAGGGATCGGGCGGATCAGGAACTCGCTGTTTCTCATCGACCGCGAGGGCAGCATCATCGACGAATTCGGTCCGAAGTACGCCGACTTCGATCTGCCGATCATCGACGGGCTCTCAGGAGGGTCCGGCGCTCCCGACGATGTCGACGACGTGGCACGGGCGGCGCTCGCAGGCCGTGTGCTCGAGGAGCTGCAACGCCGCCCGGACCTGGCCCAACTCGTTTCGCAGGTGGATGTCTCGAACGTGCGCGACGCCGTCGTCATCCTCAAAGACGACGCGGCGCTCATTCACACGGGCGACGGCCACTTCGTTGAACGCGTCCAGTCCTATCTCGACCTTGCCCCGCGGTTGCGTGAGGAGGTTCCGCTGATCGACTCCGTCGATCTGCGGTTCGGCGAGCGGGTGTTCGTGAAGCCGCAGGGTACGACTGCCGAGGCGTCGGTCGCGTCCGCCGCCAGGCGGAAGAAATAGCAGGGAGGCGCAGTGGCACGCAGAGAGCGATACCTGGTTGGGCTCGACGTCGGCACCTCGGCGGTGGTCTGCATCGTCGGCGAGGCGCTCGACGACGGCAGCCTCGACATCGTCGGCATCGGCGCCGCCGAGTCGCGTGGCATCAAGCGCGGCGTGGTCGTCAACCTCGAGGGCGCGGTCGACTCGATCAAGCGGGCGATCGAGGAGGCCGAGCTGATGGCAGGCATCGAAGTCGATTCGGTGCACCTCGCGCTGTCCGGCCCGCACGTCAAGGGCTTCAACAGCCGCGGCGTCATTGCCGTCGCCGGGAAGAACCGCGAGATCACCCGCGACGATGTGCGCCGGGCGATCGATGCGGCGAAAGCCGTCGCCCTGCCGACCGGCCGCGAAATCCTGCATGTGCTGCCGCAGGACTTCGTCGTTGACGAACAGGACGGCATCGGTGCGCCGGTGGGCATGACCGGCGCCAGGCTCGAGGTGAACGTGCACGTCGTGACCGGCGCCGTGTCGTCCACACAGAACATCGTGGCGTGCGTCAATCGCGCCGGCGTGGCGGTCGCGGAAACGGTGATCGAGCAGCTGGCGGCGGCGGAAGCCGTGCTGACGCCCGACGAGAAGGAGCTGGGCGTCGCGCTGGTGGACATCGGCGGCGGCACCGCCGACGTGGCGATCTTCGAGCGCGGCAGCCTGTGGCATACCGGCGTCGTCGCCATCGGCGGGGATCACTTCACCAACGACATCGCCGTCGGACTGCGCACGCCGATTCCCGATGCGGAGAAGGTGAAGCGGAAGAACGGGTGCGCGCTGTCGTCGATGGTCGACGAGGACGAGACGATCGAAGTGGCGAGCGTCGGCGGACGCAAGCCACGGGTGATGGCCAGGCGGATCCTCTCGGAGATATTGCAACCCCGGGCCGAGGAGACGTTTCACCTCGTGTGGGACGAGATCAGGCGCGCCGGCTACGAGAAGTCGCTGAACTCCGGAATCGTGCTGACCGGCGGCGGCGCGATTCTCGAGGGCATGCCGGAGATCGCCGAGCAGATCTTCGACCTGCCGATTCGGCGTGGCAGCCCGGCCGGTGTCGGCGGGCTGGCCGATCACGTGAACAGCCCGGTGTTCGCCACCGCGGTTGGCGTGGTGCTGTATGCGCATCGCAATCGGGCACCGGAGCCCACGCGCAGCGGCGCCGGCGCGTTCAGCCGCGTGGCCGGGCGGTTGCGCGGGATCTTCAAGGAGTTCTTTTGAGTTGTGAGTTTGTGAGTTTTGAGTTTTGAGTCGGTTACTAATCCAACGGAGGCTCACATGAAAGAGGCGGACAAGCTGCGACTGACGCTGGATCCGGATGGCCGGAAAGCGGCCAACATCAAAGTCGTTGGCGTCGGCGGGGGCGGCAGCAACGCCGTGAACCGGATGGTGGAAGTGGGCCTCGGCGGCGTGGAGTTCATCGTCGCCAACACCGACGTGCAGGCGCTCGACTACAACAAGGCCGGCGTCAAGGTGCAGATCGGCCACAAGCTGACGAAGGGGCTTGGCGCGGGCGCCGACCCGAACATCGGGCGGCAGGCGGCGCTCGAGGACACCGAGTCGATCATCCACGCGCTGTCCGGCGCGGACATGATCTTCGTGACCACCGGTCTGGGCGGCGGAACCGGCACGGGCGCCGCTCCCGTAATCGCCAGCCTGGCGAGCGAGCTTGGCGCGCTGACCATCGCGGTGGTGACGAAGCCGTTCCGCTTCGAGGGCAAGAAGCGCGCGATGCAGGCCGAAGCCGGTCTCGAGGCACTGCGCGAATGCGTCGACACCGTGATCACTATTCCCAACGAGCGGCTGCTCTCGATCATCGATCGCCGGACGTCGCTGACGGAGGCGTTCACGCTGGCGGACGATGTGCTGCGGCAGGCGATTCAGGGAATCTCCGACCTGATTCTGGTCCCCGGCCTCATCAACCTTGATTTCGCCGACGTGAAGACGATCATGTCGGGGATGGGCGTCGCCATGATGGGCACCGGCGTTGCCGAAGGCGACGGCCGCGCGATGCTCGCCGCACAGAAGGCGGTGTCGAGTCCGCTGCTCGAGGACGGGTCGGTGACCGGCGCGCGCGGCGTGATCATCAACGTGACCGGCGGCCCGGACATGTCGCTGATGGAAGTGAACGAAGCATCGTGCGTCATCCAGGAAGCGGCGCACGAGGATGCCAACATCATCTTCGGCGCGGTGGTCGATCCGCACCTGGACGGCAGGGTGAAGATCACGGTCATCGCCACCGGCTTCGACAAGGGGCCGCGCACGGTGCAGAGGACGCCGACGGATATGACCAACTACACGGAGCACCTCGCGGTCACGGCGCGGGCGGCAATCGAGCGGGCGGCCGAGGCGGCGCCACCACCGCCGCCGCAGGCGTCGACGAGCGCGCCAACGGTGACCGTGAACCGTCGCGCACCGATCGAGCTGAACCTGCCGCTGGGCGCATCAGGGAACGGAAGCAGTCCGGCCGGCGATCACGCCCTTCAGCTCGATTCGCCACTCGACTACCCGGCTTTTTTGCGCCGGCAGAGCTGAGTTTCCTCGGCGCCGGCAGGTCCGCCGTCCGCGGTGCTTTCGGACGGCGGGACCTGCCCCACACGATCTCGGGATACCTGCACCCGCCCCACGCGATCGGTTGGGACCCTGTACACTAGGTAGACCCATGGCAGGCGCGAGCGGCGTCGTCTCAGCGCCATCTCCCGCACGACCGGACGTCCCACCGGATCAACGTTCACGGCGAACATGAAGGAATGGAAACAGCGCGAGCGGGCTCTCGAGCTCCTGTCCAGGGAGGTGGGATACGTCCGCAAACCTCACGGCGGGAAGCTGCGTGTTGCGCTGGCGTTTCCCAACACCTACTTCGTCGGGATGTCGAACCTCGGCTTCCAGACCGTCTACAAGCTGTTCAACGAAGAGACCGACATCGTCTGCGAGCGCTTTTTTCTGCCGCCGAAGAGCGAGCTCGCAGCGCAGGTGGCAGCCGGCGCACCGCTCATCACGCTGGAATCGCAGACGCCGGTCCGCGATTTCGATGTGGTGGCGTTTTCGGTCTCGTTCGAGTGGGACTACACCAACGTGCTGACGCTGCTTCGGCTGGCCGGCATCCCGGCCCGCGCCGAACAGCGGACGCACCACGATCCGCTGGTGCTGATTGGCGGCGCCGTCACCTTCGTCAATCCGGAACCGCTTGCTCTCTTTGCCGACGTGATCGCGGCGGGCGAGGGCGAAGCGCTGATCCCGGCGCTGCTGCAGGCATTCAAGCAGGCGTCTGACCGCGACGATCTCCTGCGGCGGCTCGTAGCGGAACGCGGCTATTACGTGCCCTCGTTCTACGACGTGGAGTACGCGGCGAACGGCACGATAGCCTCGTACGTCGCGCGGCCGGGAACGGACGCGCCGGCGGTCGTGAAGAAAGCGGCGCTCAAGACGACCGACGCCGTGGATCCGCCAGCGACGACGATCTTTACGCCGGAGACCGAGTTCGGATCGCGTTTCCTCGTCGAGGTCGTGCGCGGATGCGCGAACCTCTGCCGCTTCTGCTGGGCCGGCTACAACTACCTGCCGGTGCGTGCATTTCCGAAGGACAGGATTCTGGAGCTGGCCAGGCGCGCGCAGCCGTACTCGAGCCGCGCCGGTCTGGTGTCGATCGCGCTGTGCGACCACCCCGAGATCGAGGCGATCCTGACCGAGCTGGTGGAGATGGGCTACGCCATCAGCCCGGCGTCGCTGCGCCTCGACGATCTGACGCCGACGATTCTCGATCTGCTGCGCCGCAGCGGCGAGCGGACGATCACGATTGCTCCCGAGACCGGCTCGGACCGCCTGCGCCGTGTGATCAACAAGACGGTCACCAACGACGAGATCCTGAAGGCCGCGGAGATGATCTTCGCCGCCGGTTTCGAGAACCTGAAGCTGTATTTCATGATTGGGCTGCCCACGGAGACCGACGACGATCTGGCGGCAATTCGGGATCTGACGCTGCAGCTTCGCGACGTGATGCTGAAGCATGCACGCCCCCGGGGACAGGTCGGGCGCATCGTCGGCAGCGTCAACCCGCTCGTCCCCAAGCCGGGAACGGCCTATCAGTGGCTGCCGATGACCGACGATCGGACCCTCGCCCGAACGATCAAGCGGATGCAGACGCTCATGGCCGGCGTCGACAACGTGTACTTCAACATCAAGTCCGAGCGGCATTCGTTTTACCAGGCACTGCTGTCGCTGGGTGACCGCCGCGTGGCCCCGGCCATCGAGGCGGCCGAGCGCAACGGCGGCAACTGGCGCGCCGCCGTCTCCGAATCGGGGGTCGACGCCGGCTTCTTTGTGTTCCGCGACCGATCGGCCGACGCCGTGCTGCCCTGGGACATCATCGACGGCGGCATGAAGGACGCGTTCTTCAGGAGCGAGTTCGAGAAGGGCCTGCGCGAGGAGTGGACGCTGCCGCCAAAGCGGCAGAAGGAAAACGCCCGCCTCCTCCCGGTGCTTCAGTAGCTACGAGGCGACCGCGGCCTTCTCCTCGTGCTCGGCGTATGCCTGCAGAATCAGCTCGCGCAGGCGTTCCTGTGCCGCAGGATCGCCGGTAACCGGTCGCAGGAGCGCGAACGTGCGGCGCTCTCCGCCAACCGTGTACTGCCGCGCCGGAAACGTCACGTTGCGGCCGTTGCCGCTGCGCCGTTCCCACACGGTGAATCCGATCAGCTTCAGACCGTCGAGGATGCCCTCGGTGAAGTGCAGTTCCGCCTCGGCAAGCTTGCCTGGCAGGTTGTTCTTGTCGTTCTGAGTGATTTTGACGATCACGGCTTCCTCCTCGATGCGGCTTGCCCGCCAGAGTCCGCGAGCGCGTAGAGATGCGGACGAAGGCGGGATGGCGATCTGAGAGGAGGCAAAGGCGCGACCTTCGCGCGCGCTGCGGCGCGTCGCCGTAAATCACGTCGCGGCTGGTTTTATCGTTGCAGCGGGGGCGTGTCGCGGGGCCGGTCGGCCGGCATCGACAACTGGCGTTGCTACCGGACGAGAAGGACGTGCGCGATGGCGAGGTCCTGCGAGTGGGTGAGTGTCAGCAGTGAGCCAGTGGCCCCCAGCTCGGCAAGGCGCTTCGCGGCGCCGTCGTGGAACTGCAGTTGCGGAGGCCCGTGCCGACGAACGACTTCGATGCCGGTCCAGAACACACCGCGCGAATGTCCGGTGCCGAGCGCCTTCATTGCCGCCTCCTTCGCGGCGAACCGGGCGGCAAATGACGACGCGAAATCGCGCCGGCGGCGGCAATAGGCGATTTCGCCGGCCGTGAACACGCGGTCGACGAACCGATCGCCCCAGCGCTCGATTGACTCGGCGATGCGGTGGATTTCGGTTGCGTCGATCCCGATGCCGACGATATCCATGTGCTTCGATCCTAATATGACCCTCCCACAGGTTCCTGACACCTTCTACTGGACCGAAGCGCCGTGGGGCGCCGCCCTTCGATGCCGTCCGCTCGACAGTCTGGCGCCGCACCTCTTCACGACAAGGCAGCTGTCGCTCGCCTCGGCGGCGGGCTACGCGGAGCTGGCCGCCGCGCTCGGTGTCCAGCACGTGGCGACACTGACCCAGGTGCACGGTGCGGCCGTTTCGATCGTCCACGCCGCTGAGAGTCCCCGGCACGGGCCGGAGGCCGACGCGTTCGTCTCGAACGCGTCCGACATCGCGGTTGCAGTTCGCGCCGCCGACTGCGTGCCGCTGCTGATGGCCGATTCGGTGACCGGGGCGGTGGCGGCCGTTCATGCCGGCTGGCGCGGCACCGCCGCCCGCGCGGCAGTCGCCGCGCTCCACGCCATGCAGCGTGAGTACGGCACTCATCCCGCGAATGTAGTCGCCGCCATCGGACCAAGCATTGGCCCGTGCTGTTACACCGTCGGTCCGGACCTGGTCGATGCCTTCGCTGCCGCCGGTCACGAGCGCTATCTCATCGAACGGTGGTTTTCGACCCCTCCTCCACCGCGAGGATCCCGTGAACGGACGCAGCTGCGTCTGGATATTACGGCCGCAAATCGCGATCAGCTCGTTCTTGCCGGTGTGCCGGAACGGCAGATTTACGACTGCCGCCTCTGTACTGCCATGCACCTGGAGGTGCTGACGTCCTATCGGGCGGAAAAAGAAAACGCTGGCAGAATCGCCGGCGCCATCGTTGCCGCCGGACGGTAGAATCCGCACCATGCGCAGCCGCCTCTCGGTCAGCCTCATCGTCATCGCGAGCGCCGCATTCCTGGGCGGCCACACTGCTGCCCAGGGGCCTGGTGCTTCGATCCAGCCACGGGTGGACAAGCTGTTCTCGCGATTTACCACGAGCACACCCGGATGCGCGGTCGGAGCGGACGTGAAAGGCCAGCCCGCGGTGCGCGCGGCGTACGGCATGGCTGATCTCGAGCACGATGTGCCGATCGCGGTCGACACGATCTTTGAAGTCGGATCGGTCTCGAAGCAGTTCACCGCCGCCGCGGTGCTCCTGCTGGCGCGCGACGGCAAGCTGTCGCTCGACGACAAGGTCCGCAAGTACATCCCCGAGATGCCCGATGTCGCCGCGGACGTCACGATCCGGCAGATGTTGAATCACACCGCCGGTCTGCGCGACTGGGGCGGCCTCGCGGCGATCGAGGGATGGCCGCGGACGTCGCGCGTTCACACCCACGCGCACGTGCTCG
>Ga0247825_10001447_pt1 | contig 15561 bp, 11 predicted proteins | sample 13C_Vanillin_Day_FD_194413 | JGI IMG/M metagenome (GOLD analysis project Ga0247825, IMG submission 194413) | Soil microbial communities from agricultural site in Penn Yan, New York, United States - 13C_Vanillin_Day48 | ecosystem: Environmental > Terrestrial > Soil > Agricultural land | place... | reverse complement strand
CGTCGCGCGCCTTCATAAGCGCGGCGTAGCGCTCGAGCTGCGGTCGGTAGCGCTCCTGCTCGCGGTCGAGGAAGGCTTCGATATCGCCGCCCTCGTGGCCGCCTGTCTTGTAGTCGACGATCCAGCGCGCCCCCTGCTCGTCCACGAACGTTCGGTCGATCACGACGTTGACGGTCCCGGCGCGTGTTGCGCCGGTCAGGCGCAGCTCGGATTCGGCCGCCTCGCGCGGCCCCAGCAGCCACTGCCCGCGCTCGTCCGCCAGCACGCGCGCGAGCGCTGAAACCACGGTCCCCGCAGCCGCGCCGCATTGGGACGGCGGCACGCCGCGCCGCTGCAGCTCGCGCGCGCAGCGCTCGCGCAGGGCGTCCACGCGCGAAGCCGGCCAGCGGTCCATGCCGTCGTCCGCGATGCGTTGCAGCCACCGGTGCGCCACCGTCCCGATATGGCGCAGGCTCTCGCCCGCCCAGCTGAATTCGATCTCGTCCTGCGCGGCGCGGGCGTCGGGCGGCGCCGGCCACACCACCGACGGCGGCGGCACGGGCCGCTCCCAGCCATCGGCCAGCGAGCGCAGCATCGTCGGGGCACGCTCCTCGACGACCGCGGGATCCTTCTGCGGCGGCTTGGCATCCGCATAGATCTCGGCGGCCACGGACCACGCGCAGGAGAGCAGGCTGCGCGCGGGCGGCATCGTCTTCGCCGGGCAGGCAAGCAGATGCAAGCGGTGCTTCGCGCGTGTGGCGGCAACGTAGAGCAGGCGCGCGGCTTCGGTGTCCTCCGCATCCCGGTCGAGGCGCCTCAAGTACTCGTAGGCGGGCTCGCTCTCCGCGCCGGTCTCCTTGATGGGCGCGAGCAGCAGCGAGCGATCTGCCAGCTCGCGCCAGCGCAGCAGCGGCGCCTCGCTCCTTCCCGGCCCGCGGTTCAGTCCCGGTACGATCACGGTGCCGAACTCGAGACCCTTGGCCTTGTGTATGGTCATGATCTGGAGATCGCCTTCGGTGGCGGCGACATCGGGCTGGGCGTACAGCTCCCCGAGCAGGTCGGCCAGGCGCGCGAAGTCCACCTCGCCCGCCTCTTCCAGCTCCTCCAGCGCATCGAGATAAACTTCCGCGTCCTCGAGATCCGTGGGGTTTTCCACGCAAGCGGGTCCGCCCAGCGCGAGCCACACGCCTTCGACGCGGTCGCGCAGCGTGCCGCGAAGGCGATCGGCGATCGCGGGGGCGAGGATCGCGCGCAACCGGTCGAGCGCGGGTATTTCCTGCATCGTTTCCCAGACCGTCTCGCGCCTGCCTTCGAACCAGCCGCTCAGCTCGCGCAATCCCAGACTCGTCCAGGGCGCGCGCAGGATCGCGAGCCACGCGACCCGGTCGGCGAGATGCGTCAGCGCGCGCGTCAGGGCGAAGAGATCCTGCACCACCTGCTTCTCGCCGAGCTTCTCGATCTCAATGGCGCGGTAGCGGATGGCCGCTTCCTTGAGCGCCGGGACGATCGCGGAAAGCACGTTGCGGTTGCGCACGAGGATCGCGCAGTCTCCCTCCGCGCCCCGGACCAGGTCCACGATCGTCTTCGCCTCCGCCTCCGCATCGGCGGACACGTGCCAGGTGGCGGCGGGACCGGCGAGCTGCGGCTTCGCCGGGTCGGGCGTCGCGGGTGAGTACGGGACTGCACCTGACACCTCGTTCGCTTCGAGCGGCAGCACGCACGAAAACGTTCCGTTCACCCAGTTCACCAGCCCGGCCTGCGAGCGGAAATTGGTGCTCAAGGTGAGCGGCTCGAGCTCCACGTTCGGCAGGCCCTCGCGCTGCGCCTTCAGGAACAGGTTCACTTCCGCCTCGCGGAAACGGTAGATGGACTGCATGGGATCGCCGACCACGAACAGCGTGCGGCCGTCATCCGGCTGCCAGCCCGCCGTCAGCCGCTCGAGCAGGTCCCACTGCGAATAGGACGTGTCCTGGAACTCGTCCACCAGGATGTGGTGGATGCGGTGGTCGAGCGCGAGCAGCAGGTCGGTCGGTTCCTCCGGCGTACCGAGCGCGCGCACGGCGCCCTGCGCGATCTCGGTGAAGTCGGCCTCCCCGCGCGCGGCGAATACCAGCTTCAATTCGGCCGCCGCGAGCGGCAGCAACGCGAGCATTGCCTCCAACGCTTGCCATTGCGGCTCGCTGTAGCACTCCGGCGGCAGTCTCTGAAGATCGACGAGCGCGCGCCGCAGCGGCTCGTTGCCTTCGCGCGCCTTCGCCTCGGGGGAGCGCTTGCGCCACTCGCCCTTCTTCGTCAGCACGCTGTCCGCGAACTCGGGAGACGCGCGGGGATCGAGCGCGCGGGCGCGCTCCCGCACCCGGCGGCACTCCGCGGCGAAAGCGGCTTCCAGCTGCGCGCGCGTCGGGATGCTCCCTGTCTTGCGCAGCCACTGGTCGCGGCGCGCCAGCATGGCGGCGATCAGCGAGGTCGCCGTGCCGATGTTGTTGTCGAGATGGGCAAGCAGCCGGGCGACGTGCACATTCCCGAAATTCGACACGGCGCGGCCCGCCGCTTCACGGTAGAGCTCGCGCGCGTCCTCGACGATACCCGGCGTCGCGCCGAATCCCGCCAGCACGGGAAGCTGGCGCGAGAGCGCCAGGCAGAAAGCGTCGATGGTCTCGATGCGCAGGCGGTGCGCGAGTTCCTGCGCCTTGTCGCCCAGCGCCGCGATCACGCGCTTTTTCATCTCGCCTGCGGCCTTGCGCGTGAAGGTGATCGCGAGGATCTCCTCCGGCGCGCCGGCGGTTTCCAGCAGCCTGAGGTAGCGCGCGACGAGGAGCGAGGTCTTTCCCGAGCCGGCGGGCGCCTGCACGATGAACGACCGCGCCGGATCGAGCGCGCACCGGCGGGCAGCCTTGTCGTCCACCGGACCGGTTGCGGAGCGACTGCTCATTCCGCTTCTCCCTCCTCAGCCTCGGCCAGCGCGGAGAGCCGCTCGTGCACGCGGCACAGTGTCTGCAGGTCGCAGTTGCGGCAGGTATTGAGGCCGCGCTTGGGATCCACTGGTGCGCGACCGCCGGCGAACTCGCCTGCGAGCCGCTCCAGCTCCCTCTTCCAGCCCGCCACCATCGCGGACCAGTCGAGCGCGGGCTTGACGTTGGGAATCCCGCCTTCCCGCGCGGAGAATCCGAAGAACTTCATGTTGCCCGCGCGCACCCGGGCAAAGGCGACCGCCGAAACGTCCTCCTGCGTCGTCACGGCGTAGAGCGGCAGCTGCGGATCGTCCGGGCGCGTTCCGGCCCAGTCGTTGGGCGTGACGCGGCTGCCGGTTTTGTAGTCGATCAGCACGTGCGTGCCATCCTGCAGCCGGTCCATGCGGTCGATGCGGCCGCCGAGCACGAGGCCGCGAACCTCGAGCTGCCGCTTCTGCTCCGCGTGGACGACCTCGAACGGATCGCGCCCGCGCTCCAGCATCAGCCACTCGGCGGCCAGCTTGCGCAGGCGCGCGATCTCCAGCTGCGCGAACGGGCCCTCGAGGCCGGTTTCCTGAACCGCGCTCCGCGCCGCCTTGTCGATCGCGGGCACGATGTCGCCGGCGAGCGCGGCGCTCGAGCGCAGCTCGCGCCACAAGCCGGCCATCAGGGCATGCAGAAGCTGCCCGCGTGTTCTCGCATCAGGCCCGGGCTCCGGCGCCGCGAGCGCTTCCGCGCCGAGACGCCAGTGCGCGAACGCGCGGAACGGACACGCAGCCTGGTCCGCCAGCACCCTTGTGCCGCCGTGCACCTCCTTCTGCGGCACCGCAGGTCCCTGCTCGTCCAGCCGCTCATGCAGCGCCTTGCGCGCGAAGATGGCATCGCGGAACCGCGGGTGCGCCGGGATCGCCGGGATCTCCTCCGCGCCGGAGGCCACCAGCGGGCTCGCTACGAGTTCGCGGTCGCCGTCCTTGCGCGGCCACGAGAACACGACTTCGCCCGCCGCGCCTGCCCAGCCCTCGGTGATCCGGCGGTCCAGCGCCAGCGAGGTTTCGGCGGAGGCTTCGGGAATGCCCGCCTTCTTCTGCAGCGTGACCGGCAGGAACGGATTGGGCCGGACGGCAAGCGGCCAGGCGTCGTCGGTGAGCCCGCTCACCCACAGGGCGTCGAACTCGAGGCCCGCCGACTCGAGCAGGCCCAGCACCTGCACCGGCGCCGCCGGCGCCTCCGGCTGAAACAGCGTTTCCGCGCACATGCGTCGCAGCCGCGCGAGCGCCTCGCCGGCCGACAGGCGCGCGACCACGGTGCCGAGCCGCGCGAACTCGCCGAGCAATTCATTGAACCGGGCGCGCGCCTGGAACTCCGCCGAATCGAGCACGCGCTCGCCCGGATAGCCGGCAGCCTCCAGCACGGCGGTCCAGTACCGCGCCCAGTCGTGCGGTGCCTGCGTCATTGGCTTCACCTCGAACACGGCCCCCAGGCGCCGGCGCAGGTCCGGGCATCCTTCGACCAAAGCGATCAGCTTCGGCAGCGATAACCTGGCGTCTGCTTTGCGTCGCAAGCGCGCGTCGAACCGGGCCCGGGCGGCCAGCTCGCCTTCAGCGCCGCCCAGGAAAGGCGAACGAATCAGCCGGCTCGCGTCCTCGAACTCCCCGTCGCGCGCGGCAAATTCCAGCAGCGCCAGCGCGGCGGCCACCACCGGGACTTGCGCCAGCGGCCCTCCCAGCGACACGTTGAACGGCATCGCAGTGCGCTCGGCGCCGGGCAGGTTGCACTCCGGGCGCATGACGCGCGAGAAGACGCGCACCACCTGCTTTCTCCGCAGCTGCAGGTCGGGCACGACCACGCCGATCCGGGACGTGCCGGCTTCCACCTTCGCGCGCGCCCAGCTCGCCGTGCTCTCCAGCTCTTCGGCGAACGAGGCGAAGGACGCGCTATGGCGCATCGAGTCGCGCTGTTGCGCCGGGCATGCAGTCGTTCTCGTCGCGGCGGCGGAGAGGAAATCCGCCGATTGCGGCGGCACGATGTCGAACGCATAGGCGACGAGCAGGTCCGGCTTCCTGGCGAGCTTGCCGGAAACCGCATCGGGCAGCACGGCCGCGTCCACGAATCCCTCCGCGCGGCAGCGCCTGGCATAGGTACGGGCCCATTCCGCGAAAGCGCGGGTGTCGTCCGTGCCGTCGAACTTTTCCAGCGCAGAAGCGATGCGCCAGGCATGGGCGAGCCGCCACGCCTCCGCCGCGCGGGTCGCCGTCTGTGGAACCTCGAGGAGCTCGCTGCCCCAGCGCGAGCCGCGGATCGCGTCCTCCCACAACTCGCGGGCCTGCGCGTCGGACAGCAGCATGGGTAATCCCGCGCCGCCGTCGGAATAGAGAACCTCGTCGTAGCAGCGCGTGACGAACGCATCGAGCGGGAGGATGTCCGCGCTTTCCCAAGCTTGCCGGCCGGCCGCGATCTGGCTGCGATCGAACTCGCGCGCGAGCTCGAGAGAAAGCCGCCGGTTGGGGGTGACGACCGTGACGCCGGAGCGCGGCCCCTCGGCGAGGCGCGCGAAGAGTTCTGCCTTGTTCAAACCCGGGTCTCGCAAGTCGGTCGTATTCTCAGATACTCCACCGCAGCCGCGACCGCGCTTCCGACCCGATCCGCCGCGGCAAACGCGCGGCGGGTTGCGTCTACCGGCCGAAGATGCCCCGCAGAATGTTGACGCCTTCCTTGATCGGGTCCGGCCCCGCGGCAGGCTTCTGCCCCGGCTCGGCGGTCTGCTCCGCGCCCGCCTCGCCAGCCGGGGCGTCGGCCGCCGGTGCTTGAGTCCGCGCGGGCGCGGAACGTCGGCCGCCACCGCCCGCATCGCCGAGCAGCGTCGAGGCGGTGGACTTGAAGCGCACCTTGACCGCCCACTGCTGCTCCCAGACCTGGGCGGGATTCTGCGGCCGCGGCGGGTGCACGAAATTCGCTTCCGGGCCGTAGGCGATGAAATTGAAGAACGGCGAGCCGCCGGCGCGCTTCACCACCTCGCCCGGCACGGTGCATTCCGTGACCGACGATGCGAGCACCACCTTCTCGCGGATCAGGCGCGCGACCTCGGACGGCGGCACATAGCCCATCAGCGCGCCGCCCATCTCCTGCACCTCGCTCGAGGACCACATGACGACGTCGTTGCCGTCGCCGCCCATCGCCATCGCGAAATAGCCTGTCGCGGTCGGCACCGCGTTCCAGGCCACGTTGACCGCCCCCGCGCCGCGCCCCGCGGTGGCAAGCTCGACGCGATCCATGAAGTCCTGGCCGTCGCCAAGCGAGAAGCGGATGTCGGGCGAGTAGTTGCCCTTGATCTGGTGCTCGCCGATCAGCGAAGCGGCGGCGGGTATCGTCTTCGAGTCCTGCTGGTTGGGCCAATCGCCGTAGGTCTTCGAGCGCGAGGGCGACGGCGCATTCGGGATCGAGACGCGGCGCGAGGTCAAGCCCGACGGCGCCTGGCCCTGGGCCACGCGCGCGAAATCGATGATGACTGGCTGACCCGCGCGCACGTTCTCGCCGCAGCCCCAGTAGATCAGCATGCGGCCCTTGGGCTGCTCCATGCCCTGCGGCATGCTGCGCTCGGTGGGTTCGCCCCGCTCGACCGGCGCGCGCTGCGGGGTGACCAGAGGCAGCGACGGGCCCATGCTCATGCCCGAAGGGATGTGGTGATCGGCGCGCGGGCCGTCGGCAGATGGGCGCTGGGAACCGAGTTGCAGCACCATGTTGCGCCCGCTGCCCCCCTGCCCGCCCATCATGCCGGCCATGAATCCGCCACCCATGCCGCCCATGCCCGGCATCGTCATGCCGGCAGCGGTGTCGACGTTCACCCAGTAGTGCGCGACCGGTGGCTTGACCTGCTGCTGCGCAAGTGCGAGTCCGGGCAATGCAACGAGTACGACGGCGGCTATGGTTTTCATGATCTCCCTCAAGGACGGCGATTCAACACCATCCGGCAATGATGTTGCGCCTACTTCTCGAGCAAGTGTTCTTTTTCTTTGACCTTCGCCCATTCATCAGCGTCGGGCGGAGCGGGTTTTTTCTCGATGATCGCCTTCCAAACCTTGGAGAGCTCGGCGTTGGCCTTGGTCCAGTGCTTCTGATTGTCCGGCACATCGTCCTCGGCGAAGATCGCCTCCACCGGGCACTCTGCCACGCACAGCGTGCAGTCGATGCACTCGTCGGGATCGATGACGAGCATATTCGGCCCCTCGCGAAAGCAGTCCACCGGGCAGACATCAACGCAATCGGTATACTTGCACTTGATGCAGGTCTCGGTTACCACGTAAGTCATAGTATTCCTTCGGAATTCCGGGCTGCTTGAATCGACAGAAAGAGTCCATATTTTAGCAAGACCCGAGCCGTTTTGCCGCCGGATATTGGCCCTAGGCAAAGCAGGGAAATTTCGCTAGCATACTGGGGCAAGTCTCACTGGCCAAAGTTTCACTGCCTCACTAACCGCCGCCACTTCCGTGGCGCTTTCCGACCCGAATCCCGAGAGTGTTGTTTCAATGAGCGAACATATCCGTTACGTGACCGACCAGACGTTCGAGCCGGAAGTGCTCCAGTCGTCCACGCCGGTGCTGGTGGATTACTGGGCGGAATGGTGCGGCCCGTGCAAGATGATCGCCCCCATCCTCGACGAAGTCGCCAAGGAATACTCCGGCCGTCTCAAGGTCGCGAAGCTCAACATCGACGAGAACCAGGCCACGCCGCCGAAGTACGGCATCCGCGGCATCCCCACTCTCATGCTGTTCAAGAACGGGGCCGTGGAAGCGACCAAGGTCGGCGCTCTTTCCAAATCCCAACTGACGGCGTTTATTGACAGCCACATCTAGGCCCCCACACTTTTCCCGCAGGCGCCAGGGCGACGGTCGCCCGACGACCCCACTACCGCATCCGGACGTGGGCGTCCCTGACGCTGAAGACGTTTCTCCCTCTTTTTCCTCCGCTTCTCCCCTGCCAGGGTCGAAAACCATGCATTTATCCGATCTTAAAAACCTCCACGTCGGCGAGCTCCTCGAGATGGCCGTCAAGAACGAGGTCGACGGCGCCAATCGCATGCGCAAGCAGGAGCTGATTTTCGCGCTGCTCAAGAACCAGGCGAAGAAGGGGGAAAGCATCTACGGCGGCGGCACGCTCGAAGTCCTGCCCGACGGCTTCGGCTTCCTGCGCTCGCCCGACACCTCGTACCTGGCCGGCACCGACGACATCTACGTCTCGCCGTCGCAGATTCGCCGCTTCAACCTGCACACGGGCGACTCCATCGAAGGCGAGATCCGCACGCCCAAGGACGGCGAGCGCTATTTCGCGCTGGTCAAGGTCGACAAGGTCAACGACGACTCGCCCGAAAGTTCCAAGCACAAGATCCTGTTCGAGAACCTCACGCCCTACCACCCTACCGAACACCTGAAGCTCGAGCGCGACATCAAGGCAGAAGAGAACATCACCGGGCGCATCATCGACATCATCGCCCCCATCGGCAAAGGCCAGCGCGGCCTGATCGTCTCGCCGCCCAAGGCCGGCAAGACCGTGCTGATGCAGCACATCGCCCATGCCATCACGGCCAATCATCCCGCGGTGGTGTTGATAGTACTGCTGATCGACGAGCGGCCCGAGGAAGTGACCGAAATGATTCGCTCGGTGAAGGGCGAAGTCGTGTCCTCCACCTTCGACGAGCCGGCCTCGCGCCATGTGCAGGTCGCGGAAATGGTGATCGAGAAGGCCAAGCGCCTGGTCGAGCACAAGAAGGACGTGGTGATCCTGCTCGATTCCATTACCCGTCTTGCGCGCGCCTACAACACGGTCGTCCCGGCTTCCGGCAAGGTGCTGACGGGCGGCGTGGATGCCAACGCGCTGCAGCGCCCGAAGCGCTTCTTCGGCGCAGCGCGCAACGTCGAGGAAGGCGGCTCCCTCACCATCCTCGCCACCGCCCTCATCGACACCGGCAGCCGCATGGACGACGTGATCTACGAGGAGTTCAAGGGCACCGGCAACATGGAAATCCACCTCGACCGCCGGATGTACGAGAAGCGCATCTTCCCGGCGATCAACGTCAACAAGTCCGGCACCCGCCGCGAGGAGCTGCTGATCAAGCAGGACGTGCTGCAGAAGATCTGGGTGCTGCGGAAGCTGCTCTATCCGATGGACGAGCTGGAAGCGACGGAATTCCTGCTCGACAAGGTGCGAGCGACGAAAGGCAACGCGGACTTCTTCGACTCCATGCGTCGGGGATAGTCTTTCTTGGAAATGTCTCCAGACGTTTCCACGTAGTTGTTCTTAATCCGAAGTCCCGGCCAGCCTCCACGGTCGCATCCCGCAAGCGGGCCCCTGCTCCGCGTTCCGCCGATCCCTCCTCCACGTTCCGGCGTGCGACTTCTTCGACTCGATGCGCAGAGGCTAGTTGCACCTAGCTGCCTGCCCTGCAGTCTCCTATGCATCACGAGGGGCTGTCCCGCCACTAGTAACAGTTGCTTACAAACTCGCAACCCGAAGCCCGACTTGCGGGTCTAAGCTGGCGTAAGTTCCAGTCGACCGGAAGGAGGCCCCATGTGGCGAGGTCTGATAGCCGCGATCCTGCTGGCGGGCTGCGCGCAGCTGCCGCCGACGCCGCAGGACATGCAGGCGAAGAGGTTCGAGCAACCCCTGTCCGGCAAGTCCGTCATCTACCTGGTGCGGGACAACCCGGATTTCAACGATGCGCCGACGACCCTCTGGATCGGCGACAAGAACATGATCACCACCTATCCCGGCACCTACTACCGCTGGGAAGTCGCGCCGGGCACGCACCGCATAGCCGGCTTCGCCGGCGACTCGGGCGCGATCAGCGTGCGCGTCGAGCCCGACAGGATCTACTACATCCAGCAGCGGGTCACCCCGTTCACCCTGGGCTATTCAACGGTCGCGCCGACATCGAACTTCCAGGTCATCCCGGAAGCGAGCGGACGCACGGTGGTGATGCGCAGCCAACTGGTCCAGTGACGGTGCCGGACCCGGACCGTTCCCGCTCCGCCTGCTGCGCGCTGCTGCTCGCGCTGACGCTCGCTGGCTGCGCCTCCACGCCCCAGGGTTCGCCCGAGCGGGACGCAACAGCGAAGGCATTCGGCACGCATCCCGGTCACTCGGCGATCTACGTGTACCGCCCGGCCCCAGAGAGCAACTCGGACTGGGATGAAACGGTGCTCTATGTGAATCGCCGACTGATCGGGACGACGCTCCCCCAGACTTATTTCCGCGTAGACGTGGAGCCCGGCGAGTACGTGCTGCGCGGAGCCGGCGTAGACCAGGGCAAGTTCGAGCTCAAGCCGCGCACTCGCCCGGACGAGCTGTACTTCGTCGAGCTACGGGTCACGGGAGGCGTTTCCAGCTATCGCCTGGTCGATGCGGAGACCGGCAAGCGCGCGATCCGGGAGTGCTGCACGCTGATGGAGAACTGGGCGCCGGGACAGCGACCGTTATTGCGCTAGCGCAAAACGGTCGCGAGGGATGAGGGCGGAGGAATGAGGGATGATCCCCCGCTTCGCGTGTGCTTCAGAGTCCCTCCCTTTCACTCTCGTCCGGTCAGAGTCGGTTTTCTCCGGCCGAAGGTGACGAAAGGTCGGGACCTGCGGTTGTCGCGCACAGCGTGACGGTCATCCCTCATCCTTCATCCCTCATCCTTTGCCGCAATTTACGTGCAGCTTGCATTCCGCACGTAAATTGCGGATAATTCGCGCCTTTCTGTCGGATCCCATGGGCACGGAGGCCACATGAAACCGAAGATTCACCCCGAATACCGCACCATCACCGTCACCTGCAGCTGCGGCAACAAGTGGGACACCCGCTCCACGCTCGGACGCGACGAGTTCCACGTCGAAGTGTGCTCGCAGTGCCACCCGTTCTACACCGGCAAGCAGAAGCTCGTAGACACCGCCGGCCGCGTCGAGAAGTTCCGCCAGAAGTACGCGCGGAAGCCCGCCGCCGCCGAGGCGAAGTAAGGAAAGCGGCTCTGCCCGCTTTTCAGTAATATCGAAAGGGCAGCCTCGGCTGCCCTTTGTTTTTGAGGTCGATCCGCCATCCGCAATCCGCGAGTCACGGAGTCCAGATGAAATCGTTTCGCATCGCCGTCATCCCGGGTGACGGTATCGGCAAGGAAGTCATGCCCGAAGGCCTGCGCGCCATGGAAGCGGCTGGCCGCAAGTTCGGCATCCAGTGGAAATTCGACGAGTTCGACTGGAGCTGCGACTACTACAAGAAGCACGGCCGCATGATGCCTGAGGACGCGCTCGACCGGCTCGCCAAGCACGACGCGGTATTCTTCGGCGCCGCCGGCTGGCCGGATGCGGTGCCGGACCACATCTCGCTGTGGGGCCTGCTGATCCCCTTCCGCCGCGGCTACGACCAGTACGTGAACCTGCGTCCGGTGCGGCTGATGCCCGGCATGAAATGCCCGCTCGCCAACCGCAAGGTCGGCGACATCGACTTCTGGGTGGTGCGCGAGAACAGCGAAGGCGAGTACTCCTCGGTCGGCGGACGCATGTACGCCGGCACCGAGCGCGAGTTCGTGACGCAGCAGGCGGTGTTCTCGCGCCAGGGCACGGACCGCATCCTCAAGTACGCCTACGAGCTGGCGATGACGCGGCCCAAGAAGCACGTGACATCGGCCACGAAGTCGAATGGCATCTCGATTTCGATGCCGTACTGGGACGAGCGCGTCAAGGAGATGGCGGCGAAGTACCCGCAGGTGAAGACCGACTGGTACCACATCGACATCCTGTGCGCGCACTTCATCATGAATCCCGACCGCTTCGACGTCGTGGTCGGCTCGAACCTGTTCGGCGATATCCTCTCCGACCTCGGACCGGCTGCGACCGGCACCATCGGCATTGCACCGTCGGCCAACATGAACCCCGAGAAGAAATTCCCGTCGTTGTTCGAGCCGGTACACGGCTCGGCGCCGGACATCTACGGGAAGAAAATCGCCAATCCGATCGGCCAGATCTGGGCCGGCGCGATGATGCTCAACCACCTCGGCTGCCCCGAAGCGGGCGCCGCCGTGCTGAAGGCGATCGAGAACGCGCTGCAGGAAGGCCCCAAGACGCCGGACCTCGGCGGCAAGGCGGGCACCGCCGATCTCGGCAAGGCGATCGCCGAGCTGCTGGCCTAGCCGTCCTCGAGACGCCCTACTTCGCTTCGCTGATCACGATCGGCTTGAAGCCCTTCGGGGGCTTCGGCTCTATTCTCACTTTCAGGACGTGCCGGTCCGATCCCCTGCCGGTATTGGAGACGTCAAAGAGCGGCCCGGAGTAGCCTTCGGCCTCCAGCGTAATAGTGAGCCGGTCCTTCGAGCCAGGCTCGCGGCTGAACTCGATCACGAACTCGTTCTCGCCTGGAACCAGCACGAAGTTGCGCGCGCGCATCTGCGGCGACGCCTTCGCCGACCACGGGTGACCCTTGTTGAAGAGCCGCATGCTCTGAGACTTGCCTCCGGTGACGCCAACGTCGACGCCGTTCACCAGCACAGTCACCTTGTGACCATAGCCCATCACGGACAGCACGGCATTGAGCTCGGCCTCGGCGGCAGTGGCAGGCGCGACGAGTGCGGCCCAGATCGCGACAGACAGGAAGATCCTGCTCATTCAAGGAATCTTATCGCACACCGCCGGCAGCGGGGCTAATACGCGGCAACAGCGCCATCGCTGCGCGGATCCGCGCCTCCCGCCATGACGCCGTTGGGGTGGCGCACGATGGCGCCTGCATGCCCCATGGTCTCGTCGTACTCCCCGAGCACCTCCATCTCGTGGCCGCGGCGCGCAAGGTCCGAGACCAAACCGGTCGGGAAGCGCGATTCCAGCTTGAGCGAGTCGCTGGTCTGGCCCCAGGTGCGGCCGAGCAGCCAGCGCGGCGCGGCGACCGCCTGCTGCGGATCCATGCCGAACACCGCGATCCGGGTGAACACCGCGCTTTGCGTCTGCGGCTGGCCGTCCCCGCCCATGGTGCCGTAGACCAGCACGCGGCCGTCGTTCAGCACGGCAAGCGCGGGGTTGAGCGTGTGGAACGGCTTGCGCAGCGGCCGCAGGCTGTTGAGCGCCGCCGGATCGAGCGAGAAGCTGCAGCCGCGGTTCTGCCAGTTGATTCCCGTCTCCTCCAGCACGACGCCGCTGCCGAACTCGTGGTAGATGCTTTGTATCATCGAGACGGAGCGTCCCTTTGCATCCACGACGCCCATCCAGACGGTATCTGCCGGCGGCTTTCCCCCGCCCCATCGCAGCGCCCTCCCGCGGTCCACGTTCGCTGCCAGCTCGCGAATGCGCTTCGGCGTGAGCAGCGACTGCGCGTCGACCGTCATGTAGGCGGGATCGGTGAGGCAGTAGTCGCGCACGGCAAACGCCCGCTTGGTCGCCTCCACCGCGAGGTGGACGTAGTCCGGTCCGGACGGCCCTGTCTTGCCGATCTCCAGCGCGTCGAGCATGCCCAGAATCAGCAGGGACACGACCCCCTGCGTCGGCGGCGGCATGTTGTAAACGGTCCCGAGCGAGTGCCGGAGCAGGAGCGGCTCGACCAGCTTCGCGCGATGACGCGACAGGTCTTCGATCGCGAGCGGGCTGCCTGCCGCGGCAAGGTCGCGTGCGATCGACCTGGCCACCCGCCCCTTGTAAAAGTCCTTCAGGCCCGCCTGCGCCAGGCGCTCCAGCGTGTAGGCCAGCCGCGGCTGCTTGAAGACGCTCCCTGCCGCCGGCAGCGCGCAATCCGGCAGGAAGGCATCGCGGAATCCCGGTTGGGATTCGAGCTCCCCGCGTTTCGCGGCGGTTGCCGTGGCCTGGCTGCCGGTGACCGCGACCCCGTTCGCGGCGTAGTGCACAGCGTCGGCCAGCAAACGCTTCAGGGACAACCGCCCGCCCCACCGGCGCGAGAGCCTGAAAGCGGCATCCCAGCCCGATATGGTGCCGGCGACCGTGTTGGCGGCGACTCCGCCGCGGAAGGGTATCGCGCCAGTGATTCCGCGCGCGGCATACCAGTCGATGGAAGCGGCATGCGCTGCCGCACCGCATGCGTCGATTCCGCGCGGGGCGCCCTGGGGGCCGCGCACCAGCCAGAACGAATCCCCGCCGATGGAATTCATGTGGGGATACGCAACCGGGATCGTCGCCGCCGCGGAAATCATCGCCTCGAGCGCGTTGCCGCCCTCGCGCAGGACATCGAGCGCGGATTGGGCTGCGAGGGCGTGGGGGGCGACCGCCATCCCGCGCGTGCCGCGGGTCGAATGGATCATCTGCCGATTCTACCCGCCGGGTTCCGGCGCGGCGACGTTACCAGCCGATGGCTTTCGGCAGCCACAACGCAAGCTGCGGATAGAAGAACACCAATACGATGCCCAGCACCTGCAGCAGGATAAACGGGATCACGCCCAGGTAGATGTGGCGCGTCGTGATCTCCGGCGGCGCCACGCCGCGAAGGAAGAACAGCGCCCAGCCGAACGGCGGCGTGAGGAAGGAGGTCTGCAGGTTCACGCAGATCAGCATCGCCAGCCACACCAGGTCCACGTTCTGGCTCACAAACACCGGCAGGAACAGCGGCACCGCGATGTAGCTGATCTCGATCCACTCGATGAAGAATCCGAGCACGAAGATGAGCGCCATGAGGAACCAGATGTCCGCCGCCACGCCGCCTGGCAGGAACTCGAACAGGTCGTGGATCAGGTCCTCCCCCTTCAGGCCGCGGAAGGCGAGCGAGAACACCTGCGCGCAGATCAGGATGAACATCACCATCGCGGTGATCTTGGTCGTCGCCTGCATGGTCTCGACCAGGACCTTCAGGGTCAGGCGGCGCGCGAACGCGGTCACCAATATCGCTCCGAGCGCGCCCATCGACGCGGCCTCGGTGGGCGCCGCGACGCCGCCGATGATGGATCCCAGCACCGACAGCACCAGTCCGAGCGGCGGCAGCACCACCTTGAAGAATCTCAGCCACAGCTCGCCGCGCGGCATCGCGTCGCGCTCGGCCTTCGGCACCGCGGGCACCCATTCCGGCTTCATGATGCCGAGCATCACGACGTAGACGCAGTAGAGCGCGGCCAGCATCAACCCCGGGACCACCGCCGCGGCGAACAGCGTGCCGACGGACAACTGGAGGATATCGGAGAGCAGGATCAGGATCAGGCTCGGCGGAATGATCTGGCCCAGCGTACCGGACGCGCAGATCGCCCCGCACGCGACGCCCGGATGATAGCCGCGGCGCAGCAGCGTGGGCAGCGTGAGCAGCCCCAATGTAATGACGGTGGCGCCGACGATGCCCGTGGTGGCGCCCATGAGGACGCCCACCCCGATGATGCCGAGTGCCATGCCGCCTTTCAGCCCTCCCGCCAGGTGCCCGACCACATCGAGCAGGTCTTCCGCAAGTCGTGATTTCTCCAGCATCACGCCCATGAACACGAAGAGCGGTATCGCCAGCCACTGGTAGTTCGCCACCACGCCGTAGATGCGCGCGGGCAGCAGGTTGAAAAGCGTGGCGCCGAAGCCGAGAAACCCGAAGACGAAGCCGGTGGTGGCGAGCGTGATGGCCACGGGCACGCCGGCCATCAGCATGCCGAAGAACGCGACCAGCATGAGGATCGCGATGATTTCCGTGCCGCTCACGGCTC
>Ga0247825_10001446_pt1 | contig 15562 bp, 11 predicted proteins | sample 13C_Vanillin_Day_FD_194413 | JGI IMG/M metagenome (GOLD analysis project Ga0247825, IMG submission 194413) | Soil microbial communities from agricultural site in Penn Yan, New York, United States - 13C_Vanillin_Day48 | ecosystem: Environmental > Terrestrial > Soil > Agricultural land | place... | reverse complement strand
GTCCCGATGCGCCACCCGTGACCAGGATCGTTCGTCCCTCGAGACGCATCCGTCGATTGTAGCGGTCCCATGGAAATTGAACCGGGTTGAATTTCTCGGCCTCGGTCGGAAATTCAACCCGGTTCAATTTCGGCCGGGTTTTCCCCGTCAGAGTAAGATTCGCCGGATGGGTCTCGGGCGTCGACTGTTCATCTGTGCCGGCCTCGCGTGCGTCGTGGCGGCATGCGGTTCGACTGGCAGCGGCAGCGAGGGTGGCGTGCGGCGGCTCTCGATCGCCACGGGCGGCACGGGCGGCGTGTTCTATCCATACGGCGGCGGCATCGCCAAGGTCCTGACCGAACATCTTCCGAACACCGAAGTCACGGCGGAAGTCACCGCTGCCTCGGTCGACAACCTGAAGTTCATCAAGCAGGGGAATTCGGACCTGGCGTTCTCAATGGCCGACATCGCCGCCGACGCGGCCGCCGGCCGCGACGCGTTCAAGGAATCCGGTGCGGTCCCGGCGCGCGTGCTGGCCGTCCTCTATCCGAGTTACACGCACCTCGTCACGCTTGCGAACAGCGGGATCGCAACGGTCGCTGATCTGCGAGGCAAGGTCGTGTCCACCGGTGCGCCGGGCGCAGGGACGACCGTGCTGGCCGAGCGGATTCTCGCCGCCGCCGGCCTCGACCCGGCGAAGGACATCCGCGCCCACAACCTCGGGGTCGCGCAATCGGTGGACGCGCTGAAAGACGGCAAGGTCGACGCGTTCTTCTGGAATGGCGGCCTGCCGACCGCGTCGATTCTCGACCTGGTCAACACGCAGGGGATCACCGCCCGCATCGTGCCGCTCGACGACGTGCTGCCGGAACTGCAGCGCCGCTACGGCGACACGCTGTATTACCGGACGGTCATCCCGGCGGCTGCCTACAAGCTGCCCGCTGACGTGCCGGTCATCGCGGTCGCCAACCTGCTGGTCGTCTCCGAGACGATGCCGGAAGCGCTCGCGCACGACATCACGAAGGTGTTGTTCGAGCAGCAGCCGACCCTGGCTACCATTCACCCGCAGGCAAAGGAACTGTCGGTCGAGCACGCGCTGACCGCGCGTCGATTCCGTTCCATCCGGGAGCGATCCGCTACTACCAGGAACGCGGCGTGTGGAAGCCGTAGCCGCTGCCGACACCGAGGCGCCGCAACGGCGGCTCGGTGGCTGGTCGGGACGCGCCGCGACCGCGCTGGCGTTCGCCCTCGCGGTGTATGCGCTCTACTGGGTCGTCGGCATCATCGCACCGCAGATCTATCGCCCGACATTCCTGCTGCTCGCGCTCGTCATCACGTTTCTCACCTATCCGGCACGGCCGGGGCAGCATCGCATCACTATCGTCGACCTTCTGCTGATCGCCGCGTCGCTCGCAACGCTCGTCTGGCCGATCGTCGACATGGAACGCTTCGTCTACCGCGCGGCGACGCCGATGACGATCGACGTCGTGCTGGGCGGGATGCTGATCGTGATCGTGCTGGAAGCCACGCGGCGGACGGTCGGCTGGATCCTGCCGGTCACCGCCATCGGGTTCCTGCTGTACGCGCAGTTCGGACCGCTGCTCGATCGACTCGGCCTCGCGCTGATCGCCCATCGCGGCTACTCGTTCAGCCGCGTCGTCGGGACGCTGTACATGACCCTCGAGGGGATCATGGGCGTGCCGCTGGATGTGGCGGCAACCTACATCGTGCTCTTCACGATCTATGGCGCGATCGTCGAGCACAGCGGCGCCGGACGCTTTTTCGTGGAGTGGGCGATGTCCGCCATCGGGCGATCCAATTCGGGGAGCGCGCCGGGCCGGACGGTCACGCTGGCCGGTTACCTGCTCGGTGCCGTCTCGGGCAGCGGCGTCGCGAACACCGTGATGCTCGGATCCGTCTGCTGGCCGATGATGCGGCGGGCCGGCTACCCGGCGGATACCGCTGGTGCCATCCTGGCCGCCGCCGGAATCGGCGCGATCCTCGCACCGCCTGTCATGGGCGCCGCCGCCTTCCTGATCGCCGAGTTTCTCGACATCTCCTACCTGGAGGTCGTGAAGATGGCGATCATTCCGGCAGCGCTGTATTACCTGTCGATCGTGCTCACCGTCGAAACGGACTCGCGGCGGCTGGCCCTGCAGACGACGGGAATTGCGCAACGAAGGGTCAGCACTGTGACGCGCGAAGGGTGGTTCTACTTCGCGTCCCTGATTTCCATCGCCGGGTTGATGGCCAGCGGCATGACGGCGTTCCGCGCGGTGTTCTGGGCGTCGGTCGTGGCGGCGGCGGTGAGCTTTGCGTCGCGCGAGCACCGGCTGACACCGGTGCGGCTGGCACGGGCGCTCGCCGCGGGAGGAGCCGGGGTGGTGCCGGTCGTGGCCACCACCGCCGCCGCGGGGATCATCGTCGGCGTGGTCACCCTGACAGGGCTCGGCCTGAAGGCAGCGTCGCTGATCGTGACGATGGCGAAGGGAAGCCTGCTGTTGACGGTGCTCTACTCGGGCGCAGCGGTCTGGGTGCTCGGCCTCGCCGTGCCGGTCACGGCCTGCTACATCATCGCGGCCGTCATGATCGTCCCGGCGCTGACGCAGGTCGGCGTTCCGGTGCCGGCCGCGCACATGTTCGTCTTCTACTACTCGGTGCTGGGAGAAGTCAGCCCGCCGACAGCGCTCTCGCCCTTCGCCGCGGCGGCGCTCACCGGCGGCAATCCGTTCAAGACGACGATGCTGGCGTGGAAGTACACGGTGCCGGCCTTCGTGGTGCCGCTGATGTTCACGCTGAGCCCCAATGGCCGCGGTGTACTGCTGGAGGGCTCCATCGCCGACATCGTCTCGATTACCGCCGTGGCAGCGTTCGGCATCGCGGCCGTGGCCGCGGGTACCGGCGGCTACCTGCGGCGGCCGGCGTCGCCAGTCGAGCGGGCGCTCCTGATCGCCGGCGGCCTGCTGATGTTCGCCGGGTCAATCGGTCCGATTGCGGCGGGCGCGATCGTCATCGCGATCGCGGTGGGGCTCCACCTGCGACGGCCACGGGTCGCACAGGATTTGTGATTCGCGATTGCGACGCACTGGCGGGCGGTTGCCTCTCCGCGCCTCGAATCACAAATCACAAATCGCCAATGTTCTATTTCGTCGCCGCCGCCGGCGCCGCCGGCTCGATCCGCAGGACAGATCCCGGCTTCTCGTCGGTCAGCACGTAGAGCAGTTCGTCCGGGCCCATCCGGATGTCGCGCACGCGCTGGCGGAGCTCGTCGAGCAGCCGCTCGCGGCGCAGTTCCTCGAACTTCTCGTTGAACAGCACGCGCTCGACGTGGCCGGTGCCCGGGATTTCGCCCGTGCGCATCGAGCCGACGAAGACATCGCCCTTCCACTTGGGCAGCTTGCTGCCGGTGTAGAAGGACATCCCGGAGACGGCGATCGCTGGCACCCAGTACACGAGCGGCGGCTCGAAGCCGATGTGACCCGGAACTTCCGTCTGCCACGGTCCCTGGTAGTTGCGGCCGTAGCTGACCTTCGGCCAGCCGTAGTTCTTGCCGGCGACCAGCACGTTGATCTCGTCGCCGCCGTTCGGGCCGTTCTCGTTCTGCCACATTTCGCCGGTCGTCGGGTTCATCGCCAGGCCGAGCGAGTTGCGATGGCCCATCGTGAAGATTTGTGGCTTGGCGTCGGCGCGCCCCGCGAACGGGTTGTCCTTCGGCACGGTGCCATCGTCCATCAGGCGCAGGACCTTGCCCTGCTGGCTGTTGACGTCCTGGGCGCCGCCTCCGCCGGTCGTCAGGTAGAAGTGATTCGTCCGATCGAACGCGAGGCGGGCCACGCCTGCCGCGCCGGGATCGGTCGCGAAGATGTCCTTCATGCCGACGATCGTCTTGCCGTCCCACGTGCCGCGCGCGACCGCGACGACGCTGCGGGGACCGTCGTTGGTCTTGGTGTAGGACAGGTAGACGTACTTGTTCTGGGCGAACTGCGGGTGAAGCACCACGTCCATATAACCGTGGACGGCGCCCGGCAGGCCCGAGGTGCCGGCGAACTGACCCTTCGGCAGCCCGGCGAGCGGCTGGGGTTCGAGCACGCCGTTGCGAATCACGCGCATCTCGCCTTCGCGCGTGGTCACCAGCATCACGTTGTCCGGCAGGAAGGCGATGCTGAACGGATAGCCGAGCCCGGTGGCGACCGCCGACACCTTGATCCGCATCCCTTCACCCGTATCGAATTCCACCGGCATCCTGGGCAGCGGCTTGCCGGCAAGGCCGGTCGGCGCCACCGGGATGCCGCCCTGGAAGGGCACGTTCTGCTGACGCGCGGTGAGTGCGGCTCCCGCGACGCCGACGAGCAAGGCAACGGCGACAATGCGCTTCAAAGCTGAGTCCTCCTGCCCGCCTTCGCTCGCACAGCTTCCCGCGGCGAGCTCTGGCGCGGGCGCGCCGAAGCCGAGGACGCGAGGCGGCTCGGCGTTTGGCGGCGAAGCCGCGAGTATACCTGTGCCGGGACCCCGGGAGTCGGCCGGGCACAGGCTCGAAGGCGTCCGCTTTCCAGCTGAAGGTTGGCCGACTCCCGGGTCCCGGCCGGTGTAAGATTTGTGCCGTTTTTGACGGTTTGCCGTGGCCCCCTGGGGTGACAATGCACGTCCTCATTGAGGTAGGACCATGCGGAACCCGTTCGCGTCGCGGTGGCAGATCGGACTCCTTCTCGTCCTCGCGTTCGTCCCGTGGGTCGTCCTCCATGCTGCCGATCCGTCGATCGTCACCGCGGCCCAGCAGGATGACGCCGCGGCCGTCCGGGCGCTGATCGCCAAGCGCGTCAACGTCAACCAGCCGGCAGCGGACGGGTCGACCGCCTTGCTGTGGGCGGTCTACAACTCCAATCTTGAGATGACGCGCGCGCTCCTGTCGGCGGGCGCGACGGGCGACGCGGCCAACCGCTACGGCGTGACACCGTTGCTCCAGGCCAGCCGCACCGGCGACGCCTCGATCATGGCCGCGCTGCTGAAGGCCGGTGCCGGTGCGAACCGGGCGCATGCGGATGGTGAGACGCCCCTGATGGGCGCGGCACGGACCGGGACCGTCGAGGCAGTCCGCCTGCTGGTCGAGGCAGGCGCCGATGTGAATGCCTCCGATGCCTACCAGCAGCAGACCGCGCTGATGTGGGCGGCTGCCGAAGGGCACGTCGCGGTGACGGAGGAACTCCTGAAAGCGGGCGCCGATGCGAACCGCGCGGCCCGCGTGACGACCGTTGACGATCGCAAGAACGCCGATCACCCCACCGGGGGATTCACGGCCCTGATGTTTGCGGTCCGCAATGGGCACGAGGCGGTGGCGCGTGCCCTGGCCAAGGGGGGCGCGAACCTGAAGGCGACGAACGGCGATGGCGCCACCGCGACGATGATCGCCATCGTCAACGATCGCTTCGATCTGGCGAAGACGCTGCTCGATCTCGGCGCCGATCCCAACGACGGGTCGCTCTATTTTGCGGTCGACATGCACGACGCGACGATCGACATGCGGGCGCGCGACGGATCGCGGCTTCGCGCCAACCATCCGAACACGCTGAGCGCCTTCGATCTCGTCCGCGTCCTGCTCGATCGCGGTGCCGATCCCAACAAGCCGTTCATCGGCCAGCTGCATTCGACATCGTTGTGCTGCGGCGATCAGATCAACGCGACACCCTTCTTCCGCGCCGCGATCGCCGCCGATGTCGAGGTGTTGAAGCTGATGATCGCGAAGGGCGCGCAGGTCGAGTGGAGCCCGACCGAGGTCAAGAAGGAGACGCCCAAGGATGCCACCGCGACTCCTGGCCGTGGCAACCCGAACGTCGGCAAGACACCCGTGATGCTGGCGATGGTCGGCGGACGCGGTGCCCCGTTTGGGGCCGGGCCGGGCTTCGAGCGTCTCGGCCCGCCACCGTTCCGCGAGGCGTCGAACCGCGAGCCGGCGGACGCCGTAAAGGCGCTGCTCGCCGCCGGTGCCGATCCCAACGCGAAGGCACCGGACGGTTCGACGCCGCTGCACCAGGCCGTGACGGCGCGGCAGGTTCCCATCATCCGCGCGCTGGTCGGCGCGGGCGCGAAACTCGACGCCGTCAACCAGGACAATCTGACGCCGCTGCAACTGGCCGAAAAGCCAGAGCCGCCACCGCCGCCGGGGAACAACACCGACTCCCGCACGTGGCGGCCGAAGCGGGATACGCGTGAAGACGTGATCGCCGCGGTCCGCGAACTGATGGGACTCGGCCCGAACGACCCGACGCCGCAGCCGCCGCCGAAGCCGGCGCCGGCGAAAGCCGAGGATCAGAAGGCGACCGAGGGCGCTCGATGACAAAAGTCGTCGCGACCACGGTCCTCGTCTGGATCGCGGCGGCGGTTCTCGCCGCACAAGGCCGGCCTGCCGGGCCTGCGACGATCGCGGGGCAAGGCGTGTCAGCCTCGCCAGGAGGGCCTGACCGGGCGCGCCCCGCGACGGACACTGCGGATGCCGCGAAATACCGCGCGTGGCTGGACCAATACTGCGTGAGCTGCCACAGCGGCCGGTCGCCGCAGCCGGCCAATGATCCGCTCAACCTCGAGTCGGCGAGTCTCGACGATTTGATCAAGAACGCCGCGACATGGGAACGGGTGCTGCGGAAGCTGAGCGTGCGCGCCATGCCGCCGACCGGCACGCCCCGCCCGCAGGAAGGGGAGTACGCCGCGTTCACGTCATGGCTGGCCGGGTCCCTCGATCGCGCCTGGACCGGGCGCAGCACGCCAGGCCTCTACGTCATTCATCGCCTCAACCGCGCCGAGTATCGCAACGCGATTCGCGACCTGCTGGCGCTCGACGTCGACGTCGCGGGCATGCTGCCGAACGACGGCGGCGATTTCGGATTCGACAACATCGCCACCGCTCTGCGCACCTCGCCGCTGCTGCTCGACGGCTACGTCACCGCGGCGCAGCGCATCAGCACGATGGCCATCGGCGACGCGAAGAGCGTGGCGACGACGGCGGAGTATTCGATCAATCGCAACGTCAGCCAGAACGCGCGCCTCGACGGCCTGCCGATCGGCACGCGCGGCGGTACTGTCGTGCGCCACATCTTCCCGGCCGACGGCGAGTACAAGCTGTTCGGGCGGCTCGTGCGCGGTATCGAGGAAGGTTACTCGGGTGTCGAGAACGACCAGCCGAATACCTTCGTGATCACCATCGATGGAGCCGAGGTGTTCTCTTCCCAGATCGGCGGGCCCGAGGATCATGCCGCGCAGGCGAAGAGCATGAACGATATCCGCCCGATCATCGACGCGCGCATGACGGCGGCGGTGCGCGTGACGGCCGGTCCGCACGATGTCGGCTTCACGTTCCGCGAGCGTCCGTTCCAGGCGCAGGACGTGTGGCAGCCGGCGCTGCGTGACAGCCAGGAAGTCCATATGACCGGCGGCCTTCCCAAGCTGAAGACGGTCGGCATCGAAGGTCCGTACAAGGTCACCGGCATCAGCGTCACCCCAAGTCGGACGCGCATCTTCGTCTGTCGGCCCGCGTCCGCCCGGCAAGCAGGGATCGCGGATGAACAGGCCTGCGCCGTGCGGATCGTCAATACGCTGGCACGTCGCGCCTATCGCCGTCCGGTGACGGCGACGGACGTCGAGGCGCCGTTGACCTTCTACCGCCAGGCGCGCCAGGACGGCGGCGACTTCGACGCTGGTATCCGCGCGGCGCTGGCGCGCATCCTGTCGAGCCCATCATTCCTTTACCGGGTGGAGCGTGACCCTGCGGGGGCACAGCCAGGAACCGCGCATCCGGTGAGCGATGTCGACCTCGCGTCGCGGCTGTCGTTCTTTCTGTGGAGCAGCATCCCCGACGACCGTCTGCTGACGCTCGCTACGAGCGGACAGCTCCGCCAGCCCTCGGTGTTCGCGGCTGAAGTGCGCCGGATGGTGAAGGACACGCGATCCGATGCGCTCGTCAGCAACTTCGCCGGGCAGTGGCTGCAGCTTCGCAACCTCGAATCGAAGGTCAAGCCGGATCTGCTCACGTTCCCGGACTTCGACGACAACATCCGCAACGGCTTCCGCCGCGAGACCGAGATGCTGTTCGGTCACATCCTGCGCGAAGACCGCAGTGTCCTCGAGCTGCTGACGGCGGACTACACCTTCGTGGACGAGCGGCTGGCGCGCCATTACGGGATTCGCGGCGTGTACGGCACGCGATTCCGCCAGGTCTCGATTCCCGATCCCAACCGGCGGGGCCTGCTCGGGCAGGGCAGCATCCTGTCGCTCACGTCGATTGCGACCCGTACCTCGCCGGTCTACCGCGGTAAGTACGTCCTCAGCACGTTCCTCGACACGCCGCCGCCTCCGCCGCCGCCGGTCGTGCCGACGCTGGAAGACAGCACCAAGGCGGCCGGCACGGCGCCGAAGACCGTGCGGGACCAGCTGGAGCTGCATCGCCGCTCGCCCGCCTGCAGCGGCTGTCACCGCGTCATCGATCCGGTCGGCTTCGCGCTGGAGAACTTCAACCCGGTGGGGCAGTGGCGCGACACCGCCGATGACGGTGCGCCGCTCGACGCCCGCGGCACTCTCGCGGACGGTTCCACGGTCGACGGTCCAGGCGCGTTGCGCGAGTCGCTCCTCAAGCGCCCGGATGCGTTCGCGACGGTGTTGACGACGCGCCTGATGACATACGCGCTGGGGCGCGGGCTCGAGCCGTCCGACATGCCGGCCGTGCGCCAGATCGTTCGCCAGGCGGCACGCGACCAGTACCGCTTCGGCGCTCTCATCCAGGGCATCGTGGACAGTCCCCAGTTCAGGATGCGGACCACACAGGAATCAGGGCTCAGGACCCAGGACTCGGACAGGAACCAGGGTTCGGCGACGAAGCAGGAATCAGCCAGGCTTCAGGGAGTGCAGAGATGATCGTCACGAAGAAGCACTTGTCCCGGCGCACGTTCCTTCGCGGCACGTTCGGGGCCGCGGTGGCCCTGCCGTTCTTCGACGCCATGGTGCCGGCGTTTGCCGCCGCCGGGAGCGCGTCGCCATTCCGCTTCGGCGTCGTCTACATGCCGTGTGGCGTGTTTCCCGAGACGTGGCATCCGGCGCAGACCGGCAGCGACTTCGAGTTCAAGCCGGTGATGCAGCCGCTCCAGCCGCACCGCAATCAGATGGTGACCATCAGCAAGCTGACGGCGCCGTGGGGCGAGTCGGTGCACGTCGGCGCCAGCTCCGCCTTCCTGAACGGCATCGGACCCGTCGTCGAGCGCGGCGCCACGGGCGATTCGTACAGTCATCTCCAGTCCAAGAAGACGCTCGACCAGTTCATCGCCGACAAGGTGGCGGGTGACACGCCGCTGCACTCGATCGAGGTCGGGACCGAGGACATGGGTACGGCGGCCGGCGCCTGCGACGGCTTCCCGTGCGTCCTGTTCGAGACGCTGGCTTGGCGCGATGCCACGAGCCCGCTGCCCGTGTCGATCAATCCGCGGGTGACGTTCGAGCGGATGTTCGGCGAGACCGGGACTCCGGCGCAGCGAGCGGCGCGGTTGAAGGAGAAGCAGAGCCTGCTCGACTCCGTCACCCAGGAGACGGCCAAATTGCGGCAGACGCTGGGTGCGCCCGACCGCGCCCTGCTGGACGAGTACCTGACCAACATCCGTGAGGTCGAGCAGCAGCTCGATCGCATGGAGACGCGCCTCAACACGCTGACCGACAACCCCGACTCGCCAATCGGCCTGCCCGAAGCCTTCGACGATCACATGACGGTCACGTACAACCTGATGCACCTGGCCCTGCAGGGCGACATCAGCCGCGTGTTCACGTTCATGATCGGCCACGAGCCGACCGACCGGAGCTACGCGCACATCGGCTGCCCGGAGACGCACCACAGCATCTCGCACCATGGCAACGATCCCGAGAAGCTCGCGAAGTACGCCAAGATCGGCACGTATCAGATCACCAAGTTCGCCGAGTTCGTCCAGAAGATGAAGGACACACGCGACGGCGACGGGACGCTGCTCGATCACTCGCTGCTCTATTGGGGCAGCGGCATGAGCAACGGCAACCTGCACGACCGCAGCAATCCGCCGGCCGTGCTCATGGGCGGCGCGCACGGCCGTCTCAAGGGGAACCGTCACCTCGTGGCCGGGCCAGGTGAGCCGACCGCCAACCTGCTGCTCGCGATCGCCCACCTGGCGGACGTCGAGCTGGAGTCGATGGGCCCGAGCACCGGGCGGTTCGACATCTGAACGTCGAACCGCCTGATGGGCGTCAGCGTCAGGCTCGCTTCACACTGCAGCGCTGCGACCGACCTGACGCCTTGTCCTCACTCAGGGTTGTGGCTGGCCTTCTTGTTGAGCAGGCCGACAATCTCCTGTCTCACCTCGTCGAGCCGAAGACCATGACCGTTGAGAAACTCGCCCGCGATGCTCCGTTCTTCGCGCAGAACGCCGAGGAGCAGGTGCTCGGTCCCGATGTAGGTATGGAGCAGCCGGTCCGATTCGACGGCGGCCGACTCCAGCACGCGCTTCGCTGAATCGCTGAACGGGATCTCGATCGCTGTCGATACCTTCTCTTCGAAGACCGTCCGCGCTTCGATCTCGTGCCGCAACGAGTCGGGGTTCAATCCGGCAAGGCCGAAGAGCCGGCTGGTCAGGCCTTTTCCCTCTCGGACCAGACCCAAAAGGAGATGCTCGGGCGTGATCGGGCGATTGCCCAATTGGCTCGCTTCGTAGCGGGCGAAGAAGAGCACGCGGCGGGCACGTTCGGTGTAGCGTTCGAACATGGCAGTCTCGCTGAGGACAGCCACTAGCGGCGGTGCGCTATTGGCAGCTCGCGGCGAGCGCGGTCACCGTGCTCACGTTGATCCCGTCCACACCGCCATCGCCCAGCAGGATGCCGACGACCGCGACCTGTTGACCGACGAGCGGGCCGAGTTGCTGCAGCACGAACTTCAGGAGGTACTGCCGGTCGCCGCTCTGTGCGGACGACTGCGCGCCAGGTGCCGGATCGATCGTTTTGACCCGTTCGGGCCGGCTCGCTTTCGTGAGGCGCCAACTGCGGTCGGGCTCCTGCGGGCCGAGACAGCCGACGACGCGGGCCAGTGTCGTGGTGGGCAGCTCGCCGGTGCTGCCTTCCCGGGGAACGATGCGTAGGGCAGTGCCGCTGGTGGCCGTGAGCTCGGCCTGGCCGGCGGGGAGCTCGTTGCTCCTCAGGACGTACGCCACGATGTCGGCGTATACCGGCGGCGAGAGCGTGGTCGTCGACGTCTGCCCCATGGGCATGTTCTTCGACACGTACTCGAGCAGGTCGCCCACTGACTGTTCACGCCACTTGTTCCAGAACGAGGTGCCCAGGAGCGATCGGCCCATGCCGCCCTCGAGGCTGCCGCCATGACAGCGGGCGCAGGCGGTCGCGTATGAAGACCTGCCTCGTTCGGCCTGGTCCGCGGTGAACGCGCCGTCCCAGACCGTCCGTTCAACCGGAGCCGCGGTGACGGGATCGGCAGGCGCGCGTGCAGGTGTCTGGGCCGCGACCGTGATCAGCGTCGCGGTATACAGCATGGCGATCGTCGCCAGCGTGGGGCTTCGGGCTGGTCGTGTCATGACGTTCCCTGGCGGCGCTCCCGGCTCTCGCGCAGATAGTGAGGACTGACGGTCAGGCCGTACGGCGTCTGCTGCGCCGCCGCGGCCTTCTGCTGCGCGAATTCCGCCTGCCGTTGCCGGAGCGCCTCGATCTCGGCGTCGCTGGAATCGCGAAATGTGATCTCGTCGCGCGGCACGAACATCACCTGTCCGATGGGGATGGTCGGTGAGATCGTGATCCCTTCCCCCGGTTGCAGGACGTACCGGAACTCGGTTTCGTGGGTGTACCAGTCCGTCTCGACGCGGACGATGAGCATCGGCGCGATCGGACGTTCGATCATGTTGAAGATCGGCGTGTAGAGCGTGTCCCACCCCGCGGGCGTGTGGAAGTTGTACGCGCCGCGCAGCGCGATTGCCCCGGGCGGCGTCCCCATATCCTCCGGGATCAGGAACACGCGGGCGACGGCGAGCGCCGCCTCCCTCGTGATCGCGGCCGGGCTCATCATCTGCACGTCTTCCTTCATGACGCCGACGCCGCCGAGCGGCAGTGTCAGCGTCACCGAGAAGATCGGGCTGGTTTTTCCGCCCTGCAGCTGCGAGTAGTAGACGAACTTGTAGGCGCCGTCACCTTCGTAGCTGACGTGGATCGATTCCTTCGCGTCGAGCGGCGCGTAGACCATGAAGCCGGCGGCGCTGCCGGCTTCGAGCACCGGGCAGTGACGCGAGTGCTGCGGCAGCATCGGACGCGTACTCTCCCGGCGCGGCCGCTGGCCGACGCCCGGGCGCCGGGAGTTGGGAAACAGCTGGACCTCCACTCAGTTCGTACTGCAGGTGAAGCTCGCCGCGGTGTTCTCCGTTCCGGCAGCACCGGTGAATTTCGGCCACTTCGGGTACTCGCAGACCGGACGGGTGCGGTTTGCGTTCGGATTGCCATCGGTCGCCGTCAGACCTGCCGGCGCCTTCCCCTGTTCGACCCACTGCTCGAGCGCGGGCAGCGCGTCCATCTTCGCGTTGAACGCGCCGAAGCCGTGCCCGAGCCCGGGAATGACGTAGAAGCGCAGGAAGCTGTCGAGGCGCTGCTGCCCGAACTGCGCCTGCTGCCGCTTGTAGTACGCGATCGAGTTGTGCGGGGTGATGAAGTCGTCCGCCGTTCCGTGCGTCATGAGAATCCTGCCGCCCTTCGCGCGGAACTTCTCGAGGCCCTGGTCGGTGACGTCCATGATCGTGGCGACCTGGGCGATCCGCTCGGCGTGCTGCTTCGGTTCGAACGCGAGCGTGTCGAACTTCGGATCGCGCGTGATGATGTACTTGATTGTTGCATCGCCGGCGCTGTAGAGCAGCGGCTCCTTGCCCGACAGCGGGTTGGACGGCTGCTGGACCTGCCCGAAGCTGGAGGCGCCCGAGAACTGCGCGCCCTCGAGGAGTGCCCACTTCGGGAAGGTGTCCATGCCCGCGATCTTCACGCCCGGCTTGTAGTCGGAGGTGATCTGCGCGACTGCCTTGAGCTGCGGGTCCGACAGGCACGATGCCGCGGGCGCGCCGTCGGCGCAGCGCAGCGTCTTCACGTCGAACGCAGCGTTGCAGGCGGCGACGTTGCTGATGATGCCGTCCTGTGCGCCATCGAGCGGATCGCACTTCGCCATCACCGCGTCCGTGATCAGCTTGACGTGGCCGGGGTCCATCCATCCGGCGCCCTTGTCCGCATACAGGGCTTTCCCCACGTTCCAGGATCCGAGGTGCAGCATCGTCACGTTGTAGGCGGGGTAGTGGGCGACGACGCCGTCGTAGTCCTCGGGGTAGCGCGCCGCCGCGTCGAGCGCTTCGTGGCCGCCCTGTGAGCCGCCGATGAAGTAGAAGCGCTCCGGTGCGCGGCCGTACGCCTTCTTGATGATGGCCATCGCCGCGTCGTGCGTCTTCTTGACCGACTGCTTGCCGTAGTTGGTCAGCGGCTCGTCATCGAGCCCGAATGTGCCGTCGAATCCGGGGCCGCCGCGATGGCCGCCGTTGCTGCCCAGCGTCACGTATCCCTGCTTGAGCGGCGTGTCCTGGCCGGCCGGCTGCAGCGTGTAGGCCCCGAGGCCCGTCACCAGGTTGCCGTCGTAGCCGCCGCCTCCCATCTGGAGCGCGCGGCGATTCCAGGTAGCGGGCAGGTTCACCTCGAACTCGAACACGGCCGTCGACGCGGTGGCGTTCGTGATCTGCCCGGTCACCTTGCAGAACTCGCCGTTGACGTTCTTGTCGTCGGTCGCCTTGACCGTGACGGCGGTCTGGACGACCGCGCCGCCGGTCGGCAGCCCGATCGCCGATGCCGGGATGGCCATGTCCTTCAGCGACGCACAATCCGCCGCCAGCCTCGTCGTCGTATCCTGTGCTCGGCCCGTAATCGAGAGAGCTGCGATGACTCCGAACACGACTGCGCCGGCGAACGGCTTCACGATGGGGTGCCTCATGGGGGCGTATCTTACCCTTGTCCTGGCGCTCACGGCGCCGCTGCGCGCCCAGGCGCCCGCGACCGATGGCACCCGGTATTCTGTGGTGTACGTCGAGGTCCAGTCGACCGCCGTGCAGACGCTGCGGTCGGCGTTTCAGCAGTATCGCGGCGCGAGCCGGATGGAGAATGGCTTCGGCGATATCGAACTGCTGCAACAGGCGGGCAACACCGCCCTGTTCATCATGGTCGAGCGCTGGCAGGGTCAGGCAAGCGTTGAAGCACATGTGAAGTCTCCCGCGGCAACTCGATTCCGCGAGGCGCTGACACCCATCAGGGTCAGCGGGTTCGACGAGCGACCGTACAAGGACTTTTCGGTCGGGAAGGGAACTGCCGCGACAGGCGAGACGGTGTACGTCGTCACCCATGTCGACGTCGCACCTGGCGGCGACGCGCCGGCACTCCTGCGGCAACTCGCCGATGTCAGCCGCGCCGAACCCGGCTGCCTGCGGTTCGACATCCTGCAGCACACGCAGCGCGCCAACCATTTCACGATCGTCGAGGCGTGGCGGACTCGCGCTGCGCGGGACCGGCACGTCGCTGCACCACATACGCGGGCGTACCGCGAGTCGCTTCAGCCGCTACTGGGCAGCCCATTGGACGAGCGGCTCATGCGATTGCCCTGAGGTGCCACGCGAGTGTGGCTCGCCCGTGCATCGGTTTAGAATGGCGACCCTTCGATCACGATGACCGGCGACACGTTCGGTCCTTATCGCATCCTCGAGAAGCTCGGCGAAGGCGGAATGGGCGAGGTGTATCGCGCCCGCGACGGCCGCCTGAATCGGGACGTCGCGCTCAAGTTCCTGTCGCCGGGCGTCATCGGCGATCCGGAGCGACTGGCCCGGTTCACGCGCGAAGCGCAGGTCCTCGCCTCGCTCAACCATCCCAACATCGGTGGCATTCACGGCCTCGAGGAGGCGGGAGGCCGGCAGGCGCTCGTGCTCGAACTCGTGGAAGGGCCGACGCTGGCAGATCGCATCGCCGATGGCGCGCTTCCGCTCGACGAGGCACTCGGGATCGGCCGTCAGATCGCCGAAGCGGTTGAAGCCGCGCACGAGCAGGGGATCGTGCACCGCGATCTCAAGCCCGCCAACATCAAGCTGCGGCCCGATGGCACGGTCAAGGTGCTGGACTTCGGTCTTGCGAAGGCTGCCGCTCGGCCCGACGGGTCCTCCGTGGTCGCGCGAGTCGATGTCACCGCGTCGCCGACGCTGATGTCGCCCGAGACGATGACGAGTGCCGGGCTGATCCTGGGCACCGCGGCGTACATGGCGCCCGAGCAGGCGAGAGGGAAGGCGGTCGATCGTCGCGCGGACATCTGGGCATTCGGGTGCGTGCTGTTCGAGATGCTGACGGGCCGGCGGGCATTCGAAGGCGACGCGGTCACCGACACACTGGCCGGAATCCTGCGCGGCGAGCCCGACTGGCAGGCGCTGCCGGCGACGACGCCGCCGGCGATCCGGCGCCTGGTTCGCCGCTGCCTCGAGAAGGATCCACGCCAGCGTCTGCAGTCGATCGGCGATGCACGCCTCGAGAT
>Ga0247825_10001445_pt1 | contig 15567 bp, 14 predicted proteins | sample 13C_Vanillin_Day_FD_194413 | JGI IMG/M metagenome (GOLD analysis project Ga0247825, IMG submission 194413) | Soil microbial communities from agricultural site in Penn Yan, New York, United States - 13C_Vanillin_Day48 | ecosystem: Environmental > Terrestrial > Soil > Agricultural land | place... | reverse complement strand
GTGGTGTTCGAGCCGAAATGGCAATTGGCCTTGACGCTGCTGCGCCAAGTCCGCTCGGCGGGGTTTACGGTCACGGCCGTGGTCGGCGATGCGGAGTTTGGCGACAACGCGACGCTGCGACGCGTGCTGCATCGCGCGAAGCTGCCCTATGCGTTGGGGGTGTCGTCCGATCTCAAAGTGTTCCTGGGGACCCCGGTCCTCGAGGCGCCCGCGCCGCAGACGGGCAAGGGCCGTCCGCGCACGCGTCGGCTGTTGCCGCCGGAGACGCACACCATCGAGGCGCGGGCGTGGGCGGCCACGCACGCATCGCGGCCGTGGCGACTCGTCTCGTGGCGCAACGGCACCAATGCCCCCTGGCGCGCCCGCTTCTGTGCCGTCCGGGTCACCCCCGCGCACGATTGGCGTGCGGAACGACGACTCGCGCCCGAAGTCTGGTTGCTCTGCGAACGGGAGCTCGCGGGTGGTGATCGCGTCCGCTACTATTTGGTGGATCTGCCGCCCACGGCGTCGTTGCGCACCTTGGTCCAGCTGGCCCATCAGCGATGGGCGATCGAACAGCAGTACCAAGAACTCAAAGACGAGCTCGGACTCGATCACTTCGAGGGCCGCAGCCTGCCGGGCTGGCAACGGCATGTGGTCTTGACAGCACTCGCCTACAGTTTTCTCCAGAACGAACGGCGCCGACGAAGGCAGACGCAGCTGACACTGCCGCATGTGCGCGCCGTCATCCAAGAAGTGCTCACCGCGCATTTCTTCATGACGCAGCCGCACTACTTGAAGTGGATGCTCAAGCTCAAAGAAGTCGAGTTGAGAAACTGACAAAGTAGTACTAGGACGTCGTGGGGAATGACGTCGTTGTTCACGAAGGAGACCTTGGTGCCGACGCCGGTCACGAGCACGGCGGGGATCACGCCACTCGGTGTGATGGTGACCACCCTCGCGGGGGAAGGGGTCGGTACGGGCGTGGGGCTCGGAGACGGCACTGCGGGCGTCGGCGATGGCGTCGACGGCGTATCGCCAGATCCGCAGTCAGCCGCCCAGAGCGCAAGAAAGGCAGCGACGGCGCAGAAAATCATTTTCGCGCAGGGTAATCGACGGCTGGTGAGCTGCCGCCGCATGTTCGTGCCGAGGATCACGTTTGCCTCATGATCGAGCCATTGCCTCACCAATTCTCCGAAAGGACGCGCCCGCTCGTCGACATCGAGCAAAGGCCGTACCTGATTGTTGTCCGCCAGGTCGTGCGAGAGGCCGAGGTATCCTGCGAAGGCATGCACGAACTGTTGGTGTTTGCCGCCGCCGTGATCGCCGGCGGCATCAATTCGGTCGCCGGCGGCGGCCTGCTCGTGACGTTTCCCACGCTGATCTGGCTGGGCGTTCCCTCTGTCACCGCGAATGCTACCAACACCCTGGCGATTTGGCCCGGCACGCTCGCGAGCGTGTGGGGATACCGCAGAGAACTGCGCGGCGTTGACAGGCGAGTCTATGCCTTGATCGTCCCGAGCGTCGTTGGCGGCGTCGCCGGCGCGATGCTGCTGCACCTGACACCCCCAGGCGTCTTCGACCGGCTGGTGCCTGTTCTGATTCTGTTCGCCACGTGCCTCTTCACCGCACAGGAGCCGCTTCAACGGCGATTCAACCTCGTCGCCGCCCACACCGCGCGGTCACACTGGCTGTCCTGGACGATGCTGTTTCAGTTGGCGGTGGGCGTGTACGGCGGCTACTTCGGCGCCGGCATCGGCATTCTCATGCTCGCGGCGCTCAGTCTGATGGGGCACACCGACATCCATCAGATGAACGGGTTGAAGAACCTGCTGGCGACGTGTATCAACGCTGTGGCCGCTGTGTATTTCGTGTTTGCAGGACTCGTCTCCTGGCCGGACGCGCTCGTGATGGCCGTTGGCGCCATCGCCGGCGGCGTAGGAGGCGCCAGCATGGCCCGACGGATCGGCCCAGGGGCGGTGCGGCGCATCGTGGTCGTCGTGGGGTTCGCCATGGCGTTGTCGCTTATGCTTAGGCTGTGACCGCCGGGCCCGTGCCGCACGTCGAGGTCTCACGCTTCGTCGAGTTCGGCCGCGAGCAGTGGGCCGGCCTTCGCGCGGCGACACCGTTGCCGCTGTCGGCCGAGCAGCTCAGTAGCCTGCAGGGCCTCAACGAGCGTGTCTCGCTCGACGAGGTCACGGACATCTACCTACCCCTCTCGCGATTGCTGAATCTCTACGTTGCCGCCACACAGACCCTCCATGCGGCGACAGCCACCTTCCTCGGATCGGTAGCCCCACGAGTGCCGTACGTCATCGGCCTCGCTGGCAGCGTGGCGGTAGGGAAGAGCACGACGTCGAGAATTCTGCAGGCGCTGCTCGCGCGCTGGCCGAGTCACCCGAAAGTCGATCTGATCACGACCGATGGTTTCTTGCTGCCTCGGCGCGTTCTCGAAGCGCGCGGCCTCATGGACCGAAAGGGCTTCCCACAGAGCTACGACGTGCGTCGGCTCCTGCGCTTCATGGCCGACGTCAAGTCTGGCGCACCTGATGTGCTGGCACCCGTGTACTCGCACCTGGCGTACGACGTCGTGGACGGGGAGTTTCACCACGTTCGACAACCGGACATCGTGATTGTCGAAGGGTTGAACGTGCTGCAGACCGGCGCGGGCGGAGCTCGGAAGTTCGTGTCGGATTTCTTCGACTTTTCAATCTACGTCGATGCACGAGAAGAGGACATCGAGCAGTGGTACGTCGAGCGGTTTCTGACGCTGCGGGAGACGGTGTTCCGCAACCCGTCGTCGTATTTCCATCGGTATGCTGGGCTGGCCCCGGATGAGGCGGTCGCAACGGCTCGCAGGCTCTGGCAGACGATCAACCTCGTCAACCTGCGTCAGAACGTGCTGCCGACGCGTGAGCGCGCCCATCTGATTCTCGAGAAAGGACGCGATCACGCCGTCAGGAAGGTGCGGCTGCGCAAACTCTAGACTCTGAGCCAGTCCCCCTGCCAGTCCCGCACGCGCCGCTTGACCTCTCTCGGGGTTTTCAACGTTCCCGCCAGGACCTCTCGAATCAGGCCCGGCAGTTCAGCATCACTCGCAAAGCGCAGCGCCACGAGATACCGGGGTGACAGCTCGTGAATGCGCGTTTGCAAGTCGGCCGGCAGCAGGCCTCGTAATCTCAGCTGCATTTCGAGACGGATGATCCGGTCTTGCGCGCTGAGCGCCTGTATGCGCGACAAGAACGCCAGCGTCACGAGAGCCGCCGCGACGACGACGGCCCAGACGCTCCCGAGCGTTGGGAGTGCCCAGAGCGCCCAGAGCTGGACGAACACGTTCACGAGCAGCACCGGCACAGTGAAGAAATGAAAAGCCGGCCGGAATCGTGCGTGGTTCTTGTAGCTCTGGGGCTCAGCCATCTAGTTCGTTCCAGTCAGGCCCGCCGCGCTGGCGAGTTCTGCCATGTCCGACTTCCGGTTGCCGTGAAAGGGCGCGATCACTTGTACGTCGAGCTTCAGTCGCTGGATATTGGCGTGGAGCGCCTTCGCGAATGGCACCGCCGTTACGACGAGCGGGACTCCCGGCTTCGCAGGCGGCGAGAAGGCATCGGGCTCCGCCAGGATCTTCTCTTTCGGCAGGTACGCCACCATCATGTCGCCGGTGTGCTCGTAGTTCTGCAGTCGATGGAACTCGATCGTCCGTGTGCCATCGGTGAGTTGTCCCTTGTCGCCCATCGTCTGAATCCTGAGGGGCTTCTTCGACACGGCCAAACGGTCCGGTACGAGCGTATGCTGCGCTTTCGCGACGCGTTCGAGGAACGCTTTGTTCGACTGGTGCGTCACGATCGTCGCGCCTTCGTCGATCGCCGTACGAATGCCCCCTAGGTGGTCCCAGTGATGATGCGATGTGGCCACATATCGAATCGGCTTGTTCGGGATCGTCTCCTTGGCCTTGGCCAGCACGGCCGCGGCGCGGTCCTGGTTGAGCGGTACGTCCACGACGACGATGTGGTCACGCATTTCGACCGCGAGGCTGTGGTGTGAACCACCCGTGAGGTAGTAGACACCCTCCGCGAGCTTCTCCACGGCCACCGTCTGCGGGGGTGGGGGAGGCGCGTTGCGGACGTTGTCGGGAACCGTCACGTCGAACGCGGGGTTGGCGGTGGCGCCCGAGATCGCCAGGTCAAGCGACGGATGACCATCCTGGGTTTGGACGATGCGCGACGGGAACATGACGCCGCCCATGTTCTGATAACCGGTGTAGGTGGTTTCGACGAGCATGTCGCCCACGATGGGATGCGCGATCCACGTCTGGACCTTGGTGACCTGACCCTGCCCATTGATGGTGCCGGTCATCTTGTACTTTCCGCCCACGGTGACCGACACGTCCGTGACTCCCCCCGCCTGACGGGTGATGGCATTGTTGGCCATGGCCGCCTTCACGAATCCCTGGGGTGTTGCCCAGAGCGCGAGCATCCGCTCCGGCTGCGCGGCGGCATTCGGTGCGGCCTGGGGCGCCGGGCCGCCCGCCGGTGCGTTGGGGACAGGCGCCGGCATGTTCCAGGCAAAGTTGCCGCTCACGAGCTGGATCTGACGCTGCTGACCCGTGAAGGGGCCTCCACCACCGCGCGGCATCACGTTGCCCATCTCGCGGACGAGCTCAACTCGCATGCTCGCGGTGTCGTAGTTCATGGTCGCGGTGAATTCCGGTACCGACACGGCAGGCCACGGATCGGACGTGGTGTAATTCTGGCCGACGGAAAAATTCCGACCGGATCCGGTGAACTGCAGCGTCTTGATATTGGCGACGCCAAGCGTTGTCGCCGCTGTCTGAAGAGCGGACTGCTGTGCGGTCACGCTCACCATGTATGCCGTCGCGCAGATGAAGCCAAACAAGAACGTCTTGCGCATGCCTATTTCTCCTCTTGATGAAGCGGACCGCGCAGTATACTACGCGCCGATTTGCCGTAGAGCGATTTGCATTTCCCCGTAGAGCGCACGCTTCAGCGTGTGCGTGTCCGCGGAGGCTAACCGCCTCCGCCAAGGCCACGGCGGTCCGCCGAAGCTTTACGCGGAGGCGGAAGCCACCACTCTACGCCGAATCCAAAAGCGGTCTAGCCTGAAGGTCAGCACGTCGCATCCAGCCATGCCGCCAGCCTACCGATAGCGACGCCACGATGCGCGACCCGCAGCTTCTGTTCCGCACTGACTTCTGCCAGCGTCATGCCGTACTGGGGATAGTAGAAGATCGGGTCGTAGCCGAACCCGCCCGTTCCACGAGGCGCGTCGGCGATCTCGCCCTCTACGATCCCCGTGGTCTCGAATGCGACGACTCCGTGATGCACGACGGAAACGGCGCACACGAAGCGAGCTGTCCTCTCGATTCCAGGTGCTTCGTGGAGGCGGCGGTAGATCTCAGCGAACTTCTCCGTGTACGAGGCGTCCGGACGGACGAAGCGCGAGGAGTGAATCCCTGGTTCTCCGTCAAGCGCGTCAATCACCAGTCCGGAGTCTTCGGCCACGGTGTAGTGCCCCTCCGCCCGAGTCGAGGGGAAGGCTGCATCGTAGTAGAGCGCCTTGAGCCGCGCGTTCTCCTCGAAGGTCGTGCCGGACTCGTCAGGGTCAGGCACGGACGGCAGGTCCCGCAACGTAATCAGCTCGATCGGTGCGGCGCCGAGGAGCCGACGGATTTCTATGAGCTTGTCGCGATTGGTCGTGGCGATCAACAGGCGCCGCACCCGAGTGCCCACGATGGTGCACTACTTGTTCAGAATGTGCCCGACGAACTCACGCTGTAGCGCGAACAGTTGCCGGATCCCGGAGTCGCCCAGGTCGAGCAGCCGGTTCAGCGCCTCGCGTCCGAACGGCAACGCCTCGGCGGTCCCTTGAAGTTCGATGTAGAGTCCCGCGCCGGTCTTCACGACGTTCATGTCCACGTCGGCCTTCGAATCCTCGGTGTAGGCGAGATCGAGCATCGGCTCGCCACCGACGATCCCGACGCTCGTAGCCGCGACGTAGTCCTGTACCGGCATCGTGCGAATCTGACCTTGCTCGCGCATCTTGCCAAGCGCCAGCACGAGCGCGACGAAGGCGCCGGTGATGGAGGCCGTCCGCGTGCCGCCGTCAGCCTGAATCACGTCGCAATCGAGCGTGATCGTCCGTTCGCCGAGATCTTCCATACGGGTGACGGCGCGAAGGGATCGCCCGATCAGTCGCTGGATCTCCTGCGTGCGGCCGCCGACCCGTCCCGCCGTCGATTCGCGCTGCGAGCGGGTTCCCGTCGCGCGCGGGAGCATGCCGTATTCGGCGGTGACCCATCCCTTTCCCGAGCTGCGCCGGAAGGGTGGTACTCGATCTTCAACGCTGGCGGTGCAGATGACCTTGGTCTTGCCCGCTTCAACCAGAACCGAGCCTTCGGCGTGTACGAGAAAGTTGGGGGTCAGGCGGGTCGGGCGAAGCTGATCCAGGAGACGGCCGTCATCACGCATCTCACCACTTTAGTTCAGAATCGACTGCTCATGGCTTGCTGACGATCGATACATCGCGCTCGAGCGGACTTCGCAGATCGATGTGGCCGGCCAGCGTGTCGGCTTCCCGTCCATCGATCAGGATCTGGACGCGATGGATTGTGGGCAGGTTGGCGGTGACGGCATTGACGACGGCGTAGACGGTCAAGAGTTCGGCCGAGGATCCACCAGAGTGCCGGGATGAAACCTCGGTGCTCAGATCGACGAATGCATCCCCGCTGTCGGTGACGTAGAAGGCGCGCAAGGTCGTGCCCTCAGGAATCACCGAGACACGCGGGGGTGTCGGCCGCTCCAACTGTGCCGACAGGATCTCGCGACCCTGCGGAACGATCCCTTCCGCGAGCACGACCTCCTGCTGGTACGGCACCAGACTTTCGCCATTCGCCGATACGGAGAACAGGGTGGCGTTGATGTGACGTACCGCCGTCGGTGGCGCCGAAGTTTCGACGATGACAGGGTCCGTTTCGGGTCCAACGCCGGCGAGACGCGTGAGCACTCGATTGACCGCCCACGCCGCCAAGACGAGGACGAGGACCGCGGCGACCATGAGGGCGACTCGGCGCTTGGTCATCGGCCTTCCCGCCCCTCGAGGTACGTACGAAACTGCAGTACGGCGTCGAGGATCGACTGCGCCACACTGACCTGGTACGCGTCGGACTGAGCGAGTTTTTCCTGATCGGCGTTGCTGAGGTACGCCATCTCGACGAGCACAGCGGGCATGTTGACGCTCGTAAGGACTCGGAGTGGCAGGTCCCGCCTGGGGCGCGCCCCCATCTTTACGCGCTCGCGGAGATGTTCCGCAAGAATCTCGGCGAACGCTGCCGATGTGTCCGCATGGCGAGCTTGCGCGAGATCCCAGCGAATGAGATCGACGGCGCGTGTCGTTCCACCAAAAACAGGAAGCACCACGGTGTCGTCCTCGGGGGCTCCGCGATCCCCGCCCCCCCGATCGACGCGCGAGTGAACGACCTCCACGCCGGCGCTGGTGGCCACAGGCGAGGCGTTCAGGTGCAGGCTGAGGAATAGGCCGGCCTTGTTGTTGTTGGCGGTCGCCGCCCGTTCGTCCAATCCGACGCCCCGGTCGCCGTCCCGGGTCAGGATCACCCTGATGCCGAGCCGTGATTCGATCAGCGCTTTGACGCGCTGAGCCACCGCCAGGGTCAGCGCTTTCTCTTCCGAGCCGTTCCTACCGCGTACGCCGACGTCTTCACCGCCGTGGCCCGGGTCGATGACGATAGTTCCGAGAACCGAGCGAACCTCTACCGGTGGTGGGAGCGCCTCGACCGGCGCGGACGTGGGAGCGGCGGTTTCGGCCGTCGGGACCTGTGAGGCCACGTCGATCTGGAACCGCGTCATCCCATCGATCTCGACCGGAACTGCTCGAGCGGGTCCCGCCCGGTCGGCTAACGCGATCGTCACGGTGGTCGGCTCTTCGCCGACGCGGAACTGGTCTATGAGCCCCGCGCCGTCTCGGGGGACGGTCGCTTCAAGGGCATCCGCCTCCAGACGAATGACAAGTCGGCCCGGCTCCGTGACAACCGACGTGCGTGTCGCGGGCGCAATCTCGATCGTCGCCCTCGTCGGCGGTCCAGCCGAGTCGATGCGCACCGTCACGCGCGGCACCCTGAGATCGCCGACGATCAGCAGCCTGGAGGCGCGGCGCAGCTCGATCCGCCCGTCGTAGATCAGGCTCAACGCACTCGAGAAGAAGTCGATCGGTACGGACCAGCGGTTCCCGGTGCGCGCTGCGGGGGTCGACAGCGAGACGGCCCGACCGCTGACCGACGCCAGCGGCTGATTGGTCGACACCACGATGGTTCGACCCTTGTAGGTCACCGTCAAGCCGCCCGCCAGCGTGTCCTCGCGGAACGAGATCTGGAAGATAGAGGCGACGTCGTCCAGGGCGACGAACTCGCGGCCATTGGCAACGGTCGTCGGGATGGCGCGCCGGCCCTCGCGAGAGATCAACGACAGGGGGGCCGTGGGCGATTGCGTCCCCTGCGCCTGGGATAGCGCGGTCAGGAGGAGCACGAGGATGGCTGGAAACAGGGAGGCCGCACCTCGCACGGCTCAATCATCGCATATCAGGTCCGGCCATTCTGAGTACCGGATGCCGGCGTGGATCGCGGGCCGGCACTGCGCTAAGCTTTCGGGAGCCCGTTTCCGCTTACCCTTGTCGCCAGGAACAGGAGGAGCGTCGTGAGAGGAACACTATTCGCGCTGGCTGTGGCGGCTCTTGTTGCGGTGGCCGATGCCCAGGCTCACCATTCCTTCTCTGCCTACTACCATGAGAGCCAGTCGATGTCGATCGAGGGCGAGGTGGAGGAGTTTCAATTTCGCAGCCCGCACGCGATTCTCCTGGTGAAGGCACGTACTCCCGAGGGGCGGACCGAGACTTACGCGGCGGAGTGGGGAAATCCTCGGCGCCTGGGTAGCCAGGGGATCACAAAGGACACCCTGAAGCCGGGCGACATGGTGCTTGTGACCGGGAGCCCCGGACGAACCGCCTCGGAGTACAAGATCCATCTCAAGGGAATTCACCGGCCGGCTGACGGCTGGTCGTGGGGCGGCGGCCGACGACGCTAGGCCACCACCGCTCGGGGCCACCCCGACCTCGCCCGCTCATCGGTGTCGAGGTTCGGTAGCGGCGCCTTCACCAGGAATTCGTAGGCCTTGTCCGCCGAAAGCGGCTTCGAGAAGTGGGAGCCCTGTGCGAGCGGGCACTTGAGTCCGATCAACCGGTCGGCCTGCTGAAGCGTTTCCACGCCTTCCGCGATGACCCCAATCCCCAGTTCACGGGCGATGTTGACGATGCTGGTCACGATCGGGGCCTCGCTGAAGTCACTCCCAAGCTGACCGATGAACGCGCCGTCAATCTTCAGGGCATCCAAGCGATAGTGATGCAGGTAGCTCAGGGAGGAGAAGCCAGTGCCGAAATCGTCCAGGCACAACTCGACCGGAATCGCACGGAAACCATCGAGGCGCTGGATGACCTCGTCGGCGTTGTTGGCGAGGAAGTTTTCGGTGATGTCGAGCTTGAGCGTCCCAGGCAGCAGGCCGCTCTCCTCGATCGCCTCTCGCACTTCATCGACGAGCGTCGACCGGTCGAAAAGCTTGGCCGAGATATTCACTGTCAGAGGGACCGGCTGACCCAACGCGCGCTGCCACGCCGCCACTTGCCGACACGATTCCTTCAGGACCCAGCGGGTCATCGGCCCGATCAGGCCGGTTTCTTCGGCGATCGGGATGAATTCCGAAGGCGGCGTCATCGTCCCGTCCGCGTGTTTCCACCTGACGAGCGCCTCGAATCCACAGACTTCTTGCGCGCCGAGAGCGACGATCGGCTGGTATTCCAGGCTGAGTTCCTGGCGCTCGACCGCTCGCCGCAATCTCGTTTCGATCGTCAGCCGCTGCACCGCCGACGCGTGCATCGACGGGTCGAACGTCTGACACCTCGCGCGGCCCAGTGACTTGGCGTGATACATCGCCGCGTCGGCGTCGCGAAGCAGATCTTCCGACTTGAGATAGCCGTTGTTGCCGACAGCGATGCCCATGCTGGCCGATGCGTAGAAATCACGCCCATCGATCTCGAAGGCTTCGAGTAGCGCCAGCTGCAGCCGCTCGGCGATCGTGCTGGCGGTGGCGACATCCGGCATGTCGTCGAGCAGCACCGCGAATTCGTCGCCGCCGAGTCGCGCAAGCAGGTCGCCCGGTCGCATTTGCTTGAGGAAGCGCCTTGCCATCGCGACCAGGAACTTGTCGCCGGCCACATGACCGAGGCTATCGTTGACCAGCTTGAAATGGTCGAGGTCCACGAACAGCACCGCGAACTGGTAGTTCTGCGAGCGCTGCGCACGGGCCAGCGAGCGGTCGAGCATCGCGGTGAAGAGCATCCGGTTCGCCAGCCCTGTCAGGTCGTCGTGCAGGGCGGCGTGGGCGAGCTCGTCCTGAACCCGGCGTCGTATCGTCACGTCCGTCTGAGACCCGGCGATGCGCGTCGGCTTGCCCGTCTCGTCACGCACCGCGATCCCGCGGCAGAGCACCCAGCGCGGCGAGCCGTCCAGGTGTTGCATGCGGTACTCGTGCTCGAAATGGGGCGTGTCGCCGTCGAGATGTCGAGCGAGCTCGGCCCGAAGCCCTGGCAGATCTTCCTGGTGCACGTCGCGGAACCACTGCTCGCTGCGCTCGATTCGGTCAGCCGTCGACAGGCCGATCATCAGCTTCCAGCGATCGGACACGTAGAAGAGGTCTGCATCGAGGTCCCAATCCCACAGACCGTCGTTGGAGCCGGCGGCAGCCATCGCGTACCGCTGCTCCGACTCCTTGGCGGCGCGCAGCGCTTCGACCGATTGGGCGTGCAGCCTGCGGATCTCCTCGTTGTGCCGCTGCTCGGACGCGAGACGGTCGAGGTAGATCCTGTACGACCGAAACGTCAGGTACACCGGTGCGGAGGCCAGGGGGACCAGCCAACCAGAGTTCATCGTCCACGCGATGACGCCCGCCGCAGCTGCGCCTGCACCCACGAAGTAGCTCGGGGCCGTCCAGAGAAAGTTGTTGTGCCAGACTCGCCACACCCGCTGGCGAGTCGAAAGGCCGATCGCCGTGGCCATCGCGACGGTGTTCACGAGGTAGTACACGAGAACGGCTGCGACGAACGGTCGAACCAGGTGTGAATCGAAGACACCCGCGCGACCGCCGAGGACCGTGAACACCCACCCGGCCACGTGCATCGTCAGGACGAGTGCAGCCGCGCTGAAGAGAATGCGATGAAGCGCATTGCGCCGGGATGTGCCGAACGCCGACTGCGTCATGGCGCTCACGGCCGCCACCACCATGGTCGGACCGGGGCCAAGGACGAGAAGCGACGCGAAATCAACCGTGTAGGACACCGAGAGATTCGAGGAGCCCGTGCCGAGCGGCAGCCGTACTTTCATCGTTGACGCGAGCGAGGAAGCCAGGGCGAACGCCAGGAACAGCGGTACGTTGACGTCCTGCGTCGGGAAGTTCACGACGAGAACCACGGAGCCGGCGAGAACGGTTCCGGCTACAAAGGTGCGCGCGGCGACCGAGAGGTCCCGAACGCTGGACGTTGGAGAAGGGGTCGCCATGGCGAGGTGTTTATCCGGTGGACAAGTCCCACGTGATCTTTCGACGGGTTCGATCGGCCGTGAACGCTCCCGTGTATGCCGACTGACTCAAGTTGTTTTGCCTCATGCCACGATGTGGCAGAGCAAGGCTCAGACCAGTAGGTGTCTAACGCAAAATCGACGCGTAACTGTAGCTATTCCAATAAGTTATGGTGATCGTAGATGATGGCCGGCGATTGAGGCATGCTCGTTATTGACACACGCAAACAGCGCCTGTCAAACGGATAAGCGACGTATATACTTGCACTTCCAGCAGCCAGAGCCAATGGAGAGCCCATTGCGTCTCGCTATAGCACACGAGTCACAAATTGGAACACGATAGCCCTGCGTGAGCGAGCGATGATCCTCCCCAAGATGCCCGCGAGATGACTTGCCGCAAGTGCGGCACCGAGATCGCCCCCAACGCGCTCATCTGCTATCGATGCGGGTCTGCGACCGCCGAGCCGCGGGTAAAGCCGCCGGAACCCAGTTCCTTGTTCGTTCGGCCCAGACGCTCGTGGGGAAAGACGGTCTTGATGGCAGGCGTCGTATTGGCGGTGGCAGCGATGCTCTGGTTTGTGTTCGGGCGCTAGAGCGGTTTGGATGTCGCCGTCGAGCACGCGCGCTCAGCGCCGAATCGAAAAGCCTAGCCGGCCCGGTGGGGCCCTTGGCTATCGGCGTGCAGGGGCGGTGGCGAGGTGCCGTTCGATCTGCGGAATCGCATCGAGGACGACATCCCCAACGATTTGCAGGCTGCGGGCGCTCACGCGGTCCAGATCGTCTTGCGCGGTATGCCAGGCGGCGTAATCCAAGTCGATGATGTCCACCGACGGCACGCCGGCTCGCACGAACGGGATGTGGTCGTCATCGATCGTCGTTTCTTCCGACAGGAAGTACGACCGGTAGCCGAGCTTGGCCCCCGATGCCCAGATGATGTCGGTGAGCCAGGACGTTGAGTTGGAGTCGCGGCGGATCGCCAGGTTTCGGTCGCCGATCATGTCGAGCAGCACCAGCGCTTTCAGACCACTGAGTGTCCCTGTCTTCTGGGCGGTTTCCACGTAGCGCCGGCTCCCGTAGGTGTTGTCGTTGTTGCGGTTCCAATCGACGACCGCTTCTTCGCCGTCGAAGAAGAGCAGCTCGATCGTGAACTCGTTCTGACGCGCCTTGAGCACCCGTCCCAACTCGAGCACGGCCGCCGTCGACGATGCCCCGTCGCTGGCGCCCACGAATCGAAACTCTCGAAAGAGCTTCGTGTCGTAGTGGGTCGCGAGCGCAATGCGTTCGGGGCGACGGCCCGGGATCGTCGCGACGAGGTTGACCATGCGCACCTGGCCGAGGGGGGTGGTGGCGTCGAAGACTTCTTCCCGGACTGTGATACCGGCCGCCTGAAGCTGCGTCAGGATGTATTGGCGAGCCTGCACGAGAGGGGTCGAACCTGCCGGCCGTGGACCGAACGCGACCTGTCGGCGCAGGTGCTCGTACGCCCGGGAACTGTCGAACCCTGCGGGTGCGGGCCCTTGTGCGAGCGTCGGAGCGTTGGATGCTGTGACCGCGCCGGTCGGCGGTGGGATGGTGCGAAGGGGAGCCTGTGCCGCCTCATCACCGGCGGCCGCCGAGCAGGCCACGATGGCCGAAGCTAGGGCCGCGGTGCAGAGAATCGACTGCGCCGTTCGCACCCTCGCACCCTCGTACCTTCGCACCCTCGCACCTCGCACCGTCGCATTACTGGTCTAGGTTCGCTTGTCGATCGGCACATAGTCGCGCCGCGGCGAACCTGTGTAGATCTGTCTCGGTCTGGCGATCTTCTGCTCGGGATCCAGGATCATCTCTTCCCACTGTGCGATCCAGCCGGCGGTCCGCGGAATGGCGAACAACACGGGGAACATCGTCACGGGGAACTTCATGGCCTCGTAGATCAGACCGGAGTAGAAGTCGACGTTCGGGTAGAGCTTGCGCGTGACGAAGTAGTCGTCCTGCAAGGCGATCCGCTCGAGCTCCAGCGCAATGTTCAGCAGCGGGTTCTTGCCCGTGACCTCGAACACCTCGTCGGCCGTGCGCTTGATGATCTTGGCTCTGGGGTCGTAGGACTTGTAGATCCGGTGACCGAAACCCATCAGGCGGCCTTCGCCGGCTTTGACGCGCTTGATGAAGCCGGGCACCTGGTCGATGCTGCCGATTTCGGCGAGCATCCGCAGGACGGCTTCGTTGGCCCCGCCGTGCAACGGACCGTACAGGGCCGCCGCCGCGCCGGCCATCGCCGAGTAGGGATCTACCTGCGAGCTGCCAATGGCACGCATCGCACTCGTGCTGCAGTTCTGTTCGTGGTCTGCGTGCAGGATGAACAGCACGTCGAGCGCACGCTCCAGCGCGGGTGGCACCTTGTATTTCAGCTCGGTCATCTTGAACAGCATGTTCAGGAAGTTACCGGTGAAACTGAGATCGTTGTCCGGTTGGTTGTAGGGGCGGCCGATGCTGTGGCGGAAGGCGTAGGCGGCGATGGTGGGGACCTTGGCAATCAAGCGGTGAATCTGTTTCTTCCGCGATTGCTCGTCGAAAATATTCTTGGCGTCCGGGTAGAAGGTCGAGAAGGCCCCGACCGTGCTCAGGAAGACGCCCATCGGGTGCGCGTCGTACTGAAATCCTTCCATCAGCTTCTTGATGTTCTCGTGGAGCATCGTGTGCTGGGTGATGTCGTGGGTCCAGCTCGCCAGCTGCGGCGCCGTCGGGAGCTCGCCGAAGAGGATGAGGTAGGCAGTCTCCAGATACGTGGAGTGTTCGGCGAGTTGCTCGATCGGGTGGCCTCGGTACTCGAGGATGCCCTTGTCGCCGTCGATGTACGTGATGCGGCTGCGGCACGCGGCGGTGTTCATGAACGCGGGGTCGTACGTCATCAGCCCGGCGTCGTCGGCCTCGGTCTTGACCTGGCGGAGGTCCGTCGCGCGAATGACGCCGTCTTTGATCGGGATCTCGTACTGCTTCCCGGTGCGGTTGTCGGTAACGGTGAGCGTGTCGGCCATAAGCGAGCAGAACGGTTTAAGGGTCCGAATCGGGGTTGTTGTCCGGGGCGGGTACGGGTTCTCCAGCGACACGGTACCGCCCGTCGGCCCATCTCGCCAAGTCCTCGTTCCGGCATCGCTCGCTGCAGAACGGCCGCCAACGGTCGTCCACAGGCTGCCGGCGGCACTGTACGCAGAGCCGCACCTCGCCCATCCGATCCATTCTAATCAATTACGACAGCGTTATCCGACAACTAATTGGTGGTGTCTGAGGGCGGCAAGTGGCGGACGTCGAGAGCCGAAACCATGAAGATGACGTCCTCCGCGATGTTCGTGGCATGGTCACCGATCCGCTCGAGGTGTCGCGAAATCAGGATGAGGTCGAGTGCGGGCTCGACCGTGGTCCCGTCCTCCAGCATGCAGGCCAGAAGCTCGCGAAACACGAGCGTCTTGAGCGCGTCGAGCCGATCGTCTTCGTTGAGGACGCGTTTGGCCAGCGTGGTGTCACGCTGGACGAAGGCGTCGAGCGAGTCGCGCAACATGACTTGCGCGATCTCCCCCATCTGCGGGATGTCGATGAGCTTCTTGACCGGCGCATGATTCGTGTAGCGCTGGGCCGCCTCCGCGATGTTCACGGCGAGGTCACCGACGCGCTCGAGGTCGGTGTTGATCTTCACCGCCGCGACAATCGACCGTAAATCCGTGGCCATGGGTTGGTAGAGCGCCAGGAGCGTAAAGCACCGGCTGTCGACTTCGATGTGCAGCTCGTTGATCGGCTCGTCCCCGCGCATCACCCGCTCGATGGTGGCGGTGTCTCGCGTGACCAGCCCCTGCAAGGCTGCTCGGACTCGCTCCTCGGCCAACCCGCCCATTTCCAGCAGACGGGCCTGCAGCGTTTCGAGCTCTTCCTGGAAGTGTCGAACGACGCGTTCCATCTATCTC
>Ga0247825_10001444_pt1 | contig 15573 bp, 12 predicted proteins | sample 13C_Vanillin_Day_FD_194413 | JGI IMG/M metagenome (GOLD analysis project Ga0247825, IMG submission 194413) | Soil microbial communities from agricultural site in Penn Yan, New York, United States - 13C_Vanillin_Day48 | ecosystem: Environmental > Terrestrial > Soil > Agricultural land | place... | reverse complement strand
TGCATCAGCAGCTCGGGCGTGAGGCGACGGACGACGAGCTGGCCGAGGAGTCGGGCATCCCGGCGCACAAGATCGCGGATCTCCTCGACCACAGCCGCGACCCGGTGAGCCTCGACATGCCGGTCGGTAACGACGAGGAAGCTCCCCTGGGCGACTTCATCGAGGATTCCGAGGCCACGTCGGCGGAGAACGCCGTGATCGCGGGTCTCCTGCACAGCGACGTGCGCAGCGTGCTGGCCACCCTCGACGAGCGTGAGCAGCAGGTCATCCGCCTCCGTTACGGTCTGGACGATGGTCAGCCGCGCACTCTCGACCAGATCGGCAAGCTCTTCGGGCTCTCCCGTGAGCGTGTCCGTCAGATCGAGCGCGAAGTGATGGGCAAGCTGCGTCAGGGCGACCGCGCCGAGCGGCTGCGCTCCTACGCCAGCTGACGAGAGTCTCCCACCCGGTATCAGCGCCGGTGCCGGTCGTACGCGACCGGCACCGGCGTTGCGCTGTCTGCGGGACCGGGTGACCGGTCAGCGCAGGCGGCGGGGGCCGAGGTCGGCGACGCTGGGTTCCGGGCCGATCCGCACGCGCGAATCGGTGATCTGCGCGCCTTCGGCCGACGCGAGCACGGGTTCGCAGGCCAGTTCCCGTACCTCCGGGAGGTCGTCGGCGAGGGCGGAGATCCGCTGCACGAGGTCGACGAGAGCCGATTTGTTCACCGGTACCGCACTCCGGTAGCCGGACAGCAGCGGCGCCGCTTTCGGTGCGTCGATCAGTTCCGTTGCGGCGTCTTCGGTGAGGGGCAGCACCCGGTAGGCACGGTCGCCGAGGAGGTCGGAGATCACGCCGGCAAGTCCGAACGAGATGAGCGAACCGAACGACGGGTCGTCCTGCACCCCCACCACACAGCCGATTCCCTTGGTGGCCATCCGCTGCACGTGGAGTAGCGGTTCACCGGACGCAGCGGCGAGGTCGCGGTAGGCCCAGCGCACCGAATCGGGTCCGACCAGATCGAGGCGGACTCCACCGAGGTCCGGCCGGTGTCGCCACTGCTCCCCCGTCGCCTTCACTGCGACCGGGTATCCCAATTCCTCGGCGGCCTGCACGGCCTCGTCTTCGGTGGTGGCGGAACGGAACTCCACGACGTTCACGCCGTAGCACGCGAGGAGTTGCGATGCCTCGAAGTCCGACAGCCAGCGTCCGGACGACGCCGCGAGCCAGCCGTCGATCATCGCTTTCGCCCGCTCCGGATCGATCCCGTTGGGGCGCACCACTTTCGAGGACGGTTTGCTCTTCCACGCCGAGTACCGCCACGCGCGCGCCAGCGCCAGCGCCGCGCGCTCCGGACCGGGATAGGAGGGAACCGAACCGCGTGTCGGGTGCCCGTCCTCACCCCGGACCGCCAGGACGTCGGGCACACCCTCCGCCGCGAGGAACGTCGTGAGGACGGGCTTGTCGGCTTCCCGCACCGCCTCCCGCAGCGCCTGGGCATAGGGTTCGACCGGAACGGCGACCGGCGGGACGAACACGGCAATCACCGAATCGACGTCGAAGGACGTGAGCGCCGTCCGCACGGCCGCCGCGAACTCCTCGGGACCGGCCTGCGGACCGAGGTCGACGGGGTCGCCGACCTGCAGACCCTCACTGCGCGCCGCATCCGCGGCGAGCACACCGAGCGCGGTGGAGTTTCCGACCACGGCGAGCCGGGGGCCCGCGGGCAGCGGCTGATACCCGAACAGCAGCGCACAGTCGAACAGCTGGGAGATCGACCCGACCTGCACCACACCGGCCTGCTCGAAGAGGGCACGGACGATCGAATCGTCCATCTCGCCACCGCTGGCCGCCAATGCGGGCGGGACGGCGTGCCTGCCGCTCTTGACCGCGACGATCGGCTTGTTCCGCGCCACCCGGCGCGCGATGCGCGAGAACTTGCGGGGATTGCCGAAGCTCTCCAGATACAGCAGCACCACCTCGGTGGCCGGATCCGAATCCCAGTACTGCAGGAGGTCGTTACCGGAGACGTCGGCGCGGTTGCCCGCGGAGACGAAGGCGGACAATCCGATGCGGCTCCGTGCGGCCTCGTCGAGGATGGCAATGCCGAGTGCGCCGGACTGACAGAAGAATCCGACGTTACCGGGGCTCGGCAGCACCGGCGCGAGGGTGGCGTTCAACGAGACTTCGCTGTCGTTGTTGGCCACGCCGAGCGCGTTGGGCCCGATCAGCCGCATCCCGTGCGCGCGGGCGGCGTGGACGAGGCGACGTTCGGATTGCCGTCCGTCCATGCCGGTTTCACTGAATCCCGAAGACACGACGACGAGGGCCTTCACCCCCTTGACCAGGCAGTCATCGAGGACGGCATTGATCGATTCAGCGGGTACAGCGACGACGGCGAGATCCACCTCGTCGGGGATGTCGCGGACCGACGGGTACGCGCGCACACCGTGGACCGAACGGTGCTCGGCGTTGACCGGATACACCGGGCCGGTGAATCCCGCCCGCAGCAGGTTGGTCAGCACGGCGTTGCCGACCTTCGCGCGGTCGGTGGACGCGCCGATCACCGCGACCGACCGTGGACTGAGCACGTTCCGCATGCTGCGCGCCTCGGCGGCCCGCTCGCGGGAATTGCGCACGGACACCATCGCTTCGGTGGGGTCGATCGCGAACTCGAGCTTGAGCACTCCGCCCTCGAAACTGCGGCTCACCTGATAGCCCGCCTCACGGAAGACCGTCACCATGTTCCGGTTCTCCGCGAGGACCTCGGCGACGAACATGGTCAGGCCGTTCTCCGCGGCCGCCGCGGCGAGATGCTCGAGCAGAATGGGCCCGAGTCCGCGGCCCTGATGCGCGTCCGCGACGACGAACGCCACCTCGGCGGACTTGCCGTCCCCCTCACCGATGAGTCGCTCGTATCGGCCGACGGCGATGATCTCGTCCCCGAGCAGCACCACGAACGCCACCCGGTCGTGGTGATCGACCGTGGTGAAGTGAACGATGTCCCGTTGCGACATGGTCGGGTACGGGCCGAAATACCGGAGATAGCGGGTGCGTTCGGAGAGCTTCGAGTGGAACGCGACGAGTTTGTCCGCGTCCTCGGGGACGATCGGCCGCAATGCCACCGCCCCGCCGTCCGCCGCGAGCACGTCGGCGACCCAGTGCCGCGGGTAGTTGTGCGCTGCGTCGGGGGTCCCCTTCGCCTCGATCGTGACCGCCGCCCCGGCGCTACCCGACGTCTCGGCGCTGTTCGACGCCTCGGCGCCGCCGGTGGTCTCGCTGCCGTGCGTCGGCTCAGTCACGGGGATCCTCCGGGTCGAGTCCGAGTAGGGGGAAGCAGGCGCGGCGAGTGGCGATGACGGCCGAGTCGATCCGCGTCAGGGCGCGGTCGATCGACGGGACCCCGGTTTCCGGTGTGCCACCGGGACCGTCCCAGGGCAGGTAGTCGACCTCGCCGCCGTCGCCCATCGTGTCCGGCAGGTCCACGCTGGGCGCGAGCGCGTGCGCGCGTTCCTGCCAGGCCTCGGGTACAGCACGGCCCGTGTCGATCTCGCGGTCGAGCGCCGCGGCGATGAGGTGGGTCCACGCGCGCGGGACCACCCGGACGAGGCCGTAACCGCCGCCGCCGACGGCAAGCCAGCGTCCTTCGGCGTAGCGGTCGGCGAGATCGCGCATGGCGAGGAATGCGGCCCGCTGGCCGTCGACCGTCAGCGCCAGGTCGGCCAGCGGATCTTCGCGGTGGCTGTCGACACCGCACTGGCTGATCACGATCTGTGGCCGGAACGACGCGAGGGCGCCCGGCACGACGGCGTGGAAACCGCGCAGCCACAACGCATCGACGGTCCCGGGGAGCACGGGGAGGTTGACGGAGGTGCCCTCCCCCGATCCCTCGCCGACCTCGCTCGACCATCCCGTGTTGGGCCAGAGCGTCGCCGGATGTTGGTGGAGCGAGATCGTGAGGACGCGGGCGTCGTGCGCGAACGCGTGCTGCACCCCGTCACCGTGGTGCGCGTCGACGTCGATGTAGGCGATCCGGTCGAACCCGTGGTCCAGCAGCCAGGAGATCGCAATGGCGACATCGTTGTACACACAGAAGCCGGAGGCCCAGTCGGGCATCGCGTGATGCATGCCGCCGCCGATGCTCACGGCGCGGCGTGTGCGTCCCGCTGCGATCTCCTGCGCCGCGGCGAGGGAACCGCCCGCGAGGATCGCGCTCGCCTCGTGCATCTGGGGGAAGACCGGATTGTCCTCGGTGCCGAGCCCGTGCGGGGCGTCCGCACCGAGCACGCCCGACGTCGCCGAGTGCCCGGCCTGTTTGACTGCTTCGACGTACGCGGGAGTGTGGATCCGCAACAGATCTGCGTCCGAGGCGGCGGCGGGCCGCAACAGTTCGACGCCCTCCAGAATCCCGAGGCTGCGGGCGAGCGACATGGTCAGCTCGAGCCGGGTGGGATTCATCGGGTGGTCCGCACTCCACCGATAACTGAGATAGTCCGGACTCCACACGACTGCACGGTGCGATACCAGTGCAGCCGAATCCTCCCCGGAACTGAACGACGCGGTCATGAACTCACGCTACTGGTCCCCCGCGGAGGGTGCGAGCAGACCCCGGCACGACCGGCACCGACGCGCTGCGGGGACGGACGGCGCCGGTGGCGGGCAATCACCGGTAGAATCAACCGAGACGAAGGGGTGTGAGTGTGAAGGATCTGGTCGACACCACGGAGATGTACCTCCGGACGATCTATGACTTGGAAGAAGAGGGCGTCGTCCCACTTCGAGCACGTATTGCCGAACGACTCGAGCAGAGCGGTCCGACGGTCAGCCAGACCGTCGCCCGGATGGAGCGTGACGGTCTCCTCCTGGTCGCCGGCGACCGCCACCTGGAACTGACGGAGAAGGGCCGCGAACTCGCGGTGTCGGTGATGCGGAAGCACCGCCTCGCCGAACGACTGCTGGTCGATGTCATCGGCCTCAAATGGGAAGAGGTCCATGCGGAGGCGTGCCGGTGGGAGCACGTCATGAGCGAGGAAGTCGAGCGGCGCCTCGTAGAGGTGCTCAACAACCCCACTACCTCGCCGTACGGCAACCCGATTCCGGGGCTCGCGCTGCTCGGGCTGGACCGCCCGGTGGACGCCCCCGAGACGCTCATCCGGCTCACGGACGTGCCGCCCGGCAAGCCGACCGCTGTCGTCGTCCGGCGTCTCGCGGAGCACGTGCAGTCTGATCCGGACGTCATCGGACAGCTGCGCGAGGCGGGTGTCGTCCCGGACGCGCGCGTCACCGTCGAGACCAAGCCCGGTTCGGTCACCATCACGGTGCCCGGCCACAGCGGGTTCGATCTGTCCGAGGAGATGGCACACGCCGTCCAGGTGAAGCAGGTTCAGGGATAGTCGATGAAACTTCTGGTCACCGGCGGCGCCGGCTATGTCGGCAGCGTCTGCAGCACGGTCCTGCTCGAACGCGGCCACGAGGTCGTCATCATCGACGACCTGTCCACGGGTAACGCCGACGCGGTGCCGCTCGGTGCCGAGTTCGTCGAGGGCGACGTCGCGGAGGTGGTGTCGGACGTGCTCGGCACGAGCGGCACACCCCGCTTCGACGGCGTCCTGCACTTCGCGGCGCAGTCGCTCGTCGGCGAGTCCGTCCAGTACCCGGAGAAGTACTGGCGCGGCAACGTCGTCACCACGCTCGAACTTCTGGAGGCCATGCGGCATTCGGGGACGCGGAAACTCGTGTTCTCGTCGACCGCCGCGACCTACGGCGAGCCCGAGCACTCGCCGATCACGGAGGCCGATCCAACCCGTCCCACCAATCCGTACGGGGCGACGAAACTCGCGATCGACCATGCCATCACGTCGTATTCGGTGGCTCATTCGCTCGCGGCGACCAGCCTGCGGTACTTCAATGTCGCGGGAGCGTACAAGTCGGCCGGCGAGAACCGGGTCGTCGAAACGCATTTGATTCCTCTCGTGCTCCAGGTGGCGCTCGGTCAGCGGGAGAAGATCTCGATCTTCGGAACCGACTGGCCGACTCCGGACGGCACGGCGATCCGCGACTACATCCATGTGCTCGACCTCGCCGAGGCGCACGTGCTGGCACTGGAGTCGTCGATCGAGGGCAGGCACCGCATCTACAATCTCGGCAGCGGTGCGGGTTTCAGTGTGCGCGAAGCCATCTCGGCGTGCGCTCGGGTCACCGGGCTCCCCATTGCGGTCGAGGACGCACCACGCCGGGCCGGTGATCCCGCTGTGCTAGTGGCGTCGAGTGATCGTGCGATCGCGGAGCTCGGGTGGCGGCCGGAGCACACCGACCTCGACGAAATCGTCGCCGACGCCTGGGCATACCTGCAGGAGCTGGGCGACCGGTCGCACGCGGCACGTCGGTGACGCCGACTCGGTCCGCGATTCAGCGGGGCAGCACGACACCTATCGCTTCGGCTCGCTCGTAACCGACGTCGGCCAGGCCCCGCACCTCGGTCGGCCGGAGTCCTGAGTGCAGTGCACCGTCGAGCAGGGTGGCCAACGCGATGCCGGCGAACGGCCCGTCGCCAAGAAGGTAGGCGCAGTATCCGAGCAGCGCCGCCGGGTTCGCGCGCTCCGGGCCCGGGAGGTTGCGGCGACGAGAATCCACAATTGACCGCGAACTCCTTGCAGTCAGCCGAATCGACGCCTATCTGGGCAGGCCCGCATCGGATTGTGCGGGAGCGAACGCCGGAGACGGTGAAGCAGTGTATTGCCGGGCGTCGGGCTCGACAGGGCATGTGCCCTCGCTAGCCAATCAGGAACGGATATTGCGGAAGGCGATACGGGTGAAATCTATCGGGTCTACATGGATCGCGGTTCGGTCTGCAGGAGCGGCGGGCGGGGCGCGGCCGGATTCTCGACGACGCGGCCGAGGGTCGGTTCGCGGTGGTGTGGGCGGTGTGGGCGAGATCGATTGCCCCGGTCGGACGGTCGGCCCGCCTGCGGACTCCCTCCGAGGCTAAATGTCGGAGCTCGGCGTTACAGTCGAGATCTTGGGACCGGGGCGACGAATCGCTGGTGAAGGAGTTGATGGATGATGTCATGGCGTCGCTGGCATCGTTGTCCGGCCGGTTCTATCAGCTGCGGCGAAACAGTATCAACACCGGCTTCGGGGCGGCGCCGCCGCACGGCTGGAACGGTGTACCCGGTGAGCATCTCGGATTGCGGGTCATCTCGGAAAGTGGAGGCGCTCGTCGATCCCGACTTGTGCCAGGTAACGGGGGCAACGAAACTCGGCCTTGGGATGGGTAAAATGGGTGCCGCGATACGCGCCCACGAGGCGAGGCGGGTGGACGAGGAATATCTGAACCTGATCCGGAGCGAGCCGGTCTTCAGGCACCTCGAATCCGAACAGCGCCGCCGCTGTACCGAAATCGAGATGCGTACAGTCCGCTACGTCGCTTTCCGTGCGGTGAATGACCTTTCCCGGGGGGCATCGGCGGACGATCTCTCCGGCGGAGAGCTGTCCGCCTTGCGGGTTGCGGGAGTTGATCCCGGCGATCACAGCACCTGGCCGCTACACACCTCCGGATGCCAAGGCACCCGCACAAAATTCGGAATTCCTTGCTGCGGCCGCGACTACTGCCGTCAGCTGGGCGAGACCCGGTTCGTTCGACTGTGCTTCGTTCCTGGTCGACCAGCATGACCGGGCCGGGATCGACCGCGCCGCGGCAGTTCGCGTTCACCACACGCGCACACATGGCGGTCGACGACGCGACCGGTGAGCCGATCGGCCTCGACGACGTCGACACCCGGGTCGGGTGGCTCCTCGACCTGATCACCGCGGCTGGCGCCGAGTTGGTGTCACGCCTGTGGCAGCCGGCGACGTTCGATGTGCTCGCCACTGGCCTGGACCGCCACGATCGCAGACTGCCCGCACAAGGCCATGTCGCCGCGGCCCGCCTCGGCTGGAACCCGCGCTATCCGGACGGAATCTACGTGCCGTCCAGGGTGGGCAGGGTGGTGACGGCGGACGTTGTGGCGACCCTACGGACCCTGACATTCCGGGACACCGCTATCGCGGCACTGTCGGCCCGATTCGATCCAGCCACCGGGGCTGTGGCACCGCCGACCGAGTCGGCGGACTACGTGCCGCCGGGCTTCGTCCGGGGCGTGCAACGTCAACTCGCCGCACACGCCCGCCGCAGCGGCGCGGCACCGGCTGGCCGGTTGCGGATCACCGACGTCCAGGGTCCGCCAAAGACGAGCGCGATGGCCCAGCTGTCGGCCGCCGACCGGCAACTCGCACAGATCACCATGACAAAACGTGAACTGGTGTTGACGGTGAAGCTGCCCACTGCGCCCGCCCCGGCGGGGCGGGCGCAGTGGCGGCGGGTTCGGCTGACCGCCGCCATCCCAACGCACCTGCACGGCCGGGCGGTCACCGACTGGCATCTGCCGACCCTGGTCCTCGACCGCCGGGGCCTGCTCTGGCGGTGCGCCGCGACCGAACTCGTCCCCGTAAACGACCCGAAATCGGCCGCCGTCGCGGTCGGGGTCGATTGGTCTCCGTCCACGCTGGGTGCGGCCGCGATCGCAGCCGAGGGCCCAAGCGGGTTGTCCTCGGACTATCGGGGCTGGACCTACGACGACCGCGGGCTCGGAATCAAACTGGGGCGCCTGCAGGCCGAGGGGCAGATGCTGCACCGTAAGGCGGCCCGGTTGACCCGGCTGGCCGCCACCGCCCCACCTGAGGTCCGCGCCCTGCTCGAGGAGAAGATCGCCGTCCTGAACGAGCATCGCGAGGCGGTGGGCATCAAGAGAGGGAGGATCAACCGGGAACTGGCGTTCCACTTCGCCCGCCAGGTCACCGACTACGCCGCCGCCGCGGATGCGGAGATGATCGCGGTGGAGGATCTGACCACTCTCGAGACTCGGGACCACGGGCGGGTCAACAACAACCGGGCCGCGCAGTCCGCCCGCCGACGAGCGGTCGCCGCGCTCGCGCACACCGCCGCCGGTGTCGGCGTCCCGGTGGTCTCGGTGCCGGCCCGGGGATCGTCCGCACAGTGTCCGGGCTGCGACGAACCACTTGCACGCCCCGGCGGCTACCACACCGCGTGGTGTCCCCGCTGCCGGGTCGGCGGCAACCGCGACCACCTCGCCGGGGTGAACCTGGCCAAACGCGCGTTGCTCGGCAGAAACAAGGTCACCCGTCGGCGCGGACGACTACCCGCGATCCGGGTGGCCGAACACGCGCCGGTGCGGCCATCGCGCGACAAGAACGGTCCCACCCCGAGCAGGCCACGGCACCGACGGGTTCGCCGCAGCCTGCCCACCGTCACACGGCCGTTGGGGGTGAATCCGAAACAGCATGTTCCTGCACCACAAGCGTCGGTGTGGGACACGGTCAAACCCACACCACCGCACGGTGATGCGGGTAGCCGTGATACACGTCCATCTCCAACGCCCACACCAGTGGCAGACAGTATGAGATAGCCGTAGACGCTGAACCATTCGCGGCCGGCGCTGCCGGCGCCGTTCCCCGCCGTGACGAACACGTCGCGAAGTTCGGTCGGTGTGCAGTCAGGAGCTCTTCGAATTCTTCGACGATCGCGGACAGCTTGTCCAGGGAGATCGCGGCCGGGTCGTGTCTCATGACGGCTCCGACCGACGGGTTGCGCTCCCCGGACAGGCGCACCGCCACGCTCGAGCGGGCGGGCCGGAATCCGAACAGTGCGGGAACCGAGGCGAGAAGGTCGCCCGGGGCGGACAACGTGACGGTGTGCTGGTGCGGGGGCGGTCCCCCGCCGGGATCGCCGGAGAAACCGGAACCGTGCGGGAATACGGGTGTCGTCATGCATCAGACTCTGAAGGGTCGACGCGTCGCCGCACGGCGGGCGAACTGGGAAAACCCAGAGGGCAGTGGATGGGCCGTCGGTTGTGGACAACCGGGCCGCCGCGCCGCGCAGACGCGCCGATCGACCGAGAAGTCGTCGGAGCCCTCTGCTAGGGCCCGCTCAGCTGTTCTGCACCTTCTGCACCGCGGCGGTGAACAACTCGTCGAGCGCGACGGTGTCGGCCTTCGCGTCACCGAAAGACATGAAGGTCGCGGACACCCGCACGTCGCCCACCTGCGCGATCAACGTGACCATCGACTGGGTGACCTTGTCGCTCTCGTTGCCGGACTTGACGGTCCGCCGCAGCGCGAGGGTGTCGTCGGCCCGGACCGGCGGGGCCGGCGTGACCTCGGTGGTGACGGTGGACTCGGCCCCACTGTCCGTCACGGTGACCTCGCCGCACTTCTTCGTCTGTGCCGCCAGTTCGTCGAGGGGAGTATCGGTTCTGGTGAGCTCGACCGAGATCGTCGAACGGCTCGCGTTGTCCGTGCCCACCGCCATGACGGTGCCGGTCGGTCCGTAGTCCTGCGCAGGCGGCGCACAGTCCGTAGGGTCGACCACCGCGCCCTGCGGTACGCCCGTCAGGTCGGGTGCCGCCATCGACACGGCCTGGGCGGGCAGCACGATCGCCTCGTACCGGGCCGGGAAGTCGGCCGGATCGACCAGAAGCTTCGACAGCCCCTTTCCGGACGGCGAACCGGCCGCGATGGTCGTGCTCGGCTGCGCGTCACCGGAGACCGTCGAGGAACATCCGGAGAGAATCGTCACCGCGGCCAGCGAGACCACCGGGACAACCATGGCCGTCCGTACCGCTGTGCGCCGAGACCTCACCGTCGACCTCCCGTGTCGGATGTGTGGTGCCCCCGCCCGGGGAGCCTTTTCCGCCACTCTGCCACGCCGGCGCGCCGACAGCGGGGAGGCTGCGGCTCAGCTGCCGCGGGCGATCCACTCCTCCAGATGCGGGGATTCGGTCCCGATGGTTGTTCCGTCGCCGTGCCCGGTGCGGACCGCCGTCGACGGCGGCAACGCGAACAAACGGTCGCGGATGGACCCGATGATCGTCGGGAAGTCCGAGTAGGAGCGCCCGGTTGCTCCCGGACCGCCCGAGAACAGGGTGTCCCCACTGAACAACTCCCCCGCCTCCGGCAGATACAGGCAGCAGGACCCGGGCGAGTGCCCGGGCGTGTGGAGCACGCGGAGGTCGGTCCCGGCCACGGCGATCTCCTGCCCGTCCTCGATCGGCGTGTAGACGACGGCGGGGTGAGTCTGTCGCCACAACACGTCGTCGGCCGCATGGAGGTAGAGAGGGGCGTCCAGTGCCGTGGACAGTTCCGGCGCCACGGTGACGTGGTCGTTGTGGCCGTGTGTGCAGACGATGGCCCGCACGTGCCTGCCGCCGACAGCCTCGACGATCGGGGCGGCGGTGTGCGCGGCGTCGATCACCACCACCTCGGAGTCGTCGCCGACGATCCACACGTTGTTGTCGACGTCCCAGGTGCCCCCGTCGAGACTGAAGGTGCCGGAGGTGACCACTCGGTCGATGCGCACGCTCACGACTCGACCGCCGATCGCCGAACCCGGTCCGCAATTCTTCGTACCCGTGCCGACATCGTGCACCTCCAGGATCTCGTCCGTCTCGGACCGTGCCGTTCCTCACATTGCCACAGACCGTGCGCGGGATCTCGCTGTGGGCGAACGCCGGAAGGCTCCGGACGGGAATTATCGGTCGCCCGCGCCGTGTTCCCCCAGAGCAGGACCTCCGAGAGCAAAGTCCGACGTATCGATGCCGGAGACGATAGGGGACACTGGAGGCCAGGCACGAAGGAGAAGAGGTCTGTAATGGACGAACAGTCGAAGATGTACGAGCTGGAGTTCCCGGCACCGCAGCTGTCCTCCGCGGACGGCCAGGGACCTGTACTGATCCACGGACTCGAGGGCTTCTCCGACGCAGGCCACGCCGTCAAACTCGCCACGACGCATCTCCGGGAGAGCCTGGAGAGCGAGCTGGTCGCCTCCTTCGCGGTCGACGAACTCGTCGATTACCGCTCACGGCGGCCCACCATGACGTTCAAGGCCGATCACTTCTCGGACTACGACCAGCCCGAGCTGAACCTGTATGCGCTGAAGGACACGGCGGGCACCCCGTTCCTGCTGCTGGCCGGCATGGAGCCCGACCTGCGCTGGGAGCGGTTCACCACGGCGGTCCGCCTGCTGGCCGAGCAGCTCGGTGTGCGCCGGACCGTGGGCATCAATGCCATTCCGATGGCCATCCCGCACACCCGCCCGCTCGGGGTGACCGCGCATTCCACCAACAAGGACCTGATCAAGGATCACCAGCGCTGGTCCGGCGAACTGCAGGTTCCCGGCAGCGCGTCCTCGCTGATCGAGTTGCGGATGGCGCAGCACGGGCACGAGTCGGTCGGGTTCTCGGTTCACGTCCCCCATTACCTGGCTCAGACGGACTATCCGGGCGCCGCCGAGACCCTCCTCGAGAATGTGAGTGACGTCACCGACCTGGACCTGCCGCTGGCCGCGCTCGGCGAGGCCGCCGCACGCGTCCGCGAACAGGTCGACGAGCACATCGCGGGTAACGAGGAGGTACAAACCGTCGTCCACGCCCTGGAACGCCAGTACGATGCGTACGTAACGGCTCAAGAACAGCAGTCCACGCTCCTGGCCAGCGAAGAAGACCTGCCGAGTGGTGACGAACTCGGTGCAGAATTCGAGCGTTTCCTCGCCGAACAGGCCCTGCAGGACGGCGAGGGCGGCGACTCCGACGAGGAGGGGGGATCACCGGGCGGGGCGTGACCGAGGAGCTGTTGTGCGGTCGCCACGCGGACACTGTGCGACCGCACGGTCCAGTTGTTCGGCCGAGAGCGGTGCAATAGCGTCGAGATGAAGCGGATGATTGAGCTGTCAACATTCGGGAGTGCACCTAGTTCAGGAGGCGACATGAGCGACACTCGCATTCGTAAGCTCAGGCCCGTTCCGAACGCCGAAACCCGCATGATGTTCCGCACGATCCACGGTTACCGCCGTGCGTTCCGCATGGCAGGCGAGGGTCCCGCGCTGCTGCTGATCCACGGCATCGGTGACAACTCGTCCACCTGGACCGAGATCATTCCGCACCTCGCCAAGAACTACACCGTCATCGCCCCCGATCTGCTGGGTCACGGACGCTCCGACAAGCCGCGGGCCGACTACTCGGTCGCGGCGTACGCCAACGGCATGCGCGACCTGCTGTCCACCCTGGGCATCGACAAGGTGACCGTCGTCGGTCACTCCCTCGGCGGCGGGGTCGCCATGCAGTTCTCCTACCAGTTCCCGCAGATGGTCGACCGGCTCGTCCTGGTCTCGGCCGGCGGCGTCACCAAGGACGTTCACCCGCTGCTGCGGCTCGCGTCGGTGCCGGTGGTCAACGAGGCGCTGAAACTGCTGCGCATTCCCGGTGCGATGCCCACCGTGCGTCTGGTGGGCAACGTGTTGAGCCAGCTGAACGGGACGCGACTGCGTCCCGGTGCGATGCTGCACGACACACCCGACCTGGTGCGCGTACTGGCGGAGCTGTACGACCCCACGGCCTACGAGGCATATCTGCGCACCCTGCGCGCGGTAGTCGACTGGCGCGGCCAGGTCGTCACCATGCTCGACCGATGTTATCTGACCGAGAATCTCCCAGTGCAGCTCATCTGGGGCGATCAGGACGCCGTCATTCCGGTGAGCCACGCCCACCTCGCGCACGCGGCGATGCCCGGCTCTCACCTCGAGATCTTCCGCGGCGCAGGCCATTTCCCGTTCCGCGACGACCCGATGCGGTTCCTGCGCACCATCGAGAAGTTCCTGTCCGTGACTCATCCCCTGCAGTTCGACGAAGCGAAGTGGCGGCAGATGCTCGTCACCGGCGTCGGTGAGAGCACCATCACCGGCAGCGCGTCCACCCGCATGGCGGTTCTGGACGCGATGGGATCGGACGAACGCAGCGCGACATAGGCCCGGCAGCGGCGCACCGCGTTCCGGCTAGCCTGTAGCAGTGCTTCTCTCCGACCTGCTCCCCGAGAACGCGGATTCCGATTCCGTTTTCGACGCCTTCACCTCCTGGACCGATGAACGGGGTCTGACGCTCTACCCCGCCCAGGAAGAATCCGTGATGGAGCTGGTGTCCGGGGCCAACGTGATCCTGGCGACGCCCACCGGATCCGGCAAGTCGATGGTGGCGGTCGGAGCGCACTTCTACGCCATGGCCACCGGCCAGCGCACCTTTTACACCGCCCCGATCAAAGCCCTTGTCAGCGAGAAGTTCTTCGCCCTGTGCGAGGTGTTCGGCGCCGAGAACGTCGGCATGATGACCGGCGACGCCGCCGTCAACTCGCGGGCACCGATCATCTGCGCGACCGCCGAGATCGTCGCGAACCTCGCACTGCGCGAGGGCCCCGACTCCGACATCGGCCAGGTCGTGATGGACGAGTTCCACTTCTACTCCGAACCCGATCGGGGCTGGGCGTGGCAGGTCCCACTCGTCGAACTCCCCCACGCCCAGTTTCTGCTCATGTCGGCCACCCTCGGGGAGGTCGACTTCTTCTCGTCCGACCTCACCCGCCGGACCGGCCGCCCCACCACAGTGGTGGCGGGCACCGAACGTCCCGTTCCCCTCATGTTCTCGTACGCCACGACTCCGGTGAGCGAGACGATCGAGGAATTGGTGACCACCAACCAGGCCCCCGTCTACGTGGTTCACTTCACCCAGGCCGCAGCCCTCGAACGCGCGCAGGCCCTGACCAGCGTCAACTTCTGTTCGCGCGAGGAGAAGGACGCCATCGCCGAAGCGCTGGGCGGCTTCCGGTTCACCACCGGATTCGGCAAGACGCTCTCGCGTCTCGTCCGGCACGGTATCGGCGTCCACCACGCGGGCATGCTGCCGAAGTACCGCCGTCTCATCGAGAAGCTGGCGCAGGACGGTCTGCTGAAGGTCATCTGCGGCACCGACACCCTCGGCGTGGGGATCAACGTCCCCATCCGCACCGTGCTCCTCACCGGGCTGACCAAGTTCGACGGCACCCGCACGCGGCACCTCCGGGCCCGCGAGTTCCACCAGATCGCGGGACGCGCGGGACGCGCCGGCTACGACACCCTGGGCACCGTGGTCGTGCAGGCTCCCGAACACGAGGTCGAGAATCTGCGTGCACTCGCCAAGGCGGGCGACGACCCGAAGAAGCGCCGGAAGGTGCAGCGCAAAAAGGCGCCGGACGGCTTCGTGTCGTGGAGCGAGGCGACGTTCGATCGCCTCGTCGCCGCGTCACCCGAACCGCTCGTCTCACGGTTCTCCGTGTCGAACTCCATGCTGCTCAACGTGATCGCGCGACCGGGCAACTGCTTCGAGTCCATGCGGCACCTTCTCGAGGACAACCACGAGTCGCGGCCTGCGCAGCGCAAGCACATCCTGAAGGCGTTGTCGTTGTACCGCGGGCTGATCGACGCCGGCGTGGTGCAGAGACTCGACGAACCCGACGCCGACGGCCGCATGGCCCGGCTCACGATGGAACTCCAGCGGGACTTCGCACTGAACCAGCCGCTGTCCCCGTTCGCCCTCGCCGCCCTCGAACTGCTCGACGTCGAATCCGATTCCTATGCACTGGATGTGGTGTCGGTGATCGAGTCGACCCTCGACGACCCGCGGCAGGTCCTCATGGCGCAGCAGCACTTCGCCCGCGGTGAGGCGGTCGCGCAGATGA
>Ga0247825_10001443_pt1 | contig 15580 bp, 18 predicted proteins | sample 13C_Vanillin_Day_FD_194413 | JGI IMG/M metagenome (GOLD analysis project Ga0247825, IMG submission 194413) | Soil microbial communities from agricultural site in Penn Yan, New York, United States - 13C_Vanillin_Day48 | ecosystem: Environmental > Terrestrial > Soil > Agricultural land | place... | reverse complement strand
CGCGCGGCCGGCGCACGGTCGAGGGCGAATACCGCGATGTCACGGATCGCGAGCCCCTGGAGGACCGGCGCCGCGACCGGCTCTAGTATCATTCGGCTTGTGATTCAAGTGACTGTGAACGGCAAGACGCACGCCTTCGAGCGTCCCGTGAACCTGCGGGACCTGCTCGAGCATCTGGAAATGGCCGGAAGGAAAGTCGCGGTCGAGCGAAACGGCGAGATCGTGCCCAAAGGGCTGCATCGCGAAACCCTCGTGGAGAACGGCGATGCGCTCGAGATCGTCGTCGCGGTCGGCGGGGGTTGACTGAGGGATGAAATGAAAGACGCGCTCGTCATCGCCGGAAAGAGCTACGCGTCGCGGCTGCTTATCGGCACCGGCAAGTACCGCGACTTCGCCGAGACGCGCGCCGCCGTCGAGGCTTCGGGCGCGCAGATCGTCACCGTGGCGATCCGCCGCACCAACATCGGCCAGAACCGCAACGAGCCGAGCCTGCTCGATGCGCTGCCGCCGTCCCGGTTCACGTACCTCCCCAATACCGCAGGGTGCTACACCGCGGCAGACGCGGTGCGCACGCTGCGCCTCGCGCGCGAGCTCCTCGACGGCCACGACCTCGTGAAGCTGGAGGTGCTGGGCGACCCGCACACGCTCTATCCGAACATGCCCGAGACCCTGGCCGCGGCGCAGACGCTGGTCAAGGAAGGCTTCAAGGTCATGGTGTACTGCTCCGACGACCCGATCCAGGCGCAGATGCTGGAAGCCGCGGGCTGCGTGGCCATCATGCCGCTCGCCTCGCTCATCGGCTCCGGGATGGGGATCCTGAATCCTTGGAACCTGCAGCTCATCCTCGACAAGGTGAAGCTGCCGGTGCTGGTCGATGCCGGCGTGGGCACGGCCTCCGACGCCGCCATCGCGATGGAGCTCGGCTGCGACGGCGTCCTCATGAACACGGCGATCGCCGCGGCGCGCGACCCGGTGCTCATGGCCACGGCGATGCGCAAGGCGGTCGAGGCCGGGCGCGAGGCTTTTCTCGCCGGCCGCATGCCGAAGAAGCTCTACTCGGCGAGCCCGAGCTCGCCCACCGAAGGGAAGATCGCGCCGAAGGCGGCTTAAGCCGTGGCTCGCACACGGCGCTCGTAAGTGCGTCCCATTCGAAGCTACGTCCTGCGGCAGGGGCGGACGACCCCCGCGCAGAAGCGGGCGCTCGAAGAGTTGCTTCCCAAGTACGGACTGGGTTTCAGGGCCGAGCCGCTTTCCGGTCCGGAAATTTTCGGAAGATCGGCGCCGCTGGTCCTCGAGATCGGTTCGGGAATGGGCGAGACCACCGCCGCGATCGCGCAGGCACGGCCCGATGCCGATTTCATCGCCGTGGAAGTTCATGGCCCGGGCGTGGGGAGCCTGCTCAACCGGATCGAAAAAGCAAAACTGTCAAACCTCAAGGTGCTGCGCCATGACGCGCTCGAGGTGCTCGAAAAGATGATCCCCGACGCGAGCCTCGCCGCCATCCACCTCTTCTTTCCCGACCCGTGGCCGAAGAAGCGGCACCACAAGCGTCGCCTGGTGCAGGCCGAATTCGCCGCGCTCGCGGCGCGCAAGCTCGCCCCCGGCGGCGTGCTGCACGCGGCAACCGACTGGCCGGACTACGCGGAGCACATGGAGGCGGTATTTTCGCGTGAGCCGCTTCTTGCAAGGGCAGGCTCGGGTTTCGCAGAAAGGCTGGAAACCAAATTCGAAGCACGCGGAAAGCGCCTCGGCCACGAGATCCGCGATCTCTACTGGCGCAGGAGAATCCGACCATGATCCTTTCCGACGAGATCATCGCGGCGCGCGCCGGCTGGAGCCGCGTGATCGCGCGCGGCGACGTGCTGCGCCTCACGGACCTCGAAGGCCGGCAGGCGGTGGATTTCCTCTGCTACAACGCCGGCGACTACGAGGACCGCTACGCCGCTGCCGACACGATGAAGATCAATGGCAACATCTTCGTCCGCAAGGGGACCGTCCTCTACTCGGTGAGCTGCAACCCGATGTTCACGGTCATCGAGGACACCTGCGGTTTCCACGACACCCTCGGCGGCTGCTGCTCCTCGGCGCTCAACCGCCGGCGCTACGGCAAGCCCGACGATCCGAACTGCCGGCAGAACTTCCTGCGCGAGCTCGCGCGCTACGGCATGGGCCCGCGCGACATGGCCGCCAACCTGAACTTCTTCATGTACGTGCCGGTCGGCGCCGACGGCGCGATGGACATGGGCCCGAGCCTCTCGAAGCCCGGCGACTACGTCGAGCTGCGCGCCGAGATGGACGTGCTCGCGGTCATCTCCAACTGCCCGCAGATGAACAACCCGGTGAACGACTTCAACCCGACGCCGGTGCGCTCGCTCGTGTATCGGGGAGAAAGGCCTCCAGCAGCTCGTTGAGGAAGTGGCGCCCGCGCTCGGTGGGGCGGATGCGCTTCCAGTCGCGTGACAACAGGCCTTTTTTCTCCGCCAGAGCCAACCGGCCTTCCACGATGTGGAGGGGCAGCCCGGTCCTCTGGCTGAAAAGCGAAACGTCGAAGCCCTCGACCAGGCGCAGGGCATTCAGCATGAATTCGAAAGGCAATTCCTCAACCGGGACGGTGCGGGCGTCCACAGGAGCGTTCCCTTTCATGTACTCCGTGGGCTGCTTGGCACGCGCGTGCCGCGTGACGCGGTCCGGAAAGCTGATCTTGCCGTGGGCGCCGGCGCCGATGCCGAGGTAATCGCCGAATTCCCAGTAGTTGAGGTTATGGCGGCAGTGCTGTCCGGGGCGGGCGAACGCCGAGGTTTCGTAGTGCTCGTAGCCCGCGCCTTGCAATACCTCCTCGGCGGCGAGCTGCATGTCCGCGGCGACGTCGTGCTCGGGGAGCGCCGGCGGCCGGCTCCAGAAAACCGTGTTCGGCTCGATCGTGAGCTGGTAGGCCGAGAGGTGCGGCACGCCGAAGCGCAGCGCCTGTTCGAGATCGGCGCGTGCCATGGCCGCCGTTTGCGAGGGCAGGCCGTACATGAGATCGATGTTGACGTTGTCGAAGCTCGCCAGCGCGGCGTCGATGGCGCGGCGCGCCTCGTCGGCCGAGTGGATCCGGCCCAGCGCGGCCAGCATGCGATCGTCGAAGCTCTGGATGCCGATCGAGATGCGGTTCACGCCGGCGCTGCGGAAGCCGCGGAAGCGGGCCGCTTCGACCGTGCCGGGATTCGCCTCGAGGGTGACCTCGGCGTCGGGCTCGAGCGCGAGCCGCGCGCGCGCGCCCGAGAGCAGCGCGTCGATCGACTCGGGTGAAAAGAGGCTCGGTGTACCGCCGCCGATGAAGACGCTCGAGACCCGGCGGCCCCAGACGGATGGCAGTGCCGCTTCTACATCAAGCATTAGTCTGTCTATGTATTGCGCCTCGGGCAAAGCACCGCTGCGCTCGTGCGAGTTGAAGTCGCAATAGGGGCATTTGCGCACGCACCAGGGGATATGCACATAGAGCGCAAGCCTGGGCAGCGCGTCGAGCTTCACGCTGCCGGGACGCTCAAGCGCGACCGGGATCACGCAAGAGCTCCGCGAGCCGCGCCAGCGCCTGCCCGCGGTGGCTGATGCGGTTCTTTTCCGCCGGGTCGAGCTCGGCGGCCGTCCTGTCGTGCTGCTTCAGGAAAAACAGCGGGTCGTAGCCGAAGCCGTTCGTTCCGCGCGGGGCGCGCGCGATCTCGCCGTGCCAGATTCCCTCGGCGATGAGCGGCAGCGGGTCGGATGCGACCCTTGTCAGAACCATGACGCAGGCATAGTAGGCGCGGCGATCAGACTTGAGTGACTGCAAAAGCTTTTCATTGTTCCGCGCATCGCGCGCCTCCCGGCTTCCCTCGCGCCCGCCATAGTAGGCCGAGTGCACGCCGGGTTCGCCCCCGAGAGCCTCCACGCACAGCCCGGAATCGTCGGCGAGCGCCGGGAGGCCGCTCGCGCGGCTCGCGTGGCGCGCCTTGGCGAGCGCGTTCTCCAGGAAGGTGTCGTGCGGCTCTTCCGCCTCGGCGATGCCGAGCTGCGACTGCGGCAACAGCTCGATCCCGAGCGGCGCGAGCAGCGCGCCGATCTCGCGGATCTTGCCGGGGTTGCTTGACGCAAGGACCAGACGTTTCACTTCGCTACACCCGGAACGGAAAAACAGGGACAGACCACGTTTTCTTCCCGCGTTGCACCACTCGTCCCGAAGAAAACGTGGTCTGTCCCTGATTAGTATTGATAGTCGGCGAGCCAGTAGTACTGCAGCGGCTCGAAGACGAGCGTGGACGGGAGATGGGAGCGAAGCTCGGCTTCGGTCGGGAAGTTCTTCAGCACGCGGACCTGGCTGCCGTCGCCGAGGCGCCGTAGCTGGTAGGTGTTGCCTTGCGCGTCGATTTCGGAGATCGGGGTGCTCGCGCCTTCGACGAAGAGATTGTCCATGAGCACGACCCGTGCGCCGGGCTCGAGCCGCCGGCGAAGCGAGGCGAGGAACTCGGCGATGCGCTGGCGCGGGACATGGGACCACCAGAAAACCGCGAGGGCTGCATCGAACCGGCCGAGCGCGTCCGGCAGGGCGTAGGCGTCTGCATAGACAAAGGAAGGATTCTTCGCGTACGTCTTGGCGCGCGCGATGGCGAGCGGTTCTTCGGCGAGATCGGTGGCGACCACCTGCGCGGCGACGCCGGCGACGAACTGCGTCCAGTAGCCGGTGCCGCAGGCGATCTCGAGCACGCGCGCACCCCTGAGCTTGCCGGGAATCTTTTCCCGCAGAACGGCGAGGTCGGCCTGCCGTTCCGGCCACGCGTAAATCGCCTCGTACTCGGCGGCGCGCCGCCGGTAGTAGTCGACGAGCTCAGCCGATGCCGAGCGCTCTTCGTTGCTCTGAGACAAGTTGTGCTATCCCGCGTTGCGCAAGGCCAAGGAGCGCGTCGAGCTCGGCACGGGAGAAGGTCGCGCCCTCCGCCGTGCCCTGGACCTCGACGAAGCTGCCCGCGCCGGTCATGACGACGTTCATGTCGCAGCCGCTCGCCGAGTCCTCGGCGTAGTCGAGATCGAGGAGCGGCGTACCCTGGTAGATGCCGACCGAGACCGCGGCGACGAAGTCGCGGACCGGAATGGCGGCGAAAGAACCCTTCGCGGCGAGCCAGCTTAAGGCGTCGTGCAGGGCGACGAAGCCCCCGGTGATCGCCGCCGTGCGCGTGCCGCCGTCGGCCTGCAGCACGTCGCAATCGATCTGCACCGTGCGCGCCCCGAGCGCCGCGAGGTTGGTTACCGCGCGCAGCGCCCGCCCGATGAGGCGCTGGATCTCCTGCGTGCGGCCCGATTGCTTGCCGCGCGCGGCTTCGCGCTCGGTGCGCGTGTTGGTCGAGCGCGGCAGCATGCCGTACTCCGCGGTCACCCAGCCGCGCCCGCTGTCCTTCAGGAAAGGCGGCACCCGCTCCTCGACGCTCGCGGTGCACAGCACGCGCGTATCGCCGAACTCGACCAGCACGGAGCCTTCGGGATGGCGCGTGTAGCGGCGCTGGATGCGCACCGGCCGCAGCTCGTGCGCTGCCCGGCCGCTCGGCCTGGCGAGCGTCATTGCGCCGACTTGCGAAGCGCGGTCTTGATTTCGGCGATCGCCTTTTCGATGTCCTCGTCCGACATGCGCAGGAAGTCGGGATCGGTGGCGGTGAAGTCCTGGATATCGGTGGGAAGATCGCAAAAGCGGATGGTGTCGGGCTCGTCCTCGGGACCCGCCTCGTTGTCACCCCAGCTCATCGCCAGCACGGTCACATTATCGCATTGCGGCCCGGAACGCTGCTCGGCGAGCTGGGCGAGCTCCCCCAGCGCTTCGCCGAGCGGCAGCGTTGCGAACGAGTGCAGGAGGTGGCGCTGCGTGAGCGGTCCCCACAGCCCGTCGGAGCACAGGACGAGCAGATCGTTGCGGGCAAGGCGCGCCTTGGCGACCGGGTCCGGGCGCGGCGCCTGGTAGCCGCCCAGGCACTGGAGAATGCGGTTGCGCTCCGGGTGCGTCGCCACGGCGTCTTGCGCGATGCGGCCGGCGTCGACGAGGTGCTGCACGACGGTATGGTCGCGCGTCTGCACCGCGATGCGGCCGTTGCGCACCAGATACAGCCGGCAGTCGCCGATATGCGCCCAATAGGCGTGGCCGTCCTGGACCACGCAGGCGACGATGACGGTGCGCGGCACATCGGGAAGGTCGAGCTTGTAGGCCTCGCGCAGGATCGCGGCGTGCGCGCCGGTCATCGCGCGCACGAGGAACTCGCGCGGGTCGGTGAGCGCCGGCCGCGCGTCGCGCTGGAAGGCGGCGGCGAAATGATCGACCGAGATCTGCGCCGCCAGCTCGCCGCGCGGGTGCCCGCCCAGCCCGTCGGCCACCACCATGAGGAGCGCGCGTTCGGTGCGCCAGTGGCCGAGGCGGTCCTGGTTGACGAGGCGGGCGCCGATGCGCGTCTCGGAGGCGAGCGTGCAGTTCAGAAGAAGCTTCCCTTGAATTTCAGCACCCGCCCCCAGAGCTCACCCAGCACCGGCTCGTCGGCGCGCCGCTCGGGCTCGGCCTCGCCGCGCAGCGTTTTCTGCAGGGCGAGGACGCTCTGCGGCCGCTCGAGGTGATCCAGGCGCAGGCACCAGTCGACGATGTCGAGAAGCTCCGCCGAGTACTTCGTTCCCCAGGCCCGGCGCGCCGGCACGAGCTCGTCCCGGTCGACCCGGAGGTTCGCGGCGAGCGGCGGCTCGCCGCCCGCGAGCGTCGCGTACATGGTGGCGCCCACCGAATACACGTCGCTCCAGGGGCCCAGGAGGTCGCGCCACAGGTGCTGCTCGGGCGAGGCGTAGCCGGGCGTATAGGTCGGCGGCAGCTTCGCCCCCTCCTCGCCCGCGAGCGCGTAGCGCGCCGCGCCGAAATCGAGCAGCAGCGGGCTGCCGTCGGTGCGCAGATAAATATTCGCCGGCTTGATGTCGAGATGCAGCAGCTTGTTGGTATGCACCTCCCGCAGGCCGTTCAGAAGCTGCGCGAAGGTGCTGCGGATCCAGGCTTCGTCGAGCGGACCGCGGTGCTGCGCCAGGTGCTCGTGCAGCGTGCGCCCGCGCTCGTAGCGCATCACCAGGTACACGGTGTCGTTGGCGCGGAAGAAGTTGAGCACGCGCACCACGTTGGGGTGCGCAAAGCGCGTGAGCGCACGGCCCTCCTCGAAGAAGCAGCGCATGCCGTGGAGGAACTTCGCGTGATCGTCCTCGGCGACGCGGTACTCCTTGATCGCCACCGGCACGTCGTTCTCGTCGTGCGCGAGGTAGACGCGGGAAAAGCCGCCGGTCGCGAGCAGCCGCTGCAGCCGGTAGCCCTCGAGCTGGGTGCCTGTAGGCAGTGGATGAGCGGGCGCCGGCATCGGCCCTATGATAGCCTTGCCCTCCTGCGGGCGGACCCGCGCCCGCGTGCGCATTGCACACTTTGTCACACACCATTCAAAGCATGACCGGCTACGCCGCCGCGTCTGCGGATTCTCCCCGCGGCAGGCTCACGCTCGAATTGCGCTCGGTCAACGCGCGCTTCCTCGACCTGCAGTTCCGCGTCGCGGAAGAGCTGCGCGCGCTGGAGCCCGCGCTGCGCGAGATGATCGTCGCGCGCGTGGCGCGCGGCAAGCTCGACTGCCGCTTCTATCTCGGCGAATCCGGCATGGCGGAAAGGCCGCAGCGGCTGAACCCGCAGGCGCTGCAGCGGGTGCGCGAGCTGAGCGAGCAGGTGCGCAAGGCGTTTCCCGAGGCCGGGCCGCTGCGCGTCGGCGACGTGCTGCGCTGGCCCGGCGTCATCGCCGAGGAACCGGCCGACGAGGAAACGCTGAGAAGGATCGCCGCCGGGCTGTGCACGCGCGTGCTCGACGAATTCCAGGCCTCGCGCGGCCGCGAAGGCGCGAAGCTCGCCGCCGGGATTCGCGACCGCGTGCAGGCGATGCGCGCGCATGTGGACGAGGTAGCGCCGCTCGTTCCCCTCGCGGTCGCCGCGTACCAGGCCAAGGTCGCCGAGCGCCTGAAGGAAGCGCTCGGTTCCGCCGACGATGACCGCGTGCGCGCGGAGGTCGCGCTCTTCGGCGTGAAGGTCGACGTGGACGAAGAGCTCGAGCGCCTGCGCGCGCACCTCGGCGAGGTGGAGCTCGCGCTCGGCAAGGGCGGACCGGCCGGCAAGCGCCTCGACTTCCTCGCCCAGGAGCTCAACCGCGAGGCGAACACGCTCGCCTCCAAGGCCGCGAGCCAGCCGCTCTCCGATTGCGCGCTCGAGCTCAAGCTCCTGGTCGAGCAGATCCGCGAGCAGGTGCAGAACATCGAATGAGAGGCCGCCTTTTCGTCATCACCGCGCCCTCCGGTGCCGGCAAGACCTCGCTTACGAAGGCGCTCCTCGCGGCCGAGCCCGGCCTCAAGCTCTCGACTTCCTACACCACGCGCGCGCCGCGTTCCGGAGAGCAGAACGGGCGCGAGTACCACTTCGTCGACGAGCGGACGTTCCTCGCGATGCGCGAGCGCGGCGAGTTTCTCGAGCACGCGCTGGTGCACGGCAACCGCTACGGCACCTCGCGCAAGGTCATCGCCGACACCCTCGAGCGGGGGCAGGACCTGGTCCTCGAGATCGACTGGCAGGGGGCGGCACAAGTGCGCAGGCTCTACCCGGACTGCGTCGGCATCTTCATCCTGCCGCCCTCGCTCGAGGAGCTCGAGCGCCGCCTGCGCGGCCGGGGCCAGGATGCGGAGGCCGTGATCCAGCGCCGCCTCGCCAACGCCCAGGAAGAAATGGCGCACGCCGACGAGTTCGAATATCGTATAATTAACAAAGACTTCGATACCGCCAGAGCGGAGCTCGCGAAGATCGTGCACGCGAGCCGCCGCAAGCGCTGAACTTTCCGGAAAGGTCCATGGCCCGAATCACCGTCGACGACTGCCTCAAGCGCATCAGCAACCGCTTCCACCTCACCCTTGCAGCGACCTATCGCGCGCGCCAGCTCAGCGCCGGCGCCTCGCCCATGGTCGAGCCCAACCGCGACAAGGCCACGGTCATCGCTTTGCGCGAGATCGCGGCCGGCAAAGTGGGCGCCGAAGTGCTGAAGAAGAATCCGACGCCCCCCACGTCCACGCTTTGACGAAAATGGGGTCAGATCAACATTTCCTTGCCCGAGGGGAGGGATTGTTGGTATGACCCCAGCATGGCGACGGCGGTAGTCCCGAGTCTCGAGCAGGGCCGCTTCGGCTATCTCAAGCCGAAGGATGTGGCGCGGCTCGCCGAGGCGTACCGCTTCTCGGAGGCGGCCCACGCCGGGCAGGTGCGCCAGTCGGGCGACCCCTACATCTCGCATCCGCTCGCGGTGGCCGAGATCCTCGCCGACTGGCGCCTCGACGGCCAGACGCTGATGGCGGCGCTGCTGCACGACGTCACCGAGGACACCTCCGTCACCAAGGACGAGATTACCGATACGTTCGGCAAGCCGGTCGCCGAGCTGGTCGACGGCGTCTCCAAGCTCGACAAGATCGAGTTCCAGTCCGCCGAGGTCGCGCAGGCCGAGAACTTCCGCAAGATGCTGCTCGCGATGGCGCGCGACGTGCGCATCATCCTGATCAAGCTCGCCGACCGCCTGCACAACATGCGCACGCTCGGGGCCGTCCCTCCCGCGAAAAGGAGAAGGATCGCCCGGGAAACCATGGAGATCTACGCGCCGATCGCCAACCGCCTCGGCCTGAACACCCTCTATCACGAGCTGCAGGAGCTCGCGTTCTCGCACCTCTACCCGCTGCGCTACCAGGTGCTCGCCAAGGCGACCAAGGCGGCGCGGGGCAACCGCCGCGAGACCATCGGGCGCACGCTCGAGGCGGTGAAGAAGAAGCTCGCCGACAGCCGCATCGAGGCCATCGTGCAGGGCCGCGAGAAGCACGTGTACTCGACCTATCGCAAGATGATCGACAAGCACCTGTCGTTCTCCGAGGTGCACGACATCTTCGGCGTGCGCGTGATCGTCAAGGACGTGCCGGCCTGCTACCTCGCCCTCGGCGCGCTGCACGCGCTGTACAAGCCGATCCCCGGCAAGTTCAAGGACTACATCGCCATCCCGAAGGGCAACGGCTACCAGTCGATCCACACCGACCTCATCGGCCCCTACGGCGTGCCGGTCGAGGTCCAGATCCGCACCGAGCAAATGCACCGCCTCGCCGAGTCGGGTGTCGCCTCGCACTGGATGTACAAGGACGATTCCGACCGGCTCTCCGAGCTGCAGAAGCAGACCCATCGCTGGCTGCAGTCGCTGCTCGAGATCCAGCACCAGTCGGGCGATCCGCAGGAGTTCCTCGAGCACGTCAAGGTCGACCTCTTCCCCGACGAGGTGTACGTGTTCACGCCGAAAGGCAAGATCCTCTCCCTGCCGCGCGGCGCGACCGCAGTGGATTTCGCCTACGCCGTGCACACCGACATCGGCAACCGCTGTGTCGCCGCGAAGGTGAACAGCGAGCTCGTTCCGCTGCGCACCGAGCTGCGCAACGGCGACCGCGTGGAGATCATTACCGCGAGCCACGCCAAGCCCAATCCGGGATGGCTGCAGTATGTGCGCACCGGCAAGGCGCGCTCCAACATCCGGCACTTCCTGAAGACCATGCAGTACGAGGAGTCGGCGAGCCTGGGCGAGCGGCTGCTCGACCAGGCGCTGAAGGCGCTGAAAAGCTCGGCCGCCGAGATCGACGATGCGAACTGGGAGCGCGCATTGCGCGAGGGCGGCGCACGCTCGCGCGAGGAGCTGCTCGCCGACATCGGCCTGGGCAAGCGCCTGCCCGCGGTGGTGGCGCGCCGGCTCCTCAAGAGGACCGATTCCCAGGGAGAGCTCAAGAGCGCAGGCAGCGTCACCATCCGCGGCACCGAGGGCATGGCGGTCCAGCTCGCGTCCTGCTGCCGCCCCATCCCGGGCGACGCGATCGTCGGCTCGATCAAGAAAGGCCAGGGGCTCGTCGTGCACGTGTCCGAGTGCGGCGCGATCGAGCGCTCGCGCAGGAAAGAGCCCGAGCAGTGGATCGACGTCGAATGGGATCCGCGCACCAGCCGGCTCTTCCAGGTCGCCATCAACGTCACGGTGGAGAACCAGCGCGGCGTGCTCGCCAAGGTGGCCTCCGAGATCGCTTCGGCCGGATCGAACATCGACGCGATCAGCATGGACGAGGACCGGGCGCTCTTCACCACCATGCACCTCGTGGTCGAAGTTGCGAACCGCCAGCACCTCGCGCGCGTGCTGCGCTCGCTGCGGCGGCTTCCCGATGTCAGAAAAATCTCGCGCGCGCGCGAATAGGGTTAGCCGGCTGCAAGTGGTTGATTTGTCTCGCGCGAGCACATTCGCATCGGCACGCCGCTCGCCAGTACGCTCTGATCAAGCGCGTCGGCGAGCCTGGTTTTGCAGGTTTTTCATAGACTTCCGCCAGTCACCGTTTCGGTGTACCTTCCCAACGCTTAACGTCGTCACAAGGAAGCGGTCATGAGCACCGCGGGGACGTGCGTCAGCGTCATCGATGACGATGCGCTGGTGTTGAGGTCGCTGGACCGGCTGCTGCGTTCGGCCGGGTTTGCGGTACAAACGTTTTCATCGCCGCGCGAGTTTCTCGAGCAGCGCGGCATCGGTTCGCCCGGCTGCATCCTGGTCGATCTTTCCATGCCCGGCCTGAGCGGCCTGGAGCTGCAGCGCGCCCTGGCCGAAACGGACGATCCGCGGCCCGTCATCTTCCTCAGCGGGCGCGGCGATATCCCCAGCACCGTCGAAGCCATGAAGGCCGGCGCGGTCGACTTTCTCACCAAGCCTTGCGACGAAAGCAAGCTCATCGCCGCGGTGCACGCGGCGTTGGAGATAGACCGCGCCGCCCGCGAAGCGCACGCCGAACGCGAGTCGATCGCCGCGCGCGTCGCCACCCTCACGCCGCGCGAGCGCGAGGTGCTGAACCGGGTGGTGGCGGGCAGGCTCAACAAGCAGATCGCGGCCGAGCTCGGCACCGCCGAGAAGACGGTGAAGGTGCACCGCGCGCGCATGATGCGCAAAATGCAGTTCGATTCGCTCGCCGAGCTGGTACGCGCATGGACCGCCACTCGGCCGTCTCTGCACACCGTCTATCCCCGGGTGTAACCGACTGGCGTTCCCGGCTCGGTCTCGCGCCGGGCTGGCAGACGCAGGCGCTCGCCGTCGCGCTCGGCTACTACCTCGCCGCGCGCCTCGGCCTGGCCTTCACGCTGCAGCCGCACCCGATCTCGACGCTGTGGCCGCCGAACGCGCTGCTCGCCGCGGCGCTGCTTCTCGCGCCTACGCGCGCCTGGTGGTGGCTGCTCGCCGCCGCGCTTCCCGCGCACCTCGCGGCCGAGCTGCAGGGCGGCGTGCCCATGGCTATGGTGCTCGGCTGGTTCGTCAGCAACTGCAGCGAGGCCTTGATCGGCGCGGGGCTGGTGCGCGCCTTCGTGCCGGGGCGCCTGCGTCTGGATTCGTTCCGCAACGCCGGAATCTTTCTGCCGTGCGTGGTGCTCGCCGCGCCGCTGCTGTCGTCGTTTCTCGACGCCGCGCTCGTGCGCCTGATCGGCTGGGGCGAAGGCGAATACTGGGAGCTGGTCGGCGCCCGGTTCTTCTCCAACGTGCTGGCCGAGATTACCGTCGGCCCGCTCATCCTCACCTGGGCGGCGGTCGACTTCGCGCGGCTGCGCGGCGCTCGGTTCGCGCGCATCCTGGAAGCCACGGCGCTCTTCGCGTGGCTCCTCGTGGTGTGCGTCGTGGTCTTCGACCTTCCGCAGACCAATGCCAGCGTGGCCCCGGCGCTCTTCTACGCCCCGCTGCCGTTTCTGCTCTGGGCGGCGATGCGCCTGGGACCGGCCGGCACGGCAAGCGCGCTCGCGCTGATGACGGTCGCGACCATCTGGGGAGCGGTCCACGGCCTGGGTCCGTTCGCCGGCGACACGCCGCAGGAGATCGCCCGCGAAATGCAGCTCTTCCTCACCGCGGTCGCCGTGCCGATGCTGCTTCTCTCGGTGGCGCTCGAAGAGCGCTCGCGCGCCCAGCGCGACGCGACTGAGCAGAGGAAGCAGCTCACCCACCTTTCCCGCGTGGCGATGCTCGGCGAGCTTTCCGGCGGCATCGCGCACGAGCTCAACCAGCCGCTCACCGCGATCCTGAGCAACGCCCAGGCGGCGCAGCACTTCATCGCCAACAAGTCCGCCGATCCGGAGGTGCTGGTCGAGATCCTGCACGACATCATCACGGCCGACCAGCGGGCGGGCGAGGTGATCCGCCGCCTGCGGGCCCTCTTCAAGCGCGGCGAGACCCAGTTCCAGCCGCTCGAGGCGAACGAGCTCGTCGAGGAGGTGCTCGGCATCATGCACGGCGACCTGGTGCTGCGCGCGGTCGAGCCGGTGACGCAGCTCGCCGAGGGCCTGCCGGCGGTCCAGGGCGACCGCGTCGAGCTGCAGCAGGTGCTCCTCAACCTGGTGGTGAACGCCTGCGACGCGATGGCCGGGACACCCCCCGAAGCGCGCCGGCTGACCCTGCGCACCCGGATCGTCGAAAAGGGCTGGGTGCAGATCACCGTCGTCGACTGCGGGCCGGGGTTCGCTGCCGAGCACTACGAGAAGCTGTTCGAGCCCTTCTACACCACCAAGCCCCAGGGGCTGGGATTGGGCCTGTCGATCTCGCGCGCGATCATCCGCGCCCACGGCGGGCGGCTCTGGGGCAGCGCCGCCACCGGCCGCGGCGCGAGCTTCCACATCGCCTTACCCGGATTACCGCCCAAGGGCTGAGCGGACCGCCGACGAAGCGCTGAGTACAGCGCCGACCCTCCATGGGCCCTTGGTCCAATGGGACCTTGGTCCAATTACCGCGTGCTGCGCGACCTGATCCAATCCGGATCATCGTGCCGTACGTCGCAATCGTCGATGACGAGGAGCCGGTCCGCAAGGCGCTGAAGCGGCTGCTGCGCGCGTCCGGCCTCGAGGCCGAGAGCTATGCGAGCGGCAAGGACTTCCTCGAGGCGAGCGCGCTGCGCGAGCCCGATTGCGTCTTGCTCGACCTGCACATGCCGGTCATGAGCGGCCTGCAGGTGCTGCGCGCGCTCCAGGCGGCGCGCAGGACGCTGCCAATCGTGATCATCACCGCCCATGACGCGCCCGAAGCGCGCGACCAGTGCCTCGCCGCCGGGGCATCCGCCTACCTGCGCAAGCCGCTCGACGAGCACGTGCTGCTCGGCACCATTTCCGCTGCGGTCAGTGCCGCGCCTCACGAAAGGCGATGATGCGTATTCTCCTCATGGCGGCACTGATGCTCGCGACCGCCACGGCGCTCGGGCAGGCGCCGCGCGGCCGGTCCGAGTTCTATGCCGGGCCGGTGTTCACCGACGGCAAGAGCTACTCCTTCGAGGGCGGATCGAGCGTGCGCACCGACACCGGGTGGGGCTTCCTCCTCGGATTCGGCCACAAGTTCAACCCGAAGCTTTCGGGCGCGATCGAGCTGGAATGGAGCACCAACGACTACCGGGCGACGGTGCAGCCCGGGACCGGGAACACCAGTCCAGCCGCCAACATCAACGGGACCCTCGACAGCGGCACCGTGCGCTTTCTCGGCACCTACCACTTCATGACGGGCCCCTTCACGCCGTTCGTGACCGGAGGCCTGGGCTGGACTTACGTCGACACCAACATCCCCTCCGGGCTGCCGGAAAACGTGTGCTGGTTCTATCCCTGGGCGGGCCAGGTCTGCACCGGCGTCACGCCCACCTACGCCACGACCCGGTTCAGCTACAACGCGGGCGGCGGCTTGCGCTACGACTTCGGGCCCAACTACTTCGTGCGCGGGCTGGTGAACGTGCAGTGGATCGACTTCGGCGGCTCGTTCGGCACGACCGACCTCACGCAGTACCGTATCGATTTCGGGCTGCGCTTCTAGGCCCGGCGGCGTGAGGCTCGCCGCCGCCGCGGCGCTCTGCTGCGCGCTGCTCACGGCGCATGCGACCGACCAGGCGCTGCTCGGCAAGGACATGGCGATCGACCCGCAAAAGGAGCTCGCCGAGACGCGCCTGCTCGAAGACGTGGTCGTGGCGCCGATCCCGATTTCCAATCCGACCGTCGGCACGGGACTCGCGGTCGTGGTGATGCCCTTCTACCACCTCATGCCGAACTCGCCGCTCTCCAACACGGCGGTGGCGGCGGGCTACACCTCGAGCGGAAGCTGGGGCGTCGGCGCGGCGCAGTCGACGCGCATCCGCGGCGACGAGCTGCGCGTGGACGGCTTTCTCGGCTATGTCGAGCTGCGCTACAACTTCTTCGGCGTCGGCTCGGCGGCCGGCGGCGCCGGCGTCGCGGTGCCGATCGTTCAGAAGGGCGCCGCCTTCGTTCCCGAGCTCCTTTTCCAGGTGGCGAAACGCGCATTCCTCGGTGTGCGCTACCGCGGCGTGCGCGTGGAAACGGCGCCCGACGGCGAGCCCCCGGCGCAGCTCGCGCCGCTCTTCAACCAGTCGATCACCATCACCAGCTCCGGTTTCGGCCCGGTGGCAGTGTTCGACACGCGCGACAACGAGATGAATCCGGCCTCCGGCGTGCTGATCGATTTTC
>Ga0247825_10001442_pt1 | contig 15583 bp, 13 predicted proteins | sample 13C_Vanillin_Day_FD_194413 | JGI IMG/M metagenome (GOLD analysis project Ga0247825, IMG submission 194413) | Soil microbial communities from agricultural site in Penn Yan, New York, United States - 13C_Vanillin_Day48 | ecosystem: Environmental > Terrestrial > Soil > Agricultural land | place... | reverse complement strand
GATTGCCACGACGATGCCGGCGCTCGATCCTGGCTCGCTCAAGCCCGAGCAGGACGCGGATGTGACCGCGTTCATTCTGAGCAAATCGAAGTATCCTGCCGGCGCCGCTGACCTTGCCGCGAGCGCCGATCCCTTGAAGCAGATCCAGATCGTCGCACCCAAATCTTAGCGGCAGCGCGTCGGCGCTCCTGACGAAGTCATCGGAGAAGTGTGGATGGAAGTGATTCCGGTAAGGCTGGCGCCACGTGGGTTCGGATCGACATCGCGGCGGGACATGTGGTGGGTAACCCCTCTCGCCATCTTCATCGGGCTCTCGGCCTTTCTGGGCTACTCGACATGGGCGGCGTTTCAGAACGCGCACTATACATACGGCCCATACCTGTCGCCGTTCTACGCGCCTGAGCTGTGGGGGGATTCGCCGCACGCCTGGTTTGGGCCCAAGCCGGCCTGGATACCGGCATGGGTGCCGTTCTCCCCAGCTCTCTTGATCCTGCCGTTTCCCGCGTTCTTCCGTTTCACCTGCTATTACTACCGAGGCGCGTATTACAAGTCGTTCTGGGGTGACCCGCCGGCGTGCGCGGTCGGTGAACCCCGGTCCTCATACTGGGGGGAGCAGTCCTTTCCGCTGATCCTTCAGAACGTGCACCGTTACTTCATGTGGGTTGCGGTGATCTTTCTGTTTCTGCTTTCGTACGACGTGTGGCTCGCGCTGTGGTTCACGGACCCGGCCACCGGCACGACGACGTTCGGTATTGGACTCGGTACCATCATCCTCGCGGTCAACGTGGCGCTCCTGAGCAGCTACACGCTGGGCTGTCACGTGATGCGGCATATCGTGGGTGGGGTGCACGATGAGGTCTCGAAGCACCCGATATGCGATCGAGCCTACGCGTGCTCGAGCGCCCTCAACTACAAGCACCAGCTGTTTGCCTGGCTGAGCCTCTGCTCGGTGGGCTTCTCGGATATCTACATCCGTCTGTGCTCCATGGGGATCTGGACCGATCTGAGGATTCTCTGATGCCCCACGCTACCCATACCTACGACGTCCTCATCATTGGGGCGGGCGGTGCCGGCCTGCGCGCGGCGATCGAAGCCGCTGGCACGGGTGTCTCCGTCGGTTTGATCTGCAAGTCACTGCTTGGCAAGGCGCACACGGTCATGGCCGAGGGCGGCATGGCGGCGGCGATGGGGCACAACGACGACCGCGACAATTGGCGCGTCCACTTCGCCGACACGATGCGCGGCGGTCAGTACGTGAACAACTGGCGCATGGCGGAGATTCACGCCAAGGAAGCGCCCGACCGCGTGCGTGAGCTCGAGGCCTGGGGTGCGGTATTCGATCGGACCAAGGACGGCCGCATCAATCAGCGCAACTTCGGCGGCCACCGGTACCCGCGGCTCGCGCACGTCGGCGACCGGACAGGTCTCGAACTGATTCGCGCCCTGCAAGACCACACGATCTACCTCGGCGTGACGGTGCACATGGAGTACACCGTCGTCGACATCGTTCTCGACCAGGGGCGCGCAGCAGGCGTGCTCGCCTATGACCGCCAGCGTGGCGCCTTCCACGTGTTCGCCGCGAAGGCGATTATTCTCGCCACGGGTGGCGTGGGGCGGGCCTTCCGGGTGACCAGCAACAGCTGGGAGGGAACGGGCGATGGCCATGCGCTGGCGTACCGGGCTGGAGCCGAGCTCATCGACATGGAGTTCGTGCAGTTCCATCCCACTGGGATGGTGTGGCCTCCCAGCGTGCAGGGGATCCTGGTTACCGAGGGCGTGCGAGGCGAGGGCGGCATCCTCAAGAACAACCAGGGCCGTCGCTTCATGTTCGACGACATTCCTGACAACTACAAACCGCAGACGGCCTCGGATGCCGAAGAGGGCTGGCGCTACACGCAGGGGGACAAGTCGGCGCGCCGTCCACCAGAACTGCTGACACGCGATCACGTGGCGCGCTGCATCAACCGTGAGGTCAAGGCCGGCCGTGGTTCTCCGCACGGTGGGGTCTATCTCGACATCGCCTGGATCAAGGAGAAGCTGTCGAACGCCGAGGAGCACATCAAGCGGAAGCTCCCCAGCATGTACCACCAGTTCAAGCAGTTGGCCGATCTGGACATCACCAAGGAAGCGATGGAAGTCGGCCCCACGACGCACTACATCATGGGCGGCATCCGGGTGGATGCGGATTCGCAGATGTCCACGATCCCCGGCCTCTTTGCCGCGGGCGAATGCGCGTCCGGCATCAACGGCGCGAATCGCCTGGGTGGCAACTCGCTGTCCGACCTGATCGTGTTCGGCAAGAGGGCTGGCGAGTACGCGGCGGTGTGGGCGCGTGAGTACGGCCAGCCGCGCGTGGACCCATCGGCGCTTGCCAGTATCGAGAAGGGCGCGCTCGAGCCGTTCGAGCGGGGGAGTCACGGCGAGAATCCCTACAAGGTGCAGGAGGACCTGCAGGGAACCATGCAGGCACTCGTGGGAATCGTTCGCACCGAATCCGAGATGAAGCAGGCGCTCGAACGTCTGGTCGAATACAAGGATCGGGCCTCCCGCGTCGGGGTCAGCGGGCATCGCGAGTACCATGCCGGGTGGCATACGGCGCTGGATCTGCGCAACCTTCTCACTGTGTCCGAAGCGATCGCGCTCTCAGCGATCGAGCGGCGGGAGAGCAGGGGCGGACACTTCCGCGAGGACTATCCCGACAAGGTGGCCGAATTCGGGACGATCAACGTGATGGTCAAACAGGCGGGGAGCTCCATGCAGGTGTCGCGGGTACCGATCACGCCGCTGCCGGACGAGCTCAAGCAGGTTATCGAGGAGCAGAAATCGTGATCTCCGAAGCGACGTTCAAAGTCTGGCGCACGCATCCTGAGGGGGACGGCACGTTACAGACGTTCCACACGAAGGTGTCGGAAGGGATGGTCGTGCTGGACGTGGTGCATCGCATTCAGGCCGAGCAGGCGCCGGACCTCGCGGTCCGCTGGAACTGCAAAGCGGGAAAATGCGGCTCGTGCTCCGCGGAGATCAACGGCAATCCCCGGTTGATGTGCATGACCCGGCTGAGCGAGCTGAACCTCATGGAGCCCGTCACCGTCGAGCCCATGCGCACGTTTCCCCCGATCAAGGATCTGGTGACCGACGTGTCGTGGAACTTCCGCGTGAAGAAGGGGATCAAGAAGTTCACGCCCAGGCCCGCGGACGCTCCGGACGGCACCTGGCGGATGGCCCAGCGCGACGTGGATCGGGTGCAGGAGTTCCGGAAGTGCATCGAGTGCTTCCTCTGCCAGGACGTCTGCCACGTCCTGCGCGAGCACAACAAACACGAGGAGTTCATCGGTCCCCGGTTCCTGGTCTACGCGGCCGCGCTCGAAATGCATCCGCTCGACACGGCGGACCGCATCCCGGCGCTGAAGGAAGAGAAGGGCATCGGCTACTGCAACATCACGAAGTGCTGCACCGCGGTCTGCCCTGAGCACATCCATATCACCGATAACGCGATCATTCCGCTCAAGGAACGGGTCGTGAGCCGGTACTACGACCCGGTGACGAAGCTGCTGCAGATGTTCAGGTAATCGACGCGCGGGGAGCCTGTCTCCTCGCGCTCGTCTTTCTTCTCCCGCCTCAACCCGTCTCTCACTCGCGAGCATCGTGGGGTCACGCGCAGCGGACCCGGCGCTGGTGTGGCCGAGGCCGGGATGTCGCTCCGCGAAACCGGCTTGGTGGCGGGCCACCGGCCGCTCTCGACACATCGAGCTGTTCCAGCTTCGCGATGACTACGGTTTCGCTCCGGACATCCCGGCCTCGGCCACGCGATCTCGCCGCCGGCGTGGGGTGTGCGGCAGCTGTGGCGGGCGCCGAATGACCGAGGCGCCGCCCGCGGATCTCCCGGCAGTCGAGCCATCCCCGCCGACTCCAGTGCCGTTCGTGTCGTCGCGACTGGCTCCGAACGGCCGTCGGCCTCGGCCGGATTACGAAACACTGGCCGACCAGTGAGGAGTCAAGCCGGCCGGACTGACCGTCTGCGCGAGCCTGTCGGAAGGCTGGGTCCCGTTGGGAGAGAGACTCAGAGTCGCAGAACGGTCATTCCGTCAACCTCGTCGCTCTAATTTAATGCTGCTATCGCCTCGGCTGTCAGTCGCTATCGATGAACGCCTCGATGCCAACCAGACATATACTGCGAACCTCGCAGCGAGAGTCAAGGCCCTTCAGAAATCCACCCAGCGCGTCAACGAGATTCAGAGGAGCACGGCATGCCCACACGGTTCCGGACATCTGTCGGTATCGCAATCGTTCTTGGGGCGTTCAGCGCGGTCACGGTCATCCACGCGCAGGGCAAGGATCCGGCTGCGGGTACCTGGACGCTCAACGTCTCGAAGTCGAAGAGTAGTCCTGTTCCAGTCGCGAAGAGCGGCACGTTCACGGTCGCAGTGACGCCACAGGGACGCAGGAACATGAGCGACGGCGTCAGCGCGACAGGTGCCAAGACACACAGCGAGTACACAGCAGCGTTTGACGGTAAGGACTACCCGATCAAGGGTGACCCATCGATGGACACGATCGCGCTGTCACTCGTCGACCAGTACACCTACGATCGCACCGCCAAGAAGGCCGGCAAGGTGGTCCAGACCATGCACATCGTGGTGGCCAAGGACGGCAAGTCGCTGACGATCGACGCCAAGGGCACCGATCCACAGGGGCGTCCGTACACGAGTCTCAGCGTGTACGAGAAGCAATAGAGAAACCTCGCAGGGCAGGGGCCCGGGGAGTGCGTTGTCTCCTCGGCCCCCTCTACCTCGTCTTCGGCGCCGCCGCCCCAAAATCGATCGCCTTCGCCGTCATCAGCGGGACGACCGGACCGACGGGATTACTCCTCGTAGATCCACGAATCCGGCTTCCGGCCGCCCCGGGAAGCCCCTCCGGCGCGGTCACTCTACACTGGCCGACTACCCAGGACCGATCCGCCGCGAGCGGTTACCGTTTCACTTCACGCGAGTCATATTCGCAGTGGTCGGATTTCGAAAGGGTCCAGTTGAGTACTGAACCGCGATCAGTCACGGTGGCAGCGCGGTTGGCTCCGCGCCACCACTGAGGCCTACTCTCCCAAGGGCGATCTACTGCCGGTCGTACACGGCCGTGCTGTTCACCGGCTTGCCGTCCGCGCCGGTGCCGGTTGTGACGAGTGTGCGGGTCTTGCCGTCTGCCGCGATCGTCATGCGTGTCGTGGTGGTGACCTTGCCGTTGACTCTCGTCACGTACTGGAAGGTGCGATCGTCGATTCGCGAGTACGCCCGCGTCGTCGGCGCGGCGGCACCTTTGTATTCGGCCTCCTTGCCGTCGAACATCGTGACGATCTCGTTGTGGGTGGCCTTACCCGCGGCATCGACGCCGTCCACCGTGAACTTCGCGCCACCGCCAGGGACTGCCTCGATGCGCGTGGCACTGCTCTTCGGAGCGGCAGGTCCCTGGGTGTACTTCGACTTCGCGATGTTCTGTTTCCACGACCCCATCAAGCTCTGAGGCGCCTGGGCGGCGCCGGCGAGCGGGTAGGCGACGACAGCGACCAGGACGCCCAGCGTGGCGATACGTAGGCTGGATGGCATGTGAGTTCCCTTTCCATGTGGTCGACCAATTGTGGGACCGTCCCCGACCGCGTGGTCAGACGAACGGCAGCAACAACCTTGATGAGGACTGGAGCCAGTGACCGGAGCACGGCTAGGCACGTCGCGACAGCACTCAGGAAAGTGGGCTGACTCTATCCCAGGCCTGGCACGGCGCCAAGGCAATTGCAGTGTGACGCGCAAGGGCGCGCGGAGGGGATTGCTTCTGGGTAACGGTTACGGTCTTGGGGTGGGACCCCGGAAGTCCCCTCGCCGGCTAGATAGATACTTGCCGACGTATGAGGACCTATCGCGGCACGGGCAGATCAGGACGGACTGGTCGAGAAAGCGCCTACGGCTCGACCGGCCAGGGTTTCTCCCACGCTCGCAGAGGCCGCTGCTTCGCGAGCAGTGGGAGATCCTGCTGCTGCAACTGGAGGAGGATCCGCACCTTTTCCCGAATCGGCAGAGAGGCTTGGTCCCGGTGCCAGGCTTCCTTGCTCGCAATGAGATCGGGCGATACGGCAGTGGCGCGGTTACGGTCCATCGTCGATCTCCATCATAATCCCGTGCGCCAACAGCAGCTCGCGAAGACGCTGACGGTTGACGGCGCCCACCTCGATCATCTGCCAGGCCCGTTCTCGCCGCTTGTGGCCGCCGGCCTGAAACGCCAGCGCCACGAGGTGCTCGGGGTCGATCACGCGCACCGGCACACCATCGTAGTCGAGCGTGCGCGCCGTCATCACCCCGGATTCGGCCAGCGCGTTGTGGGCGGGAAGGAACTGGACGGGAACGCCGTGGACCAGGATGTGCTCGGCATCGGTCGGAAAACCGCGCATCCTCGCCCACTCGTAGAATCTCTCAAGAGACACCAGCGACGCGGGCGCGGTTCCTGCGAGGGCGACGAACACGTCGATGTCGTAAGTCCGGGTGGGTTCCGCGTAGAAGAGCGCCGCGGTCGCACCCCCGATGGCATAATCGCGGACCAACTCGTCGGCCTTCAGTGTGTTGAGTTCCCGGAAGACGTCGGCGAGGGTGCTCATGATTCAATGGGCCTGATGGTCACTTCGTCGGTACGAGGCGCTTCAGCTCCTCGAACCAGTGTTGCACCACGATCAGGTTCGCCGCCGGGGTGCCGCCCGTCTCCTCCTGGACGCTGCGGATGAGGAAGAACCGTCCATCGGGCGCCAGATCTCGTTTTGACCGGACACGTTCGACTCGTACGCCATCCATCGTCCATCGGGAGAGACGGCTGCATAGTCGTTGCAGAACTCGCTCGTGACCAGCACCGTTGCCTCGGACGGGCGCTCGATAGCGACGGGCGGCAAGATCTTGATCGCAACCTGCCGCTTCAACTTGGTGTCAGTGGCCCGACAGACTTCGCCCATGCCCCCGCGGCCGATGAGAGCAATCAGCTGGAAGACGCCGAGACGGGAGCCGGGAGTGAGCGACAAGTTGTTGGATTATATGGGCGAGACGGGGCTCGGCGCGGATAGATCCTGTGGGACGGGCATGTGTTTATCGATTTTCGGGCTCCAGCGCCCAGAACCCCCGAAAGACATAGGTAAAGCGTAGCCGACCACAGAGGACCTATGTGCCGCGCGACGCTACTTCTTCGCGTCAGGCGCCCAGTTCATCAGCAGCGTGAGCGCCGCGACAGCCTCGTTCAGGCCGTGTTGATGAGTAATCGCCCATCGCGAGCTACTTGCAACGATGAATGGCGGACTCGCACCATGACGACTCCTGGGACGATTTCCACTATCGAAGAGAGCTCCGTGCCATTCGTGCTCACTTGACAGCCGCAATCCATTCGTCGATCGCCTGACCGAGCACGTCGAGTGGGACGCTGCCGGTCCTCAGAACGGCGTTGTGAAATTCCTTCATCGAGAATCGTGGCCCGAGCGCCTGCTGCGCTTTGGCCCGAAGCCGCAGGATCTCGAGTTCGCCGATCTTGTAAGCACAGGCCTGACCGGGAGTGGCGACGTAGCGATCAACTTCGCTCGCTTGAAGGCCGTAGTCGATCGCCTGTTGGCGCGTCCAGTGTTTCGCGTGCAAGCCGGTATCGACGACGAGACGGCGGGCGCGAAACAGTTCGGCGTTCAGTTGGCCGAGGCGCCCCTTCGGATCGCCGTCATACCAGCCAGCCTCGGCGGCGAGCCGCTCGGCGTAGAGGCCCCAGCCTTCGGTAAACGCCGTGCTGCCGCCGAATGCGCTGTACTGGCGGAAGCGCGGGACGTCTGGCAACTCCTGGGCGAGCGCTATCTGAAAATGATGGCCCGGCACCCCCTCGTGGTAGGCGACCGAGCGGATGCCGGCGCCCGTCCATATCGAGTTCTCACGCGGCTCTGGCAGCGGAATCCAGACGATGCCCGGCCGCGTGCCATCGCGCGCGGGAGCGCTGTAGTGCGCCGCCGCCGTCTTCTCGGTGAACACTGGCTCGCGGCGAATCTCCACCGGCGCTTTCGGGCGCAGGTCGAAGAGCGTCTCTGCACGCTTCTCGGCGTCGCGCACGACCCGCGTGTATTCCTCTACTAGCTTGGGCCGCGGATCGGGCTCCGCTGACGGGCGCACACTGTCGGAAAGCCGATCGAATCGCGCCTGCACCGTGCCGTCTACGTAGCCGAGCGCGCGCAGCAGCTTGTCCATCTCACCTTCGATGCGCGCCACCTCGCTCAAGCCGGTCGCGTGGATGTCGTCGGCGCTGAGGTTCGTCGTCGTGTTTCCCCGTAGGGCGGACCCGTAGGCGTCGGCGCCTCGCGGCAGTCGCCACAGACCGGCATCGTCAGTCGCTCTAGGCACCTCCGCGGCGAGCAACGCGCGCACGCGGCCAAACGCCGGTACGACTGACTCGCGCACGATTGCTTCAGCCTCGGCCACGGACGCCGCTCGGTCGGCCGCGGACACGTTCTTCAGCCTGGCCACGCGCTCGTCGAGCGAGGTCACCAAGACATTTGTGGCCGGCGCGGGCTCGAGCAAACGGTCCAGTTGGCCGAGCACCGCCTGGAGCAGGAATCGCGGAAGCACGATGCCCGTCGCTTCCTGTTTGCGCGTCTCCGCGATGCCGAGGTCGAGCTCCCGCGCGACCAGTCTGAGCCTCGCGAGATAATTTTCGATGTCGCGCGGATTGCGGATGGGATGTGTCTGCGTGAAAAAATTCACGAGCGTCACGTGCAGCCCGCCAAATTGCTCGAAGATGAACGTGTGATCGTACAGCCGCGCCGACGCGACGAATTGCCGGAGATTCGATGCCATCAAACCGGCGGAGGTGCGCTGCACCGACGTCAGCCTCGCTCGATCGACGGTGGCGAGCTGCGCAATAATTCTCTCCGCCAGCGCGACGCGCGCTTCCCGAGCCGCCGGATCGATCGGTAGGCGAGACGCACCGACGAGTCCGGCGAGCTGCCGGTCGAGCGCCTCCTGTTCTGCTCCTGAAAAATACTGTTGCGTGGTGGCACCCTGCGGATTGCCGCGCATCCACTCCGCCGCGGCCCGCTCGGCGAACGCATCGAAGGATTCCTGTGCACGCGTGGACACGGTGCCGCCAGCGAGAAGGCCAACGGCGGTAACACAACCGATAACAAGGCACTTCATTCGATGAGACTTCATCAGGTCCTCTGGTGCGATTGGAGTGCGTTGGCCTGGCATCGTAGGACGCCTCAACGCGTGCCTGGAGTAAGCACCACGTTGACGAAAGTATAAGCGCGGGAGTGGTAGACCGGAGGAGGTCAACTCCTGCCTGACGGGCATGTGTTTATCGATTTTCGGGGTCCAGCCCCCTGGAAAACCCCGGGAACATTCGTAAACGGTAGCCGACTGCTCATTACCGATGTGCCGTATCCGCGCCCGGAACGAACCGGCGTCGCCTACTTTTTCGGCACGAGTCGCTTCAGCTCCTCGAGCCAGTTGAGCACGACCTGCATTTCCGAGACGTTTGCGTTACTCGAAGCAACTTGTCCGGCCGCTGCGACTCCGATGATCGTCTTGCCGTCGGGAGAGGTGTCGATGTTGCGGGAGGTGACAGGGGCCTCGATGAACCTACCTCGCGGAATCGCGGTGGGTCCGCCGACGGAGAAACTCGGACGCGTCGTGACACTAACGCGAACCAGACCATCGGGCCCCGGCACATAGAAGAGCTCGCGCCCGTCGTGCGACCACCATGGGTGATGTCCGTCATCGTCCTTGGAAAGTTGGTACACCGCGCCCGTCGGTGGAAACGGCTGCGCGTAGACGGCAGTCGGGCGGTTCCCGGAGTCGTACGCGACCCACGCACCATCGGGAGAGAACTCCGCGTTGACGGCACGATCGCTCGTCTGCACAACCGCGAATGCGGTCGTCTTGAGATCCTTTAACGCTAACAGTTCAAGGGTGCTGCTCATGCCTGGGTTCTGAGCGCCTGTCCACTCCCCGAGCACACCGCCCTTGTTGAGGGTATAGAGCAGGTATTCACCGGAAGGTGACCAGGACTGAGGCACATGTGCGGTCTTGGCGTCGGCCTTCGTCAGGCGTTCTGCCGCGCCGGTTCCGTCGGCCTGCTGTCTAAAGAGACCCAGGTCGCCCTGCCGATCAGATTGAAAGGTGATCCAGCGGCCGTCGCGGGACCAGACAGGGTGCCGATTCCGTCCACCGAAGGTGAGGCGCCGCATCGCACGGGCGCCGGACAACTCGTACACCCAGATGTTCGCGTCCGTCCCGTCGTCGGTGTCGAATGCGATGCGTGTCCCGTCCGGTGAAAATCTCGGGAACTCGTAGGGTCCGTCAGGAACCGGCAGAGCCCGGGCCTCGCCGTCGAAACTGACGGCCACGAGTTGGTAGCGCCGAGAGACCGCTTGTCCTGCGGGGCCCGGCACGTAGACGAGCGAACCGGTGTCGGAGATGCTGAATTGGGCGATTTGAGTGCTGAGGGCGCGTCGAACACCCTCGAGCACGGCCACGGGTGCAAGCGCAACCTGCTGCGTCGCGGCGTCGAAGGGAACCGCGAGCAGATTGCCCCCGACGGCATAGACGAGGTGTCCGGTTGCGACGTACCGCGCGTTGCTGCCGCCATGGATCACCGTCCGGCGTTCACCTCCGGGAACGGATTGGACCACGATGTCAGCCTTGTCCCAACGGGAGACGTCACCTGCGGCATCAGCGACGCTATACAACAGCGTGTGTCCGTCTGGCAGCATCTGCGGGCCCTGCACTGATTCCATCTTGTCCGCCACGGCGGCGATCCGCTCCGGTGTGCCACCGTCCGGTGAGACGCGCATGATGCCGCCCGGCGCCACGAACAGAATCCCCGCCGGCCCCCACGTGAGACCGCTCGCGGTATCGAGGGGGCAAATCGTTGTCGCCGCGCCCCCGTTCAGCGGGATCTTCTTGAGCGCACCATCCGAGAGATACGCGATCGATTGACCGTCTGGGGACACAGCGAATGTCACTACGCTGCGGACGACGAGAGCGTCGGTGCCAGCGATAGGCCTGGCATCGCTTTCCGACGTCGCCCGCGCGTACAGTCGATTGTTCGCCACATAGACGAGCCGCGTGCCGTCACCGGACAACTCGAACATCCGGCCGAGCGTGCCGGTGAACTGCCGATCGGGTGGTAACGTCAACACGAACCTCGTGACCGTCACCGCGGGAGCAGGCTTCATTCGCCACGCGAAGACACCGGCGAGCGCGCACGCGATGACGACACCGGCAAGGGCGAGCGCGGGCCTGAGCCAACGCGTTGCGGCTGGTGGCGGACGGACAGCCGACATCGCATCCGAACCGGCCGGTCGAATCGCGGCGCCCGGGACGAGCGCCTCGTCGAGCTCGTGCAAGGCATCGCCAATATCGCGCAGGCGCCGCTTGCGATCCTTTTCGAGGCAGCGACGCAGGAGTTTCACCAGCGGCGCAGGCGTGGTGGCTGGCATCACCGTCCACTCCGGCTCGCCCGTGAGAATCGCCGCGATGATGTCTGACACCGTCTCGCCGGCGAACGCCTGCTTGCCCGAGAGCATCTCGAAGAGCACGCAGCCGAAGGCCCAGACGTCGACGCGCCGATCGACGGGCTTGCCACGCGCCTGCTCGGGCGCCATGTACGCGGCCGTGCCGAGAATCATCCCCGCGCCGGTCATGAGTGCGGGCGTCGTAATCGTCGGCGCCATCGACATACTCGGCGAGGAACCTGCTGCGGGCTCCATCGCCTTCGCGAGGCCAAAGTCGAGCACCTTCACGGTGCCATCGGGCCGCACCTTGATGTTGGCGGGTTTCAGATCACGATGGACGATCCCCTGCTCGTGCGCGGCTTCGAGGGCCTCGGCGATCTGCTTGGCGATGGGCAGCGCCTCGTCGATCGGGATGGCTCCTCGCGCGATGCGCTGTGACAGATCGTCACCCTCGACGAGTTCCATCACAAGCGCACGCACACCGCCAGACTCTTCCAGCCCGTGGATGTGCGCGATGTTCGGATGGTTCAGGGACGCGAGCGTCTGCGCTTCGCGGGTGAAGCGCGCGAGGCGTTCGGGGTCGCTCGCGAATGAATCAGGGAGAACTTTGAGCGCGACATCGCGATTGAGCTTCGTGTCGCGCGCCCGAAACACCTGCCCCATGCCGCCTTCCCCGATGGCGGCGGTGACTTCGTATGGGTCGAGCCGGCTGCCGGGAGTGAGGGCCATGTAGGAGAACTCGCGTGATTATACGGGGATGCAAGGATTCGTCGGGATAGATCCTGGGTGACGGGCATGTGTAGACTGATTTCCGGCTCTGTCCCCCAGGCCCGCCGGGACGGATGTGCCCCCTGTTCCAGGAATCGATCCCGATCGCGCACCGAACCTGGCCCCCCTGCCTGTCGTGGCGACCCTTTCGTTGACTCGCCACCCACTGGAAGTTGCGGTCGTCGACTCGCGAGTACGCCCGCGGCGTTGGCGCGCCGACACCCGTCCACGCGGCCTCTTTGACGTCGAACTACTACCATCCGCTCGGCTAGATCACCGCTGCCGGGCCGCCCACCAGGGTCGCAACCCGAGAAGGCCCGCCTGAGCAGGCGCGCGTAGTCAGCGTGATTGCCTATCCAAGACCATGCGACCCGCCGACGATCACATCCCCGAGGTTGACGGCCGTTCGGAGCCCGTCGCGGCGCTGCGAAGCCGGACAGCGGCCGGAGCGATTCCGCGCCGCGAGTTTGGTCTGCGTGCTCCATGACGATCGAGTAAGCCACGCCGATGCATGCCACGATGGCGGTGGTTCGAAACAGCGACTACTCGCGGCGGGGGCAGAAGGATAGGAGCGGCGGCTGCTGTCCCGACGGGCGGAGCCGGCCGTCGGCCTCGGGGAAGTGAGTGGCGGCAGTTAGAGTTGATCTGGCACCGCAGCACTTCCGAGGATGGCTGCGCGCGAACATGGTCAGCTCACCTGACCGCCGCTCTAACTGCGTTCCGAGATTGTGAGCAGCGCGGCGTCCGCCTGCTCGTGCGCATGGTACGAGCTTCGCACGAGCGGTCCGGATTCCACGTGCGCGAAGCCCTTGGCGAGGGCGATCGCCTTCAGGTTTGCGAATTCGTCTGGATGCCAGTAGCGAATCATCGGCGCATGCTTCGGCGTGGGCCGCAGATACTGGCCGATCGTGAGGATCGATACTCCGACCGCGCGGAGATCGTCGAAAACCGAGACAACCTCGTCGAACTCCTCGCCCATACCTACCATCATTCCGGTCTTCGTTGGAGTTGCCGGTCGATAGCGGCGGGCGCGGTCGAGAAGCTCCAATGACCGCAGGTAGCGGCCTCCGGATCGGGCCATGCGGTAGAGCCGCGGCACGGTCTCGATGTTGTGGTTGAGCACGTCGGGTCCGGCGTCGAGCACGAGCCGGAGGGACGCCTCGATTCCCTGGAAGTCCGGAATCAGGACTTCGATCCGGCAGCTGGGCACGCTTGTGCGGGTGCGTCGAATCGTTTCCGCAAAGATGGCGGCCCCCCCGTCAGTCAGGTCGTCTCGATCGACCGAGGTGATCACCGCGTGCTTGAGCGCCATCGTGCTGATCGCGTGGGCCACGCGCGCAGGTTCCTCGAGATCGAGCTCGTTCGGGCGTCCGTGCGTCACGGCGCAGTAGGCACAGGCGCGCGTGCACACGTCACCGAGGATCATGAAGGTGGCAGTGCCCTGATGCCAGCATTCACCGATGTTCGGGCAGCGAGCCTCCTCGCACACCGTGTTGAGCTTGAGTTCCTGCATCAGGCCCTTGAGACGCAGGTACGTCTCGGAACCCGGCGCGCGCACTTTCAGCCACGCGGGCTTGGGATCGCGTGGTCGGAAGATCTGGAGGGGCAACTCAACGGACATCCCTCCCATTATCCCGCATCAAGCTCTTACAGATTTCCCCGAGTGCTCGTGGCCACGAGGCCTATTGGATGACGATCGTCCCTTGCAACGAAGTATCCGTATCCCGATTGTGATCGTGAAAGCCACACGTGCGGACCGTCGTCAGGTTGCCGGTCGTACCCGTCTGGCCCGGCTGTAGGAATCCCACTTGATTGACTGGGGGACAGTCCGTGTGTTCCGGGTGCGGATTCGAAGCCATGTCGTGCACGCGCGTGTCGTTGTTCACGAACGTGACGCGCGAACCGGCCGGCACAGTCAGCGTGCGCGGTGAGACGCCGGTCGATGTGATGGTGAACGTTGTGCCGCCCGGCGTTGGTGTTGGGTTTGGCGGCGTTGGCGTTGGTGACGGCCCAGAGGATGGGTCGCTATCGCCTCCGCAGGCCGCCGCCGTGAGGATGAAGGCCACGAGGACGACGAGCAGCCGGGAACGCTTCTGTGACATTAGAAAAACTTCCTTGAAATGCTGAAGCCGAAATACCAGTCGTCGTTCGAGAACCCGCCACGGGCAAGCTGGCCCATCGTGGTGCCAAACGCGTTGGAGACGTTGATCTGGAACGAGTGCCCGCCCGCGCGCTTCTCGATGCCGAACGTGCTCTGCGTGACTCCTGGGTCGTAGCCGCTCACGCGGGGAATCATCTCACCGATCAGGTAGAGCGTCGGCCGCACCCGGATTCTGGCGCCGAGTCCCAATAAGATTGTGTCGTTGTCGTCGACCAGCTCATCGGGCGCGGGGTTGCTGTTGTTCACCCACACCGGGTCGAAGTGCACGGCGCCGAAGCTGCCGAGCGTCCGCGAGATCGAGACACCGAGCGCCGGCGAGTAGCTGTCTTGGAAGTTGTCGGTGCCGTCGATCGACGCCAGCACGCCGAGGCCAATAGGGGAGCCCCCCTGCTGCAAAACGCTGTACTGACTGAAGAGTTCGATCGTCTTGTCGCTTGTGCGCCGGATACCGGCCTGGAGCCCGCGCATCACGCCGAATCGATACTCGAGACCTATCTGCGCGCCTGAATCGAGGCCGAACAGATCGCCGGCGAGATCGCCAAAGTCTCCCGCGCCGAGCGAGCGCCCAAACCGGTGTGTCACGCGGAAGGAGCTCTTGAAGCGCGGCAGCCGAAGAGTGGTGGGAATCGCTGCAACCGTGAAGTCTGGCTGGGAGACGCTCAGGTCGAGATCGGGATCGTCGGGCGGCGGGGTCGGGGTCTGCGCCAACGCCGGAGCGCCGAGCACGCCGAACGTGACGATGAGCAACAACAGTCTTGTCATGAGTCTTAGTCTCTCCTCAGTCTTTCTTGGCGCCAAGCTCGATCCAGCGCTTGATGATCGCGATCTGTCCGTCCGTCAGGTACGGCCCGCGCTGCGGCATGCGCGTACCGACGATATCGGCCTGTGCTTCGATCTTCTGGATGAGATAGCTGTTCGCCGGGTCTCCGGGAGCGACGCGGAGGGTGCCGGGTTTCTGACGTGATGCGACTCCGACGAGCGAGGCGTGCGTGCCCTCGGTGGAGAGGTCCAGGCCAACGGCTCGAAAGGCGCCCCCATTGGGGTTGTGGCAACTCGCACAGGATGGCCGGCCCGACGAGTCGCTCGCCTGGAAAATGTCGCGTTGGATACTTGAGAGTGTCGGGGTGAGATCTGGCGTGGGCCCAGCG
>Ga0247825_10001441_pt1 | contig 15585 bp, 11 predicted proteins | sample 13C_Vanillin_Day_FD_194413 | JGI IMG/M metagenome (GOLD analysis project Ga0247825, IMG submission 194413) | Soil microbial communities from agricultural site in Penn Yan, New York, United States - 13C_Vanillin_Day48 | ecosystem: Environmental > Terrestrial > Soil > Agricultural land | place... | reverse complement strand
CCCCTGCGGCCCCTGCGGCCCCTGCGGCCCCTGCGGCCCCTGCGTGCCAAGCGTCACGTCGAAGGCATCGTTCTGCTCCGGGAGTGCGCCCGTAGACATCGTCAGCAGGTACGAGCCGGCGCGCAGGAGCGCGGGCGGCAGGTCGACGACGACGGTGGAGGGGCCATAGAGCTTCACGGCCAAGCCAATCTCCATCATGTGGACGATGGGCGCGGCTCCGGTGGGAGTGCTGAAGTTGCGCCCGTAGATGAACATCTGGCTCTGCGCGTAGTCCACCTCCACGTTGGTGATGACCATGCGCTCCGCGGCCTGCACCTGGACCGGAGCCGCGAGCCCTACCGCAGCCACGCCGAGCAGCGCGCCCGTGCCGTAGGTAGACGACATGCTCAGCCGGAGCGCCAGCGACCATGCCCTGAAAATCTTCACCATGGAGTCAGCTTCTCCCTCCGGATGGATGGAATGGCGACGCAGCCGGATCCACAATCGCGGTCAAGCATCTTACAGCGAACTGCTTTTGTAGCTTCTCAGGAAAGTAATGTCAGGGCTGCTCGTCGCGTACTAAATCCGCTGGACTCGTGCGGACGCGTGTGGACGCTTCGAGGGGCCGTTTTTCAGAGGGAAACCGAGGGGGGGCCGTTTTTCAGAGCGGGCCGGTTTCCCCTCTACACGGCTTCGATTCCCGCCGCCTCCACGGACATGGAAACGAAGAATCAGGCCATTCCGATCATGGCTCCTCGAGGCAAAGAGCGCCTCCTGTGCAGCCTGCGAGGTACCATGGGGCCAAGCACGCGGAGAGAGTCACGGGCCAGCGAAGGAGTATCACGAGAGATGAGACTCCAACGGAGTGGCGGGGGATGACGCGCCCGCAGACAAGGCTCCTGCTCGTGCTCTGGGCGGTGACGACTGCTTGCGGATGTGGCGGATGTGAGCCGCGCACAAGCCCGGAGCCCGCAGACTCACCCGCGAAGCAGGAACCGGAGAAGGCCTCCTCTGGCATTCCCCTGGAGCCGTAGTTCCTACGGCTGGACCACCGCCTGGTAGAGTTGGCGGGCGAGCCAGATTTCAGCAACCGCTACCTGGCAGCAGTCAAGGTGACGGTACTGGAGGGCGAGCAAGAGCGCATGCGGTGTGGCGGGGCGGTCATCAGCCCCCCGCGTCGTGCTGACTGCGGGACATTGCGTATGTGACCTGATGCACTCGGCGCCCGTAGAAGGGGAGCCTCGACGACCATCATCACGGGCTCGGCCTATCACTTCAGGGCCCAGGTCGAAACGCTCCTCTACCAACCTGAGACCGTGGAGGGGGCTACGCGAGGCCATCTGCGGCGCGGAGACAGAGCCCCCGACTGGAGGTCCTTGCCCCCCATGAAGACGCTGAGGTTTCGATCGTACCTGATGCTCACAGGGTTGTTCGTGGTGGGTGGCTGCGGGGGGAGCACGCCAGGGAGATCGTAGTGGCAGAGCGCAAGAATTCAGACTGAAGGCTCGGGGTTTTCCATCGCCCTCCATGTTCTCGCTGGAAGCCGAAAACAACTGCCTGCCCCCTCACTCAGCAAAGAGAGGGCAGGCCCCCACCGTGTCCGCCGCTACCAGGGGCAGTTGACAACCTCTACGGTGCGCGTCACGGGCGTGGCGCTATTTCCAGCGGCGTCCGTCACAGTGTAGCTCAGCGTGTACACGCCGACGGCCCAGGCGTTCACGTCGCCCGTGCGCCCGGCCCAGGTGGAGATGTCGCCGGAGCACGCATCGGTCGCCACCTCGCCCGGATCCACCCACGGGGTGTTGCACGTGTGCACCATGGACGAAGGCCCGAGGAGCGCCAGCGACGGCGCCGTCGTGTCATCCACGATCACCGTGCGGGAGGCGTTCGCAGACCCCGCGGAGTTCCATGTGGCGTACGAGACCGTGTACGAGCCCTCGTAGCTCAGCAGCGGGCCCGGCCCGGATGAATCCGCGCCCGTGTTGTACGCATGCACCACCATCGGGCTGCCGCACCCATCCACGGCCTGAGCGCCCGGATCGCTGTAGCTCCCTCCCCTGGCGCACTCCAGCGTCAGCGTGGAGCCGCCGTTGATCGTGAGCACCGGAGGCAGCGACGAACAGATCTGCGGGGCCGAGAGGGTGGGAGACGTCGTCGAGGTGAAGAAGTGGGGGTAGATCGCGATGAATTCATTCCCCTGCCAGATCGGATAGGGCCAGGGGATGCCCGCGGGATCCTCCGTGAGCGCATTACCGGTGAAGGTGCCAGTCACCTCGACGGAAGAACCATTGAGGGTGAGCCCTCCCAAAGAGACGGCGCCGAGAGCCCCGGCCCCACCGTTCGGTGGGACAACCGAGGACACCAACCGTGCTACCCTCAGTGTTCCCAGGGTGCTCGGATCCACGTGCCGGATACTGACGCGCAGGAAGTTCCCCATGAACCGGATGAACTCTCCATAGGAATACGCTGCCACGATGCCGTCAGCGCTGGCTTGGATCGCGATCTGAGGCAGGAGCTTCGAGGTCCCCCACTCGACGGACTGAGGCTGCACCGTGCAGGTCTCAGGCGCGAGGACGGAGCTCTCGGCCACGATTCTGTAAAAGGGCTGGGGGTATGGAATCGGGTTCACATCCTGCAGAACCTTGATCGAATAAGCACAGCCTCCCCATGTCGTTTGAACGGCGCTGACGACAGGTAGATCGGCCAGAGCCGAGGTTCCAAGCAGGGCGACAATCGCGAGGACAATCTTTCGAAGCATTTGCATCGCTCAACCTCCCACTACGAAATTCAGCGTTCTCTCCAAGGCAAATGCCATGCCGACCCATGGAGAACGTGGATGAGAGGGAAGGCCGGCAACTTCTTGCCGACAGGCAACTCCGCCCGGCAACTTCTTGCCGAAGGCCCTGGGGACAGAGGTGGACGATGCCCGCGCGCGATGGACAGGCTCCCCGGGGGATGCTGGCACACCGCATGCTCTAGGATGCTCCCCATGGCCTCTGACCACAGAACCCGGTTGGACCTGCTTGCGCGGCTGACCCTGAGCTGCACGCTGCTGTGGCTGGCGTGCGGAGAGATGCCTCAGGGGGGCAGCGCTCTGGGGCGTAAGGGACGTGAGGCTCAGGCGCTCCAGGCCACGGCCTCGGCCATGGGCCTCTGGAGCCCCACGGGCGCTCTGGCCGCGATCCGCTACCTCCACACGGCGACGCTGTTGCCCTCTGGCAAGGTGCTCGTCTCCGGAGGCATTGGCCCAGGTAGCTACCGCCTCGCCAGTGCGGAGGTGTACGACCCGGCCTCGGGCACCTGGAGCCCCACCGGTGCTCTGGCCTCGGCCCGCTCCGGGCACACGGCCACGCTGTTGCCCTCTGGCAAGGTGCTGGTCGCCGGAGGCTCGGGCCCAGATAGCATCCTCGCCAGCGCGGAGGTGTACGACCCGGCCACGGGCACCTGGAGCCCCACCGGCGCTCTGGCCTCGGCCCGCTCCGGGCATACGGCGACGCTGCTGCCGGATGGCAAGGTGCTCATCTCCGGAGGCTTTGGAGGCGGCTACCTCGCCAGCGCGGAGGTGTACGACCCGGCCACAGGCACCTGGAGCCCCACCGGCGCTCTGGCCTCGGCCCGCTACAACCACACGGCGACGCTGCTGCCGGATGGCAAGGTGCTCATCTCCGGAGGCTTTGGAGGCAGCTACCTCGCCAGCGCGGAGGCGTACGATCCGGCCACAGGTACCTGGAGCCCTACGGGCACTCTGGCCTCGGCCCGCTCCGGGCATACGGCGACGCTGTTGCCGGATGGCAAGGTGCTCGTCTCCGGAGGCGTGGGCACAGGCAGTAGCACCCTCGTCAGCGCGGAGGTGTACGACCCGGCCACGGGCACCTGGAGCCCCACCGGCGCTCTGGCCACCGCCCACTACAATCACACGGCGACACTGTTGCCGGATGGCAAGGTGCTGGTCGCCGGAGGCTGGATAGGCGGGAGCGCCCCCCTCGCCGGCTCGGAAGTGTACGATCCGGCCACAGGCACCTGGAGCCCCACCGGCACTCTGGCCACGGGCCGCGCCCACCACACGGCGACGCTGTTGCCCTCCGGAAAGGTGCTGGTCTCTGGAGGCCAGGGCATAGGCGGTAGCATCCTCGCTAGCACGGAGGCGTACAGCCCGCGCCTGGGGGCATGGAGCCCCACGGGCGCGCTGGCTACGGCCCGCGCCGGGCACACGGCGACGCAGTTGCCCTCCGGAAAGGTGCTGATCACCGGAGGCTCGGGCCAATACAGCCCCGGCGTCTCCGGCAGCCTCGCCAGCGCGGAGGTATACAACCCAGCCACGGGCACCTGGAGCCCCACGAGCGCTCTGGCCTGGACCCGCTCCGGGCACACGGCGACGCTGTTGCCCTCCGGAAAGGTGCTGGTCTCCGGAGGCTATGTCCCAGGCGGCATCCCCTTCCCCGCCAGCGAGGCGGTGTACGATCCGGCCACGGGCACCTGGAGCCTCACGGGCGCTCTGTACCAGGGCCGCCGCAACCACACGGCGACGCTGTTGCCCTCCGGAAAGGTGCTGGTCTCCGGAGGCTCTCAGGAAGGCCGTAGCCCCTTACTCCCCAGCGCGGAGGTGTACGATCCGGCCACGGGCACCTGGAGCCTCACGGGCGCTCTGGCCACGGCCCGCTCCAGCCACACAGCAACGCTGTTGCCCTCCGGCAAGGTGCTGGTCTCCGGAGGCTATGTCCCAGGCGGGAGCCCCCCCGCCAGCGCGGAGGTGTACAACCCGGCCACGGGCACCTGGGGCCCCGCGGGCACCATGGCCACGGCCCGCTCCAGCCACACGGCGACGCTGTTGCCCACAGGCAAAGTACTGGTCGCCGGAGGCCTGGACACAGTCGGTAGCACCCTCGCCAGCGCGGAGGTGTACGACCCGGCCACGGGCACCTGGAGCCCCACGGGCGCTCTGGCCACGGCCCGCACCTACCACACGGCGACGCTGTTGCCGGATGGCAAGGTGCTGGTCTCCGGAGGCTATAGCTCCAGCGGTCTCGCCAGCGCGGAGGTGTACGACCCGGCCACAGGTACCTGGAGCCCCACGAGCGCTATGGCCACGGCCCGCTCCGGGCACACAGCGACGCTGTTGCCCTCGGGCAAAGTGCTGGTCTCCGGAGGCGGTGGCTACCTCGCCAGCGCGGAGGTGTACCAGCCGGCCCCGGTGGTGCTCACTCCCGCCTCCGGCTCCACCCTCAACACCCACCGGCCCACCTACACCGGCCTGGCGGAAGCGGGCAGCACCGTCAGCGTGATTGTGGATGGCACAGCCGTGGGGACCGCGACCGCCAATGCCTCGGGAGAGTGGGTCCTCATGCAGCCCGCCGCGTTGGTGGATGGACCCCACAGGGTCATGGCCATGGCTGCCGGGAGCAACACCCACGCCGAGTCCTACGCCAACACGTTCACGGTGGATGCCACGCCGCCAACGGCCCCAGTGGTGCTCACTCCGGCCTACGGCTTCACCCTCAACACCCACCGGCCCACCTACAGCGGCTCGGCCGAGCCGGGCAGCATCGTCACGGTGATTGTGGAGGACACGGCCGTGGGCAGCACGACGGCCAATGCCTCGGGAGGGTGGGCCTTCCTGCAGCCTGTGGAGCTGGTGGATGGCCCACACACCGTCAAGGCCAGCGCAACGGATGCCGCTGGCAACACGAGCCCCGAGTCCAACGCCCATCCATTCGCAGTGGATGTCACGCCGCCAGAGGCCCCGGTGGTGCTCACTCCGGCCGATGGCTCCACTCTCAACAACAACCGGCCCACCTACAGCGGCCTGGCGGAGGCGGCGAGCACGGTCACGGTGTGGGTGGATGAGACAGAGGCAGGCATTGCCAAGACGAACGCCGCAGGGGAATGGAGCTTCACGCCGGCCACAGCGCTGTCCGAGGGGTTCCATCGAGCTGTAGCCATCGCTACCGATTCGGCGGGCAATGCCAGCGCTCCCTCCCCAGCTCGGTACATCATGCTCGACACCGTGCCTCCAGCAGCGCCTGAGGTGCACTCGCCCGAGGCCATCGTCAACACCCAGGGGCCCACCATCGGTGGCACGGCGGAGGCGGAGAGCACGGTCTCGGTGTGGCTGGATGGCATGGAAGTGGGGACAGCCCTGGCGGATGAGACTGGAACCTGGCACCTCACCCCCGCCACGCCGCTGGCAGACGGCCGTCACCTGGCCGTGGCCATCGCCATGGATACGGCCGGCAACACCAGCCAGCCCTCCGCCGAGTACGCTTTCACCATCCCCAAGGGCAACTTCAGATGGAGTTGCGCCACCGCTCCTGCCTTCCCTGTCACCTGGGCCTTGCTGGCCCTGGCCTGGTCTCTCTGGAGGCGCCCGCCCAGGTCTCCTCGCGGAGGTACTCGCTAGGGCTTCGTGCTATGACGTGGAGGGAGGGATCTCTCCACGCCATGAGTGCGCGCGCATCCCGCTCCTGCAGCATCTGTGGCCACTCCGTGCCCGCGGGAGCGCTGGCGTGCCCTCACGATGGAGCGCTTGTACCTGACGCGCTGGTGGGCCAGCACCTCGGCGAGTATGTGGTGCGCCGGCATCTCGGCAGCGGTGGCATGGGCATCGTCTACGAAGGTGAGCACCTCACGATCGGCCGCAAGGCCGCCATCAAGCTCCTCCGCGAGGAGTTCTCCCAAGAGCCCCACGCCCGCGGCCTGCTGGCCGAGGCTCGCGCGGCCAGCGCCATCCGCCACCACGGGATCATCGACATCCTCGACTATGGCCAACAGCCGGGCGTCGGCCAGTACCTCGTCATGGAGTACCTGGAGGGCAGCCCCCTCAGCGAGCTCCTCCAGGCTCGCGCTCCCCTGCCCCTGGCCGAGGCCGTCGCCCTGCTGTGCGAGGTGCTCGACGCGCTCTCCGCCGCGCACGCCGTGGGCGTCATCCATCGGGACCTCAAGCCGAGCAACATCTTCGTCGCCCGGCAGTCCAACGGGACCCAGTCCATCAAGGTGCTCGACTTCGGGCTCGCCAAGCGCAGCACCACCCCCGAGGGCACGACTCCACAGACGCACTCGGACGTCGTCGTCGGGACTCCCCAGTACATGGCCCCAGAGCAAGCCCTCTGCCAAGAAGTGGGGCCCCAGACGGACCTGTATGCGGTGGGCGTCATCGCCTTCGAGCTGCTCACAGGGCAGCGGCCCTTCACCGGCCGCGCCCCCATGGAGATCGTCGCCCACCACCTGAGGACGCCGCCGCCCGCGCCCTCGTTGTTCGTGGAGCTGCCCCCCGAAGCCGACGCGCTCGTCCTCCAACTGCTCGCCAAGGAGCCCCGGCAGCGTCCAGGCTCGGCCAGCGAAGTGGCTCACAAGCTCAGGGCCCTGCTCCAGCCATGGGAAGACTCCCGCCTGTCCTCGGGTGCCCGGCGCTCCCACGCGCTTACCGTCCTCACGACTCCACCGGGCGCGACGCCCGTTCCGCCTCCCACGCAGACCCTGCAGCCTTCTCCGGCCACGCCGGGCCTCAAGGCAGAGCCACTCGCGGTGCATCCCAGGCGCGGCTCACTCTGGAGGTGGGGCGCAGTGGCAGGCGGCGTCCTGAGCCTGGTGTTGGGGGTGAGCACGGTCATGGCTCGCGGGGTTGCGACACCTGCCTCCCTCAGCCCCGCGCCGCCCCCCGTGGTTCAGCCCGAGGCAAGCCCTTCCCTTCCCGAGCCAGTGGTCAGCGCACCGCGTCCCGAGCCTGAGTCGCTCCAGGCTCCCGTCCCCTTGCCGGCTGAGGCAGCCCGGCGTGGAGGGGCCGCGCCCTCCTTGGCCAGGAAGAAGGCGTCCCTGTCTCCCCCTCCCGCTGCCACGCCCGTGGCTTCCGTCCAGCCCCCTCTCCCTTCACCTGAGCCCGCTCGACCTGAACCTGCTCCACCGGAGCCCGCTCCCCAGCCAGCAGCCACCGGCACCCTCCATCTCGTCATGAGAGGGTCCTGGGCGGATGTCTGGGTGGATGGGCAGAAGCTGGGACGTGTGCCCCCCATCCACAGCTACACGCTGGCCTCGGGCGAGCATGAGCTCGAACTCCGCAACCCGGCCTTCGCGGACTACCGGCGAACGCTCGTCATTCCCGCAGGCGGCACGCTGCGGCATACCGCAGCTCTGGGCACCGAGGCTCCGCCTCCCACACCATGACGCTCCGGACTGGGCTGCTCCTACTGGTGGCTCTCCTGCTCGTGTCCGGGTCCGCCTGGGCGCAGACGGCAGGAATTGAGCGCTACGAGGAGGGTGACTTCGAGGCAGCGGCCCGGCTCTTCGAGCAGGAGTTGGCCGCCCCCCAACTCTCCCCCGCCAACCGGGCGCTGGCGCGCATCTACCTGGCCGCCTCGCTACATGCCCTGGGTCAGGTTGAGGAGGCGCGCAAGCCGTTGGAGGCGCTGGCACGCGAAAGCCCCGAGCAGCGGGTGGATCCCGCACTCTTCCCGCCGGAGCTGGTGGCGCTCGCCGAGCTCATCCGCAAACCGATCGAGTCCGAGCGACAGCGCGCGATGCGAGAGGCAGAGCTGCAAAAGGCGCGAGAGGAAGAGCTGCGCCGTGCCGCTCCCAGGCTGAGACCTGAGCTGCTCGGCCTCTTCGACGCCGTGGATCGCCAGGGGACAGTGGGAGCGGGAATCGCCTTCCAGCGAAAATCCCTGGAAGGCAGCCTCCGCGTGCTGCTGAGCGATCCCCCTGTCTTCCAGATCCAAGGCGGCGTGCTGCCAGACTACGGCATCTTGAGGCTCTTCCTGGGATTGCGAGCCAGCATGCTGCCCGGGCTCACCATCTACGGCGCAGGGGCCGTGTTGGGTGGGCGCCTCGCGCTGCCAGCCGGCCTTGTGGGCGTGGTGGATCTGGGAGCCGATTACTTCTTCATCAGCCGGGACGATCGCAAGCGCTTCGCCATCACAGTCCAGGCAGGGCTCGGCTTTGATCTGCACCTGCCGTGACAACTGCCGCAGGCCGCTCCTTAACCTCTGACACGCTGACGGGTTGATAGAGACAGGGGAGCACGAGGGCTCTCACCCCCCAGGAGATAAAGCCATGAAGGGATCGATGCGTGCACTGGCCGTTTGGATGCTGCTCATGTCTGCCGGTGTGGCGAGCGCAAGAGATGTGCCTTCCTTTGATGTGGGCACCTCACCCCTCATGAGCCAGGAGGACGCGAACAACCGGTGCCCATCCGTCTGTAAGAGCGCGCATGGCACCTGGAACGGGCAGTGGACGAATACGCCGCCCTCCGGCGCTGGGCCTGTCTGCGGTTGCTACGCGCGGCCTGCAAGGCCTCACCGCTCGAAGCGCGCGACCGCCCAGTGAACAAGGCTGTGGAGTGCCCCAACCACCCAGACGCCTTACTTCCGAGAGGATGCGGGAACAGTGCCGGCTTCCGCCTCCCGGGTTGCCAGCCCCGTGCCCTTTCCAGAGCTTGCCGTGGTGATCTGCAGCAGCGGGGACTGGGACGCGTAGAGCAACTTGTAGGCGTTGTAGCTGCCGAGCACCTTCTTCACGTAGTCGCGCGTCTCATCGAAGGTGATGTGCTCCACCCACTCGTCGATGTCCGCCTGCGGCAGGGCCTTCTGCCAGCGCTCCACCGCCGCGGGCCCTGCGTTGTACGCGGCCACCGCATAGGCCGTGTTCCCTCCGAAGCGCTTGACGAGCTGGCCCAGGTAGGCCGCGCCCAGGCGGACGTTCTCAGCGGGCTGCAGCAATGTCTGCTCACCCACCGAAGGGAGCTTGAGTGAGGCCGCGACCTGGCGCGCCGTCGCGGGCATGAGCTGCGCGAGTCCGAGCGCCCCGGTGGCGGAGCGCGCACGGGGATTGAAGCGGCTCTCCTCGCGAATGAGACCCTGGAGCAGATCCGGATCGATCCGGTTCACCTTCGCCTGACGCTCGATGATCGAGCGGAACGCGAGCGGCCACGTGGCCTCCCAGATCGGCCGGGACTCGGGGCTCAGCGGACCGCGCACCTCCTGCTTCAGGGTGGAGCGGGCCACCTTCCGCGCAGCCCAACCTCGGCCGGTGCGCTGAAGGATCTGGAAGAGCAGCCGCGCAGACCCTTCCGGCAGCGCACGCTGATCCACCGCGAGCAGCTCGTGCACCGCACCGGGCATCCCCAGTCGAATGAGCTCCACGCCCGCCGCGAAGCGCGGATCCCTGGCGAGCGGACCCAGCGGCAGCGGCCAGACCACACCGGGCTCCGCGTCGGGCTCCGTGAGAGTCATCGACGCAGGCTGTACGAACACCTCGGAAGCCGGCTTCGCACGCACCAGGCGCCCAGGCGCCAGCAGCGCAAGGCGCGAGCGGGCCAACATCCCGTACCAGGTCGCGGGGCGCTCGTTGGCGATGTGCTCGTAGCCGGCGAGCGCTCCCTCTACCTCGTTCTGCGTCTCCATCGAACGCGAGAGCCAGTACCGCGCCCGCCAGAGCGCCTCATCCGTCCGGGCGGCTTGTGGCAGTTGCTCCACAGCCCGCAGCGAGGCGAGCGCAGCCTCACGCTCGCCGCGACGCTGGTGGAGCCAGAACGCGCGGAACAGCGCCTCGGACGCGAAGTTGCCCGTGGGGTAACGCTGGGCAAGCTCCTCGTACCGGGCAAGCGCAGTGTCCAGCTGCCCCACACGCTGCAGCATCCAGCCCTCGAAGAAGAGGGCATCGTCGGCATACCCGTGCTCCGGGTAATCACGCGCGAGCGTGTGATACGTGGCGATGGACGCTTCCTTGTCCACCACCGACTGCGAGTAGCCCAGCACATAGAGCGCGTGTGGCCGGACCTCCGGCGAGTTGCACTGTTGAACCACCGGGGTGAGCACCTGGATCGCCTTGCGGTGCTGCCGCTCCTTGCGCAGCGCCTCGCCGTAGATGAGGCGCGCGTTGCAGGCCAGCGGGTCGGGCAGGTCCGTGTGACGCAGCACTCCGTCCAGCAGGCTCATCGCGGCATGGTTGCGGTGCAGATCCACGAGCGCATCCGCCCGGCGAACCTTCCACTTGGTAGGCAGCGGCAGGCCCGCCAGACGGCGCTTCGCCCGCTCCGCCTCGCGAGACAGGGGGCTGGTGGCCCACACCTCGAGCAGCGCGCGGTGCTCCACGTTGTACTGGCCCTGCTTGCGCGCCAGATCACACGTCATCATCAAGGCCTGCATGCGGATCGGATCCGGCCCTCGCGCCTTGCGGCTCTCAATGAGCTCCTGCAGCGCCCCCAGCGCCCCGTTGATGTCGCGGCGGCGCTCGAGGACGCGCGCCAGGCTGAAGCGTGCCTCGGGATAGAGCGGGGAGCCCTCGCTGACCGCGCGGTACTGGCTGGCCGCCAGCTCCAGCTTGCGCAGCTTCTCGTTGGCCTGGGCCGCGCGCAGCAAGCAGTGGTCGCGCAGCGGTACATACTCCTCAGCGAGCGCCGCGAACTCCTGAGCCGCCGTGGCGGAAGCTCCGGCGTTCAGCGCGCTCTGCGCCATCAAGAAGCGGACGGGGAGCATGGGCTGCTCCTGGGCGAGGAGCTTCCGCGCGGTGCGATAGCGGTATCGATCGTACTGCGCACGGGCCCGGGCCAGCGTCCCCTCGGCGAAGTACGGCGCGAGCTGCTCCAGCCCGAACGTCCCCGCCTCGAGCTCCGAGCCGGAAGGCTGCGCGGCGGGAGCCGCCAGCAGATCTTGAAGCTGCTCCTCCGAGAGCACCTCGTCAGGCGCGCCCTCCTCGTCCGGGGCCTGAGCCCACACCGGCTGCCCACCCAGCACACCCACACACGCCAGCAGCACCACCGCATCCCATGAGAGAGGAGCCCCTCTCCCCACCCGCCGCAATCCGACCATGCCAGCACCCGCCCGTTGTCCTGGGCTGACATGGATGGGCACTCACGGCGCGACCGGAACCGGCGTTCACGCACAGAAAGCGCGACTCGTCTTCCACGTGATACCGCTGAGTCATCTCGCGGCGCCCGGTGCACGAAACACGACGCCGCGCGGCCCCGCGATCGCCTGCTCCAAGCGTATGCAGCAATGGGAGCGGGTGGCGGAAGATCCCACCTACTCCCCCTCAGTCCGACCGGAGCCGCCGCGCGAGCTACTCCTCCGCGAAGGGTTGAACGGACTGCGCCACCGCCAGCTCCTGGCGCGCCTCGCTCAGCTCCGAGTTCGTCGCGCGCAGCCGGTCCGACAGCACCTGCACGAAGCTCCAGAGCATCTTCACCGCGAGGATGGACTCGCGCTTCATCAAGCTCATCAGGTCTGGCCGGGAGATGACCATGGTCCGCGTGGGCTCGGTGGCGCGCACCGTGGCCGAGCGCGGCGCGTTGTCGATGAGCCCCATCTCTCCGAAGTGCCCACCGGCGCGCAGCTCGGCGATCTCCACGCCATTCTTCTCGATCACCACGCGGCCGCGGATGACGACGAACAGCTCCTCGCCCGGCTGGCCCTCGATGACGATCTCCCGCCCCGCGGGGAACGTGCGCGTGGTGGCGATGGACAGGACCGCCGTCTGCTCCTTGTACGTGAGGTGGCGGAAGAGCGGGATCTTCCGCAGCGCCTCCATGCGCGACTGCGCCTCGCTCGTCTCCTCGCTGGCCACCGCGCCGTCACCGGCCACCTTCACCACCACCGCGGTGATGTTGTCCTTGCCGCCGCGCTCGTTGGCCGTCTCGACGAGCTTCTTGGGCAGATCCCCCACCGCGATGGTGCTCACCAGCGGCAGCATCTCCTCGTCCTCGAGGTAGCCGTGCAGGCCGTCCGAGCAGAGGATGAACACGTCGCCGGGCATCAGATCGACGATCAGGGTGTCCACCTGCACGGACTCCTGGATGCCCACCGCGCGGGTGATCACGTTGCGGTACTGCGACGTGGCCGCCTGCTCCTTGGTGATGGTGCCGGCCTTGAGCTGCGCGGCCACCAGCGTGTGGTCCTCGGTGAGCCGGTGGCACTGCCCGTGGCGCACCAGGTACACGCGCGAGTCTCCCACGTGGCCGATCACGCCCTTGTTGCCGCTGATCGCCAGGCACACGAACGTGGTGCCCATGCCGCGCTTGGCCGCATCCGTCATGGCCATCTTGTAGATGTCCGCGCACGCGCGCTGGATGGCCACCTCGATCAGCGCTGCGGCCGCCGCCCGGCTGTCCTGCGTGGGGTTGGTGGCCAGATCCTTCAGCAGGTGCTTGTTCGCACCGATGTGCTGCTTGACCACCTCGGTCGCTCGCGCACTGGCCACTTCACCGGCGGCATGGCCGCCCATGCCGTCAGCGACGATGTAGAGGCCCAGCTGCGGCTCCACCAGCATCGCGTCTTCGTTGTGCTGGCGCTTCCGGCCGACGTCGGTCAACCCGAACGCTTCTGTGGTCAATGCCACCGCGACACTCCATCACTCCGAGGGATTACTCCGCACGTTACGCAGCCCAGCGAAGGGCTGGCAAGGTTCCCCTCACCCTAGGTCATCTCCAGTCCGCGAAGAACCCGAACAGCGCTCCGCCCATGAACTGACGGGATACGCTGCGACGCCGGAAGCTGAAGGGCTCTCCATACCCGCCACTCACCCCCAGGACGACCGGGCCAAACCGGTGACCCACCTGGATGCGGCCCTCCACCAGCCCTGCATTCTCCGTCTCGTGGAGCCGGTTCCGGAAGTATGCACCATACCAAACAGGTCCTCCCGTCACCTGAAACCCCCAGTGGAGTCCGTCCGGAGACTGGTTGCGGTACCCCAGCCCCACCATGAGGGTGTGCTCATAGAAGGAGTCGATGCGGGCCTTGGCCCCTTCCACGGCCGTGTCCGGCAGTCCCGCGGCCCAGCCCACCCCGCCGTCCACCAGGAGGACCAGCGCGTCCTTCCTCTTCTCGAAGAACGTCACCTCCCACTGCAGCCGGGCTTGGGGGGTGATGGCTCCACCCCTCAGATAGGTGCCCAGAAACGCCCCACGGGGCAGCCAGGCGGGCGTTCCCCCGGAGCTACGGGGCTCAGCCGGGGAATCCCCGGACTGTGCCGCTGCAGCCGTGGAGAGCCCGAACACGATGGAAAACAGGAGCAGGTGGTGGTGCATGGCGCTTGTCAACGAACTGTTCAGTTCGCTATAGCAGGTTCCCTCCACCGGCTGTACCGGGAGGGTCTTTTGGCCACGTCGCTTCGGGCGTTCGTCTTCCTCGATTCACTGCAGCCGCAGCTCGCCGCGCACATCTGCACCACGTGCCGCGGCTACTTCCCGGTGCCCTACGTGGCATCGCTCTTCGTGGAGATCGCCCCAGGCATGGCGATCCACGGCATCATCGACACGGCGCTGAAGGGCACGCGCGTGTTCCCCGCCACGCTGGTGGTGGAGCGTGCCTACGGCATGCTCGAGGTGCACCACGAGGACAAGGGCGAGGTGCGCAGCGCCGGGGACTCCATCCTCCGCTTCCTGGAGGCCAAGGAGGACGATCGGATCAAGCCGAAGCTGGTCTCCAACACCATCATCCGCGCCATCGAGCCGATGCACGCGATGATCCTCGACAAGATCCGCTTCGGCTCCATGATCGAGCCGGGCGAGTCGCTCTTCATCCTCGAGTGCGAGCCGGCGGCGTACGCGGCGCTGGCGGCCAACGAGGCAGAGAAGGCGGCCAACGTGAAGCTGGTGGATGTCACTCCGTATGGCGCGTTCGGCCGGCTCTATATGTGCGGCTCGGAGGCGGAGATCGACGCGGCGGCGGCGGCGGCGACGGCAGCGCTCAAGGGCCTCTCCGGCAAGGAGCCGGCGCCCTTCAAGGACAAGTGATTCGGGCCGCACCCTCACGGAGCGGCATGAAGTGGTCTCACCTCAGCAGTGGAGAGGAACGTACAGATGGCTGATGCACTCGGGCTGATTGAAACGAAGGGCTTCGTCGGCATGGTCGAAGCGGCGGACGCGATGGTGAAGGCGGCGAAGGTAGAGTTCGTCGGCTACGAGAAGATCGGCGGCGGCTACGTGACGGCCATCATCCGCGGCGACGTGGCGGCGGTGAAGGCGGCCACCGAGGCTGGCGCGCGTGGCGCCGAGCGCGTGGGCGAGCTGGTCTCCGTGCACGTGATCCCGCGCCCGCACGGCAACCTGGACATGGTGCTGCCGCTGGGCCGCAAGGGCCAGGCCAAGGCCGAGAACACCTGAGCCCTGGCGCCCTCTCCGCACACGAGAGGGCCAGGGTGAGCCACCCGGGAGCCGCGCATGCTGATGGGCAAAGTGGTGGGGACGGTGGTCTCCACGCGCAAGGAGCAGGAGCTCGAGGGACTAAAGCTCCTGGTGCTGCGTGGCATGGACCTGGAGGGCAAGGTGAACGGGCCCGTGGTGGTGGCCGTGGATGCCGTAGGCGCTGGCGTGGGAGAGGTGGTGCTCTACTGCTCCGGCTCCAGCGCGCGGCAGACGAAGGTGACGAAGGACCGCCCCGTCGACGCGACCGTCATGGCCATCGTCGATCAGCTCGAAGTGGGCGGAACACTGAAGTACGTCAAGGAGTAGGCACCCCCATGCCAGTCGTAAAAGTCCGAGCCTCCAAGCACCCAGCGAAAGGTGACTCGCTGATTCGCAAGGTGACGGAGAGGACGTGCGACCTGCTCGAGCAGAGCGATCGGGTCCTCGTGGTGTACGGCAAGGAGACCGCCAGCATCTATTATGAGGGCTCCGAGCTG
>Ga0247825_10001440_pt1 | contig 15595 bp, 12 predicted proteins | sample 13C_Vanillin_Day_FD_194413 | JGI IMG/M metagenome (GOLD analysis project Ga0247825, IMG submission 194413) | Soil microbial communities from agricultural site in Penn Yan, New York, United States - 13C_Vanillin_Day48 | ecosystem: Environmental > Terrestrial > Soil > Agricultural land | place... | reverse complement strand
CGTCAGCGCCCACTCGTCGCCCATGACCTTGGCGCCGAAATTGAGCGAGTCGTCCGGGTCGCCGCCGAGCGCCTCGATCACGCCGTCGAAGCCGTGCGCCACGGTGAGCCTGGATTGCACGTTGTGGCGCTTGTGCCTGCGCTCGGGCGCGGCCGGCGCCCAGTACATCGCGAGGTGGCGCAGCACGCCGAGCACGGTCTCGGCATCGTCCTCCGGCTGCGGCTTGAGCTCGGCCGGGACTTCGCGCTTGGCGAGCAGCCGCTCGCTCAGCTTCTGCAGCGTGCCGAGCGCGCTGCCGGCGCCGAAGTAGCGCGCGCCGGCGCCCGGCTTGGCGCGCGAGGCGCGCGTTGGCGCGACAGGCTGCGCCAGGTCCACCGCGTAGGGCAGCTCCGGCGACGGCGCGTTCGAAATGGTGAAGGCGCCGGCCAGCTCACCGATGATGCGCTCGGCGAGCTCGAGCTCGGCGGCCGGGCGTGTATCGGGCGAAGCGGCGCTGAACATCGCCGCCTTGAGGTATTCGGTGCGCGCCTCGGCGATGCCGCGCGTTTCCGCCAGCAGGTAGGTGCGGTTCATCTGGCCCCACAGCGCGGGGTCGATCGGCCCGTAGCGCAGCTGCTGCCACTTGAGCTGCTGCGCAAGCGCGCGCAGTGCGCCCAGCACCATGGCCGGGTGCGGCTTTTTTTCATCGATGGCGCGCGCAAAGCCCTGGCCGGCCTGCCGCCAGTACTCGTGCACGCGCGTCCAGACCAGGTTTTCCTGCGCGCGCGAGCCCTTGGCCGAGCGCACCGACGCCAGGTAATCCTTCGACAGCTTGCGCAGCCGCGGCTGGGCGGCTTCCTCGACCATCGCGAAGCGCTGGGCGCGCTCTTCGGGCTTGAAGCCCTCGGCGGTGCTGAGCGACTCGTACCAGTGCGCGAGCTCGTCCAGCGCCTTCAGGTCCTGCGCCGGCAGCTCGCCGAGGATGCGGGCCGCCTCCTTGCGATCGGCCATGGGATGATCTGGCTTGCCCGCGCCGAAGAGCTTCATATGGATTTATCTCCCCGTACTGATCCTACCAGAATGCAATGGCAAAATAGCCCGATGGCCAAGCCGCAGCCCGTCCCGGGCTACAACGTCGTCCACATTATCGGGCAGGGCGGGCAGGCGCAGGTGTTCCTGGCCGAGCGCGAGCACGACGGGCTGCGCGTGGCGCTCAAGGTGCTGAACAGCGCGCTGCGCAACGACCGCATCTTCCTCGAGCGCTTCGTGCGCGAATACAAGCTGGTCGCGAGCCTGGACAGCGCGTTCGTGGCGCGCATCTACGACCAGGGCTTTACCGGCGACTTTCCCTATATCGCGATGGAGTTCCTGCCCTCGGGCACGCTGGCGAGCCGCATCCGCGAGGGCATCACCACGCGCGTCGCCATCCGCCTCGCCGGCCAGATCGCGCAGGCGCTGGACGCGATCCACTCGCGCGGCATCGTGCACCGCGACCTGAAGCCGGCCAACATCCTGTTCCGCGCCGACGGACGCCCGGTGCTGGTGGACTTCGGCCTGGCGCGCGACCTCACCGTCAGCTCGACTCTGACCATCGCCGGCAGCGCGTTCATCGCCACCCCGCGCTACATGAGCCCCGAGCAGTGCATGGGCAAGCCGGTCGACGCGCGCTCCGACCTCTACAGCCTGGGCTGCATCCTCTACGAGATGCTGACCGGCGCCAAGATCTACGACTCGGCCAACGCCGCCGACGTGATCGGCATGCACGTCAAGGCGCCGGTGCCGAAGCTCGCCGTGCTGCTCGCCGACTACCAGCCGATCCTCGACAAGCTGCTCGCCAAGTCGCCCGACGACCGCTACCAGAGCGCCGGCGACCTGCTCCAGGAGATCGGCGCGTGAGCGAACGGTCCTATCTGGACCTTCTCGCCGAGGTACTGCAGAACGGCGCGCGCAAGACCGACCGCACCGGCACCGGCACGCTGTCGGTATTCGGCCGCCAGCTCCGCTTCGATATTGCCGACCGCTTCCCGCTGCTCACCACCAAGAAGCTGCACACCAAGTCGATCCTGACCGAGTTGTTATGGTTCTTGCGCGGCGACACCAACGTGAAGTGGCTGCAGGAGCGCGGCGTGACCATCTGGGACGAGTGGGCCGACGAGAACGGCAACCTCGGGCCGGTGTACGGCTATCAATGGCGGCATTGGCGCACGCCCGATGGGCGAGAGATCGACCAGATCCAGAATCTAATAGGCTCGTTGAAAACCAAACCCGATTCCCGGCGCCACATCGTGTCCGCCTGGAATCCCGCCGACGTCGACAAGATGGCGCTGCCGCCCTGCCACGCCCTGTTCCAGTTCTACGTCGCCAACGGCCGCCTGTCGTGCCAGATGTACCAGCGCAGCGCCGATCTCTTCCTCGGCGTGCCGTTCAACATCGCCTCCTACGCCGCCCTCACACTGATGGTCGCGCAGGTCACCGACTTCAAGCCCGGCGAGTTCGTGCTCACCTTGGGCGACGCGCACATCTACCTGAACCACCTCGACCAGGTGCGCGAGCAGCTCACCCGCTCGCCGCGCCCGTTTCCGAAGCTCAAGCTGAACCCGGCCGTGAAGGAGCTGCTCGAATTCCGCTACGAGGACTTCACGCTCGAAGGCTACGACCCGCATCCCGCGATCAAGGCGCCGATCGCGGTCTAGCAGCGCCAAGAAGCGATGCACTTTGAATGGGACCGTGCGAAAGCAGATGCCAATCGAAAGAAGCACAAGGTCACATTCGACGAAGCGGTCAGCATCTTCTACGACGCTCTTTCAGCCACCTTCCCAGACCCGGATTCCTCGCGGACTGAGGAGCGCCTGGTTACCATCGGGCAATCGTCGCGTCAGCGATTGCTCGTTGTTGTGTATGCCGAGCACGGTGAGACAATCCGCATTATTAGCGCACGGCTAGCGACAGCGCATGAGCGCAAACGACATGAAACCTAAACGAACGAACCATGTGTCCCAAATGCGAGCCGAGTACGACTTCGATTACTCAAAAGCGGTAAGGGGTAAGTACTACAAGCGACTCCTAAAGGAAGGCTCCAACGTAGTTGTGCTGGAGCGCGACGTTGCCAAAGCTTTTCCTGACTCTGCTTCGGTTAACGAAGCATTGAGGTCTGTGCTTAGGAGCAGGCGCCCGCGGCGTCTGACAGCGCGTTCGACTCGTGTGCGCGCAAGAACGGCGCGCGCCGGTTGAGGTGCTTCGTAGTGAAAGTCCAAACCGGTGCGGGTCCTGCGCTCTGCTCAACCGTTACGCTGCATACTGCTGGACGCGCTTGTTCCACTGAGGAGGCATCGATGAAGGTACTAGTTGGTCTGCTGCTGGCCGTCTCTGCGTTCACCGTGATGGCGCAGAACTATCCCGCTCCTCAGGAAGGCACCTGGGTGGTGCGCGACTTCAGGTTCCACACCGGCGAAGTGCTGCCGGAATTGAAGCTCCACTACCGCACGATCGGCGACAAGAGCGGCGAGCCGGTGATCATCATGCACGGCACAACGGGGTCGGGGGCGGGATTCCTCTCGCCCACCTTCGCGGGGGAGTTATTCGGGCCGGGCCAGGCGCTGGATGCGAAGCGCTACTACATCATCCTGCCCGACGCGGTCGGCCACGGGCGCTCGAGCAAGCCCTCGGACGGGCTGAAGATGAAGTTTCCGCGCTACAACTATGAGGACATGGTCGACGCGCAGCACCGCTTGGTGACCGAGCACCTGGGCGTGAAGCACGCGCGGCTGGTGATGGGCAACTCGATGGGCGGGATGGAGACCTGGATCTGGGTGCAGAAGTATCCCGGCTTCATGGACGCGGCGGCGCCGATGGCGGCGACGCCGACCGAGATGGCGAGCCGCAACTGGATGACGCGCCGGCTGATCATCGACTCGATCCGGAACGACCCGGACTGGAAGAACGGCGAGTACACGACGCAGCCGCGCAGCGCGCAGTTCGCTTCGGTGTTCTTCGGCATCGCCACCAGCGGCGGCGACCAGGCGCTCTACAAGCAGGCGCCGACGCGCCAGAAGGCCGACGAGCTGCTCGACCGGCGCCTCAAGGCGCCCTATACCGTGGACGCGAACGACGCGCTCTACATGTGGGATTCGTCGCGCGACTACAACCCGTCCCCGGGCCTGGAGCGCATCGAGGCGACGGTGCTCGCGATCAACTCCGCCGACGACGAGCGCAACCCGCCGCACACCGGGGTGATGGACCGCGAGATCAAGCGCGTGAAGAATGGGCGCGTGTACCTGATTCCCGCGAGCGAGAACACCGCCGGCCACGGCACCACCGGGCAGGCGAAGTGGTGGAAGGACGAGCTCGCGAAGCTGCTGCAGAGCGCGCCGCGGAGGGGCCAATAGACTACTGGCGCTCTTACGTAGTTACTTTCCTGTTCGGCGCCCTGCTCGGCCTTGCCGGCGGCATGGCGCTGGGCGTATTCGCCTATCCGTACGTGTTCCTCGCCGACATCGTCGCCAAGGAGAAGGTGGAGAAGCCGCCGGCCGGCGCGCCCGAGCGCAAGGTGCTGGCGCGCGGCACCTTCGTCCATGCCAACCCGTCGGATCCCATCCACCACGGCAAGGGACGGGTGACGGTATACGAAGGATTGCTGCACCTCGAGCCCGACTTCGAGGTGGGGCCGGGGCCGAAATACCATGTCTACCTGGTCCCGGAAGCCGAGGTGCTGCCCTCGACCAACGTGGCGAAAACCATGTTCGTCGACCTCGGCCGTCTGCGCGCCTTCAAGGGCAGCCAGAACTACGAGCTGCCCGCGGGCGTGGACGTCGCGAAATTCGGCAGCGTGGTGGTGTGGTGCGAGCAGTTCGGTGTGCTGATTTCGCCGGCCAAGCTGACGCCCCCCTGAAGTCGTCCTCGCCTGTCATTTCCTCCGGACAGGCTTGTCGAATTCCTACTACGCGAAATTCCGGAGCATGCGGCTTCCGACGCCGCGCGGCCGTTTGTTAAATTGCGCCCCACTAGAAAAATAGCTCTGGCACCATGGACGACCACAAGGCAAACGCTGCGGTGGCCACCGGCATCGCCGGGCTCGACAACATCCTCGCCGGCGGCTTCACGCCTAACCGCATCTACCTGATCGAGGGCGACCCGGGCTCGGGCAAGACCACGCTCGCGCTGCAGTACCTGCTGGAAGGCCGCGCCAAGGGTGAAAAGGGCATGTACGTCTCGCTTTCCGAGACCAAGGAAGAGCTGGAGGGCGTCGCGCACTCGCACGGCTGGAACCTCGACGGCATCCACTGCTACGAGCTGCTGCCCTCGGACGAGAACCTGACGCCCGACGGCCAGTCGCGCCTGTTCCATCCCTCGGAGGTCGAGCTGTCGGACACCACGCGCTCGATCCTGAGCGAGGTCGAGCGCCAGCAGCCGACGCGCATCGTGTTCGATTCCCTCTCGGAAATGCGCCTGCTCGCGCAGCATCCGCTGCGCTACCGGCGCCAGGTGCTGGCCCTCAAGCAGTTCTTCATCGGCAAGAAATGCACGGTGCTGCTGCTCGACGACCGCACCGCGTCCGACAACGACCTGCAGCTGCACAGCCTGGCGCACGGCGTGATTTCGCTCGAGCACGTGGCGCAGGAGTACGGCGCCGAGCGCCGCCGCCTGCGCGTGCTGAAGATGCGCGGCCGGCCGTTCCGCGGCGGCTTCCACGATTTCATGATCCGCACCGGCGGTCTCGAAGTCTTTCCGCGACTGGTGGCCGCCGAGCACCACCGGCCGTTCGACGCCGACCCCGCGAAGAGCGGCATCGCCGAGCTCGACCGCCTCACCGGCGGCGGGCTGCACCGCGGCACCAGTGCGCTGCTGATGGGCCCGGCGGGCTGCGGCAAGTCGACCATCGCCACCCAGTACGCGGTGGCCGCGGCCGAGCGCGGCGAGCGCTCGGTGCTGTTCACGTTCGACGAGAGCGTGGCGACGCTGATCATGCGCACCGAGGGCCTGGGCATCCCGCTCAGGAAGCATATCGACGCCGGGCGCATCCGCATCCAGCAGGTCGACCCCGGCGAGCTCTCGCCGGGCGAATTCATGTACTCGATCCGCAGGGCGGTGGAGCGCGAGGCGGCGCGCCTGGTGGTGGTCGACAGCCTGAACGGCTACCTCAACGCGATGCCCGAGGAGCGCTTCCTCACCATCCAGCTGCACGAGATGCTCACCTACCTCGGCCAGCAGGGCGTGGTGACGCTGATGGTGGTGGCGCAGAGAGGCCTGCTCGGCAGCGGCATGCAGACGCCGGTCGACGCGAGCTACCTCGCCGACTCGGTGATCGCGCTGCGCTACTTCGAAGCCAAGGGCGCGCTGCGGCGCGCGATCTCGGTGGTGAAGAAGAGGAGCGGCGCGCACGAAGACACGCTGCGCGAGCTCTCCCTGCGCCGCGGCGGGGTGAAGGTGGGCGAGCCGCTGCACGAGTTCCACGGCATCATGTCGGGCATTCCGGCGATCACCCGAAGCGACGAGCCGCCTCTTGCGCGACGCTGAAGGGGTATTCCGCGAGGAGGCGGTGCTGATCCTCGCGCCCACCGCGAAGGACGCCGCGGTGTGCCGCAAGGTGCTGGAAGAGGCCGGGGTGGAATGCGCCCCGTGCCGCGACGTGGGCGACGTGTGCGCCGGCATCGACGGCGGCGCCGGCATGGCGCTGCTGAGCGAGGAGGCGCTGACCCACGAGAGCCTCGAGCTGCTGCGCCTGGCGATCCGCCGCCAGCCGGCCTGGTCCGACTTTCCGCTGCTGGTGCTGACCGAGGAGGGCGCGGACTCCGAGCTGGTGCTGCGCACGCTCGAGACGCTGGGCAACGTCACGCTGCTGGAGCGTCCGGTACGCGTGCCGGCGCTGGTAAGCGCGGTGCGCTCCTCGCTGCGCGCGCGGCGCCGGCAATACCAGATCCGCGACTACGTGGGCGAAAGCGACCGCATCGCGGCCGCGCTGCGCGAGGCCGACCGGCGCAAGGACGAGTTCCTCGCGATCCTGGCGCACGAGCTGCGCAATCCGCTCGCCCCGCTGCGCAACGGCCTGGAGGCGCTGCGCCTGCGGCCCCACGACCGCGAGTCGACGGCGTGGGCGCGCGCGCTGATGGAGCGCCAGGTGGCGCAAATGGTGCGGCTGATCGACGACCTGCTCGACCTGTCGCGCGTCAGCCGCGGGCGCATCGAGCTGAAGAAGGAGCGCTCGGAGGTGGCTTCGCTGGTGCACGGCGCGCTGGAAGTCTGCGGCACCGCGGTCGCCGCCGGCGGCCACCGCCTCACCCTCGACCTGCCGCGCGAGCCGCTCTACGTCTCGTGCGATCCGACGCGCATGGTGCAGGTGATCTGCAACCTGATCAGCAACGCCGCCAAGTACACGCCGCCGGGCGGCAGCGTCACCGTCGCCGCCCGGCGCAGGAGCAGCGGCGCTGCCGACGGCACGGTCGAGATCGCGGTGCGCGACACCGGCATCGGCATCCCGCGCGACATGCTGGGCAAGGTGTTCGACATGTTCACGCAGGTGGCGCAGTCGCTCGATCGCTCGCAGGGCGGGCTGGGCATCGGCCTCACGCTGGTGAAGCGCCTGGTCGAGCTGCACGGCGGCACGGTGGAAGCGCGCAGCGCCGGCCCGGGCCAGGGCAGCGAGTTCATCATCCGCATGCCGGAGCATGCGAGTGCCGAGGCCGCGCCGCGGATCGTGGTGCTTGCCGAAGGAGCGGCGCCCGCCAGGGCGCAGCGCGTGCTGGTGGCCGACGACAACCGCGACGCCGCCGACAGCCTCGCCTTCATGCTGCGCGTGGCGGGCCACGACGTGCGCATCGCCTACGACGGCCAGCAGGCCCTCGACCTGGCCGAAACCTTCCGCCCTTCGCTCGCGCTGGTCGACATCGGCATGCCGCGCCTGAACGGCTACGAGACCGCGCGGCGCCTGCGCGAGAAGCCCTACGGCGCCGAGCTGACGTTGATCGCGCTCACCGGCTGGGGCCAGCCCGACGACCGCAGCCGCTCGCTCGCCGCCGGCTTCGACCACCACGTGGTGAAGCCGATCGATCCGCCGCTGCTCGAGCGGCTGCTCGCCGCGCCGGCAAAAAAAAAGGGGCCCGCTTGTAGGGGGGAAGACGGGCCCCGGGGAGGAGTCGAGCTAGCGCAGAGCGGGCTACAAGCCGCCTCGCGTCCAGACCTGCGCTAGGTACAGAAAACCCGCGGCGGCGAAGCCGTAGATCAGAAAGTCGGAAACCAGCGTGCGGCGGCTGACGTCGCCCCAGGCGCGCGAGAACCACGCGAGGGCGCCGACCAGCGCGAGCGAGCCGAGCGCCGCCATGCCCGCCGACAGGCTGCGGCCGAAGGCCTGCGAGAGCCAGCCTTCGGGCGAAATCACCTTGTAGATGGTGCCGCCGATGCCGGCGAGCACCAGGAGCAGGACGCCGAGCCCGACGAAGGCTTGGACGATCGAATAGAGTTCCTGCTTGATCCGGATCGAGGTCTGAGTCATGGAGTTCTTTTGGGCTATCCCCTTACTGCAACGCGCATGCCAGGCGCCCGCTACTGGGCACATCGGCCCATGGCGAGCTGGTTTTGTCGGGAATGCCCGACGACATAAGTCACACCTGCCGTCGCCGCGTTGAAACACCACCCCTTTTCTTCGTCGGGCCGGGACGACAGATGAAGCTGTCGGTCCTCGACCAGTCGCCGGTGATCAGCGGCCTCGGCGCGCGGCGCGCGGTCGAGGAAACCCTCGCCCTCGCGCGCCGCGTCGACGAGCTCGGTTACCACCGCTACTGGCTGGCCGAGCACCACGCCATCGCGGCGCTCGCCGACCCGTGCCCGGAAGTGCTGCTGGCGCGACTGGGCGCGGAGACCCGGCGCCTGCGCATCGGCACCGGCGGGGTCCTGCTCCCCTACTACAGCGCGTTCCGCACCGCCGAGACCTTCCGCATGCTCGAAGCCCTCTACCCCGGGCGCATCGACCTCGGCGTCGGCCGCGCCCCCGGCGGCGACCCGCGCACCGCGCAGGCGGTCGGCGGCGGCCGGTTTCCCGACGCCGAGCGCTTTCCGCAGCAGGTGTGGGAGCTCGCCGCGCTGCTGGAAGGCGAGCATCGCCCGGTGCGGCTGCAGCCCGAAGTCGAGACCGTACCCGAGGTGTGGCTGCTGGGCTCGTCCGACTACAGCGGCGCGCTCGCCGCCGAGCTCGGCCTGCGCTTCGCCTTCGCGCACTTCATCAACCCGCGCGGCGGCGACGCGGTGTCGCGCGCCTACCGCGAGCTGTTCAAGCCGAGCGCGCGCCGGCCGAAGCCCGAGGTGATCGTGTGCACCTTCGCCATCGTCGCCGAGAGCGACGACGAGGCCGAGCGCCTTGCCGCCTCGATCGACCTGCGCCGCCTGCACATGGCGCTCAATATCGACTCGCCGGTGCCGACCGCGGAAGAAGCGGCGCGCCACCGCTATAGCGACGAGGAGCGGCGCTATGTGATGAGCCAGCGCGCTCGCGCAGTGATCGGCGGACCGGAAAAGGCGAAGCGCGAAATCAATCTTCTCGCGGAAAAATACCAGGCGGATGAGGTGATGGCGCTCACCATCACCGGCGACTACGAGTCGCGCCGGCGCTCCTACGAGCTACTGATCGGCGCGTTCTAGCAGGCGCGCGATTTCCGCGTGGCCCTCGCGGCTCGCATAGTCGCGCGCGGTCTGGCCCCTGCGGGTCTTCAGCCGCGCATCGCCGCCGCGCGCGAGCAGACGTTGCGCGACCACGATATGCCCGCTGAGCGCCGCCCAGTGCAGGGGCGACTCGCCGTCCGCGTTCTGCAGGCGCGGATCGGCCTTTGCCGCGAGCAGCAGATCGGCGAAGTCGGGCTCGGGATGGAGCGCGGCGAGGTGCAGCGCGCTTTCCCCGTTCCTGGTCCGCGCCTGCGGATCGGCGCCGGCGGCGAGCAGCGCCCGCGTGAGGCGCCGCATGCCGGTCTCGACCGCCCGGTGCAGCGGCGTGTCGCCGTTCGCGTCGCGCGCGTTGACGTCGGTCGTGTTGATGAGGGCAAGCGCCGCCGTTTCATGATGATCCGAAATGGCGGCAAACAGCGGCTCGGCGGCGAGCGCGCTGCGCGAGAACTGCAGGATGAGCAGCACCACCATCACCCACAGCGCCTTGCGCAGCCAGTCGCGGTAGGTCTTCGCGTCGATGCGCTCGCGCACGCGCATGCCGGCGACCAGCGCCGCCACCGAGGGCACGGTCAGGCCCGCCACCGCGGCCCAGGCCGCGGCGTTCAGCGCGCCCGCGGCCGCGAGCGTGGCGACCTGCGAGCCCTTTCCCACGGTGAAGCACATGTTCAGGGTCTGCACCACCTGCGAGGGCGCCGCGCCGAGCAGCATGAAATAGACGAACAGGATCGGCCCGGCCACGTTGGCGATCGCCTCGAACACGCCCGCCAGAAAAGCGAATGCAAAGCCGAACGGCGCGCGCAGCCGCTGCACGGTGGCGCTTTCCCCCCGGCCGAGACGGTCCAGGTTCAGGTAGAACACGATCACCAGCGCGAGCACCAGGATGAACGGCTCGGGCGGCGCGGCGAGCAGCAGGTGGGTGCCAAGCCACGCGCCGAGCGCGATGCCGACTGGCATGAACCAGTAGCGCCGCACCAGCTCGCCCAGGCTGCCGCCGCGCAGCGCGGAAATGACGACCAGCGCGAGCGTCACCGGCGCGAGCAGCGCGATCGCGGACTTCATGTCGATCGCGAGCGCCGCAAGCGGCGTGGCCACCAGCGGAAAGCCGAAGCCGAGCGCGCCGTGCACGAACCCGGAAAGGAGGCAGATCAGCGCGAGGTAAACCAGCACTTCGGTGCTCATTTCGGCGCCAGCACCTCGGCGAGGTGCAGCGTCGGCCGGCCGGCGAGCGACTCGATCTGCTCGCGGCACGAGAAGCCGTTCGCCATCACCACCGCGTCGGGCGCCTTCGAGAGCGCCGGCAGCAGCGCGAGGTCCGCGATGCGCTTCGAGGCCTCGAGGTGCGCCGGCTTGTAGCCGAACGATCCCGACATGCCGCAGCAGCCGGTGTCGGGCGCGATCACCTCGCAGCCCGCGCTCCTCAATACTTCGAGGTCGGCCTGCGCGCCCCACAGCGCTTTTTGATGGCAGTGGGATTGCACGAATACCTTGGTTTGGAGGTTGGGAACGAAATGCCTTGCCCTCAGCAATTCCCCGAGGCTCACCACCTGCCGGAACAACTGCTGCGCGCGCGCATCGTCCGGCATGAGCTGGCGCAGCTCGTCGCGGAACACCGAGAGGCAGCCGGGCTCGAGCACCACCACCGGCAGCCCGGCGTCGAGCTGCGGCGCGAGCACCTCGAGCACACGGCCGAGCGCGCGTTTCGCCTGGTCGAGCATGCCGTAGTCGTAGTACGGACGGCCGCAGCACACGTGCTGCGCCGGCAGCTCGACCGCGCAGCCGGTGGACTCGAGGACCTTCTGCGCCGCGAGCGCGGTCTGCGGGCGGAAGTGATTGTTGAACGTATCGTCGAACAGCACGACGCGCTCTTTTCCTCCCATGGAGGTGAACTGCCCGCGGAACGTGCGCGGGGCAAACCTGGGCAACGTGCGTTCGGCCGAGACGCCGGCTAGCGCTTTCGAAATACCCAGCTTGGAAAGCGCGTTTACCACCCCCGGAAAGCGAGAAGCTAGCGGCGCCCACTCGCCGATGCGCCCCATCGACCACGCCTGCCGCGGCCGGCGATGCGTTTCGTAGTGATGCGAAAGGAACTCGGCCTTGTAGGCCGCCATGTCGGTGTGCGTCGGGCAATCGCTGCGGCAGCCCTTGCACGCGAGGCACCAGTCGAGCGCTTCGCGCACCTCGGTGCTCGCCCAGCCTTCGGTGATCACTTCGCCGCGCAGCATCTCGGAGAGCAGGCGGGCGCGGCCGCGGGTCGAGTAGCGCTCCTCGCGCGTGGCGCGGTAGCTCGGGCACATGGTGCCGCCGGCGTGGCTGCGGCACTTGCCCATGCCGATGCAGTGCTCCGCGGCGCGCGTGAAGCCGTCGCCGACCTCGCTGCGGAACTGGAAGTTGGTCTTGAGCGTGACCGGGCGGTAGTGCGGGCCGAGGCGCAGGTCGGCATCGAACGGCCGGGCGTCGATCAGCTTGCCCGGGTTCATGCGCTTGCGCGGATCCCAGGCGGCCTTGAACTCGCGGAACGCCTGCATCAGCTCGGCGCTGAACATGATCGGCAGCAGCTCGCCCTTGGCCTGGCCGTCGCCGTGCTCGCCGGAGAGCGAGCCGCCGTACTTCACCACCAGGCGCGCGGCCTCGGCGAGGAAACGGCGCCAGTGCTCGAGGCCGGCCCCGGTGCGCAGGTCGAAGTTGATGCGCGCGTGGATGCAGCCGTCGCCGAAGTGCCCGTATAAGGAAGTGCGGTAATCGTAGCGGTCGACCAGCGCCTGGAATTCGCGCAGGTAGTCGCCGAGGCGCAGCGGATCGACCGCCGCGTCTTCCCAGCCGACCACCGGATCGATGCCCTTGGCGCCGAGATTGAGCGCGGTGGCCGAGGCGCCGGTCTCGCGGATGGTCCACAGCCGGCCGATCATCGCCTTGTCGGTGATCACGCCGCCGCCGAGCGCCGCGGCGCGCAGCACCGCTTCCTCGCGCGTATCGGCGCCGAACTCCACCATCAGCCAGGCCTTGCCCGGCGGCAGCAGCGCGATGTCGTCGAGGCGCAGGCCGCGCTCGCGCAGGCCGCCGATGATGGCTTCGTCCAGACCCTCGCACGCGATCGGCTTCGCCGCCAGGATGCGCGGCACCGCGTCGCCCGCGGCGTAGATGTCCGGGAAGGCGAGCACCACCAGCACGCGCTCGGGCGGGCTCTTCACCAGCCGCACCTCGGCCTGCAGCGTGAGCGCGCAGGTGCCTTCGGAGCCGACCAGCGCGCGCGCCACGTTGAAGCCGTTCTCGGGCAGCAGCTGGTCGAGGTTGTAGCCCGAGACGCGGCGCTTGATTTTCGGGAAGCCTTTGCGGATCGCGTCGCCGTATTTTTCCGCAATGCCTTTCAACCTGCGGTACAGCTCCGCACGCCTGCCGCCGGCCCGCAGGATTTCCTGGTACTCGGTCTCCGACGTGGGTCCACACCAGAACCGCGCGCCGTCGTAGGTCAGCACCTCGAGGCGCTCGATGTTGTCGACCGTGGTGCCGGCCATCACCGAGTGCGGGCCGCACGAGTTGTTGCCGATCATCCCGCCGAGCGTGCAGCGCGAATGCGTGGCGGGGTCGGGGGCGAAGGTGAGGCCGTGCTGCTCGGCCGCGTCGCGCAGCGTGTCGCAAACGACGCCCGGCTCGACACGCGCGCGCCCTGCGGCCGCGTCGATCGACAGCACGCGATCGAGGTGCTTCGAGCAGTCGATCACCACCGCGACGTTGACGGTCTGTCCGTTGAGCGAGGTCGCGCCGCCGCGCGCGAGCACCGGGACGTTGTGCTGAGCGCAGATGCGCATCGCCCCGACCACGTCTTCCACGCTGCGCGGCAGGACAACCCCGATCGGCACCTGACGATAGTTCGACGCATCGGCGGCGTACGCCGCTCGCATGCCGTCGTCGAAGCGCACTTCGCACTGCAATGCGTGCTGCAGCTCGGCACCGAGTCGCTGGGAATCGACCATCTGTAGCGATTCTTGCATACGCCCCCGGCTTTCCTTGACTTAGTCCGAAGCGCGCACTACGCTGGTTCGCAGACGGTGAGGAACCCTAAGCACGCCGTCGCGGTCAAGATGGTTCAGTCAAACTCTTCCGAGGACATCAAATGAAATCCAGTTGGGCAAGAATGCTCTGCCGCTTGTTGATGGTGTTGATGGTTTGGTCGCCAATGCAGTTGGCGCAGGCCGGGATGATCGGTACCGATCAGCTCGTGGTCGCGAGCGCCAACGCCGATCGCACGACGGTGCTGGAGTTCCTCGGCCGCGCCGACGTCGCGAATCAACTGCAATCTTTCGGCCTGGATGCGAAGAGCGCCACCGACCGCGTCGCCGCGATGACCGACGCCGAGGTGCAGATGCTGGCCGGCAAGATCAACAGCATGCCCGCCGGCGCCGATTCCACCGGCATCATCCTGCTGCTGCTGATCGTCGGCGTGGCGGTGTGGTGGATCTGGTTCCGCCGCTAGCCATTCGCTCCGTGCTCGACAACGCCCGCTTCGCCGCGGGCGTTTTCATTTTGGCCGCGCTCTCGGGCTGCGCGAGCCTGATGCCGCAGACCAAGGAGCTCGCCAAGGGGCTTCCGCCCGGGCTGCCGGAAAAGGTGGAGCTCACCGGGACGCCGTTCTTTTCCCAGCTCGACTACCAGTGCGGGCCGGCGGCGCTCGCCACCGTGCTCAACGCCGGCGGGGTTAAGGTGACCTCCGAGGAGCTGGTGCCGCAGGTCTACCTGCCCGAGCGCAAGGGCAGCCTGCAGGTCGAGATGCTGGCCGCGGCGCGCCGCCACGGCATGATTTCCTATCAGCTGCAACCGCGCTTCGAGGACGTGCTGCGCGAGATCGCCGCGGGCACGCCGGTGGTAGTGCTGCAGAACCTCGGCTTCTTCTCGAGCGGCTGGCATTACGCGGTGGCCGTGGGTTACGACTACGACAAGGGCACGCTGGTGCTGCGCTCCGGAACGCAGGAGCGCGAGGTGATGCCGTTCGGCGTGCACGAGGTGGTGTGGCTGCGCGGCGGCTACTGGTCGATGGTGGTCGTGCCGCCGGACAGGATCCCGGCTACCGCCGAGGAGAACCGCTGGCTGGCGTCGATCGCCGCGCTCGAGCGCACCGGCGACGCGCGCAACTCGCGCGTCGCCTACCGGACCTTCCTCGGCCGCTGGCCGGAGAACGTCAACGCCGCCATCGGCCTCGCCAACGCGCACCACACGCTCGGCGAGCTGAAGGACGCGGAGGCGGTGCTGCGCGCGGCCGCGGCGCGCGCGCCGGATTCCGTGGTGGTGCTGAACAACCTGGCGCAGACGCTGTCGGACCTCGGGCGCGACCAGGAGGCCTTGCCGTTCGCGGAGCGCGCCGTGGCCGCGGGCGGACCGTTTGCCGGGGCCGCGCAGAAAACGCGCGATTCGATCGCCGAGCGTCTACGCAGCAAGGGAGCCGGGGTCCAGAGACTCCAGTAGCGGCGGCAGCGGGCAGTCGAGCACCGCGCCCACCACGCGCATCAGGCCGGCCTCGGCCACGCGGATCGTGCCGTCGTGGGTCACCGCGGCGAACAGCCCCTTCACCAGCAAGCCCTTCTGCATCGGCGCCAGCCCGCGCAGCGCCTCGAGCGAGTGACTTGCCGCGTCGAGCGTGAGCGTGGCCGGCGAGGGCACGCTCTCCGGTATGCCGAGCGCAGCCGCGCCCGCGCGGATCGCGGCCTGCAATGCGGCGTCGCGCGCGCCGGTGGTGTCGGCGCGCGTGCCGGCGTACGCGACGAGCGCGAGCACGGTCGCGGCCTCGGCACGCAGCTCGGCGATCCGGCGGGTCTCGACCGGCTTCGGCCGCTCCGAGAGCTGGCTGCGCACCAGCGCGAGCACCACGAACTCGTGCAGCGAGACGCGCCGGTCGGCGTTGATCACCGCCTCGATCGCCGCCAGGATCTCGAGCTTCGCGCCCGGCTGCAGGCGCTTGACCGCGCCGGCCCGGTGA
>Ga0247825_10001439_pt1 | contig 15626 bp, 12 predicted proteins | sample 13C_Vanillin_Day_FD_194413 | JGI IMG/M metagenome (GOLD analysis project Ga0247825, IMG submission 194413) | Soil microbial communities from agricultural site in Penn Yan, New York, United States - 13C_Vanillin_Day48 | ecosystem: Environmental > Terrestrial > Soil > Agricultural land | place... | reverse complement strand
CCTGAAGCCCCGGAACCAGTGCGGCGACATCGAGGTGGCTGCGGCCGGCGGGGATCGCGTCCATCACTTCCCGGGTGAGCACCCGCTGCCGGTTGACGCTCTGCACGTCCACGACCGGCGCCTCGCCGGTGACGGTGACCGTCTCCTCGAGGCTGCCGAGCCGCAACTCCGCGCTCACCGTCGCGGCGAACGTGCCCGTGAGCTCGATCCCGGTGCGGCGCAGGGTGTTGAAGCCCGGGAGCGTGAACGACACGTCGTAGGTGCCGGGCCGAAGGTCGACGATCCGGTACTGACCGGACGAGTCGCTGATGGCCGTCCTCGTCTTTTCGATCAGAACCGGGCTGCTGGCCTCGACCGAGACGCCGGGCAGCACCGCGCCGGAGGTGTCCCTGACCACACCCGTGATCGTGGCCTGAGCGAGCGCCGTCGCGGGCGCACACAGGAGCACGGCGACGACCGCGGCACTCAGAACGTGGCGCGCAGCGCGTGCTCGTCGAAGATCACCCTGGTCCCCATGACCCGCACCGTGAGGCTCGAACATGGACCCTCCCAGACGCGGCCTCGCGTTACGGGCTCATTCGGGGGACCGCACCGAGACCACGCCAGACCGCAGTGACGACCCGGGATGTGTGGAATATGTGGAAAGTGCCCTCCGCCAGTGTCTTGGCGTCCGAAACATAGGGCTGCGCTCCATGAGAGTCAAGGACGGGTTGACCGTGTGTTCGTCAAACATTCGTACCCAACTTTGGTGGTAGAGGCGCCTGAACGCGGCAGTTTCGGGCGGATGGCGTTAAATGAGGCGCATCATGTCGCCACGCGAAAGGAGCTCCATGCTGCGCTTGAACAGTCGGGTTGGAACGCTGGTTGCTGCCGGGGCGCTGTGGGCGCTCGCCGGGGTGTTGACGAACGGGCAGGCGCCGGGCGCCTCGGGGCCGAAGGGCGTGGTCCTCGACACCGGCGCGTTGACGCCGTTCGTCGAGAACATGGACCGGTCGCTGGCGTTCTATCACGACGTCTTCGACATGGAGGTGCCGCCGCTGCCGGACTCGGGCGCGCGGCCGTACAACAACCCCAACCCGCGGCTCTTCGCCTTCTTCGACATTCCCGGGGCCAAGGAGCGCCACCAGTCGGCCCGCGTCAAAGGCATCCGGACCGGCATCGAGCCGATGGAGATTCAGCAGGTCGAGCACAAGACGATTGCGCTGCGGCTCCAGGATCCGGGCAACGTCACGCTGGTCCTCGTGGTGCGCGACCTCAACGCGACGCTGGCGCGCGTCACCAAGGCCGGATACCCCGTGGTGACGGCCGGCGGCGCGCCCGTGGCCCTGAACGACGGTACTCGCGCCGTCATCGTCCGCGACGTCGACAACCGCTTCATCGAGCTCCGGCAGCCGGCGTCGATTCCCGCCGCGGCGCCGGCCCACAACGTCATCGACATCACCGCCATGGTCACCGTGGCCGACCTCGCGCGCACGACCCAGGTCTACCGCGATGTCTTCGGGTTCACGGTCGAGGGCGAGACGCCGTTCAGGGCCGAGAAGGTGGAGCGCGCGCTGACCGGTCTGGCGACCGCCGAAGAGCGGCACGCGCGGGGCAAAGCGCGCGATTCGCAGCTGTGGCTGGAATTCGTGGAGTTCCGGGGCGTCGATCGCACGCCGCTCAAGATGAAGATCCAGGACCGCGGCGCGACGCGGCTGCAGCTGCGCGCGCAGAACATCGACGCCGTGGTGGACGCCGCCAGGCACGCCGGCCTCGCCATCGCGACCCAGGGCGGCAAGGCGACGCCGATTCCGCCCAATTTCAAGGGCGCGCTCGTGGTCGATCCGAACAATTTCTTCGTCTCGCTCTTCGAGCCGTGCGACGGCTGCGCCCCGCGCGTGGCGCCGACCACGAACTGAGCAAGGAGCCGGCACATGTCCCTCGTTCGGCTTACGGGCCTCATGGCCATCGTTCTCGGTCTTGGCCAGGTGGTCGCGGCAGCCGCGCCTCCTGCACAGAGCACGGCCAAACCTGCCGCGGCCGCATCGACACCGCCTCCTGCGACCCGGCCTCCGCTGCTCTTCAAGGAGGAGTGGCGCGAGCCGCCATTCACCGGGGAGCGCACCGACGAGAATCAGCGCTTCATCCCGAGCGTAGTCACGAACCCGAATCTCGAAGTGAAGCTGTACGGATCCGACGCGAAGGTGGTTCGCGCCGCGCGCCACGAGGGCCGCATCGATCTGTGGACGGGCCTTGCCGCGTCGCCCGTCGCCGTCATGCTGCGGGACAAGCGCAACTACGTGGATCTGACTGGCCTGGCACGGCTGCGCTGGATGGTGCGAACAAACGCCATCCACACGCTGTATCCCGTCGTGAAGCTGGCGGACGGTACGCTGATCGTGGGCAACCGCGGCATTTCGACCAACGACGAGTTCTACCAGGTGGAGGTCAGCTTCATGGGCATGCGGTGGTACAAGCTGGACCCGGCGAAGTTGGTGGTGATGGCCGAGGTCGAGCACCCGGATCTGAAAAAGGTGGACGAAGTGGGTTTGGCGACGCTGGCTGCGGGCGGCGGGCATGGCATCGCGGGATCGGCGAACCTTTCGGGCGTGGAGCTCTTTGCGACGGCGGTGCCGCGATGAACCTGGCACAGCGAATCGGCTATGCGGCGCTGGCCCTGGCGACGCTCTGCGCGTCGGGCCTGCAGGCGCAGGACGTGTACACGCCCGGGCCGTTGACCGACAAGGACAAGGCCGAGATTACCAAGCTCTGGAGCACCTATCGGGACACGCTGTTCGCGTGCAACGGCGAGGGCTACGCGAACCTGTTTGCGACGCCGGGCGGCTACTTCGCGAGCGCGCCGCGCGGCGAGGTACGCGAGAAGCGAGCGCTGATGGAGATGGTGGTCGGCTACGACCGGTGCAAGCCGGACACGGGCAAGCCGTCAGCGGAACCCGCGCCGAGGAACCCCACCCCGGTCGCCGGTGAAGCGGCTTCGCAGTTGCCGACTCCCGTCATCGAACCGGCGCCCGAAGGCGCGAAGGCGCGCATCGTCAACAGCCGCGGCGGCGGCTACTACGACGACGTCTACGTCAAGACGCCGTCCGGGTGGAAGTTCAAGTCGCGGACCGTCATCTCCGACGCGGAGCTGGCGGCCGGGTTCAACACGCAGGATTTCATCGAGATCCGCGCGCTGGCCGGCGACGACCACGGTTACTACGAGGACCTCTTCGGCGAGTACAACAGCGCCCTCTTCCCACGTGGAAGCGGCAAACCGGGGCTCCCGTTCCGCACCTCGGGCCTCAAGCTCACGCCCGAGAAGGATGGCACGGTGCACGGCACCGCCTACCTCCGCAACAACGGCGGCCACTACGAAGACATCTATGCGAAGACGCCGCAGGGCTGGCGCATCAAGGAACGCAAGTACTTCAGGCCCTAGGTGATTCTTGGGCAGGTAGGCAGGTAGGCAGGTAGGCAGGTAGGCAGGTGGGCGGGTAAGCAGGTAGGCAGGTAAGCGGCCAGGGTCTGCCAACGACACGACTGGGAGGCTTACTGCACCGTGCTCGAGCGGGCGGGGCCGGCCGACGGCTTCGGCGCTTCGGCCGGCGGCGTGGCGCCGTTGTCCAGCGTCTTGAGGGTCGCCACGACGTCCGGCCGCAGCTGGCGGTTGCTCCGGTCGATGCGCGAGAGCGCGATCGCGAGCGGTGTCTGCCCGCGCTTGTTCTTGGTCTCGACCTTGGCGCCGTGCTCGACCAGGTAGCGAACGATGTCGCCGCTGTGCGCCACGTGCAGCGCCGTGTCGCCCTGATCGTTGGCCGCGTTGGGGTCGAGCTTCAGCTCCTCCACGCACACCTTGACCGCGGCGAGCAGTTCCGCCGGAGTGCCCTTCTCGAACTCGAGCGCATCGGCGTTGTGGTCGCCACGCCGGCCGAAACCGGACGCGAGCATCAGCATCGTGTTGCCATTCTTCTGCTTCGCGCTGGGATCGGCACCGGCCGTGAGCAACACTCGCATCATCGCCACGTCGCCCGACGCGGCGGCGCGCAGAAGCGGTGTCGTCCCCTCACCCAGGCTCTGGGTGCTGGTGCTGTTGTGGCGCCGCAGCAGCGGCGACTTCAGCTTCTGGTTCACGTCGGCGCCGTGTTTCAGCACCACCTGCACGAAATCCGCGATGCCCAGCTTCCCCGACGGCCGCGGATACGGACGCCCGTGCATGAACGGCAGCGTGTTCATGTCCACGGCCGCGTACAGCGCCGCCATGCCGCTCGAATCGGCGATGTTGGGATTGGCGCCCTTCTCGATCAGCAGCGCCGCCACGTCGTAGTGGCCGTTGATGATCGCCAGGATGGTCGCCGTGGTCCCGTCCGGATCCTGCGTGTCGAGCTTGGCGCTCCCCTCGACCAGCGCCTGCGCCGCTTCGAGCCCGCCGGCGCGCGCCGCGTACATCAGCGGCGTCATCTGGCCCACCGGCAGCGTGGTCTGGCCGCCCACCTTGCGGGCGAACTCCATCTTCTTACCGGCGACGTCGACTTTCGCGCCCGCCTCGATCAGCAGCTTCACCGCCTCGGCGTGATTTTCCGCCGCTGCCCACATCAGGGCGGTCTCGCCGAACCACCGCTCCTGCGCGTTGGGATCCGCACCGCGGGCCAGCAACATGCGCATGGCTTCCACGTTGCCGGTACGTGAGGCGGTCATGAGCACCGTCTCGCCCTCAACGGTGGCGCCCTTCGCATCGGCGCCGGCGCTCAGCAGCGCGTCGATGATGCGCGCGTTGCCGTTCTCGGCCGCCAGTTCGAGCGGTGTGGTGCCGTAGCGGTTGGCCGCATTCGTGGCCCCTGCCCGCAGCAGCGCCTGCACCAGCTCGAGATCGCCGACATCCACCGCCCAGTGCAGCGGCGTCGTGCCGTCGGGCTCCGCCTGTCGCACCGGCGTGCGCTGGCGGATGAGCGCCAGCGCCGTGCGCTTGTCCTGCTTCTTGATCGCTTCGATGAGCGCGGTATCGGCACTCGCGGTCCCGGCGGATCCGGCGAGCGTCGCCACGAGCGCCGCAGCCCCGATCAGGACGCGCGGCCGAACTCGACCACCCCGGCGCATCAGACCCATGTCGCTAGACCAGGCTGACGCGTCCCGTACTCTCGCCGTAGGTGTGCTCGGGGATGCCGAACATGTCGCTCACCCCGACCCAGACATTCCCGAGCGGCGTGCGCTCCGGCGTGACGAGGTGCCGATACCCCTTGCCCTGCCAGCCGCCGAGCACGACGAGCGGCAGCGGGTAGGGACCGTGCACGTTCGCGTTGCTCATGCCGCTGCCGTAGAACACCATCGAGTGGTCCAGCAGCGTGCCGTCGCCGTCCGGCGTCGCCTTCAGCTTGGCGATGAACTTGGCGAAGAGCGACATGTGGTAGGCGTTGAGCGTCGCGTGCGCCATCTTCACGTCCGGCTTCTCGCGGTGGTGGGAGATGGTGTGGTGCGGCTCGGTGATGCCGATCTCCGGGTAGGTCTTCATGCTGGCTTCCCGGGCCATCATGAAGGACGCCACGCGGGTCAGGTCGGCTTCCCAGGCCACCGCCATCAGGTCGAACATCAGGCTCACGTGCTCCTGATACGACTCGGGGACGCCAATCGGCGCGTCGAGCGAGATGGCCGTCTCGGTGCTGTTGCGCTGCTCGGTGCGCTGGATCCGCTGCTCGATCTCGCGGATGTTCTCGAGGTATTCGTCGAGCCGGACGCGATCCCGCGGACCGAGGCCGCTCTCGAGGTCGCCGAGATCTTCGGTCACCGAATCGAGGATGCTCGCGTCCTGCCTGGCGCGCGCCACGCGCTGGGCCTGCGTGCCCGGCCGGCCGAACAGGCGCTCGAACACCACACGCGGGTTGATCTCCATCGGCACCGGCGTCGTCTCCGACGACCAGGAGATGGTGTTCATGTAGGCGCAGGCATAACCGGGGCTGCAGCCGCCGACATAGCCGTCGAGGTTCTCGGTGGCCACTTCGAGCGACGGGAACGGCGTGTCCCCGCCGATGCGCCGGGCGATTACCTGATCGATGGTCTGGCCCAGGCGGAAATCCTGGCCCTCGGTCTTCTTCGCGATCGCGCCGCTCAACCAGGCGGCGGAGGCGGTGGCGTGGCTGTCGTCCATGCCCGGGCGGTCCAGGTTGCTCACCACCACCAGGTTGTCCTTGAACGGCTGGAGCGGCTTCAGGATCGGCGTGAAGTCGAACCCGGTGCCCGCCTTGGCCGGCGTGTAGCGCTCCATGATGGCGCCATGCGGAATGTACACCGCGCCGAACCGCTTCTGCGGCGTGGCGGCAGTCTTCGCCAGCGCCGTGAAGGACGGCACCATCGCGTCGAGTACCGGCAGGGCCACCGCCGTCCCGAGACCGCGAAGGAAAGTTCTGCGCGGCAAATGCATCTTGCGAATCTGCATGGCGTTCTCCTGCCGTTCCTACCGTTGTGCGGTCCGGAGCGCGGAGTCGTTGGCTCCGGCCTTCAACCGCATCTGAAATGCCGGGCTTTGCACCACGCCCAGCACGAGTGACGAGAACCGGTAATCCTGCCGGGCCATGTCGCCGACGATGTGGCGCACCGTCGGCATGTCCGGCGCCTCGACGCCGCGCTCGAGCGCGTAGGTCATGAGCTTTTCGGTCACCGTGCCCACGAACACGTCCGGCCGCTTGAGCAGCGCCTGACGCAGCTGCACCACGCCGTCCACGTGGGTGCCGTCGAGCAGATCGCCGCTCGCGTCGATCGGGCCGGCGGCGTCGCGGATCCGCCAGCGGCCAATGGCGTCGAAGTTCTCGAGCGCCAGCCCGATCGGATCCATCAGCTTGTGGCAGCTGGCACACACGGGGTTGGCACGATGCTGGGCCATCTGGTCGCGCATCGACTTCGGCTCGGTGCCGGCCGATTCCGACAGCGCCGGCACGTTGGCGGGCGGCGAGGGCGGCGGCATACCCTGCAGATTATCGAGGATCCACTTGCCGCGCACCACCGGCGACGTGCGGTCGGCGTTGGACGTCACGGCGAGGACCGCGCCCTTGCCCAGCAGCCCCTTGCGCGCCTCGTCGGGCACCGGCACGCGCCGGAACTGGCTGCCATAGACGCCGGGGATGCCGTAATGACGCGCGAGCCGTTCGTCCACGAAGGTGAAGTCGGCGGTCAGCAGCTCGAGCACGCTGCGATCCTCGCGCAGGATCGCGCCGAACAGCAGTTCCACCTCGCGACGGAAGGCCTGGCGCAGGTTGTCGTCGAACTCGGGGAAGAGGTCGTTGTCCGGCGTCACGCGCTGCAGGTTCCGCAGCTGCAGCCACTGGGCCGCGAAGTTGTCGACCAGCGCGCGCGACCGCTCGTCGCGAAGCATGCGCTGCACCTGCTGCTGCAGGACGAGCGGCTCGCGGAGCCGGCCTTTCGCCGCCAGCGCCAGCAGCTCGTCGTCCGGGATGCTGCTCCACAGGAAGAACGAAAGCCGCGAGGCGAGCTCGACGTCGCTGACGCGGTAGGCCGTCCCCGCCGGCACGTCGGCGGGATCCCGCTCGACGCGCAGCACGAACTTCGGGCTGGCGAGGATGCGCTGGAGCGACAGCTGGATGCCGTTCTCGAAGCCACCGTTCGCGCGACCGCTGCGGTAGAACTCCATGACGCGGTTCACGTCCTGCGTGGACGCCGGCTGCCGGTAGGCACGGCGCACCAGCGTCGTGAGGATCTGCCGCGCGCACGCCTCGTCCTGGGCCGCCGCCGGACGGCAGGTGAAGATGCGCGCCCGGCTCGGGGTCTCGCCCGGCGCGTCCACCTTGAAGGGCCCCTTTACGACCAGCGTCCGGATGTGCGGATAGCCGGTCGCGTCGTAGGTGTCGAAGGAGCTGCGATACGGCTGCATCTTCCGCGAGTCCGCCGCGCGGGAACGCTGCAGGAACGCGGCGGTGACGTCGCGCGGACCGGCCTTGACGTGCACCCGCACCTGGAGCTGCGCGTCGATTGCGTCCGAGCGCGAAAGCAGGCGCCCGCGGCCCGTGGCCGCTTCGTCGACGCCGCCGGGATTACCGGGCGGCGTCCCGCCGATCGTCTGCAGGAACACGCGTTCGCCATCCACCGCGATTTCGATCTGGTGCGCGTGCTCGAGCCCGCGGGTCTGATCGACGTTGGTGCGGTAGAGCGACGCCTGGAGCACGTACTCGCCGTCCACCGGGAACGTGTGCGTGGTCTTGACGCCGCCGACCGTGCCGAAAGGCATGCCGTCGATGTGCTTGTCCTGTGACAGGTCCTGGCGCGCCGTGTAGGTCTCGGACCCGGGCACCACGTCGAGCGTGCCCACCGCCAGCGAGCTGATGCGCCCGGCCGCCGACAGGTAGCGTTCGAGCAGCACCTGCGACACGCCGAGGAAGTCGGCGATCTTGTCGAACCCGTAGGCCGAGTCGTCGGGCGGCAGCAGCGCCGAGACGTCGCCGATGTCGAGGTTCAACAGATCCCGCACGGCGTTGCGATACTCGGTGCGATTGAGCCGATGCAGCACCGGGCGTCCGGGATTCGGCGTGGCCGCCGATTCGTCCAGGCGCTGCTCGAGCCAGGTGACGAGTCCGTCGTGCGTCGCGGCGTCGGGATGGGGCACGCCGGACGGCGGCATGGCGCCGGCCCGGAGCTTCCGCACCACCTTCTCCCACATCGCCGCGTCGCTGCCGATGTTCTGCAGATCGAACGTGTCGAACAGCACGCCGGACGCGGTGGCCGACGTCTGGAGGCGCGCGTTGTGGCACTGCGCGCAGTACTGCTTGATCACGCCGGCATAGCGCGAGGCGTCGTCGGCCGACGACTGGACGAGCGCCGGCCGCGGCGGAGCCGGCCGGGCGGGCGCCTGCGCGTGCGGCATCGCGGTCATCGCGAGCGCGGCCACGGCAACGCCGAAGAGGTACGCGGAACGCGTCATCAGGACCATGTCCCCTGGAAATCCCGCCACGCGGAGGGGCCGCGGCCAACGGGGCCAACGGGCATCCCAGCCCGCCCGGGAACGACTGGCGCCATGGTAGGGTGCCGCCGCGAGGTCCTGCAATCACACATACTGGTCACTTCGCTCGCCGTTCCAGCGAACCTGCTGGAGCGGCCCCTGAGCCGCTGGGCGCCCCAGGCACGGACGGCCGCGACTGAAACTGCCGGCCATTGGGCGAATTCGCGTAACCAGCGTCGTACCGCCCGCCACCCTTCAGGTGGACCCGCCTCGACATCTGCGTCCCTACGCGCCGCAGGATGGCGCCACCATTTCAAGCGACACGACGTTCAGGCGATCCCCGGCCGGGTCTTTCACGATGAACCCCTTGCCTTCCACCCGCTTGTCCTTGTGCTCGTCGGGCGGCGCATAGAGGCCGAGCAGCTGTATCGTCACCGTGCCGGCGGGCGTGGACGCGAGCGGCCCGCGCTGATCGGCCGGCGTGGCGTCCGGGTTCTCGGTGCGCACCGGTGCCGACGCCTGCGTCAGCGCCCAGCCGCCCGCCGCCTGCTGCAGGCACCCGACCACCTGCACGAGCGTGCCGGTGGTGATGGCCTGCGGCGCGGCCGCGGTCTTCGACGCCTCGCGCGCGATGAACGTGGACGTGAGCAGCGCAGTGTCGGCGGTCAGGGCGGTGTCGCCGGCCGGAAACTTGTTCGCCTGCAGGATGTAGGCGACGAGGTTGAGATATTCCTCGCTCGTGAGCGAGGCCGGCTGGTTGCGCGGCATGCGCGTCTTGATCTCGGTGTACAGCTGGTTGAGCGTCTGCAGCTCCCACTTTTTCGTAAAGGCATTCCCGGCCAGCTCCGGTCCCTGCCCCCCGCCGTCGCGGCCATTGAGATCCTTGGCGTGACAGCCCGCACACGACACTTCGTATGTCGTCTTCCCCTGGTCCGCCTGCTCGGAGGTGTAGACCTTGTCCCACACCGTCTTGCGGGCCTGCTGCGCGCCGACCTTCGCTTCCTGTGACAGCCAGGCCGCGGCGAAGACGGCCACCGCGAGCCACGCGACGAGCATCCCACGAGCCATCCTTCGACCTCCCCCTGACTTACGTCTGCGGCTGCGCCTTCTTGGCGTGCGCGTCGAGGTGCTCGATCGCCGCGCTCCACGCCTGCTTCGCGGCGTCGGCCTTGTACACCTTCGTCTCGCCCGGATCGTGGAACCCCCGCGCCATGCCCGCGAACACCTTCGCGGCGTGCGGCCGGCGGCCGCCCACGGCGACCTGCGTGATGCGCTCGGCCGCGCCGGCCGCCTCCGGGTCGTCACCGGCCAGGATCGCGAGCACGGGCGCCGACGTCTTCGCCAGCGCCGGCAGCGCCAGCTTGGGATCCGGATAGAACGCCACGCACGCGGCGACATCCGCGCGGCCGGCGGCAAACAGTACGGCCTGGGTCGCGCCCCACCCGAAGCCGACGAGCGCCACGCCGCGTCCCGCACCTCCGCCGTGCGACTTCACGTAGGCCAGCGCGGCCGCGGCCTGCGGTGCCACGCTGGCAGGCGTCGTCTCGGCCACGGCCTTCCGCACCTCCTCGTCGATGCCGCGGAAGCTCGCCACGCCGCCGCGGGGCGACAGCAGGTCGGGGGCCACGACGACGTACTGCGAACTGGCGAGAGTGCGCGCCGCGCCGCGCGCGCCGGCCGTGAGCCCGGCCGCGTCGTGCAGCATCACCACGCCCGGGTGCGGGCCGTTGCCCTTCGGCTGCGACAGATATCCGAGCGTCATGCCGGAGGTGCCGCGGAACGCCACGGCAATCGACTCGAGCGAATTGTCGAACTCGGAGGGGATCTCGACCTGTGCGTCGAGTGCGGCCGCGAGGGCCCACGTGGACGCGGGAACAATGACGGCGGCAGCCGAGAGGCGCCGCACGAACTCGCGGCGGCTCTGCACTACTTCTTCTCGCGCTCGATCACGGTGGCCGCCAGGGCCGGCGAATCCGCCAGCTCCTGCGTGCCGGCGGGGAACTGGTTGAACTTGAGGATGTACGCCGTGACGTCGGCGTAGGTCTTGGCCCCGAGGCTTCCGCGGCTGTCCTGCGGCATATTCTGCGTGATGTAGTCGAGCAGTTCCTTCACGCTCTTCCCGTACCACTTGCCGAGGAAGTCGTTGGTGGCCAGAGGCGGCACATCCTTGATGGAGTCGCCGCTCAGGTCGTGGATGTGGCAGTTGCCGCAGTTGTATTCGTACTCGTCCTTGCCGCGCGCTGCCTGCGCCTCGCTGTAGGCGCCGTCCCAGACCGACGTCTTCCCCTGCGCGCCGAGCGGCGCGACCTGCCCGATCCACATCCCTGCCGACGCGGCCGCCACCATGGCCGCCGCCACGAACCCCGCCCGAGTCGCGAGCGCCTTCATATGGACTAGTTGCCGCAGCCGGGGGTGAGCGAGCGCATCGCGGTCACGTCCAGGCGGTTCTCGCCGGTGGCGCGATAGATGAGGCCGACGGCCTCGACCTTGTGGCCGGCTTGCTCCTCGGGACCGAAGCCCTTCACGCTGGTCAGGAGGAAGGTGTCGTCACCGAGGGGCCGGTCGTTGATCGCGGCGGTCTTGGCCGGGAACGCCGACGCCTGCTTGGCCGGCTTGGCGGCCTGCGTGAGCGTCCACGTGTCGCCCGCGCCCCTGGCGAGGCAGCCCACCACCTGCACGATGGCGAAGTTCGGCATCGAGGCGGCCGCGCCCTTCTTCGCGATCTGCAGCTCGTCGAGCGCATCGCGATCGGGCTTCAGTTCCCCCTTTCCGGATGGGAACTCGTTCGAGCTCAGGATGTACGAGACGATGTCGAGCTTGGTCTGCGGCTCCAGTTCGGCGCCGGTGAAATTCGGCGGCATCTGGTCGCGAACCTTCGTGAACAGCGTGGCGACCGACTCGTTTTCCCAGTTGGACCAGAAGTGCTCGCCCTTCAGCGCGGGACCGCGCTCGGTGCCTTCAAGGGTGGACCGGTGGCACCGGGCGCAGTTGGCCTCGAACGCTTGCTTGCCGCGGGCCACCTGCTCGGCCGAGAACACGCCCGCATAGATCGGCAGGTCGTTCTCCTGGGCCCGAGCGACCGGGGTCATGGCGCTGCCGAGCGCGATCGCGAAGGCCGCTGCCGCGATTGCCTGGGCTGTCCGTCCTGTCGTGCATCCGCGCATCTGTTGCTCCTCGCGAGATCTCTCAGGGCTCGACCGTCAGTGCTCCGCCTGCTCGAGCACTCGTTCTTGAATCGCGACCGCGAGGTTCACCGCGCAGGCCAGGGCGGTCGCCGCCGGCACGCGGCACGACGTCTCAGCGGACCGTAACCGGGATCCCCTGCTTCGCCATCGCCTCCTTCAGCAGGGCCGCCGTGCTTTCGCGGACGGGGACCTCTTCGTCGGGGGTGCGCCCCTTGAGACCGGTGCCGAGCGCCAGATCCAGCGGCATCCGCCTCTGCTTGTCGCGCAGATCGACTTTGGCGCCGGCGGCCATGAGCTCCTTCACGATCGGATCGTTGCCGCGCTGCGCGGCGATATGCAGCGCCGTTTGACCGTTCAGGTTGAACCCGTTGGGATCCACGCCTGCCTCGAGCAGCATCTTCACGGCCTCGAGGTTGCTCGCGCCCGGAATCGTGCTCGGCCCGGTGGGCAGGCCGCCGCCGCGTCCGGTGGCCGCCATCGTCAGCGCCGTGCTGAGGTCCCGGCGGCGCAGATGCGGGTTGGCGCCGTTGGCCATCAGGATGCGCATCAGCTCGACGTCACCGGTGCGCGCGGCGCGCATCAACGGCGTGGTGCCCTCCCCCATCGAGGCGTCGCCGCCCAGGTCGTGGTGGCGGCCGAGCGCCGGCCGCTTGAGGGCCGCATTCGGATTGGCACCCAGCGCGAGCAGTTTCGTGACGACCGCCGGCGCCTCCAGACTACCGAACAGCTTCGGCGACGGGCGGCCGACCATCGGCGCCAGCGTGTGCATCTCCGCCGCGGCGTACAACGGCGTCTGCCCCGACACGTCGGCCAGGTTGGGGTCGGCCTTGAGGTCGAGCAGCGCATCCGCCATGTCGTAGTGGGCGTTGGCGAGCGCGATCAGGAGCGGCGTCGCCCCATCCGGATCGGTGGCGTTGACGTCGGCCCCGGCCGCCACGAGCGCCCGCGCCGCCTCCACCGAGTTCTGCCGCGCCGCGTACATCAGCGGGCTCCACGAACCCTTCGGCAGCACCGTGGACACCATGCCGTTGACGCCCCACTTGAAGGGCGGAAAGGTCAGCGCCGTGGAACGCTGGTTGACGTCGGCCCCGGCCTCGACCAGCACCTTCACCGCGTCCGCGTGATTCTCCGCCGCCGCCCACATGAGCGCCGTCTGTCCCAGCGTCTTCTCAGCGGCGTTCACCCGCGCGCCGCGCGCGAGCAGCGCCTTCACGACCTGGGGCCGCCCCGTCCGCGCGGCCGCCATCAGCGCCGTCTCGCCGTCGGCACGGGCAAAGTTCGGCTCGGCGCCGGCGTCGAGCAGTGCGGTGACGGTCGCGACGTCGCCGTTCACGGCGGCCAGCGCCAGCGGCGTCATCTCGTAGCGATTGGCCGCATTGACGTTGGCGCCGGCACGAATCAAGGCCGCCACCGCGTCGGCATCCTGGGCGCGAATCGCCCAGTGCAGCGCCGTGGTGCCGTCGGCTTCCGACGCGTTGACGTCCACCCGCTTCTTGATGAGCGCGCGCAGCGCATCGTGATCACCGTTCCGGACGGCCGCCAGCAGCTCGGCGCCCGGCTCGGCGGCCAGAGCCGGAGCCGCCGAGAGCACGGCCGCCACCAGCGCCGCGGTCACCGGCGCGATTCCCAACCAGCGCGGACACTTGAAACGCATCGGCATTGTTCCCGCGGCCTGAAACGCGACCGCGACTACACGACCTCCAGCCGCCCGGTGCTGAGGCCCATGCGATCGACCTCGCCGCCGAACTTCTGCGCGATGTCCACCAGGAAGTTGCCGATCGGCGTTTCCTTGGGCGCCAGCTGGTGCCGGTTGCCCTTGTAGAGGCCATTGCCGCGGCCCACGAGCAGCGTGGGCACGTCGATGCGGTAGTGCAGGTCGCTCTCGCTCATGCCGCTGCCCCACAGGATCACCGAGTGATCGAGCAGCGAGCCGTCGCCGTCGGGCGTCTTGGCCAGCTTGTCGACGAACCGGGCGAACAGGCTGACCTGCCAGGTGTTCAACTTGATCAGGTCCGCGAGCTTCCGCGCGTCCTTGCCGTGGTGCGACATGGCGTGGTGCGGCTCGCTGACGTTGATCTCGGGGTACACGCGCTGGCTCACGTCGCGATTCAGCATGTAGCTGAAGACGCGCGTCATGTCGGCCTGCCACGCCACCGCCAGCAGGTCGAACATCAGCATCATGTGCTCGGAGAACGTTTCCGGGATGCCCACCGGCGCGTCGGGCACGGTGACCGACGTCGCGTTCTGCTTCTCGGCCCGCTGGATCCGCTGTTCGATTTCGCGCACGTTGTCGAGGTACTCGGTGAGCCGGCCCTGATCGCGACGGCCGAGACCCGACTGCAGCTCGCGCACGTCGTCGCGCACCGAGTCGAGGATGCTGCGGTCGATCTGCTGCGCGGCGAGGCGCTGCGCCGCGGTGCCGGCGCGGCCGAAGAGCCGCTCGAACATCGTCCGCGGGTTGATCTCCATCGGCAGCGGCGTCGTGGGATTGGCCCACGAGGTCGTGTTGATGTAAGCGCACGCGTAGGCCGGGTCGCAGCCACCGAGGTAGCCGGTCACGTCCTCGGTGCAGACCTCGATCGACGGAAACACCGTGTCGCCGCCGATGGTCCTGGCCACGATCTGGTCGATCGACGGCCCGAGCAGCACGTCCTCGGCAATGGTGGCCTTGGCCAGCACGCCCGTGGACCATGCCGCCGCCGTGGGTGCGTGGCCGTTGATCGGCGTGCACAGTTCGGACACGACGGTGACGTGGTCGCGGAAGCCCTCGAGCGGCTTCATGATCGGGCTGAACTCGAAGCCGACACCGGAGGTGGCCGGATGCCACGCCTCGGGGCGCTCGCCAAGGCCGACGAACACGGTGCCGAAGCGGCGGACGGGCTTGGCGGCGGTCTTGGCCTGCGCCGTCAGCGCCGGCACCATCGCATCGAGAAACGGCAGGGCCACGGCGGCGCCCACTCCGCGCAACACCGCACGCCTGGAGATATTTCTCTTGGTGATGAACATCACTCTGCGCTCCTTGCCACCCCGATTACCGGATTGACGAACACGCTCGCTCAGTCGGCCGTGGACGTCGAGCCCGGCTCCGACTCGGCAGTCTTCATCCGCATCTGGAACGGCGCACTCTGCACGATCCCGGATACGAGCGACGCAAACGCATAGTTGGCGCGCCTGGTCTCGCGCACGATGCCGCGCACCGTCGGCATGTCGTAGTGAGCGACGCCGCGCCCCATGGCGTAGGTCAGGAGCTTCTCGGTGAGCGCGCCCACGAAAATCTCCGGGTCCTTCAGCAGCGCCTTGCGCAGCGTGACCACGCCGGTCACCGGCGTCCCGTCCATCAACTGGCCCGACGCGTCGATCGGCGTGCCGGTCGTGCTGAGCGACTGGCCGTCGCGCTCGCGGTAGGCTCCGACGGCGTCGAAGTTCTCGAGCGCCAGACCGATCGGGTCCATGATCTTGTGGCAGCTCGCACACGCCGCGCTGGCCCGGTGCTTCTCGATCTTCTCGCGCACCGAGAGCACGCG
>Ga0247825_10001438_pt1 | contig 15640 bp, 13 predicted proteins | sample 13C_Vanillin_Day_FD_194413 | JGI IMG/M metagenome (GOLD analysis project Ga0247825, IMG submission 194413) | Soil microbial communities from agricultural site in Penn Yan, New York, United States - 13C_Vanillin_Day48 | ecosystem: Environmental > Terrestrial > Soil > Agricultural land | place... | reverse complement strand
TCTCGATGTAGTCGTCCAGGCTCATTGCGCCGGAAGCATATTCGTTGCCTCCGAAGCCCCGTTCGCCGTTGCCAAGCTCGCGCAGGAAGGCTTCGAGGCCGGGCGGCGGGTCGAGTGAGGCAGGGATGAGCTGGAGCATGAGTAACAAGTAACAGGTAACAAGTAACAAGGAAAGATGGCCGGAAGAGTGGGGCCGCTCCCTCCGCCTTGTTACTTGTTACCGGTTACTTGTTACTGTTAGCCGCCATGTCCGCCACAACGGTCTACCGCGACACCGTAGACGTCCTCAGGGGGCGGCGTCCGCTGTTCTACGGCTGGCGTGTGCTCATGGCCAGCGTTCTCGCCATGACCGTCACCAGCGGTCTGGCGGCGTGGGCCAACGGGCTCTACGTGCGTCCACTCGAAGCCGAGTTCGGCTGGTCGCGCGCGGAAGTGTCGATTGGCTTTTCGGCTGCGATCCTGGTCAGCGGCCTCGCCGGGCCGGTGATCGGTATCTGGATCGATAGGCGCGGCCCGCGCTCGGCTATCATCTTCGGCTGCGCGATGACGGCGCTGAGCTATCTCTTGCTTGCGAGCACGCAAGAGCTGTGGCAGTGGTATTTGTTCTCCGCCATCAACGCCGGCTTCCGCCAGATGATGTTCTTCATTCCGATGCAGGTGCTGATTTCGCGTTGGTTCGACCGCAAGCGCGGCTACGCGATGAGCATTCTGGGCACGGGATGGTCGCTGGGCGGCTTCCTGATCTTGCCTCTGCTGGCTTTCACCATCGATCTAACCGACTGGCGCGGCGGGTTTGTCTTCTCGGCCGTGATGGCCGCGGGCGTGGTGCTGCCGATCGCGCTTTTGGTCCTGCGCGACCGGCCTGAGGATGTTGGAACGACCGCTGACGGCGAACCGAGGCCCGAGACGAACGAACCCGTACCACCGGTCTGGGGCCTGACGCTGGCGCAGGCAGCGCGCACGCCGCTGTTCTGGGTGCTCTCGATCGCGCTGATGCTCTACTTCTACGGCGCCATCGGGTGGACGACGCACATCATCCCGTTCTACGAGTCGCGGGGCCTGTCGCGCGAGACGGCCGCGATCCTGCTCTCGGTGTCTTCGGGGGCGGGCATCTTCTCTCGGCTGTTCATCGGCGTCTACGCGGACCGGTTCGTCCGGTTCGAGGTGCCGGCGTCGGCGGCAACGGCACTGATCTCCGTGGGCATGCTATCGCTGCTGTTCGATTCGGGGTGGGGCGGCATCGCGGTGTTCACTGCGCTCTGGGTGGTCGGCACTAGCGCCGGGCCACTAGTAGAATCGCTCGGCCTGACGCGCGCATTCGGGCTGGCGCACTTCGCGACGATATTGGGCGCGGTGGTGGTGATTGAGACAGCGGGGGAGATCGTCAGCCCGTCTCTGGCCGGTGCGATCTACGACAGCACGGACTCTTACGACCTGGCGCTGGTGATGTACATCTGCACGTTCACGGCGGCAGCGTTGCTGATGGCGATAGCGTCGCGGATGCGCCGGCCCGACCCGTTAGCAGAGGTCTAACGGGAGCTGATCAGCTTTACACCGAACACAAACAGCGCGGCGGCAAACAGCCAGGTTTTGACAGGCTTACCACGGTGTTCTTTCGCCTGAGCTTCCTCTTCAGACATAACACACCTCTTTCGAGGTAAATGTCTGCCTCTTAGACGAGGCTCACTATCAGGGAGAGACCTGATCTTTGCCGGCTCACTGACCCGCAACCTTGACCCGCAACCTTGACCCGCGGCCCGGTTCCCGGCCCGTGCGATACTGGCGGCCACCACTCCCCCACGATGGAGGCAGCCCGATGCGAAGGCCTGAGAACGAGACGGTCCCGGAACCGCAGCGCGATGTGCCGGTGTACGGCCATTGCGATGTGCTCGTTGTCGGTGGCGGGCCGGCGGGCACGTGCGCCGCGGTCGCGGCCGCGCGCCAGGGCGCTGACGTGGTGCTGCTTGAGCGTTACGGGCACCTCGGCGGCCTTTCGACCGGCGGTCTCGTGTTCTGGATCGACCGCATGGCGGACTGGGAGGGCAACCTGGTAGTCGCCGGTCTCGGTAAGGAGCTGATGGACCGCTGCGGTCCGGAGGCGACGCTTGGGCCGGCGGAGGAGCTCTGGGGCTCGCGCGACCCGGTGCAGGCGGCGTACTGGGCGCCTCGCACCAGTGCCCTGCGAGGTGTCGTGCAGTGGTCGCCGACGATCGACCCTGAGTGGCTGAAGCTCTGCTCCAACGACATGGTGCGCGAGTCGGGCGTCACCACGATCTTCCACTGCTGGGCCGTCGCAGCCGTCCGAGAAGACAACACCGTGAAGGGCGTGATCTTCGAGAGCAAGGAAGGGCGCAAGGCGATCCTGGCAAAGGCGGTGATCGACTGTACGGGTGACGGCGACATCTTCGGCCTTGCCGGCGCGGAGTTTGAGAATGACTTCGATGCCGAGGGCGCGCACGCCCGCATCAACACGAGCTGGCGCTTCGGCAACGTGGAGATGCGCCGGTATCTCGACTTCTCGATGACCCGTCCCGCAGAGCACCGCGCGCTGATGGTGCAAGCTGCGCAGGAGGGCATCTCGATCCGGCCGCACCCGACGCCGTATGACTCCGTGGCGCTGTTCATGACGCCGAAGATGTCGGGCTACTCGGCCCTGGATGTCGCCGACCTCACGGCGGTGGAGTTCAGATCGCGGGACATTATGCGTGCGGGCCTGTTCTGGTTCCGTGAGCACGTGCCCGGGTTTGAGCGTGCGTGGATTCTGGATAGCGCCTCGCAAATCGGCACGCGGCACGCCCGCAGGCTGGCAGGCGTGGGGCGCGTAAGCCTGGACCACTGGCGCAATGACGGCACCTACACCGACACCATCGGCCTCTGCCCGGGCCTGACGCCGGACTTCCCGACGCTGGAGATTCCTTACGGCGCGCTGGTGCCGTCGGAGATGGACGGCATGCTCGCGGCGGGCCGCAACCTCTCGGCGGACACGCGTGCTCACGCCGCCCTGCGTGAGGTGCCGGAGTGCTGGGTGATGGGCGAAGCGGCGGGTGCAGCCGCGGCATTGGCGGTGCGCGACGGTCGCAACGTGCGGGACATCGAGGTCGCGGAGCTGCAGTCGAAGCTGGAGAAGGCCGGGGCGATCGTGCACCGTCGCGCGGGCGATGGCCCGAAGAGCCACGGCGACGCGCAGGAAGACTTCAAAGGCTCGATCCACTTCTCGACGCCGGGATTGGAGCCCGTGAAGCCGGGCGGCGCCTGAAACGAAGAATTCGTTACGAACCTCTGCATCGTGTTGATGTTTGCACCGACGACGGGCTAGACTGGCGCCAGCCCGGCCGCGTTAAGGAGCACGGAGGTTCCAACTTGAGTCGCAGCATGCTCGCCATCTCAATGGTCGCAGTCCTTGTCCTGGTTGCGATGGCCGGTTCAGGTCGGCTTGGGACCGTGTCCAATGTCGAAGCGGTACCAATTATTGGCGCCGGATCATGCCTCGATCCCTCGAACTGTACAGGGCTCGGACCGAACGCTGTTATCGGTGAGAACTCCTGTAATGGACTTCAGTCCTGCCTGAACGTGGAGGGAGTTGTCGGGGACAATTCTTGTAGTGGAACGCAGTCCTGCATTGGTCTCACTGGATTTGTGGGGGACTCTTCCTGCACCGGGACACAGGCGTGCGTAAGTGCGTCAGGCCTGATTGGTGATGGGTCGTGTACAGACACCCAGGCGTGCGTCTCCCTGAGCGGCGCCATCGGTGACGGGCTTTGTATCACCGGTCAAGCATGCGTGAGCTTCTCCGGGTGCCTGGACCTCCCAGCCTGCGATGTCGAAATTACGAAGACAGCCTCGCCGGCCAGCATCCCGGAGACCGGCGACACGCCGGTGACTTACACAGTGCGCATCGAGTTCGTCGATCCGAACGATGTGTACGTGAACTTCATCGAAGATGACCAGTACAACTTAACTGAGGATGACGACTGCGAACTCTTCGAATCGAACGGTGATTCGCAGGGACCGCTCATGCTGCCAGCCACCATCCTCTTTCACCAGTACATCATCTGTGAGTACACGTACGAGCCGCCCGCTGGCGAGGCAGGTGAGAGTCACGACAACATTGTGACCATCAACGTGGGGCTGCATGACTGCATCCTGGCTGACCCCACCGATGTTGGTACGCAGGATCACGAGTGCGAGACACAGGGTTCTGCGATTACCCCCGGTGGGGAGCCGGGTACCTACGATGTGACTGCCGAAGCCTCCGTCCTCTATCTCGAGGTGGCGGAGCCGGAGCCGACGCCGGACAATCGTCGCGACCAGAACCGGCCCCAGCCGCCGAACATTGGCGCGGGGCTGAGCGGCCTGTTCAACGGTATGCCGACGCCCCTTCCCACCGCCCCGAGCGCCGTGGCGCCGGCAGCGACAGCACCGACGATCTCGCCCCCGCGCACTGGCGACGCGGGCCTCGTTGAAGGCCGAAACACGACTGTTGTCACGGTGGGCGTGCTGCTGGTTGTCAGCGTAGGTCTGGCCTTCGGGTTGAGGGTAAGGGCCACCCGCTGACCACGCTTCCAATAGGAGAGAAGCAAGAAGGCCGCACTATCGAGGTGCGGCCTTCTTCGTATGTTCCAGACGATGTGAGGGCTACCGAGCGAGACCGCCATCTCCTGTACGTGGCGGCGAAATTGTCGGCGCCGTGGCGGCAGGTGCGACCGCCGCTGGTCGAGCCGTTGGGAGCGGTGTCGGTTGGCCGGCGAACAGGCCGCTCAGGCCTGCGCCGATGTTCGGAGGGCGCCGCTCCTCAATGATGCAGGCCTGAGGCGTGACTTCATTGAGCATGCAGTCACCAACGGTTCCTTCAAGCTCGATGCATATCTCATCCCCGTTGCAGGAGTTGTCGCCTATGACGCTTTCGCTTTCGAGCCCCGCTTCGCTGCACGCTTCATTACCGTTGCACGAGTTATTCCCGATTATCGAGAGGCCGTCTTCTCCAGTGTCGAAGCAAGCTTCGATGCCGTTACAGGAATCGTCGCCAATTTCTGCGAACCCCGTCTCGCGCATCCCGGCGTATTCGCAGGCGTACTGTCCGTTGTCAGGGCTATTGCAGGAACCGTCTCCTACCACGCCATATCCGCCGTCATAGCCGACCGAGTCGCAAGACAGGGCGCCTGAGCAGGATCCATCCCCTATCCGCGCATATCCGCCAATGGCGCCGACAGCGCTGCAGGAGATAAAGCCGTTGCAGGAATCGTCACCGATGGTGGCCTCACCACTCTGGTCGGCCGCTTCTCGACATGCCTCGAAGCCATTGCACGAGTCATCGCCGACATCGGCATCGCTCTGGTAGCAGGCGCGGTCTCCGTTGCAGGAGTTCGTCCCCATGGTCCCGGTGAAGCCGGTGCAGGCGTCGACACCCTGGCAAGTCGCGGCGAAAGCAGGTTGAGGCTTCGAGGCATCTGTGGTCACGTAGAGAGCGAATGCCACCAGCGATGCAAGGACGAGTACGACAACGGTGCGTGTGCTCTGCATTCTCGGTTCCTTTCCGCTTGCGAAGAACGGCTTACTGAGCTAGACCGGCGTCGCCGGTGCGCGGTGGTGAGATGGTGGGGGCGGTGCCAGCAGGTGCGATGGCGGGTGCCACCGCAGTCGGGGCTGTGGGCAATGGCGTCGGCATGCCGTTGAAGAGGCCCGAGAGACCCGCGCCGATGTTCGGACGCCGCTCGATACAGGCCTCAGGAACGACGACATTTCTCTCGCAGCGTCCAACGCTACGCTCGATCTGGTAGCAGATCTCATCACCGTTGCACGAATAGTCGCCGATTACGTCGAAGGTGATGCCGTAGGAGAAGTAGTAGCAGGCTTCGGAACCGTTGCAGGAGCCATCGCCGATGCTCTTGATGTCTGAATAGCCGTTGTTAGAGCAGGCGCCGTCGCCATTGCAGGAGCCGGAACCGATGTGGATTTCGCCGCCGTTCGCGCCATTCCGGATGCAGGCATCTGACCCGTTGCAGGATGCATGGCCCGCGAACCCGATTCCCGAGTACCCAAGCTCGTAGCAAGAGTCGCTGCCATTGCAGGAGCCGTCACCGATTTCGCCCTCGCCGCCATAGGCAGTGAAGTAGTAGCAGGCGTAGTACTGATTGCAGGAGCGGTCGCCGATGATTCCATCACCGCCGGTGTAGGCGGCGCCATAGCAGCCGCCTTCGTAGTTGCAGGAATCGTTGTCGATTTCAATGTCGCCCTGGTAGCCCGCATATTGGCAAGCCTCTTGCCCGTTGCAGGAACGGTTGTCGATGTCTGCAAAGCCATCCCAGCCTGCCTGGTAGCATGCACGAGGCCCGTTGCAAGAGTTGTCTCCGATGTCTGCGTCGCTGCCCCAGCAGGCGTACTCACCATTGCACGAGTTCTCACCCATGGTGCCCGTGAAGTCGACACAGGCATCGTTGCCACTACAGTTCGCAGCTTCAACGTATCGTGGCGAGACGGCGTCTGCGCCGAAAAATAGTGTGAGTGCGACCAGGGCGCTGAGGGCAGAAATCAGCGCCAGGTTCTGTCTGCGAGCCATCGAAGCGTCCTTTCGCTTGGCGCCGGGACTTCCGGCAGGGCAACGGCGACGCTCTCGGTCTGCGCAGTCAGTCGAACGAGGCGTACACGACTCGGACGGAGATTACCCGAACTCGCTTCCTGCTTCAAGCAGTCGGGTAAGAACGTTACGTGAACAGGATTGTTCGTAAGGGCCTAAGCCGTCACCCACTTCGGCACGATGACTTCGCCGGCACGCTCGAACGCCACTTTCACGGCCATACCAACCGCGAGCTCGTCGTTGGGGCCGAGGTAGTTGCTGTTGAGTCGCGGCCCTTCTTCTACCTCGACGACGATGATGTTGTAGGGGACGAGCGGTGCGAAGCCGGGGTGCCCCACCTGGTGGTTGATGATGAAGCTGTAGACCGTGCCTCGGCCGGATGCTTCTCGCCACGTGACGGCTTCGCCCAGGCACTTGTCGCAGAACTCGGCCTGGGGGGCGAGGTAGCGGTTGCACGCGGCGCAGTGCTTGAGCAGGAGCTTGCCTTCGGCGGCGGCGTCGAAGAAGGGCTGCGATGCCTCGTCCGGGATGGGTACCGGACGCTCGGGCGGAGCTTGTTCCATCGTGGTCTCCATCAGGCTGCGTTCTGGCTGAGGATCAGGGAGGCGTGGTAGTCGAGCATGCCACCGTTGCCGGTGACGAGGATGAGGTCGTGCTTCTCGACCTGGCGGTCGCCGCCGGATCCACGGGCCTGAATCACGCCTTCCGAGAGCGGCGTCATTCCCCAGAGGTAGAAGGCGCTAAGCTCGCCGCCGCCGGTGTTGGTGGGCAGGCGGCCGCCGGGGCCGAGCTTGCCGTCCTCGACGAAGGGCCCGCCCTCGCCCTTGCCGCAAAACCCGTAGTCCTCCAGCGTCACCAGCGTCGTGTAGGTGTAACAGTCGTACAGCTCGCAGATGTCGATGTCCTGCGGTGTGATGCCGATCTGGCCGTAAAGGGTGTCACGGGCGATCGTGGCGCCGGTCATATAGTCGTGCGTGTCACCGGCGCGTCGGCTGTTGCCTGTGAACCCCTGCGCCATCGCCAGCACGTAGGCGGGCTTCGATTTTAGGTCGGTCACCCGCTCCTTACCCGTGACAATAACCGCGACGGCGCCGTTGGAGATCAGGCAGCAGTCGAGGAGGTGGAATGGCTCGGCGATGAAGCGCGAGGCCTGGTGGTCCTCGATGGTGATGGGGGTGTGGAACTGCGCGATTGGGTTGTTCACTGCCCACGCCCGGGTTGAAACGGCGATCGCGCCAAGCTGCTCGCTTGTCGTGCCGTAGAGGGCCATGTGACGCCGGGCCGCCATGGCGTAGCCGGCGTTGGGATTGAGCTGGCCGATATGGGCGTCGAGGCTGGCCCACCCGGTGGGTTGAGCCCGGTTGCGGGCCATGTTCATAGCGGCGCTGCTGCGGGCTCCGGGGTCTTGTAACGGCGCGTCGGCGAAGACGCAGATTACGCAGCCGGCCATGCCGTTCTGAATCGCCATCGTCGCGTATTGGACCATCGAGACAGGAGTCGCGCCCATTGCGTTCATGTGGTTAACGAGGCGCAGGTTCTTGAGGCCCGCCTGGTTCTGAAGCTGCAGGCCAATGCCGGGCTGGGCGATGCCATTCTGCAGGAGCAGGCCGTCGACCTGCTCCTTACGCAGGCCGCTGTCCTCGAGGGCACGGTCGATAGCCTGCAAGGCGAAGCTCGTCGCGGAGCGCCCGTAGATCTTGCCCACGTCGGATATGCCGAGGCCGACGATGGCGGATTTGGCCTGGTGAGTCATGGCCGGGATCGTAGAGGGGCAAGGGTCAAGGGACAAGGCTAAAGAGAATTACCCAGGCCTTACCCACTGCCCCTTTGTCCCTTCCCTATGCCACCCAATCGCTTGTCACGTGCTTCGACAACAGCACCACCTGCAGCACCAGCATCGGCGCCGCGGCGAGGTACACGAGACGCCGGTCTCGGCCCTCCAGCAGCGACGCCCACGCGATGTAGACCGGAAACGCCACCATCGCCAGGCGCGTGTAGGACATGAAGCTGCCGAGGAAGGGCTGCAGGACCATCACGGTCGCGAAGAGAGCCATCGGCACGTCTGTCTTGCGCCAGACCAGTGGTAGGGACGCCACAAGCACGACGAAGAAGGCGCGGTCCATCGCCGAGTCCAGGTAGTTGTGCCAGACGAGGTCGGTGCGGATTAGGTCTTCGACCAAGCGCCATGGCTTTAGCAGGTTTTCGAGGCTGCGGTGGGAGATGTACATCTTCTCGGTGTCCATCGCCACGAAGGCGTTGTCGAGCTCCAGGTGCATGTAGCCGAGGTAGGCGAGGAGGCCAAGGAGGAGAGCGAGGAGGGGAACCCCACCCCCTAACCCCCTCCCCGTCGACGGGGAGGGGGGACCGGATCTCTGTAGCTGTATGCCTTCAGGCTTGCCCGCATGCCGTCGGTGACTGGGGGTTACCTCACCCACTGCCCCCTCTCGTTGCGAGGAGAGGGGGTGGCGCCCGGCCCTTGCTTGAAGAATGTCCGTCACCATTCCCCACGCGAGCGGCAGGGCTACCACCAGACCCGGCAGGCGTAGTAGCGGGAGCAAAAGGCAGCATGTCGCGACGATCGCCAGCTTTCGCGCGTACAGCGCCACAAAGAACGTGACCAGGAGGAGGAGAAAGAGGCCCTCGGTGTAGATGAGATTGAGGTAGAAGGCGGTGGGGAAGGCGAGGAAGAGGACGAGGGTGCGCCAGGCGCTCTGTGGGCTGAAGCGCTGGCTCACGAAGTGGTAGAGCAAGTACAGGGCGAGGCCGGAGGCAACGTTAGAAATGAGTAGGCCGGAGATGATGCTGTCGCCTGTAAAGAGGTTCAGGGCGCGGATCAGCCATGGGTAGAGGGGGCCGAAGGCGTTCGTGAGTAGGCCGGGCTGGTAGCCGGCCTCAGCGATCCGGATGTAGTGCTGCGAGTCCCAGGTGCTCAGCGCGGCCGCGAAGGAGCCGTCGTCGCGCTCGCCCCAGCGCAGGTTGACGTTGCGCATGGCGTGGTTGAAGGGCACCACTGACCAGGCGGTGAAGGCGACGACGAGGGTAAACAGTTTCCAGCAGAGGATCAGGGCGATGGCACGGACGGTGTCGGGTAGGGGCGCGCGATGTGCCCCCATGGCCTCGGTGTGGGTCTGCGGCGGTTCAGCGGTCAACGTCGATACGAGGGCGGCGCCGCACTTCGATTAAACCCACGATGGCCAGCGTCGCAATCCCGAAGATGAGCAGAGGCGTGCGCAGGGCGCTTGCCTTGTATTCGAATCGCACAGTGTGCTCGCCCGGCTCCAGAGTGATTGCCGGGTAGCTCGGGGCAACCATGAACGGCGTCACTTCTTGCCCGTCGACATAGGCGCGCCAGTCGGGGTGGTAGGAGGCCTTGAGGAAGAGTGTGGTTGCGGGTTCTGTCACGTGGACCTTTGCCTCGAACTCGTACGGGCTTGCCACCTCGGAGTCGATGCGGCCGAGGGAGTTCGGCGCGTCCGTGGCCGTTAGGCGACGAATGGCGTTTGAGGCGCCCTCCATCGCCGCGTACTCGACGCCATTAGCGCGTGGCGTGCCGTCGAGGGCGAACGCCGGCACGATGCCAGCCGCGGGTAGGCGGCCCAGGAACCACGTCCGTGCCGCCACGAAGAAGTCTTCCTGGGCACCGGCGAAGGCGACTGGCGTCGTGCCGAGACCGAAATAGCCTGACGTTGGCGCCTGGTACAGCGTGTAACGTTCCGTTTCCATCAGCGGTTGCAAACCGGAGGGCACCGTCAGGTCGGCTGGGGCGATGAAGTAGCGGGCGTTGAGGGCGTCGTAGTGCGCGAGCTTCGTATGGTCGAAGTGCCAGATCAGGTCGGAGTTGAGGGTGAGCGACTGGTAGGGCGCCGCGGCCGTCTCGATTTGATGGAATGTCAGCACGTCGGGAACCCGCACCGAGCCATTTTTCATCTGGTCGCCGAAACCGTCACGCAGGCCCGCGAACACGCGCCCCGGAGGGAGAGTCTGGAGGCGATCGACGATGGCCGTGAGGTCGCGGTCGTCATCGAGGGCAGCCTGCGTCTCGTTCATCCAGCCCTGGTTGCGGTCGAGGTAGAGCCAGCGCTCTGCCAGCGCGGGGATCGCCGCGAGCGCGACGATGGCGGCGAACAAGGCCGGAATCGCGTACGCCCGCCCTCTGGCCTTCATTCGCAGCCAGTTCCAAGAATCGAGCCGGGTCCACAGCCAACCCGATGCGACGGCGATGAGGAGGATGGCGCCGATCTGCACCGGGCCGATGAACCGGTGCATCCATAGCCGCCCGTCGAACGAGAGCACGTCGGCAACGGGTCCCAGCGTGGGCCTGCCGAAGTAGGCAATCAGCCAGAACGCTGTAACTGTTACCGCGACGAGGGAGAGCCGCGTGCGTGTCCACAGCGCGATGAGGACGCCTATGGCGGCAATGATAGAGATGACGGGTGGCCTGTTGTAGTCGAAGAGCTTGCCCGTTGCCAGCCATTCGAGCACCGTCGATGCGCCGTGGGAGTCGTACTTCCAGTCCTCCATGTAAGGCGACGTGGCATGGTATGCACTGTTCAGCACCAGAGGCACGGTGAAGTACGCCGTCGCGAGCATCACGGGGATGCCTGCCAGCACCAGGCGTTTCGCGCGTTGGCCGACGTTTGTCCGCATGCCCAGCAGCAGCAGCGCCGGTAGGGTGATTGCGACGATGAAGGCATAGATCACGTGCGAGAGCACAAGGGCCGTGAGCACCAGCGCGGTGCCGAAATAACCGCGGCCATCGCGCATCGTGCGGTAGGCGAAGGCGAAAGCGAGGAAGCTGAGGTGCATGCCCCAGAGCTGGGTGTACATGCCGAAGCCGCGCCAGACGTAGCTGTCGTACTCGATGCCGAAGCGATGCCCGGCCGAGAACAGGGGCGCGAAGGTCGCAGCGGCTGCCGCGGCCGGCCTGGAGAACTCCAGTTGTCGCAGCGACCAGTAGACCGTGACTGGGAAGGCGACCATCAGTACGTAGCGCGTCAGGTTGAATAGCGTCAGCAGCTCCACCTGGCGCAGGAGCAGCCGGTGCACAGCCACCACGAACAGGTGGGGAAGGTGCTGGTAGTAGGCGAACTGCGGGAAGCCGAACTCGAGGTCGGGCGCCCAGTGGTCGAACGGGTTCTTTCCCGCGTCGATGGCGCGTGACGCGTTCTGGATCAGCGAGAAGTGGGCCGCATCGTCGTTAAGGCTCGGGATCGCGACCGTCACCTCCGGCAGGAGAGCGATGGCGAGGACAAGCATCGAGAGTGCGACCGGGAACAGCGGCAGCGCCTCGGCGAGGCGCTGCGACCAGACCTCACCCTCAACCGCCTCTCTGGCTCCAGAGAAGGGGCGGCCGAGCGATAGAGGGCGCTTGATCGCGATTCGCATCGTTGTACGAGTATAGGTAAACGTCAGGTGCGAGGCGTGCGGTAGTGAAGCAGCCCGCTGCGGACGCCATCTCCGCCTACCCGTGGACGGTCCGCAGCAGGCTGCTTCATTACGGACGACAGGGAGTGCGCGTCTTAAGATGGCGCTATGAAGAGCTACCTTACCAACCTCGAGTGCACGAATTGCGGCGCAACCTTCTCGGCCGAGGAATTACACACCGTCTGTCCGGCCTGCAGCAAAGTGCTGTTCGCGCGCTACGACCTCAATGCCGCGCGTGGCGTGATGTCGCCGGAGTCGGTTGCGAGCCGAGGACCGTCCATGTGGCGGTGGTTCGAGATCATGCCGGTGCGCGATGAGGACAACGTCGTGTCGCTGGGCGAGGGTGGCACGCCGTTGCTGCGCGCGAGCGGTATCGAGGGGGTGCACGGCGCGCGCGAGCTTTGGGTGAAGGATGAGGGGCTGAACCCTACCGGCAGCTTCAAGGCGCGCGGGCTGTCGGCGGCGGTCTCGAAGGCGAAGGAGCTTGGTATTAAGAGCATCGCCATACCATCCGCCGGGAATGCAGCGTCGGCGTTGGCGGCGTACGGCGCGAGGGCCGGCATCGAGACGTGGATATTCATGCCCGCGGACACGCCCGACGCAATGAAAAACGAGTGTCACATCTACGGGGCTCACCTTGAGTTGGTCGACGGCCTGATCAACGACTGCGCGCGGATCGTGCGTGAGCAGGGACCGTCGCGGGGTTGGTTCGATGTCTCGACTCTGCGCGAGCCCTATCGCGCCGAGGGCAAGAAGACGATGGGGCTGGAAATGGCAGAGCAGCTGGGCTGGAAGCTGCCGGACGTGATCGTCTACCCGACCGGCGGCGGCACCGGCATCGTCGGCATGTGGAAGGCTTTCGACGAGCTCGAGACCCTCGGCTGGATTGGCCCCGAGCGTCCGCGCGTGGTTTCGGTGCAGGCGGAGGGCTGCGCGCCCATCGTCATGGCCTACGACGCCGGCGAGCGTTTTGCCGAGACGTGGGAGAACGCCCACACTATCGCCCCCGGCATCCGCGTCCCCGCCGCGATCGCCGACTATCTCATCCTCGACGCCGTGCGCGACAGCAACGGCACCGCCGTCACCGTCAGCGACGAAGAGATCCTCGTCGCGATGTCAGAGATGGCGCGTCTTGAGGGCATTTTCGCAGCTCCGGAGGGTGCGGCGACGTACGCCGGGTATAAGAAGCTTCTCGCATACGGCACCCTCGACCCGGGCGAGAGCGTTGTCCTGTTTCAGACCGGCTCCGGCTTGAAGACGCACGAATTGGCATCGCGCGTCTAGCCCGGCAGGTGGACGTAGACCGCGAGCACGGGCGCATCGCCGATGACGCGGGTGGTGTGCCCGCGCCCGGTCGTGTCCTCGACGCGGACGATGGCCCCGGGCCCAAGTCGGCGCTTCTCGCCGTCGCCGACCTCGACCTCGAGCTCGCCCGAGAGCTGGAACCACCACTGCAGTCGCGGCGAAGGGTGCCAGTCGCCGAACCAGCCTGCGGGCAGCGTTGTCATAACGACGCCAGTCGCGTCCTCGCGTGGCGAGATGAGGTATGGCGGCGCCGGCGGCGCGTAAGCGACCTCGCTTAGGACAACTTCGGCGTCCTTGAAATGAGAGATGCCATCGGCATCGGCGTAAAGCCGCACGAAGTTCACAAAGCTAAGCCTATCGATTGTCCCGATACTCTTCTATGCCCTATGGGCCCGCCGCCTACCGCAGATGCCACTCATCGGGGGCGATAAGCTTGTCTGCTTCCTTTGGGCCCCAGGTGCCTGCGCGATAGTCGAGCAGCGGTGGCGGGTCGTCGAGCACGGGCTGGACGATCTCCCATGCGCGCATGACGCTGTCGGAACGCACGAACAGAGTGGGGTCGCCCAGCATCGCGTCGAGGATGAGGCGCTCGTATGCCTCCGCAGGCTCGGCGCTGAAAGAGGCCTCGTAGCTGAAGCTCATGGTTACGGGTTTCACCGAGATCGATGGGCCCGGGACTTTCGCGAGCAACGAGAAGGAGATCTCCTCCTCCGGTTGGATGGCCAGGCGCAGCGAGTTCGGTTCCATGTCGTGCGGGTAGGAGCCACCGAAGTAGGACCGCGGCACGTCGCGGAAGCCGATCTCGATCTCGGTCGCTTTGTAGGGCATGCGCTTGCCAGTCCGCAGATAGATCGGCACGCCGGCCCAGCGCCAGTTGTCGATCTCGACGCGCGCGGCAACGAAGGTCTCGATGTCGGAGTCGTCCGGCACAGCCGCCTCGTCGAGGTAGCCCTTGACGGCGTGTCCGTCGATGCGACCCCTGGTGTACTGGCCACGGACCACGCGCATCTTGTCCAGCGGCTGGACGGCGCGCAGGAGCTTCTCCTTCTCGTCCCGGATCGACTCAGCATCGAAGGAAGATGGTGGCTCCATGGTGAGGATGGAGAGAATCTGCAGCAGGTGGTTCTGTACCACGTCACGAAGGGCGCCGACCTCCTCGTAGAATGAGCCACGGCCACCGATGCCTTCCGACTCCGCAACGGTGATCTCGATGTGGTCGATCGCGTCGCGGTTCCAGACACGCTCGAACAGCGAGTTGCCGAAGCGGAACACGAGGATGTTCTGCACCGTCTCCTTGCCGAGGTAGTGGTCGATGCGGAAGATCTGCGACTCATCCAGCTCGTCTCGCAGCTCCTTGTCGAGCTTCTTCGCCGATGGGAGGTCGCGCCCGAACGGTTTCTCGATCAACAGCCGAGTGCCCTCAATGAGCCCGTTCTTGGATAACGCGCGGACAGCGGTTCCGAATGCCGATGGAGGAATGGCGAGGTAGACGAGGCGGGCAGGCTGTGTCAGCGCCCGGCGTAAGTTGTCATAACCAGCATCATCGAGCGTCACGAACGTGAGTCGTGCGGCGATGCGTTGCCAAGCTTCTTCGTCGTAGCCGTTGCGGGCGTACAGGGTCACCGACTGGCGGGCCAGCTCTCGGTATGCGTCCTCACTCATCGGCGTGCGCGCTGCGCCTACGATTTTGCCCTTCGCGGGCAGCATGTCATCAACGGCCAAGTCGTACAGGGCAGGGAACAACTTCAGGCGCGCCAGGCTGCCGGTGCCGCCAATGATGACGATGTCTTGCGCGGGCGTGGATGGGCGGGAGTCGGGCATGAACCTCAGAAACCCCGGAGCTCCCTGACTACAGTGTCATTGTCAGCCGCGTGGGTATTCAGAGTGCCCTGCCCAACCGCCGCCGAGCCTCGAAAGGCTCGGTTACACCTTTGCTTTCTCACTCCCGCTTCCTCACCGCGTGGCCGCCGAACTGGTTGCGCAAGGCAGCGAGCAAACGCCCTCCGAACGGCGACGGTTGTCGAGACCGGAAGCGTGCCTGCAGGGCGGACGAGATCACTGGGGCGGGCACGGCAAGCTCGATTGACTCCTGTACTGTCCAGCGTCCCTCGCCGGAGTCGTCGACGTAGGCCTCGAGGGCTTGCATCTCCGGGTCTTCGGCGAGAGCGCGCTCGGCCAGGTCGAGCAGCCAGGAGCGCACGACGCTGCCTTCCTGCCAGACCTCCGAAATCTTGTGGAGGTCGAGCGTGAACTCGGACTTCGCGGCCATCAGCTCGAAGCCTTCGGCGTACGCCTGCATGAGTCCGTACTCGATGCCGTTGTGGATCATCTTGACGA
>Ga0247825_10001437_pt1 | contig 15653 bp, 7 predicted proteins | sample 13C_Vanillin_Day_FD_194413 | JGI IMG/M metagenome (GOLD analysis project Ga0247825, IMG submission 194413) | Soil microbial communities from agricultural site in Penn Yan, New York, United States - 13C_Vanillin_Day48 | ecosystem: Environmental > Terrestrial > Soil > Agricultural land | place... | reverse complement strand
ACGAACGGCTCGGTGGAGAACGCGCCGGGCTCGATCTTCAGCAGCCGCGTGCGGCTGCCTTTCTTGTTCTTCTCGTCGAGGTCGGAAGCCAGGATCTTCTGGTAGAAGCCCGGCGGGTAGCCGGGCGGCACCTCCCAGCCGGAATCGAGATCCACCTTCACGAACTCCAGATGCTGCTTCGGCTTCATGCGGCCTCCTTGGCGTCTCGGTGCAGGAGCTCGGTGAGCGCCACCGCGCGGTCGCCGCTCGCCACCAGCCTGGCGGCCAGCGCGCGCAGCTCGCGGAAGCGCTTCGCGTCCAGGAAATCGAACAGCACGTCGTTGACGCGCTGCTGGTAGGGCGCCATGCGCTCCAGCAGCTGGAAGGCCTTCGGGCTGCACCTCAGCAGCACGCGCCTTCCGTCCGCCGGGTCGGAGCCCTTCTGCAGGATGCCGGCCTCGACCAGCTTGTTGGCCTCGATGGTGATGAACGCGCCGGAGCGGTGCAGCCGTGCGGCCACCGCGCCGACCGCCAGGCCGTCGGCGCGGCTGACGAGCATGAGGATCTCGTACTGCGCGCCCGAGATGCCGGCGAGCGCGGCGAACGCGTCGCGGCAGGCGTCCAGCTTGTGGCCGTAGGCGATCAGGTCATGGATGAGATTGCGGAACTCGGCGTCCGAGCCGCCCGCCAGCAGAGCGGAGCGCGAGACCGTCAGGGGGATCTTCGTTTTCCTCGGCCGGGGCACGGCGCATTGTCCGGCGGGCCAACTACCTTAGTCAATTAGCTATCTGGACAAGTAGACTATCCGCATGGGCATCGATCGGAAAAGCCTCGCCGTGGCCGTCGCGCTGCTCGAAACCGGCGACTGGCAGGCCGCGCACGCGATCGTGCAGGAGGACGAAGCGTCTGCCCTCGCCTGCTGGGCGCACGGGATCGTCCACGTCATGGAAGGCGACTTGGCGAACGCGCGCTACTGGTACAAAAAAGCGGGACGTCCCTTTGGAGAGGACGTCCCGAAGGAAATCGCGGCGCTTAGTGCAGCCGTCGAACGCTGAGCAGCTCCGCGGCGGGCATCGGCGGCGCGAACAGGAAGCCCTGCGCCTGCTCGCAGCCGAACTGGCGCAGGAAGGCGGCCTGGCGCTCGGTCTCCACGCCCTCGGCGATCACGGTGAAGCCGAGCTGGTGCGCCATCTCGATGATGGTGCGCACGATCGCGGCGTCGGCATGGTCGCTGAACACGTCGGCGACGAACGAGCGGTCGATCTTCAGCGCCTTCACCGGGAAGCGCGTGAGATACGCGAGGCTCGAGTAGCCGGTGCCGAAGTCGTCGATCGCGATGCGGATCCCGCCGTCGCGCAGCGAGCGCAGGATGCGCACCGCGTGCTCGGGGTCCTGCATGAGCTGGCTCTCGGTGATCTCGAGCTCGATCAGCGCCGGGTCGACGCCCGCCGCGGCCACCAGCGCGCGGATGCGGTTGTCGAGGTCGCGGGCACGGAACTGGCGCGCTGACAGGTTGACCGCGACCGGCAGCGGCTGCTCGCCGGCGGCGATCCAGGCCTTGATGTCCTCGCAGGCGCGGCGGATCACCCATTCGCCGACCTGCACGATGAGGCCGGTGTCCTCGAGCACCGGGATGAACTCCTCCGGCGGCACCAGCCCGCGCTGCGGGTGCTTCCAGCGCAGCAGCGCCTCGGCGCCGCACGCCTTGCCGCTCGCCAGGTCGAACTTCGGCTGGTAGAAAAGCGTGAACTCGTTGCGCTCGAGGGCGTGGCGCAGCTCGAAGGCGAGCTGCGCGCGCGCCCGCGTGCGCTGCGTGATCTCGGTGGTATAGAACTCGAAGCCGTTGCGCCCCGACTGCTTGGCGCGGTACATCGCCGCGTCGGCGGCGCCGAGCAGCGTCTCCACGTCGTGGCCGTCGGACGGGAAGCCGGCGATGCCGACGCTTCCGGTGACGAAGGTCTGCTCGCCCGCCAGGGCGACCGGCTCGGCGAGGCGCTCGAGGATCTTCTGCGCCACCAGCGCCGCGTCCTCGGCGCTCGCCAGGTCCCCCAGCACCACGGCGAACTCGTCGCCGCTGATGCGGCCGACGGTGTCGCCGGCGCGCACCGCGCCCTGCAGGCGCAGCGCCACCTGGCACAGCAGCAGATCCCCGGCCGCGTGGCCGAGCCGGTCGTTGACCAGCTTGAAGTCGTCGAGGTCGATGAACAGCACGCTGAGCGGCCGGCCGCTGCGCTTCGCCTGCGCGATCATCTGGCCGAAGCGGTCGGCGAGCAGCGTGCGGTTGGCGAGGCCGGTGAGCGGGTCGAACTGCGCGAGGTAGGCGAGCCTGCGCTCGCCGTCGATGCGCTGCAGCCCGGTGGACAGCAGGCTGGTCGCGGTGCGCAGGAAGCCGAGCTCGTCCGCCCAATAGGCATCCTCGGCGCGCGACAGCACGCACAGCGCGCCGCGCACCGTGTTGTCGCCGCGCACCGCGACCACCGCGGCGCTGCCGTAGGCGCGCGCCCAGGCGAACGGCAGCGCGCTGCCCGAGCCGACGAACGGCTCGCTGCTCGAAAAAGCAGTCTCGATGGCGTTGCCCGGCGCGGCCGCCATCACCTCGGACTGGTAGCCGAACCCGGCACGCAGCACGAGCTCGCCGGGCTGCGGGCCCGGCTCGACGTACAGCACCGCCTCGGCGCCCAATCCCTCGGCCACCGCCTGGATCGCCTCGGCGACCAGCTCGCCCGGCTCGCGCTTGCCGAGCGCTTCCTGGCCGAAGCGCGCGAGCGCCTCGCGATAGCGCGCCAGCACGGCTTGGCGCTCCTCGGCGGCCTGGCGCTCGCTCAGGTCGCGCGCCGCGACCACCAGGATCGGGCCCTCCGGCGTGTCGTGCACGGTGCGGCGCACCTCGACCGGGAAGGTGCTGCCGTCCTTGCGGCGATAGGTCGCGACCGCGAAATCGGAGCGCATGGTGCTCGCCACCAGGTCCTCGAACTCGCGGTCGAGCACCTCGTTCGGCGTGTCGACGCGGATATGGCCCGGCCCGGTGCGCATCAGCTCGTCGCGCGAAAAGCCGAGCTGCTTGCACACGCTCTCGTTGAAGTCGATGAAGCGATGGCGGCGAATGTCGATCAGCAGCACCATGTCGGCGGAGGCGTCGAGCGCGGTGCGGAAGCGCCGCAGCGCCGCCTCGGTGTCCTGGCTGCGCTGCAGCCCCTCGCGGATCGCGAGGGGCAGCCGGTCCGAGGCTTGCGACGCCGGCCGCGGGCCGGAGCTCGACAGCAGGATGGGGGCTATGAGATCCACGCGGCCGAGAGTAGCCGCGCCGGCGTACGGTTAGCCGGCCCTTGACAAAAGATGGCCGTGATCAGGAAACGTCAGATGCGCGTCGTGACGGAAGTCACGCCCGGCAGGCGCGCCAGCTCCTCGGCAGGCATCGGCCGGGCGAACAGGTAGCCCTGCGCGTACTCGCAGCGCAGCAGGCGCAGCAGCGCCGCCTGCTCCTCGGTCTCGACCCCCTCGGCCACCACGCTGAAGCCCAGGCTGTGCGCCATCTCGATGATGGTGCGCACGATGGTGGCGTCGCTCGGGTTGGTCGACATGTCCTTGACGAACGAGCGGTCGATCTTGAGCGAGCTGACCGGGAAGCGGCGCAGGTAGGCGAGGCTCGAGTAGCCGGTGCCGAAGTCGTCGATCGCGATGCGCATGCCCACCTCGCACAGCGCGCGCATCACGCGGATCGCGTGGTCGGGATCGGCCATCAGCTGGCTCTCGGTGATCTCCAGCTCGATCAGCCCGGCGCTCACGCCCGCCGCATCGACCAGCGCCTTGACGCGCGCGTCGAGGTCCTGCAGGCGGAACTGGCGCGCCGACAGGTTCACCGACACCGCGCCGACGTCCAGGCCGGCGGCGCGCCAGCGCTTCACGTCCTGGCAGGCGCGCGCGATCACCCATTCGCCGACCGGCACGATGAGGCCGGTTTCCTCCAGCACCGGGATGAACTCCGCCGGCGAGACCACGCCGCGCTCGGGGTGCTTCCAGCGCAGCAGCGCCTCGGCGCCGCTCGGGCGGCGCTCGGCGAGGCGGAACTTGGGCTGGTACACCAGTGCGAATTCCTCGCGCTCGAGGGCGCGCCGCAGCTCGGCGCCCATTTGCGCGCGCGCGCGCGAGCGCTGGTTGATCTCGGCGGTGAAGAACTGGAAGGCGTTGCGGCCCGACTGCTTGGCGCGGTACATCGCCGCGTCGGCGGCACGGATCAGGCTCTCGGCGTCGGCGCCGTCGGACGGGAACGCGGCGATGCCGACGCTCGCGGTGATGAACACTTCCTTGCCGTGCACCTCGATCGCCTCGGCGAGGCGCTCGATGATCTTCTGCGCCACCAGCGCCGCATCCTCGGGGCGCGCCAGGTCGGCGAGCACCACGGCGAACTCGTCGCCGCTGATGCGCGCCACGGTGTCGCCGGTGCGCACCGCGGCCTGCAGGCGCGCGCCGACTTCCTTCAGCAGCGCGTCGCCGCCGGCGTGGCCGAGCGTGTCGTTCACCATCTTGAACTCGTCGAGGTCGACGAACAGCACCGCGAGCGGCGCGCCGCGCCGTCCCGCCTGCACGATCATCTGCGAGAAGCGGTCGGCGAGCAGCGTGCGGTTCGGCAGCCCGGTGATCTGGTCGAACTGCGCGAGGTAGGCGAGCCGTCCCTCGCTATCGATGCGCTGCAGGCCGGTCGACAGCAGGCTGGCGGCGGCCTCGATCAGGCCGACGCTGTCGTCGCCGGCGAAGCGCTCGCGCTCGTCGAAGAACGCGCACAGCACGCCGCGCACGCCGCGCTCGCCGCGCACCGGCACCAGCACCGCGCTGCAGGCGCGCGGCGCCCACGGCAGCCCGAGCTCGGCGCCTTCGGCTATCAGGCGCTCGCCGGAGCGCAGCACGCGCGCCACCGGGTCGCCCTCGGCGCAGTTGATCACGCGCGTCTCTTCGGCGCCGTGCGCCGCGCCGGCCAGGGCGCGCAGCACGACCGCGCTGCTCGCCGGCTCGGGCTCGACATAGGCCACGCCGTCGGCGCGCAACGCTTCGAGCAGGGTCTGCGCCGCCTCGGAGACCAGCTCCGAGGCATCGCGCTTGGCGAGCGCAGCCTGGCCGAAGCGCGCGATGCGCTCCTGGTAGCGGTGGCGCGCGGCCTGCGCCTGCTCGGCGCGCATGCGCTCGGTCAGGTCGCGCGCGGTGGCGACCATCACCGTGCCGCCGCGCGTCGAAAGCAGCCGCCGCGTCACCTCGACCGGGAAGGTGCTGCCGTCCTTGCGCCGGTAGGTGCCGATGCCGGTCTCGCTCGCGCCCGGCGTCGCCGCCAGCGTGCGGTAGTCCTCGAGCAGCTGCTCGCGCGTGCGATCGAGCCGCACGCGCTCGGTGTCCATGCCCAGCAGCTCCTCGCGCGCATAGCCGAGCGTGCGGCACGCGGTCTCGTTGAAGTCGAGATACGTCGAGTTGCGCGGATCGACCAGGAACACCATGTCGCCGGCCGCGTCGAGCGCGGCGCGGAAGCGGCGCAGCTCGAGCTCGGCGGCGATGCGGTTGGTGACGTCCTTCGCCACGCCGCGGTAGCCGAGGAACGCGCCGCGCGCATCGAACATCGGCTGGCCGGCGACGCTCACGTAGTGCACCTCGCCCGCCTCGGAAGTGCGCCGCAGCAGTAGATCGGCGAATGGCCGGCGCGCGTGCAGCACGCGGCGGTGCTCGTCCCACGACTGGTCGACGATCTCGGTGCGCGGCAGCTCCCAGCGCCGCAGGCCGACGTGCGCCTCCGGCGTGATGCCGCCGCGCGCGTCGCTCGCGCCGCCGGTGCTGACGAAGCGCAGCTCGGCGTCCTGCTCCCAGTACCAGTCCGAGGTGAGCTCGGTGAGCGTGCGGAAGCGCACCTCGCTTTCGCGCAGCGCCGCCTCGGCGTTGCGCCGGTCGGTGATGTCCTCGAGCACCGCGATCTCGTAGAGCGGCTTGCCGTCGGCGCTGCGCGCGAGGGCGACGGTCAGGTCGACCCACACCGTGCTGCCGTCCTGGCGCCGGTAGCGCTTCTGCGTACGGATCGAGCCCACCTCGCCCGAGCGCAGCCCGTGGCGCGCCGCGTCGGTGACGTCGCGGTCCTCCGGATGCGAGATCTCCTTGACCGAGCGCCCCACCAGGTGGTGCTCGGGATAGCCGAGAATGCGGCACAGGCTGCGGTTGACGCGCAGGAAGCGCCCGTCCAGGCCGACGTGCGCCATGCCCGAGCCGGCGAGCTCGAAGGTCTGGCGGAAGCGCGCCTCGCTCTCGCGCAGCGCGGCCTCGGCCCCGCTGCGCTCGCTCACGTCCTTGGCGGTGCCGCGGTAGCCGGTGAATGTGCCGTCCGCCGCGTAGGTCGGCTCGCCGCTGATCTGCAGGTAGACGCGGCTGCCGTCCGCGCGCACCTGGCAGAGCTGCAGGTCGCGGAAGCTCTCATGCCGGTCGAGCAGCGCGCGGTGCTCCGGCCAGGTCGTGCCCACCGGCCAGAGCCCGGGGATTTCCCAGCGCGGCCTGCCGACATACGCCTCGCGTCCGAGCCGCGTCACCACGTCCACGCGCGTGGGCATGCTGACGAAGCGGTGCTCGGCATCGGTCTCCCAGAACCAGTCGGAAGTGAGCGCGCTCAGGCTGCGGAAGCGCGCCTCGCTCTCGCGCAGCGAGCGGAAGGTGCGCGCCTGCATGGCGGCGAGGCGCACCAGCCGCGTGAGCGTGGCCTCGGTGAGGTCGCTCTTGTGCAGGAACTCGTAGGCGCCGCAGGCCAGCGTGGCCTCGCGCAGTCCCGGATCGAGCGCCGAGGTAATCGCGATCACGGGGCAGCCGACCATGCGCACCAGCGCGTCGATGGTGGCGGCGCCGCTCGAGTCGGGCACGTGCAGGTCGGAGATCACCAGGTCGACGTCGACGCGCGCGAGCAGCGCGAGCGCCTCGGCCAGCGTGCCGGCATGGTGGAAGTGCGTGCGCGCGAAGTCGATGCGCTGGACGTACGCGCCGACGATCTCCACGCCGATCGCGTCGTCTTCCAGCAGCAGGATGCGCAACGCCTGGCCGGCCGGCGCCAGGGGCTTCGGGAAGTCGGGCTGCGGCAGCATGACCGGCGGATTATGCGGGGAGCGGCCGCCGGCGCTATCAGGAAATCCCGGAGGCCCCTCGGGTAGTACCTGCGTTTTGCAGCGTTTTACAACCAAGGCAGCCGCGCCAGCTCGTCGGCCGGCATCGGCCGGGCGAACAGATAACCCTGCGCGTACTCGCAGCCCAGCTGGCGCAGCAGGTCGGCCTGCTCCTCCGTCTCCACGCCCTCGGCCACCACGCTGAAGCCCAGGCTGTGCGCCATCTCGATGATGGTGCGCACGATGGTGGCGGCGCTCCGATCCGTGGTCATGTCCTTGACGAAGGAGCGGTCGACCTTCAGCGCGCCGACCGGGAAGCGCGTGAGATACGAAAGGCTCGAGTAGCCGGTGCCGAAGTCGTCGATCGCGATGCCCATGCCGGCGCCGCACAGCGCGCGCATCACGCGGATCGCGTGGTCCGGATCGGTCATGAGCTGGCTCTCGGTGATCTCGAGCTCGATCAGACCCGGGTCGACGCCCGCGGCGTCGACCAGCGCCTTCACCCGCGCGTCCAGGTCCTGCTGGCGGAACTGGCGCGCCGACAGGTTGACCGACACTGGCACAACGCGCAGGCCCGCCGCCTGCCAGCGCTTCACGTCGTCGCAGGCGCGCCGGATCACCCACTCGCCGACCGGCACGATCAGGCCGGTCTCCTCGAGCACCGGGATGAACTCCGCGGGCGACACGATGCCGCGCTCGGGATGCTTCCAGCGCAGCAGCGCCTCGGCGCCGCTCGCACGCCGCCCGACCAGGTCCACCTTGGGCTGGTAGGCGAGCATGAATTCCTCGCGCTCGAGCGCGCGGCGCAGCTCCGAGCCGAGCTGCGCGCGCGCGCGCGAGCGCTGGTTGATCTCGGCGGTGAAGAACTGGTAGGTGTTGCGCCCCGACTGCTTCGCGCGGTACATCGCGGCATCGGCGGCGCCGATCAGGCTCTCGGCCTCCGCGCCGTCGCCCGGGAAGCCGGCGATGCCGACGCTCGCGGTGACGAACACCTCGTTGCCGTGCACGTCGAACGCCGCCGACACTCGGTCTAGCACCTTCTGGGCGACCAGCGCCGCGTCCTCGGGCCGCGCCAGGTCGCCGAGCACGATGGCGAACTCGTCGCCGCTGATGCGCGCCACCGTGTCGCCGCTGCGCACCGTGGCCTGCAGGCGCAGCGCCGCCTCCTTGAGCAGCGCATCGCCGCCGGCGTGGCCGAGCGTGTCGTTCACCAGCTTGAAGCCGTCCAGGTCGATGAACAGCACGCCGAGCGGCGAGTTGCGCCGCTTCGCCTGCACGATCATTTGCGAGAAGCGGTCGGCGAGCAGCGTGCGGTTCGGCAGCCCGGTGAGCGGGTCGAACTGCGCCAGGTAGGCGAGCCGGCCCTCGCTATCGATGCGCTGCAGCGCAGTGGACAGCACGCTCGCCGCCGCCTCGATGAAGTTGAGCTCCTCCGGGCCGAACGCCTCGGGCTCGCGGTAGCACGCGCAGAGCACGCCGCGCACCTTCTCGTCGCCGCGCACCGGGATCAGCGCCGCGCTGCCCATGCCGCGCGCCCAGGGCAGCGGCAGCGCCGCACCCGCGGCGAGCTGGCGCGCGCCCGATGCGAGGGTCTGGGCCACGGGGTCCCCCGGCCGGCAGGCGACCGGGCCGGGCGCCGCGCTGGCCTCGGCCGCGCCGACCACCGCGCGCAGCACCACGGCGCCAATGCCGGGCTCGCCTTCGAGATAGGCCACCGCATCGGCGCCCAGCGCCTCCAGCACCGCCTGCACGGCTTTGTCGATCAGCTCGGCGGGCTCGGACTTCACCAGCGCGGCCTGCCCGAAGCGCGCCACGCGCTCCTGGTAGCGCAGGTGCGCCGCCTGGCGCTGCTCGGCGCGCTTGCGCTCGGTGATGTCGCGCGAGATGGTGACGATGGTCCAGCCGTCGCCCGAGCGCAGCGCGCGGCGCAGCAGCTCCGACCAGCCGGTGCGTCCGTCGCGCGTGACGTAGGTGGTCTCGACGCGCACCGCGTTCGAGCCCTCGGCGATCACCGCGTCGTACTCGCGCTCGAGCTGCTCGCGCGGCGTGCTCAGCACCTCGTGCGGGCCCATGGTCAGCAGCTGCTCGCGCGTGTAGCCGAGCGACTTGCACGCCACCTTGTTGACGTCGACGAAGCGCATCGCGGCGCGGTCGGTGAGGTAGATGGCGTCGTGCGACATGTCCATCGCGGCGCGGAAACGGCGCAGCTCCTCCTCGCCGCGGCGCTGCTGGGTGATGTCGCGCGAGGTGCCGCGGTAGCCGGCGAACGCGCCGCTCGCGTCGAACACCGGCTCGCCGTCGACACGGATGAAGAAGCGCCGGCCCGCGCGGTCGCGGTATTCGTATTCCAGGTCGCGGAACGGCTCGTGGCGCTCCAGGCGCGCCCGGTGGGCGTCGCCGTCGAGCGACTCGCGCACCACGCCTTCCAGCTCCCAGAAGCGCTTGCCCAGCACCGCGCGCGCCGGGTCGTAGTCGCCCGCGCCGCGCCCTTCGAACTTCGTGAAGCGCAGCTGCGCGTCCTGCTCCCAATACCAGTCCGATGACAAGCTGGTCAGGCTGCGGAAGCGCGCCTCGCTGTCGCGCAGCACCTCCTCGGCCTGCTTGCGCTGCAGGAACTGCCCGACCTGGCTCGCGATCACCCGCGCCGCCTGCAGCAGGCGCGCGTCGGGCTCGCGCACGTCGGGGCTCGAGAAGCTGAGCACGCCCATGGTGCGATCGCCGGAAATCACCGGAAACACGAAAGCGCCGCCGCGCAGCGCGCTCCTCGATCCCGAGGCGCGGCGGTCCTTGCTTACGTCGCGCACCCAGATCGGCTCGCCGCTTTCCCATGCGCTCCCCGACAGGCCCTCGCCGCGCCGGTACACCGTCCCGCGCGAGCGCGCGAGGAACGCTGCGACCTCCGGCGTGGAGTGCCCCCAGGCTTCGGCGAAGCGCAGCACGTCCTTCTCCGCGTCGGCTGCGAAATAGCGGCCGCACGGCCAGCCGTGCGCGCGGCACACCGCCTCGATCACGGCGCGCAGCCCGGCGCCCGCGTTCTCGGCCTGCGCGAGGTAGCGGGTCACGTCGTGCTCGAGCTGCAGCAGCGCTTCGTCGCGCTTGCGCGCCGTGATCTCCTTGCCGACCCCGCGGTACCCGATGAAAGCGCCCGCGGCGTCGAACACCGGCTCGCCGCTGATCGACAGGTGCCGTTCGTGGCCCTCCTCGTCGAGCCGGGCAAGCTCGAATTCACGGAACGGCCGGTGCGCATCGAGCAACGCGCGGTGCGCGGCCCATCCGGCGGCGTCCGGGCGCGTGGAGGCGATGTCCCAGCGCGCCTTGCCGATCTGCCCGCCTTTCGCGTTGATCGGGCGGTGGTTGAGTCCGTGCGTGGTGCGCACCACGCGATGCTGGGCATCGCTCTCCCAGTAGAAGTCGGCCGACAGGTCGGTCAGGCTGCGGAAGCGCGCCTCGCTCTCGCGCAGCGCCGCCTCCGCGGCCTTCTGCTGCGTGATGTCCTCGAGGATCGAGATCTCGTAGAGCGGCGCGCCGCTCGCGTCGCGCGCCAGGGCGACCGTGAGGTCGACCCATACGGCCGAGCCGTCGCGGCGCAGGTAGCGCTTTTCCACCCGCACCGACTCGAGCTCGCCGGCATGCATGCGCGCGCGCTGCGCGTCGGTGGCATCGCGGTCGTCGGGATGCGAGATGGTCTTCACCGACTCGCCGACCAGCTCCGCCTGCGCATAGCCGAGGATCTCGCACAGCCTGCGGTTCACGCGCAGGAACCGGCCGTCCATCGCGACGTGCGCGATGCCCGACCCAGCCAGCTCGAAGGTCTGCCGGAACCATGCCTCGCTCTGCTGCAGGGCGGCCTCGGCCTGGACGCGCCGCCGGTCGCGGCGGAAGGTCTCCAGCGCGAAGGAGATATTGTCGGCGAGGCGCTGCAGCAGCCCGGTCAGCTCGTCGCTGAAGGCATGGCGCGCGGCGTGCTGCAGGCCGAACAGGCCCTCCACCCGGCCTTCGACCAGAAGCGGAAACGCCGCCGCCGCGCCGACCTGATAGCTGCGCACCAGACCGCGGCGCGCCGCGCTGACCGGATCGTTCGCGTAATCGTTCGACACCGCGCTCGCGCCGGTGCGGTAGGCGCGCCCGAGCACGCCGCCGCCGCCAGGCGCGGCGTCGTCGATCTCGGGCACGATGTCCTTCACCAGCGCGGCGGCGGCGCCGCTCGCAGCGACGCGCGACAGGCGCCCACCTTCGCGCTCGACCACGAACACCGTGCCGATCAGGAAGCCGCCCGCCTCCACCGCGATGTCGCAGGCACGCTGGAACATCTCCTGCGGCGAGGTGGCGCGCAGGATCGCCTCGTTGGCGGCGCTCAGGGCCCGGTACATGCGGCCCAGCTGCGCGGTCTCGGCCTCCTTGCGCTTGCGCTCCGAAATGTCGCGCACCGTGCCGCGGTAGCCCTTGAAGGCGCCGTCAGGGTGGTAGACCGGCTCCCCGCTCACCTGCAGGTAGACGCGCCCCCCGTCGGCGCGCCGTTGCAGCAGCTCGAAGTCGCGGAACGTTTCGCGCCGCTCGAGCACCCGCCAGTGCGGGCTCCAGTCGCCTTCGACCGGCGACAGGCCCTCCACCTCCCAGCGGCGCTTGCCGAGGTACGCCGCAGCCTGGTAGCCGCTCAGCTCGATGGCGCGCCGCGCCGTGCTGACGAAGCGGTGTTCGGCGTCGGTCTCCCAGAACCAGTCCGACGACAGCGCCGTCAGGCTGCGGAAGCGCGCCTCGCTCTCGCGCAGCGCTTCGTCGGCGGCGATGTGGCTGCGCATGTCGCGCGAGATCGCCGCGATCAGCCAGCGCTCGCCGCTGCGCAGCACGCGGCGCGTCGACTCGAACGGCAGGCGCGAGCCGTCGCGGCAGCGGTAGTAGCTGCGCATGCCGGTGACCGAGGCCGGGTCGTCGATCATCCGGTCGTACGCGCGCTCGAGCTCTTCGCGCGACAGCGGCAGGACGTCCTGCGGGCCGCGCTCGAGCAGCTCCTCGCGCGAGTAGCCGAGCAGGCGGCACGCGGTGCTGTTGACGTCGACCATGCGCATGCTGGCGCGGTCGATGATCAGGATCAGGTCGGGCGAGGTGTCGAGCGCGTGGCGGAAGCGGCGCAGTTCCTCGTCGCGGTGCTTGCGCTCGGAGACGTCCTTGCCGATGCCGCGGTAGCCGCGGAACAACCCGCCCGCGTCGAACACCGGCTCGCCGCTGATGGAGCGCCAGCGCACCACGCCGTCCTCGTCCAGGCGCGCGATCTCGAAGTCCCGGAACGGCTGGTGCGCATCGAGGGTCGCGCGGTGCGCTGCCCAGCCCTCGGCGTCGGGATGGATGGACGGGGTCTCCCAGCGCGGCTTGCCGAGCTGGCTCGGGCTCGCGGCCGGGTGCCGCGACGAGCCGTGCTCGATCTTGACCACGCGGTGCTCGCGGTCGGATTCCCAGAAAAAGTCCGAGGACAGGTTGATCAGGCTGCGCAGCCGCGCCTCGCTGTCGCGCAGCGCGGCGAAGGTATGCGCCTGGATCGCGGCGAGGCGCACGATGCGCTCCAGCGCCGCGGCGCTCAGGTTGTCCTTCGGCAGGAAGTCGTAGGCGCCGCACTCGATGGCGCCGGCGCGCAGCGCCGGGTTCTGGTCGCGGGTCAGCACGATGACGAGCTGCTCGCCGGCGCGCGACAGCGCCTGCACCGCTTCGAGGCCGCGCGCATCGGGCAGGTTGAGGTCGGTCATGACCAGGCCGAAGCGCTCGGCGCGCAGCCGCTCGAGCGCCGCGGCGAGGGTGTGCACCGCTTCGATGCGCGCCGCGACCCCCAGCATGCGGCGCAGCTGGGTCTCGATCAGGTCGGTGAAATGCGGGTCGTCCTCGAGCAACAGGATGCGCACCGGGTCGCGACCCGGCGCGCGCCGTGTTTTGAACTCCGGCTCGTTGATCACCCCGTCCCTCCTGGCGACAGGATGCCGGATTATGTCAAGGACGACAATACCTTACAGCGCAAACTTAAGGAATCTTTACGCTATCAGCCCCGGTTCCAGCCGGTAGCAATGGTCCGCCACGTCGCGCGGCCGGGTCCACCATACCCGGCCGGCGCTGGGATGCTTGCGGCAGTGCTCGAGCGCGCGGCGCAGGCGGCGCAGGCGGAACGGCTGGCCGAACACGTACGTGTGCACCGAGACGTTCATCACCAGCGGATGGCGCTCGCACTGCTCGACCATCTCGTCGAACTGGTCGACGATCATGTCGCAGAAATCCGCGGCGTCCTGGCGGCGGTGGATCACCACCTGCGCGTCGTTGAGCTCGATCGGGTACGGCACCGAGAGCAGCGGCCCGGCGCGTGTGCGCAGCCACACCGGCTGGTCGTCCATGGGCCAGTCCATCAGGTACCGGTAGCCGAGCTCCTTGAGGAGATCCGGCGTGTGCGGCGTCTCGTAGGCGCCCGAGCCCATCCAGCCCGCCGGCGGCGCGCCTTCATGGCGCGCGATGGTCTCGGTGACCTCGCGCAGGATGCGCTGCTCGTCGGGCTGCCACAGGCCGCGCAGGTTCTCGGCATTGGTGCGCCCATGCGCGACCACCTCGTCGCCGCGCTTGCGGATCGCCGCCATCACCTGCGGCGCGTATTCGTACAGCAGGCTGTTGGTGTTATGCGCGGCCGGCAGCTTCAGCTCGTCGAACAGCTCGAGCAGCCGCCATACGCCGATGCGGTTGCCGTAGTCGCGCCAGGAATAGTTGCGATGCGTCTGCGGCTCGCCCTGCTTGGCGGGATCGTGCCCGAGCCCGGCGCCGAAGGCGAACCATTCGACGTTGGTGGTGAGCAGGAACGCCAGGCGCTTGCCGCCCGGCCAGCTGTAGTCCTTCCGCTCGATCAGCGGAACGAACTTGTAGCGGTCGTGCTGCGGGATCAATCGACTTTCGCCCCCGAAGCCTTGACGACCGGACCGAGCTTGGCGATCTCCTTCGTGGTGGCGGCCTCGAATTGTTCCGGGCTCATGGTGATCGGGTCGACGCCGATCTTCTGCAGCACGGGCTGCAGCTCGGCCGACTGCACGGCGCGCGCGAACTCGCTGTTCAGCCGGCGCACGATGGCGCGGTCCAGGCCCTTGGGCGCGAGCACGCCCGAGTACAGCACGATCTCGAAGTTCGGCAGGCCGGCCTCGATCATGGTCGGCACGTCCGGCGCGGCGCCGCTGCGCTTCGGCGTGGTGACGGCGAGCGCGCGCAGCTTGCCGCTGCTCATGTTCGACACCGCGGGCGGCATGGTGGAGAACACGAACGTCACCTCGCCGCCGAGGATCGCGGCGGTGGCCGGGTTGCTGCCTTTGTAGGGCACGTGCAGCGCGTCGACGCCGGCCGAGGACTTCAGCATCTCGGAGGCGAGATGGACGATGGTGCCGTTGCCCGACGAGCCGTACGAATATTTGCCGGGGTTCGCCTTGAGCAGCGCGATCAGCTCGCGCACGTTGTTCGCGGGCGTGGACGGATGCACCACCAGCATGAGCGGCGTCGACGCCACCATGGCGACGTAGCTGAAGTCCTTGATCGTGTCGTACGGCAGCTTGGCGTAGAGGTTGGCGTTGATCGCGTGCGTGGTGATGTCCTGCAGCCACAGCGTGTAGCCGTCGGGCGCCGAGCGCGCGATGAGGTCGCCCGCGATGGTGGTGCCCGCCCCGGGCTTGTTCTCCACGATCACCTGCTGGCCGAGCTGCTTGGAAAGCGGGATCGCGATCGCGCGCCCGAATACGTCCGAGATCCCGCCGGCGGCGAAGCCGACCACCAGGCGCACCGGCTTGTTCGGATAGTCCGACTGCGCCCACGCGTTCGACGCGAGCAGGAGAAGCAGCAGAATCCATCTCATGACAGTCCTTTCATGGCATTCCAGAGGGCTTGCACGTCGACCTGCTCCACCCCGTTGGTGATGAACACGAGCGCCGGCTCGCCGCGCTCGACCTTGCGCAACCGGTCGAACACGTGGCGCACGCCCTGCACCGCGACCAGCCCGTCCTCGACCGGCACGAAGCCCTTCACGCGCAGCAAGTCCCTGCCGCGCAGCTCGACCAGCGTGGCGATGAAGTGCTGCAGCAGCGCGCGGCGCACCGGGCGCTCGAACTGCATCGAGAAGCTGCGGATCGCGCCGCTGTGCTGCGCGGCCGCGAACGCTTTTTGCCCGCTTCGCGCTTCGAGCAGCAGCCGCGCATCGACGTCGCCGAAGCGCGACGGGATGCATTCGACCGCCGGGTTGAGCGACAGGATCTCTTCTTTCGTGCTCGACAGATCCGCGGCGCGATCGGTCTTCGACAGCACCACGACGTCGGCCGCGGCGATCTGGCTGCGCGCGATGTCGGCCGAGGCGTGGCGCGCATCGGCGTCCGCGGCATCGACCACGGTGACGATCGGGCCGAGCTTGTAGTCGCGCGACAGCGCATGATCGTTGTACAGCGTCTGCGCCACCGGGCCGGGATCGGCCAGGCCGCTGGTCTCGACGATCACGCGATCGAAGCCGGCGATCTCGCCGCGCCGCCGGCGCAGCGCCGCGCCCATCAGCGCCTCCTCGAGGTC
>Ga0247825_10001436_pt1 | contig 15657 bp, 13 predicted proteins | sample 13C_Vanillin_Day_FD_194413 | JGI IMG/M metagenome (GOLD analysis project Ga0247825, IMG submission 194413) | Soil microbial communities from agricultural site in Penn Yan, New York, United States - 13C_Vanillin_Day48 | ecosystem: Environmental > Terrestrial > Soil > Agricultural land | place... | reverse complement strand
CAAGATGTCCGTCTGGTCACCGGCGACGAACACGAGATCAGGCTCCACGACGTCGTGAATTGTGAACACCACGTCGAGCGGCGAGAGAAAGATTCGGCCAATTCCGGGGCGAGTGGCGAGGAAATTGCCGATCGCGAGATGCAGCCGGCCCACCAGGTCCTGGTGACGAAGACTTGGTGACGGCGTCACGTAATGGACCCCGTCGATGATTTCGTGTCGAAGCCCGTCGCCTTCCGGGAACAGCAGGAGGTCGTCGTAACTGAGGCGTCTGTCCGGGTGAGCAGCTGAGACCATTGGATCGCTCCCGTCCATGCGTGCATTCTATCGTCGTCCTGACGACGATGGTGCGAGGAGCGTGCCGGCAGAGATTCGGCGGCAAGAGCGCAGGATAGCCTCGCTTGTTTGAAGAACTGCAGCCGCGTGTAACGTACCGGGATCGCAGATAATCAACCGCTGCGCGCCACCACATTGGAGAAGAAGATGGCCAGGCACATTGCGACGCTGTGGGCACTCCTTGCGCTGTCATCCAGTCAGGTTGTTGCTCAGACGTGGACGCCGCCTCGCACGCCGTGGGGCGATCCAGATCTGCAAGGCAACTACACAAACAAGTACGAGCAGGGGACGCCGTTCGAGCGGCCAGCGGAGTTCGAGGGGCGCACGCTCGATCAGATCAGGGGCGATGAGCTCGCGCGACTCGTGAAGGAGCGGGCTGACGAAGTGCTGCTCAATTCGCCGTTCACGGGCGGCGATCCCGTTGCGGGCAACTTCGGAGGCGCGCCCGCGTTCTACGATCGATTCGAAGCCAATCGTGGCAGTCGCCTCTGGCTCGTTGTCGAGCCGGCAGATGGCAAGGTGCCCGCGATGACCGCGGAAGGACAGAAAGCCTCTGCCGCGAGGGCCGCCTCACGGGCAGCCGCGCGCAAGGGACGCGGGACAGCGGACTCGTATACGGATCGCAGTCTCTACGATCGTTGCATCACCCGGGGACTTCCAGGCTCGATGATGCCTGCGAACTACGGCAACTCGTATCGCATCGTGCAGAGTCCCGGGTACGTGGCGATCTCGTACGAGATGGTGCACGAGACACGCATCATCCCGCTCGATGGCCGCGCACAGGTGGGATCCACGATTCGACAGTACATGGGCGAGCCTCGCGGCCGCTGGGACGGCAACACGCTCGTCGTCGAAACGAGCCACTTCAAAGACGATCCCGTGTATCGCGGATCGAACCCGGCGGCGTTGACGCTCGTCGAGCGTTTCACGTTGTCGGCGCCGGACAAGATCGAGTGGTCGGTCACCGTCGACGATCCATCCTCGTGGGCGCGTCCGTGGACGTTTGCCATGCCGCTGACGCGAAACGACAGCGAGGCGATCTTCGAATACGCCTGTCACGAAGGCAACCTCGCGATGGCTCACCTCCTCAGCGCGGCCCGCAAGGCCGAGGCCGCCGGGCTCACGGCGACTGACGATGGCGTGGGTGATTCGGAAGCGCCGGCTGCCCGACCAGCAGCGAGAGCCGCGCGCGCCGCAGAGCCTACCGCGCCTCGAATCCCGAACCCCGAATCCCGAACCCCGAGTCCCGAATCCCGAATCCCGACATCTGCTTTCGCCGGCCGCTGGCAGTTGACCGGACAGAGCGGGCGCGGCAACTTCGCCGGTTACTCCACTCCGACGCGTTTGACGATCTCTGAGTCGGCCAACGAAGTCACGATCGCCGGCGACACTGGCACTGAGAATCAAATGGTCGCGTCGACCTATCGTCTCGACGGATCCGAAACGGTGGTGCCCGGTCCGCTCGGATGGGACACACGCGCAAGGGCCTCGCGCAAGGACGGTGCGCTCGTGATCGCCGTGACCCGCACAATCGATGGCCCAAGTGAAAAGCTGCGGTTCGACATCTCGGACGTCTATCGACTCGACAACAACGGCGTCCTGACGCTGGAGCGGTCGCAGGGCAGCCGCACGCGGAAAATGACCTACGCTCGCGCGGCAGGACAATGAGCGCGCCAGGTTCGAGGACGCCGCACTTCGTCGTCTTGAGTTTCGAGCGGCCCGAAGGGGAGCGGTTCGCGATCTTCCGTCACAACGACTGGCTTCAAACGGCTTCGCCGTCGCAGTGGGGCTCGCCGACGACTCATATCGCCGCGATGGAACAGTTCGTTCGCTCGCTCGAGCTGCTCACGGAAGAGACACTTCGCAGGCGGCTCGAGGAGACGGGACTTGCAGCCGACGCGGTGACGCAGCACATCGCGAAGGCACGCAACATGCGTGAGATGAACAGCCAGGGTGGCTCGTGGGAGATTGTCACGACGCTCGGCTATCGGAATGAAGAGGGACAGGTCGTGGTGGCGAAGAGCGTTCGCGCGAGCGACGATCCCTCACAGCGCGTATTCGCGATGCGCTGCAGCGTGTGCGCACACGAGTACGGGACCTACGGTGTTGAGATTCCGCATCGCTGCTGCCCGAACTGTCAGGATGGCCCACCGGGTTTGTTCGTATGAACGTCCGGCGACTGTTGATCGTTGCCGTCGTCGTGATGCAGTCGGTGATCGCGCACGCGCAATGGATCGACCAGCGCTCGCCGAACACGCCGCGGCTTCCTGACGGAACGCCGAATCTCGCTGCGCCGGTTCCACGAGCGATCGATGGCAGACCGGATCTCTCGGGCGTGTGGGAAGTCGTCGGCGACCGAGTCATGCCGACCGATGGCCGCATCCGATCGAAGTACGTCTACGACATCGCATCCGATCTGCCAGGTGGTGCGCCGTTCCAGCCGTGGGCGAAGGCACTGCACGAGCAGCGCCAGAAAGGCCTCGGCGTCGGCGCGCCAACGGAGCGCTGTCTGCCGCATGGCATCCCTGATGCGATGCTGACTCGCACGCTGCCCTTCAAGATCATCCAGCACCCGGGCGTGACGATCATCCTGTTCGAGGAGTTCAACAACTGGCGGCAGGTCTTTACGGACGGACGTGAGCTGCCGGTCGATCCGCAGCCGGCATGGATGGGCTACTCCGTGGGTGCGTGGGACGGCGACGCGTTCGTGATTCGCACGTCAGGCTTCAACGATCGATCGTGGCTCGACGCAGGCGGCACCCCTCACACGGACGCGTTGAAGACGACGGAGCGCCTCCGCCGGACTGATTTCGGTCACATGGAGATCGAGTTCACCTTCGACGATCCGAAGACGTTTACGAGGCCGTGGTCGGCGACGGTGAAGTTCAATCTCCTCCCCGATACCGACCTCCTCGAGTTCCACTGCGACAACGAGAAGTGGACGGAGAAGTCGCGATAAAGGCGGGTCTAAAGAACAAGACCCGCCCTACGCATCGTAGAGCGGGTCATTAATCAGTTTGTAACGTAGGCCGGGTCCTGATCTTGGGACCTGGCGTCAGTGACTATCTCTCGAACGAGCCCGGGCCGCCGTTGGTCGCCGGCGCGGCGACGTTCGCGTTGATGTTGCCGTTGGTCGCTGGCGCCACGCCGCCGGGCGCCTGATTGAATGCGGCGAGCGTCGGGCCTGCCTCACCGCGCGGCAGCATGCTCGGTCCTGACCTGAGGAACACCTTCTCCGGTTCGGTGTTCTTGTCGAACAGCACGCCGATGAAGCAGTTGCTCATCTCGTCCCAGTTCTGTGGTCCCCACACGACCTTCTTCGCCGGATCCGGGTTGAAGCGGTTGGCGGTAGAGTTGTCGAAGTGGGTGATCAGCTGCAGCTTTGAACCCTTCGGCATCGCGATCGGTTCCGCGTACTGGTAACCCATCTGCCACTCGAAGTTGAAGTTGCCCTTGAGCACGGTCTGCGGCGCCTTGTCCGGCGTCACCACTCGAAGCTCGAAGTCCTTGCCGCGAAGATGCATGTGTGGCTGCGCGTAGACGAGCTGGGCGTCTTCCCCGAACGTGATCTCGCTGACGACTTCTGCCGAGCCCTCGCCCGGAGGAATCGCCAGGTTGAGCGCCGTCGGTCCGGCGTGGAAGAAGTAGCGCTTCGTCGGATCCGACTTGGCGAGCACGAGACCGAGCTTCGAGATGTCTGATGCCGGCTTGCCGGACGTCGTGTAGTGCAGCTCGAACACTAGGTCGGAGCCTTTGGGCACGAACTTGGCCGCGCCTTCGATGTCGAACGACTGCGCGCCAAGACCGGGATTGAACTTGCCGAGGATGTCGTTGCCCTCCTCGATGGCGTTGCGGCCGAGGATGTCGCGATGGCTTTCGGACTCGTATGCCTCACCGGGGACCGCATTCTCCATCCACTTCGATCCGGGCGGCCGCACCCACACTTTGCCGTGATGGAGCACTGCCGGATCGCCGGGACGCATCTCCGCGGAGGTGATCCACATGTCCGTCGGGAAGTTCGTCTTTACGAGAATGTACTTGTAGTTGATCGTGCCGCGAGCCGGCAGCTCGAACGCCTTCGGCATCTCGACGACGATGTCGGGCTTGATGTTCCAGCCGCTATTGAACGTGATCGCCGGCGGGGCATCGCCTTCGTTGCCCGCGGGTGCGCCGGCATCGGCCCACGCGTTCAGCGTCGCGATCTCGCGATCGACCAGACGCCGCTCGTTGGCGAAGTGCCCGACACTGGGATCGGCGAACCATGGCGGCATTTGCCGGCTCGTGACGGCAGCCTTGATGGCGCGCGCCCACGGCCTCGCCTGCTCGTAAGTGAGGAGCGACATCGGCGCCACTTCGCCGGGCCGATGACAGCTCTGACAGTTGGCCTGGAGAATCGGAAGCACGTCCTTGTAGAAGGTCGGCGATTCTGCCGACGCGATGGATGCTCCGAGCAGGGAACCGACGACGGCAAGCAGACACGTTCTCATACGAGAAGTCTCCTCAGAGTCGACCGTGAGATGCCCCAAAAGTATACGGCCAATGACCGTCTGAATTTCGCAAATTCCTCGGGGCCGGCCAGCTGAGCGAATTAACGCAAACGTTAAAGAAACTGCGCATCCCCGTGGGAGAATGCCGAAGATGCCGCGAATCTCGAAGTCGTCTGACGCCCTTGTCGTCGTGCTGGCAGTCACGTGTGTCGCGCTGACGAGCCAGCAATCCGACGCGCAGGGACGTGGAGCCGGCCCATCGATGAAGCCTTCCGCCCTGCGGGCGATCCCAGCGGAGACCACGGCGGCGAAAGCCAAGGACCCGAACTGGAAGGCGCCACGAACGTCGTGGGGTCATCCCGATCTGGAGGGCACCTGGACGAGCGATGACATGCGTGGGATCCCGACGTCCCGTCCGGCGGACCAGGGCGAACGCGAGTCGCTGACACCTGAAGAGTTCGTTCGCCGTGCCGGCGGCGACGAAGCGTCGCGCGATCGCGCCGTCAACCAGGAAACAATCCTGCGAAACGAGTTCGGCGTCCGCACCTTCGGCTACACCTCGTTCATCGTCGATCCGCCCAACGGGCAGATGCCGGCGCTGACGCAGGCCGCATTGGCGCGACGAAAGACAATAGCGAATCAGGGCACGTTCGGCGGAGGTCCGTGGGACGACTTCGACGACTTCACGCTCTACGATCGCTGCATCACGCGCGGTGTTCCCGGATCGGTGATGCCGGTGCTCTATGGCAACGGCCTTCGCATCATGCAGACACCGAACGAAGTCGTCATCAGCTACGAGATGGTGCACGACACGCGTGTGATCCCGCTCGACCCTTCGACCCTTCGAGAGCCTCAGGGTCGTCCCGAGCAAGGTCGAGGGACGACAAGCTCAGGGTTGCCCCGAGCGGAGTCGAGGGGCGACGGGCGGCCACACATTGGCGCCGGTATCAAGCAGTATATCGGCGACGCACGCGGTCACTTCGAAGGCGACACGCTCGTCGTCGAGACGACGAACTTCACGAACAAGACAGCGGTCAACGGCGCGCCGCATAGCGAGAAGCTCAAGCTGACGGAGTGGTTCACGCGCATCGACCCGCAGATGATCGACTACCGCTTCCGAGTCGAGGACCCGGATACGTTTACCGCGCCATTTACCATGCGGCTCACGATCACCGAGCAGCCCGGGTATCAGCTCTACGAATACTCCTGTCACGAAGGCAACACGGCGGTCGGTCAGGCGCTCAGCGGAGAGCGCGCCTACGAGAAGCAGGTTGCCGAGGCCAATGCGAAGGGATTGCCGATCCCGCCCCGGACGACCGGGATGGAGGTCTACTCGGGCGCGCCGGTCGAAGGTCGTCAGCCTGTGCGGGAGATCGGGTTCAAGTGAGATGTTCGTTGAACGACCGCGATTCGTTGTTCCCATGTAATCCGCGTTGCCGGCGGAGGACCGGCCTGTTGATGTTGCAAGGCTCTTCGACCGCTGATTTCTCTTGTCCGCACTGCGGCGGCTCTTCGGCGCTGTGGCTCCCGGACACTGATCCACAACCGCACGACGTCACCTGAAGTGTTTGTCTTGCGCCGGCCTGATGCGTCTCCCCAAAGACAAGGTGGTAGGTGCCGGCTCTTCAAGCCTGCAGGGGCCCGACGGTCCATCTGAGGTATCTTCAACGCTCTAGAGCGGAGCGTTCGTGAACAACCTCTACCTGCTGCTGGCGCTCGGTACGGGCGCCGGCGTCGCCGTGATGACCGTCTTCAATGCGCGGCTAGGAGGCCTTCTCGGCGGACCTTTCTGGGCAGCTGTCGCACAGTTCAGCGTCGCATTGAGCACCGTCCTGCTGGTCGCCTTCGCGACGCGTCAGCCCGCACCCATCACCGCCGGCCTCCACGGCGCCCCCTGGTGGATCTGGACCGGTGGCATGTTCAGCGCCACCTTCATCGTGGTCAGCACGTTCCTGGCTCCGCGCCTCGGTGTCGCGGTCACGCTCGCGACGATCCTGGTCGGGCAGTTGTCAGCGGCGCTCGTCGTGGATCATTACGGACTGTTCGGCGGACCCGTCGTGCGTGTGTCGCTCGCGCGAGTGGCAGGCGTCGCGTTGCTGCTCGCCGGGATCATGCTCATGCGGTGGAAGTGATGTTGCGCGAGTCGCAACGCCGGTTGTTGACCGAGCTGCGGAACGCGCTGGTTCCGTTGCATCGCACGCTGCTCGAGTGGGAGCGCGCCGCCTACGAACGCATTCACGGACGCACGGGCGCTGCCGAACTGCTCAAGGTCATCGTCGAGGATCCGCAGTTCGCGTGGCTGCGGCCGGTCTCGGAACTCATCGCCAGAATCGACGAAGTGTTACAGACCGATGCGCCTGATGTTCGCGTAGATGTCGACGGCATCGTGTCGCAGGCGCGTGTGCTCATCGCGCCCGACGAAGAAGGCACGCCCTACGCGCGGCGTTATCACGCGGCCCTCCAGGAAGTCCCCGATGTCGTCTTCGCCCATCGTCGTGTGACGGCGGTGCTGCGGGACGCCCCGCACGGCACGCTTCATTGACGCGCCGCCCGGGTCTGAAGAACAAGACCCGGCCTACGGTAGCGTAGGCCGGGTCCTGGTTTGTGGACCCGCCGCCGAAAACCTACTGTCAACTGATCTTGAGCAGTTTCATCAGGTTGCCGCTCAGGATCGCGACCTTGTCGGCGTCGCTGAGGAACGACGCGTTCAGGACGAGATCGACAGTGACCGGCCAATTGAACGGCACGTCTGTGCCGTAGACGACCTGGCCGACTCCCATCTCTGCAACCAGGTGCCGAAGGCCTTCATCGGAGAAGACCATCGTGTCGACCATGATCTGGCTCTTCAGATACTCGCTGGGCTTTCGCTTGTTCGCGCAGTTCGCGTTGCCGCGCACGACGCACGCGGCTTCCGTGCGGCCCAGATATGACGGCAGGTAGCCACCCGCGTGTGCCCCGCACACACGCAAGCCCGGGAACTTGTCGAAGGTCCCATCGAAAATCAATCGCGTGAGGAAGTACGTGGTCTCGAGGGGATTGCCGATGATGTTTCCGAGATCGCCACGGCCACGCAGCGCGCCGTCCTAGATGATGTTATCGGCACCGCCAGGGTGCATGACGACCGGGACGCCGAGCTCGGCGGCCTTGGCCCAGAAGGGATCGTACTTCGGCAGCGACAGATCCTCTCCGTTGACGTGGCCACCGATGGATGCGCCGCGCAACCCGAGGCGCTTGACGCCGTCTTCGAGCTGCTGCGCGGCGAGCTCGGGATGTTGCAGCGCCACCGAGGCCATCGCAACGAAGCGATCCGGGTGGGCTGACACCCACTTCGCGAGTCCTTCGTTCTGTGCTTGAACGATGCGACTCGCCAGGTCGCGTTCGGCCTCGTACCACCAGAAGCCATTGATAGTGAGTGCCTGCACGTCGACACCCGTCTTGTCCATGAGCGCCAGGCGTTGCGGGCCGAGCGCCTGATTTCCCGCTGCCGCTTGTTTTGCCAGTGGCGTCCCCTTGACGATGTCGCTCACGTCGATGACGCCGTGGCAATGGATGTCGATGACCTTGATGCGGCGACCACCGACGGAGACCTCGCGGCGAGCCTGAGCGCGCAAGGCAGTGTAGCCGCCTCCGATGCTCATCGCCCCGGCCGCACCTGCGACAGTCCTGAGGAAGTGCCTCCGATTAGTCATCTGCGCCTCCACGACCCGGCGTGCAGGGAACTCTGCTGCAGCGTAACGACTGCGTCAAGCACAACGTATTGGTCCTTGACATTCGTCGTCTGCGGTTCTAGAAACGGGGCCTCTCTGTGTTTGGTTGGTGGATCGTTGATGGTGGTTGGTGGAGGCGGGGGACGTATGAAGCTGCGGTTCGCACTACTTCTCATCGTAATCGGGCTCGCCGCGTCCGCTCACGCGCAGGCACAGAGCCACTCGGCACGTGCGGTGCCATCGACGATTCCGACCGTCGCGCTCGATAACGTCGCGCGTCAGGGGTTCTTCTTCGCCGGCGGCAAGTATGTCGGCGAGCTGGGACCGAACAAAGAGTCGACGATGGGCGGCGCGATGTACGTCGAGGTCATGGTGCCGAAACAGATCCGCTCGCCGTATCCAGTCGTCCTGATCCATGGCGCGGCGCAGACGGGCGTTGACTGGCTGCTGACGCCGGACGGTCGTCCTGGATGGGCCTACAACTTCCTCGACATGGGTTACGTGGTCTATCTGCAGGATGGGCCCGCGCGTGGACGCTCGCAGTACGTGCCGGGCGTGGACGGCACGGCAGGGAATCTCAATCTCACAATCTTCTCGGCGCAGACGCTCGAGGAGCGATTCACCGCCGGCGCGACGCGCGGTGGGTTTCCGGCTGCGAAGAAGCACACGCAGTGGCCGGGCGCAGGGCGGATCGGCGACAAGGTATTCGACGACTTCGTTCGGACGCAGGTGCAGTTCCTCTCAGGCACTCGTCAGGAGGAGTTGACGCGCGACGCGAACGTCGCGCTGCTCGACGCCATCGGCGGCCCGGTCATTCTCGTGACGCACTCGCAGAGCGGCCCATTCGGGTGGGCAATCGCGAACGCGCGTCCGAATCAGGTGAAGGCGATCGTGGCCGTCGAGCCCGGTGGGCCACCGCTCAAGGACACCGACAATGCGAAGCTGACGTATCTCGAACCGCCGGCCGGTAACGGCGGCCGAGTGTGGGGCATCACGAACACCGCGCTCGCGTACGAGCCTGCGGCTGCTGCGCCGTCGGAGTTTCAGATCGAGTTCGACGGCAAGTCAGCGCCGGGTCGTGTCGGCTGCTACCAGCAGAAAGAGCCCGCGCGGAAGCTGAAGAACCTCCAGAACATTCCCGTGCTCGTGTTGACCGCAGAAGCCAGCTATCACGATGTCTACGATCACTGCACGGTGCAGTGGTTGATGCAGGCCGGTGTGAAGACCGAGCACGTCGAGCTCGCGAAGGCCGGCATGTCGGGCAACGGGCACATGATGATGCTCGAGAAGAACAGCGCCGACATCGCGAAGTACATCGGCGGCTGGCTCTCGAAGAATGCGCGAGCGGCGTCGGGCGAGAACGCGTCGAAGGCGATGCCCGGCAAATCGATTCCGACGTTCTCGACCGAGAACGTCGCGCGCAAAGGATTTGTGTTCGCGGGTGGCAGTTACTGGGGTGCGCAGGACCAGCAGGTGATGCGCGGCGCGATGTACACCGAGGTCTGGATGCCGCGCCAGGTGCGCTCGCCGTACCCGGTCGTCTTCTTCCACGCCAACGGACAGACCGGCGTGCAGTGGCAGCAGACGCCTGACGGTCGAGCCGGCTGGGCGTATCGCCTCGTCGAGCAGGGCTACGTGGTCTACATGGTCGACTACCCCGCGCGCGGACGATCGGCCTACCTGCCGCTGCCCGGACCTGACGGCAAGACGCCGATCGACGGCGGCCTCAACATCCGCACGGCGCTCGAGCTCGAACGCATCTGGACGAATGCACGCGAGCGCGGCGACTTTCCGCTGAAGATGAATCACACGCAGTGGCCAGGTGCGGGGAAGATCGGCGATCCCATTTTCGACAACTTCATGAAGTCGCAGGTGCAGTTCGCCGGCGCCAGCACCACGCTTGCCCGTGATGCGACGATCGCGTTGCTTGACAGGATCGGCGGCCCGGTGATCCTCTTCGCGCATTCACAGGGCGGCGGCATCGCCTTCGAGGCAACAGAGGCGCGTCCGCAGTTCGTCAAAGCGATGGTCAGCCTCGAGCCCGGCGGCCCTCAGTTTGGCAACGTCGATACTGCGAAGGTTACAGCAGGGCCACGCAATCCGGTGTCGTGGGGATTGACGAACATGCGTTACGAGTATGATCCGCTCGCTAACGCACCAGCCGATCTGAACGTGGTGCTCGAGCAGAAGTCAGATCGTCCCGACGAGGCGCCATGCTGGATGCAGGTTGAGCCGGCACGCAAGCTGGCGCGGTGGAAGGACATCAAGGTGTTCGCCGCGAGCGCGAGCGGGACCTATCACCGTGTGTACGACCCGTGCATCCCGAAGTTTCTCAACCAGGCCGGTGTGAAGACCGAATTCGTGCGCTTCGAGGATGTCGGGATCAAGGGCAACAGCCACGTGATGATGCTCGAGAAGAACAGCGACGAGATCATCAAATACATCGCAGGCTGGCTGTCGAAGAATGTGAACTGAGTCTGATGGTAGTGGGTGGTTAGTGGTGGGTGGTTCCGGGTTCGCGCCAGGGAATCCACCAACCACCAACCACTGTCCACCGACCCAAGGAGCTTACATGCGCAAGCATCCCGTTGCCGTCGCCGTAGCATTCGTCGTGCTGGCGTTTGTGTTCTTGGATCTCGTGAATGCACCGGTAGAGGGTCAGTCAGGCGCCACGACGACGGCGGCCGTGCCGAACGACAAGGGCGGACAGGATGTCTTTGGTGCGTACGACGTCGCGCAATGGCCGAAGCCGCTGTCGACGCTGCCCGGCCACGACACGTGGACGTGGGGCGCGGGACAGTACGTCTTCGCCGAGAGTCCGAACCGCGTCTTCGTCCTCCAGCGCGGCGAGCTTCCGCTGATCAAGCGACCGCAGGGACCGCCGATTCGACTCCCGCAGATCGGTCCGAGCATCGAGTTCCCGATGTTCCGCCTGCCGCTTCGCGATGCCACGTCAGCCAGCCCTCCGGGGGCGCTGTTCGGACCCGACGGCAAGACCCCTGGCGACGATCTCGATGCCGGCAAGCCGGGCGTTGACTATCGCTGGGAACACATCGTCACGGTGTGGGACGCGCAGGGCAATCTGATCGAAGACTGGACGCAGTGGGACAAGATGTTCCGGCGCCCGCACGCCGTGTACATCAGTCCCTATGACGCTGAGAAGAACGTCTGGATCGTGGACGACTATCGTCACGCGATCTTCAAGTTCTCGCACGACGGCAAAAAGCTGCTGCAAACGATCGGCGAGCCGAACGTTCCTGGTACCGACGACAAGCATTTCTATCGTCCGACGTTCATGGCGTGGCTGCCCGACGGCACCTTCTTCGTCGCTGACGGCTACCAGAACACGCGCGTCGTGAAATTCGACAAGGACGGCAAGTACGTCATGACGTGGGGGCAGCGCGGAACGCCGCCAGAAAAGCGCCCAAGCTACTTCAACAACGTGCATGGCATCGCGGTTGATCCGATGACGCGTCGGGTGTTCGTCAACGATCGCGGCAACGGCCGCGTGCAAGTATTCGACGAGAACGGCAAGTATCTCGACGAGTGGAGCTTCGGTCCGCGTGGGATCTCGGACATCCACATGTTTATCATCACGAGCGATCGATTCCTGTGGGCCGCCGATCGCGGCACATCGAAGCTGGTGAAGTACAGTCTCGACGGCAAGTTCCTGTATTCCTGGGGCGTGTGGGGCGAGTTCCCGGGCGCCTTCTGGGGCGTCCACGGGATGAGCGTCGATCAGGAGGGCAACGTCTATACGGCCGCGGTCGATAGCGGCGGCGCGCAGAAGTTCACGCCTCGCAAGGGTGCGAATCCCGCGTTCCTGCTCGGCAAGCAGGTGAATCCAGGCTGGAAGTGATCGAAGGGCAAAGGGCAAAGGGCAAGGGCAAAGGTCAAAGGGCAAAGGTTGAAACCTTCATGTCTTCACCCAGTATCGCAACCGTAGCGGCGGTATCGACGACTTCGCTCACGCGCAACCAGAAGCGCGGCTTCATCGCTGCGTGGGGCGGCTGGGCGCTCGACGGCATGGATGCATCGATCTATGCGCTGGTGCTCGTCCCGGCGTTGACGGAGCTGTTGCCCAGCTCCGGCATCGCGGTCAACCAGGGCAGCGTCGGGTACTACGGCAGCATCCTGCAGGCGATGTTCCTCCTTGGCTGGGGTTTGTCGATGGTCTGGGGTCCGATCAGCGATCGTGTCGGGCGTGTGCGCGCGCTGATGCTGACGATCCTCTGCTACTCGCTGTTCACGTTTCTCTGCGGGTTGACGAACAACATCTGGCAGCTTGCGATCCTCCGCGTGCTCGTCGGCATCGGGATTGGCGGTGAGCAGCCGGTCGGGGCAGCCTACCTGGCGGAAGAGTTGTCCGAGAGTCAGCGCAAGATCGGCGCAGGCTTGATGCACACCGGGTATTACTTCGGGTTCTTCTTCGCCTCAGTTGCCAACTACTTCATCGGTGCCAACTACGGATGGCGATGGATGTTCCTGTTCGGCGGGATACCCGCGTTGCTCATCGGCTTCATCCGCTACGGCGTGCGCGAGTCGACGAAATGGCAGGAGCGCTTCGGTCAGGACGTTCGCAAACGGCCCAAGATGCGAGACGCCTTCGCCACGATCTTCTCGCCAGCGTACAGGCGGAGAACGCTGGTCATGTCGGGTCTGTTTCTCGCGTCCATCATCGGACTGTGGGCTGGATCGATCTATGTGCCCACGGCGGTAACACAGGTCGCGGTGAGAACCGGGTCTGCGCCCGCCGATGCGGCGCGACTCGCGTCGTACGGCGGGATGCTGCTCGCGTTCGGAACGATCGTCGGCTGCATCGTCGCGCCGTTCCTCGCCGAGCGGGTGGGGCGGCGGCGCGCGATGGCAGTCTTTTTCGCGATCATGGGCGTCAGCATCGTGGTCTCGTTCGGGTACGTGTTCTATCTGAGCACGGCAGCGTTGGCCTGGTTCTACGTATGCGTCTTCTTCCTCGGCTTCGGTGGAGCAAACTTCGCGCTCTACACGCTGTGGCTGCCCGAGCAGTACACGACGGACTGCCGCGCGAGCGCGATCGCGTTCGTCAGCTCTGTGGGCCGGTTCGTCGGCGTTGCGATGGTGTTCATCCTCGCGAACGGGATTCGCTCGTACGGCAGCCTGGGTGTTCCGGTGGCCGTCACAGCGGCGGCGTTCGTTTTCGGATTACTGCTGTTGCCACTTGCCGATGAAACGCGAGGTAAATCGTTGCCGGCGTGATGTTGGTGGTCTTCAGTCCGCAGTCCTCGGTCTTCAGTCATAACCGGCGACCGTGGACCGTGGACCGAGGACCGAGGACCGATCTACAGATTCACCAGGGCGAGCACGTCGCGCGCGAGTTCTTTGCGCGCCTCGGCGTAAATCGGGCTGACGGCTGACGCGAACGATTTTTGTTGGTCGGCCGTCAACTGGACGATCTCGCCGCCGACCTTCCTGATCGCTACCACAGCATCCTCTTCTTCCTTCACGTGCAGATCGCGCTGGAACGCGATCGCATCGCGAACCGCGTCGCGAAGTTCGTGCTGCAACGCCTGCGGCCATCCGTCGAACGCCGGCCGGTGCACGAAGATTGGTCTCGAGACATAGAAGTGATTCGTTGCGGTGTGGAATCGGTGGAACTGATGAACGCCGTACGTCACCGTGTTCGAGAACGGATTCTCCTGCGCGTCAAGCTTGCCGGCTTTGATGGCCACGAGAGCCTCGGAGAGATCCATGATGCGTGGCTCGGCGCCGAGGAGCTGAAACGTTCGCTCCTGGATCTTGCTCGGAAGCACGCGGATGCTCATCCCCTTCATGTCCGCAGGAGTGTGGATCGATCTCACGCGATTTGAGACGTGGCGGAAGCCGTTTTCGAAGTAGCCGACGATCCTGAAATCAGTATTTGCTTCGATGCGCGTCGTGAGCGCGCGACCGAGCGCCCCGTCCATTGCCGCACGCGCCTTCGCTTGATCGGAAAACAGGAACGGAAGGTCCACGACGCCGAGCGCGGGGATGCGGTCGGTGAGGTAGCTGCTCGATTGATAGCCGAGCGTGATGACTCCGCTCTCAACCAGCCAGAGGATGTCTTCGGCGCGATACCCGAGGTCCAGGATGTTGTAGACGTACCTGACCTCGATCTGATCGCCGAACTTCGCCTCGAGCCGATCGCCCATCTTCTTCAGCGCCACGCTGAAGCCCGTCGTCGCAGGTCCGTAGCCGCCCATGATGATGCGGATCGGACGCTTCGATTGCGGTGACGACGCCGGGGTCTGGGCTGAGAGCGGACGAGACGATGTCAGGCCGCTGCCGATCGCGGCCGCTGTAATCAACGCCGAGTCTCTCAGAAAGCGTCGTCGGGACGGTTTCATTGGTGATTAGTGATCTCTGATTGTCGATTCGTTTGAGATTTTCGATTATTGACTGTCGATTGCCGTGATTCTACCGAGATAGCGTCTATTCAACAATCCGAAGTCGACAATCACGAACTAATCGGGAATCAATAATCGCCAACTCACCAATGCTCAGGATTTTAGATATCCTATCGCCCGTGTTTCACCACCTGAGACGTACGGCAGTAGCCGGACTTGTCGCGACTGCGGCCTGGCTGCTCGCTGGTTCGTCAGCCGATGTCGCGGCCGCGCGCGGCCTTCCGCAAGGCGGACAGACGAGCATCGCCGCGCCCGGCGGGCTCGAAGTGCTTCAGCTTCGTCCGAACTTCTTCATGATCGCCGGGGCCGGCAGCAACGTCGGCGTGCAGATCGGCGAAGACGGAGTGATCGTGATCGATGCAGGTTCGTCGGCGAAAGCGGCCGACGTGCTGGCTGCGATTCAGAAGCTCACGCCTAAGCCGATTCGCTACATCATCGACACCAGCGCCGATCCGGATCACGTCGGCGGCAACGAGACGATCTCGAAGGCCGGGCAGACGCTCTTCACCGCGCCCGGATCGATCGCATTGCCTGGCAACTTCCTCGGCGGCGTCGCGTCGATTCTGTCTGCTGAGAAGGTCCTGACGAGGATGAGCGCACCGACAGGCCAGGCATCCCCGTATCCAGCCGCCGCATTGCCGACCGAGACCTTCGACCAGGCGCGGAAGTACATGTTTCTCAACGGCGAGGGGATAGAGGTCCTGCATC
>Ga0247825_10001435_pt1 | contig 15660 bp, 13 predicted proteins | sample 13C_Vanillin_Day_FD_194413 | JGI IMG/M metagenome (GOLD analysis project Ga0247825, IMG submission 194413) | Soil microbial communities from agricultural site in Penn Yan, New York, United States - 13C_Vanillin_Day48 | ecosystem: Environmental > Terrestrial > Soil > Agricultural land | place... | reverse complement strand
GGGGAGCGTTGACCAGGTTCACGCTCGGATTCGCCCGGCTCTCGAAGCCGTCGCTGCGAAAACTGGAGGGACGGGCTGCCGCAGGCGCGGTGCTCTTCGGCTCAGCCGGTGCCGCCGGACGGCTCTGCTGGGCCTGGAGAGGCTCCCGTGAGGTGCTAACGGGCTGAAATCTCTCGGAAACCTTGGTGGCCACGGCGGAACTCCTGATGTGAGGGTGTGTATGCCTTAGTTATCGTAAGTAGGGGTATGTAGGTTGCGTGTCGCCATCATCTTTTTGCGAAATTGACCGAGTGGCGGTGCTGGGTGACGTTGAAACCCCTGTGACGACTCCGGAGAGCGGTACCGCCACGAACCCCCAGCGGCACGCCGGCATGGTGCGTTGGCTGCACCCGGCGCAGTTTATCCGAACCAGCATGGACGCGATCGTCGCGGCCGTGTTCGGGGCTCGTGCGGACCAACGGCTCATCGAGTCCGTGGTGCGGCCCCAGGAGCCCTACTTCGACTACTCGCAGGTGGAGGACGAGAACGGCAGCTTCTGGCTGGACTATGTGGCGGACACGGGAGACGGCTGGGACTCCACCTATTGCATCGCCCGGTTGCTGGCGCTGCCGAAGATGGAGCTGAAGACTCACGGGGGGGCTCCTCACATCACCCAGCGGGGCCGCATCCTCATCTTCGGGGGAGATGAGGTGTATCCGGGCGCCAGCCGGGAGGTCTACGAGGAGCGGCTGATCCAACCCTACGAGGCGGCCATGCGCCGCTCGCACCCGCCGAGCCCGGACCTGTACGTCATTCCCGGCAACCACGACTGGTACGACGGGCTGGCGGCCTTCATGCGCCTGTTCTGCGCGCACCGCTGGGTGGCGGGCCGGCGCACGCGGCAGAGCCGCAGCTACTTCGCGCTGAAGCTGCCGCAGAACTGGTGGCTGCTGGGGACGGACGTCCAGCTCGACAGCGATATCGATGTGCCTCAGGTGGAGTACTTCCGCTCGGTGGCGGCGCTCATCGGACCGAAGGATCGCGTCATCCTCTGCAACGCGGAGCCCGCGTGGGTGCGCGCCACCGTCGCGAAGCGCAGGCGCGGCTATCTGGAGAACAACCTCGATTACCTTCAGGAGAAGGTGCTGGGCAAGCGCATCAGCGTCTTCATCGCGGGGGACCTGCACCACTACCGGCGTCACGAGGATCCCGAGGGGCGGCAGAAGATCACCGCCGGAGGAGGTGGCGCGTTCCTGCACCCGACCCACGCCCCGGAGGCGAAGGTCCTGCTGGACGGCTACGTGGAGAAGAAGAGCTTCCCGGATGAGGAGACCTCCCGGAGGCTGGCGCGGAAGAACCTCGTGCTCATCCGCTACAGCCCTCTCTTCGGGCTCATTACCGGCGCGCTGTACCTGCTGCTGGCGCTGGCGGCCTACGCGGAGGTGGGCCAGCTGGGGCTCTCGCGATTCCCAGAGGTGCTGTCGGCGGTGGCGCACGCCATGGTGCTCCGGCCGCTGACGCTGGTGATGGGCGTGGCCACCGTCGGGAGCATGGTGGCCTTCGCGGACGTGGCGCTGGGCCGGTGGCGGCTCCTCGCGGGGACATTGCATGGGATGGCCCACATCCTGGCCGCCTTCTTCTGCGCCTGGGGGGCTGCCTATCTCACGACCAGCGTGCTGGGCGTCTGCCCCGAGCTGGCCCCCGATGGCCTCTCCTGCACGGATGGGTGGCTGCACCTGGCGGGCAAGTTCCTGCTGAACACCGTCCTCACCTTTATCGGGGGCTTCCTCGTAGGGCCCTTCGTCGTGGGCTTCTACCTGTGGATCAGCGTCAACGTCTTCCTGGCCCACTCGAACGAGGCGTTTGGCTCCCTGGCCCTGCCGGACTGGAAGAACTTCCTGCGCCTGCGCATCGACCCGGACGGCAGCCTCACGATCTTTCCCGTGGGCGTCGAGCGTGTGCCGCGCAAGTGGAAGAAGACGCACGCCGGGCCCTATGCCCCCGCGTACGAGCCGGATGATCCGCGGGCCACGGACCCTCACCTCATCGAGGAGCCCCTCCGGATCCGCTGAGGCGGGAGGCGCCGGGGCTCACTTCTCCGGGGGCCGCTGGCGCAGCAGCCCCTCCTGGGACACCGAGGCCACCAGGCGGCCGTCGCGGGTGAAGATGCGCCCGTGAGCCAGCCCGCGCGCGTTGCCGGCCCAGGGGCTCTCCATGGCGTACAGCAGCCAGTCGTTCACGTGCAGGCTGCCGTGGAACCAGAGCGTGTGATCGAGGCTGGCGATCTGCAGGCCGGGCTGCATGACGCTCAGGCCATGCGGCAGCATCGCGGTGGAGATGAGGTTGAAGTCCGAGGCGTAGGTCAGCAGGTACCTGTGCACCTGGGGATCCTCTGGCATCTCGCCGTTGGCCTTGAACCACACGTACTTGATCGGCTCGGTGGGCTGGGGCGCGAACAGATCCCGCGCCGCGACGGGCCGCATCTCGATGGGCTTGTCGCCGAGGAACTTGTCGCGCACCCGCTCGGGGATGCGGTCGGCGTGGCGGCGCAGCAGCTCGATGTCCGTGGACAGCCCCTCGGGTCCGGGGACCTGGGGCATCTGCGCCTGGTGGGTGACGCCCGGCTCCTCGCCCTGGAAGGACGCCATCATCGTGAAGATGGGCTCTCCCTTCTGGATGGCCACCACGCGCCGGGTGGTGAAGCTGCCGCCATCACGCACACGGTCCACGGTGTAGACCACGGGCAGGCTGGCATCGCCGGGGCGCAGGAAGTAGCCGTGCAGCGAGTGCACGTGCCGCTCGGGTGACACCGTCTTGCTGCCGGCCGACAGCGCCTGGCCCAGCACCTGCCCGCCGAACAACTGCCGGAAGCCGAGGTCCTGGCTGCGGCCACGGAACAGGTTCTCCTCGATGGGCTCCAGCTCGAGGAGCGCCAGCAGATCCTCCAGGACTCGGCTCATGGGTGGCGGACCTTACACCCAGGGAGCCCAGGGCAGGGGGCCGATGCAGCGCTTTGCTCTGGGGGCCTGCAACCGTCAGGTGCCGGCGTCGCCCGGGGGCGTTCCGCCATCCATGTCCCCGGGCGCGCCACCGGTTCCCTCCGCAGCGACGTCAGCCTCGCCCTCACCCGCGCCTGGCTCCTCCGTGCCGTTGGGGGCCACCACTTCACCGATGATGGGAGTGCCGCCCTCCTCGGGGGTGAAGTCCAGCCTCTCCAGGAAGGCCTGGCCGGGCAGGCGGAAGTCCATGGCCGTCATCCGCTCCTGGCCCTGCTTGTCCACGATCTGCTGCGCGATCGAGCCCGCATGGACGCGCTGGTCCGAGAAGAGGACGTAGACCTTGACCGGCCCCTCCTGCGTGGGCACGCGGAAGCTCGTGTTGGAGATGGGCTTGCCCGCTTCGCATTTGACGGACCGATTCTCACGGCTCATCGTGAGCTGCCGGATGATGCCGTTCTGCGACACCGTGTAGACGAGGCAGTAGGGGAGCTGCCCCTCGGCGGGGACGACCTCTATCGTCGAGCCGCTCACCTTGCGCAGCTGCGCGCGAGCGGGCGGCCCGCTCTTGCTCTTGTCTTCGGTACACCCTGCGACCAGCACCAACACTGCCACGGCCCATGACCACCGCGTCATGTGTTCCTCCCTCTGGCGTAGAACTTCGCGTCCACGGAGCAGCCTACCCTGGGCATTGCCTTCGAGGGAGGGAGGAGCGTCCGATGGAGAACGTTGGCGCTGGGCAAGGCCCTCAGGGGCGTTGGTAGACGACGATCTGCGGCGTCTCGTCCAGGTAGAGCCCCGTCACCGGGGTCCGCGTGCCGAACGCCTGCCAGGTGTTGAACTCATGCTCGCGGAACTCCTGGTGGTACTGGTACGCGACGATGTCCGCGTCGAAGGGGCTCCATACCGGCTGGAGATCGCGCCGCAGCATCCCGTTCTGCTGGTAGTGCTGGAACGAGTAGCCCGTCACCTCGTGCAGGTAGACGCGCGCGCCCGGCTTCGCGTGCTCGTTGATCCACGGCAGGACGCCCGTCACGTGGCTGGACCAGAACTGGCGCTGCATGCCCAGCGAGGCCGCTCCCGGCAGGCCCCCGGCCAGCTCCGAGTAGAAGCCCGTCCCATACGGGAACACGCGCACCAGCCCGAGGAGCGCCGGTGCCATCAGCAGCGCGAACACGGGCACCGCCACCGCCGCGAAGGGGAGGGTGGGGCGGCGGGGCCTGAGCCGCTCCACCAGCGCCGTGCAGCCACTCACCACCGCCATCCCTGCGAGGATGCCCAGGAAGGGCATGGACGGCATCCAATGCTTCACCCCTCCGAAGTGCGGCACCTGCGGGTGGCTGATGACGACGATGGACGCCACCGCGTTCACGGCCACGAGCAACTCGGACGTGGAGGGCCGGCGCACCCACTCGCGGGTGCTCGCGGGGAGGCTCAGCAGCCCGCGGCCCACCACCGTGAACCAGCCGAACACCATGGGCACGAAGAGGCTCGTGGGCACGGTGAGCGCCGTCTTCACCACCACGTAGCTCAGTGGGAAGGGCGGGGCGCGCATGAGGTCGCCCAGGTAGAACCAGGCGTAGTGGTTGTGCGTGGCGTGGAAGTTCAGGTACCACGCCGTCCGATCCACGGGGTGGTGCCAGAGGTAGGGCCAGTGCAGGTAGAAGAGGATCGGCCCGAGCACCGCCATCGTCACGATGGGGAGCAGGGCCCGCGCAGTGGCGTCGTGGACACGGTGCAGCTCGCGCAGCACCCAGAAGCCGAGCACCGCCAGCCCCACGAAGAGCAGCATGTGCGGGCTCAAGGGAAGAAACTTCTTCTGGAAGCCTGCCGGGCCCAGCGCCACGTAGAGCAACGCGTAGAGCACCGAGACAGCGGCGAACAGGCCCACGAAGCGCCATGCCCACGTGCGCGCCTCGGGTGAGGACTTGCTCTCCTGCCATGCGCGCCACAGAGCGAAAGGAGTGAGCACGAAGGGCAGGAAGAGCGCGTTGTGCTTGGTGCAGAGGGCCAGCCCGAACGCCACCCCGCACAGCACGCCCCAGCGCTGGGACTCCATCGCGCGCCAGAAGCTGTAGACGACGAGCAGCCACATCGCCACCACGGGCATGTCGAAGGCCGCCAGCTCCGCGTTGAAGAGGTGGCGCGGCACGAGCAGGAAGGAGAGGGCGGCGAAGAGCCCCACGGCGCGGCCATAGAGCGCGCTGCCCAGCAGGAAGCTGAGCGCAGGCACCAGGGCCGAGAAGGCCAGCGCGGGCAGCCGAAGCGCCGTGGCGGGCCGCAGCCACCCGAGCCCTTGGTGGAACAGCAGGTGGGACAGCCCGTAGAGCGTCTTCATCAACGCCGGGTGCTCGTGGTTGATGTCCCACGCGCTGACGATGGCCGCGTCCGTGAGGGCCTGCGAGGGCGCTCGGAAGAGGAGCCGGAACCAGCTCGCGTAGCTCTCCGCGGCGGGGAAGTAGATGCCCTCGTCGCGCACGAAGCCCACGGGGCGCTCGACGAGGAGCAGGGCGATGAAGGCCAGCGTCCACAGCCCGAAGGCGATGAGCTTCTCCTGGCGCGTCGCGGGCCGCCCCACCATCACGCGCCCTCCTCAGGAGCCCCGAGCGCGAACACGTCCAGGCACAGCTGCCGTGCCTCCGGGTTGTCCGCCTGCGACCAGATCTTCACCGTGCGCGGCTCTTCCGGCGGGAGCGCACGCTCCGCCTTCTGCAATCCTGGCACGCCTTGCGGCACCACCACATCCAACAGCCGCTCGCCGGTGCGCACGTCATCCACGCCCATGTGGATATTGCTGCGGTGGGGGCTCACGAAGTGCTCGAAGATGATGCCGCCCTCGATGCGCAGCCCCGTGCCGCCCGGCACCCCGTCGAACTCCGCCACCAGCCGGTCCTGCCCGCCGGGCGGGTGCATCCACAGGCAGCGGCGCGGCTCATAGAAGATCTCATGCCACTCCGGCGCCACGTAGAGGTGAGGCGCTCCCGGGCAGCGGTGCGCCTTTCCATCGAACGGGCACGGCCGTCGTGTGCCATCCGGAGACTCCAGATAGACGCGGGCGCGGGCGTAGGCCTCGGAGGCCACGAAGCGGCGAGGCCGGTACCGGCCATTCGAGTAGAGCGTCAGCGTGAGGTTCCCCGCCTGGAAGGGCTGCCCCACCGCGGTGCGGCCCGGGAGGAAGGCTTCGAGGAACTCCTCCTCCTTCGTGCCCGGCAGCCGCGGCTGGCCCAGCACCCAGATGCGCGGGTGCGCGCTCAGGTCATCACGGTCCGAGCCGAAGTAGCCGTACACCGGCACCTCCGGCGGCAGGTACAGGCGCGCGCGCTCCGCCCACCAGGGGAAGAGCAGGACCGCATCGCCCGGGCGCAGCTCTGCCTTCAGCCGCTCGCTGATGGCGCGGTCATCCGCCTCCGAGGGGAGCCGCCCTGGCAGCCGCGCGTAGAAGAGCAGGCACAGCAGCGCAACGAGGACGAACACCCCGAGCTCGATCAGGGGGAGTGCTGAGAGGAGCGGCCTAGGACTTCGCAAGGCGGATCTTCTGCTCGCTCTTCTCGCGGCAGAAGGTGCAGAAGGTGGGCTCGCCCGCGGCGAACGAAGGCGTCCATGGCGGATACATCGAGCAGCGCGGATCCAGGCAGTGGTGCAGCTCCCACAGGTGCCCCAGCTGGTGCAGCGCGTGCCGCGACACTGCCTTGTAACCCACCTCCAGGTCCTTGTACCCGTGGCTGGTGATGATCGCCTTGTCCTTGCCGAACCGCGAGAAGCCGTTCGTGGGCGCCGTGCCGCTCGGCAGCTCCCGCTCCTTCAGCTTCCGGGACGTGAGGTAGAGCACCTTGTCGTCCTTGTAGGCCCGCACGCCCTTCACCGCGTCCAGCACCTTCTCGGCATCCAGCGGCTCGGGCAACCCCGCCGGCAGCTCGAACTGGCCGGAGTGCTCGCTGCCCACGCCGAACGCCGTGTAGAGCGTGCGGCTGAACTTGGCCAGCTGCTTGTCATCGTACGAGTCCAGCGTCACCACGCGAATCACGGAGCATCACCTCGGCGGCAGGGGGCTCGCCCGGCGGACAGGTACCCGCCGCGGGCCGGCGCGACTTACTCGGTCTCTCCCTCGGGCTTCTTCTTCGGCGGACGGCCGCGCTTCTTCGGAGCGGCCGGTGCGGCGGCCTCACCCTCGGGCTTCGGCTTGGGCGGACGGCCCCGCTTCTTCGGAGCGGCCGGTGCGGCGGCTGCGGCCTCTCCCTCGGGCTTCGGCTTGGGCGGACGGCCCCGCTTGCGCTTCGGAGGCTCTCCCTCCGCTCCCGCCTCCCCGGCTGGCGCGTCCTCCGCCTTCGCGGTCTTCTTGCGAGCCTTGGGAGCCTCCTCCTCCTCGCCCCCCTCCTCGGCGCCCTCCTCGGAGCTGGCCTCCTCCTCCTCGGGCGGCGCCTCCTCCTCGTCGGGCGGCAGGTCCAGGTCGCCGTCCAACCCCAACAGCCCACCATCCAGCCCCAGATCCTCGTCATCCTCCCCGCGCGGCTTGAACTCGGCCACGGTGCGCTTGGGCCGCTCGCGGCCCGGCGGGAAGAGGACGATGTCGATCGAGTCCTCGGCGTTGACCTCGGGGATGTTCAGCGCGGCGGCCACCTCGGACACCAGCAGGTGGCGCGCGTTGTCGTACAGCTCGCGCTCCTTGGTGGGCAGCGGCCGCAGCTCGCTGAGCACCTGCAGGCCCTTCACCACCTCGGCCAGCCCCAGGATCCCGCCCTGGGTCATCCGGTCCAGGTTGGTGCGGGCCCGCTGCTTCCAGTCCAGGTCCGCCTTGTCGCTGTCCGAGCGGAGGAAGGAGTAGATCTGCTCCACCTCCTCGGGCGTGGCCACCTTGCGTACGCCAATGGTGGCCACCTTGTTCTGAGGCACCATCACCACGGCGCCATCCTCTTCCCGGCGCATGGTGACGAAGGTGAGCTTCTGGCCAGCCACTTCCTTTACGTCGATGGCCGAGACGAGGCAGACCCCTTGATTCGGGTACACCACCCGGTCACCGACCGCGAGCTGGAGTCCTTCAGCCATGTCCCCCTCGTGTTCGAGAGCAACGAGCGCGCAGAGGCCGGTCGTAGCACCGAGCGGCCCCGGACGCTACGACATTACCGGCCCGGTGCCGCAGAGAGCGCTTCCGAACGCTGCCCTGCCAACAGGCCCTGCATCACCTCATGCAGCCGGGCGTCCACATGGGCGTCGAACTCGGCCTCGGTCGGCTCCCCCTCCGGCAGGGGGGCTTGCTGCGAGGTCAGCCCAGCTACGGCCACCACCGCCGTCCCGAGCACCAGGAGCGTGAGAAACTTCTTCATAAGGAGATCTCCCCTCGCGCCCGCAGAAGGCGGGCCTCATGCGCGACAGGGTAGGGGAGGCGCCCGGTTGATCAATTTTTCGGCTACAGGATGCTCCACATTGCTACAGGGAGCCACACGGTGCCAGGGAGTCAACAGCCGTGGGGCTGGGGGCCGGCCACGGGGTGGACCTCGACGGAGAGCGCGCCGACGTTGTCCTCCCGGTCATCGTCCGGGAAGGAGAAGCGCAGCCAGGACGCGCCGGTGACGCGGGTGGCGCGGCCCGTCTCCACCACTCGCGCCAGCCCCGGCTTCCAGGCCCCCCCTTCCTCCGTACCGCAACCGCCATTCTGGATGACGAGGACCCGGCCCACGGCCTCGCTCTCGGCACCCCGGGTGCGCGCGGGCCGGGGAGTGTCGCGGAGGCGGACCTCATAGGTGGTTTCGGCATCCAGGCCCTGCAGGGTGAAGCTCTCGCCGGGACCGGGCGTCAGTGCGTGCTGGCGCGCATCCATCATCACGGTGGCGCCCGTGCCGCTCGCCGTCTCGCGCACGTGGACGCGAAGGTTGCCCTGCGTGTTGTGGCCGGACGTCTCTGGCACGAAGAGGTAGAGCGCGAAGGCGTTGCGCACCTGAATCTCCTGCGGGCCCAGCACTCCAAAGGACTGCCGCGCTGGGAGCGCCGCGCCGCCCCTCACGAAATAGACGACGGTATCGAGGGGGGCCCGAGCGGCCGGGCCATACGTCAGGGCGCCCTCGGTGCGCAGGGAGTACGTCCTCGAGGGATCCAGACGCAGCTGGGCCGCGGAGGACGGAGGGACGAGGAAGGCATGCTGCGCGGCTCGCACCTCGAAGGCTGGCAGGGGGAAGGTGCCCGCGGTGGAGACCTGGGAGGCGGGTGACGGACCGGAGCCGCCTGCCCGGGACTGCCGGGCGGGAGAGGGGCGCGCCTGACGGAGCTCGGCACGGATGGCCAGGGTGTCGCCCTCCTCGCCCCGGACTCGCTGGCTCCAGGACTCCATGCCGATGGCATGCACCTCGATCAGATGCTCGCGATCCACTGAGAGGGGGATGAGCGTGGGGGTGTGCTCCATCAGGAGCTGCCCATCCACCCAGACGGAGGCGCCCCGAGGCGTGGAGGTGAGCTCCACCGCGAACGTCTTGCTCTTCTCTCCTGTGAGGAGGAGCACGGCGGCCAGCAGCGCCGCGACCAACGGAATGCCACCGAGCAGCAGGGAGGCGGGCGACAGCCACCTGCGCGGAGGGGGGGCGCTCTCCACCTCGGGGGCAGCGACGGGCGGCAGCTGCGAGTACGAGCGGCGGCGAACCGGCTCCTCCGGCAGTCCCTTTCCCCACTGCTCGAGCTGAGCCAGGAAGTCCGGGGGGAGCTTCACGGGCCGCCCCTCCGCGACCAGCTCCGACTCGAAGAGATAGCCCATGAAGTGGGCCAGAGCGCTGGCGGGGAAGTCCGGCACCGCGGTGTGCAGGTACTTCTCAAGCTCCTCGCCGAAGGCCTGCGCGGAGGGAAAGCGCCGCTCGCGCTCCACGGCCATCGCGGTGAGGACGATGCGCTCCAGCTCCGGAGACAGCGCGGGGTTGATGGCGCGAGGGGGAGGGAAGTCGCTGCGGACGATGCGCTGCAACACCTCCAGCTGCTCTCCCTGCCAGGGGAGCTGCCCGCAGAGCAGCTCATAGAGCACCACGCCCGCGGCGAAGATGTCCGCGCGTGCATCCAGCTCGCGGCCCTGAGCCTGCTCCGGCGAGAAGTACAGGTACTTGCCCTGGCCGGCCGTCGCCTCCGTCTCGCTGCGGCTGGCCAGCCGGGCGCGGGCAATACCGAAGTCCACCAGCTTGACCTGGCCCTCGTAGCTGAGCAGCACGTTCTGGGGGCTGACGTCCCGGTGGACGATGTTGAGCGGCCGGCCGTTCTCGTCGAGCCGGTTGTGCGCGTACGCCAGGCCTCGCAGCATCTCGGTGGCCACCCACAGCGCCAGCGGCACGGGGAGCACCGCCAGCCCCTTCTCCCGGGCCTGGCGCGTCACCTTCGACAGCGGCTGGCCATGCACCCACTCCATGGCCAGGAAGTACTCGCCGTCCACCTCGCCGAAGTCGAAGACCTGGGAGATGTTGCCGTGGCTGAGCCCCACGGCGATGCGCGCCTCGTTGATGAACATGGAGACGAAGGCGGGGTTGCCGGCGAAGTGGGGGAGGATCTTCTTGATGGCCACCTGCTTGGTCACCCCAGCGGCAGCCGTCATGCGCGCGCGATAGACCTCGGACATCCCGCCCACCGCGATGCGGTCGAGCAGCTGGTACTTGCCGAACTCATGAGTCTCCGCGGACAGCGGCACCTGTGTTCCCCCGCTCCTTCCGGCGGCTCCGTGTAGCGCTTGCCTCACTGCATGTCCTCTCGCGGAGCCGGCAGAAGCTATCATGCGAGCCTGACTGTTCTGTCCTGAGAGATCGCCTGTGAACCTGCCTGCCCGCTTTCTTGCCCTGACCCTGCTGTTCGTCTCCACCGCCGCGCTGGCGGGTCCTGCTGTTCTGTTCTTCCCAGTCTTGGGACGGCCGGACGGGGTGGTCCTCCAGGGCCGGGTGCTGAAGGAGGCTCCCTCTCGTGGCAGCTCCGTGCTGTCGCGCAACCTGCGCCGGCTGACCGCTCCCAACTGGGAGGGGGCTCCGGTGGAGGTGTCCTTCCAAGGCGTCACCGCCGCCGTGAAGAGCGGGCATGACGGCAACTTCGAGGTGAACCTCAAGCCTCATCCGGGCACCTCGTTCCCCACGGGGTTCGCGGTGGCGGAGGCAAAGGTGTCAGGCGTGACCGCGCAGACGCGCGTCGAGGTCGTTCCGGACACCACCCCCTTCCTGGTCATCTCCGACTTCGATGACACCCTGGCCGTTACACAGGTGGTGAAGCCAGCGAAGCTGATGGAGTCCGCGTTGCTGAAGGACTCGGACACGCAGGAGGTGGTTCCCGGGATGGCGGCGTTCTACGGCTGTCTGAAGATCCCGGGGACGCCGTCGTTCGCGCTGGTGAGTGGCTCGCCTGTCCAGTTCGTGCCGCGGATCGCCACCTTCCTCACCCGCAATGCCTTCCCGTCCTTTGGGATGTACCTGAGGGATCTCGGCCCGGGGACGCTCTCCAACTACAAGCAGCCCGCCATCCGCCGGCTGATGAACCAGTTCCCGCAGCAGGTGGTGCTGGTGGGGGACTCGGGGGAGAAGGATCCGGAGGTGTACCAGCAGATCCGCGAGGAGTTCCCCGGGCGGGTGAAGGCCATCTACATCCGGGATGCGGGGCGCACGGAGGACAAGGAGCGCTTCACTGACATGGTGCTGTTCAAGGATGCGGGGGAGGCCGCCGCGCATGCCGTGAAGAGCGGGCTGGCCGACGCGTCCTGTGTCTCCGAGGCGTTCCCCTCTCCGGCGACCACCGCAGAGAAGACGGCTCCATGAGGAGGGCCGGGCCAGGGGTGCTCCTGGCGGTGCTGGTGCTGGGGGTGGGGTGCCGGGAGGAGAAGCCGGCCGAGCCGCTCAAGTCGCTGGCGCCCCCACCGCTGGCCCCGCTTGCCGCGGACCCGGTGGACGCGGGGGGAGGGGATGACTCCCTTTTCCAGGTCGCGCCCGCGGAGGTGTACGGCGAGGAGGTGCCGGAGGAGGCGCTGAGGCTGGAGCTGGCGGGGGAGGCCGTGCGGCTGGCAGGGGAGACCTTCAAGCCGGTCCAGCCCGAGGAGGCCCAGCGGGTAGCCGAGCGGGTGCGGGGGAAGGCAGTGCTGGTGGTGCCCGACGCGGACACCTTCTTCGCGCAGAGCTCGGAGCTGCTGGAGGTGCTGAGGGACACGGCGGGAGAGGTGTGGCTGACGCACCCGGATGCGGCGGTGGCCTATCGGCTCGTGCTGAGGGATGAGGATGGGTTCCGCGCATGGCTGGCGGAGGTGGCGCCGGGCAAGCTGCGCATCATCCAGCGTGCGGATGGCTTCGAGCTGACGACCAGTGTGGGGAAGCTGCCGGGGGGAGATCCCAATGGTCCCTCGGTCCCTGTGCGGGGGGGCAAGCAGGACATCGCCACATTGCGCAAGGGGCTGGTGCGGCTGAAGGGGCGCTTCAAGACAGCCGAGGATATCTGCCTGGTGCCCTCGTTCGGCACGGAGCTGGCACAGGCGGCGCGGGCGCTGAGCGGTGTGTACACGGCGCCTGGGGAGCCCCTGTTCGACACGCTCTGTCTGGTTTACCCCACACCTCCGCGACGTTCAGACAGGAGGTAGAGGGCGTGGGAAGAAGGAAGGGACCAGCGCTTACTGGCACCCGGTTGTGACGCGCCATACCTTGCCTGCGCGGTGACTTCCCCGCGCGTCCAGGGGGCGCACATCCGCCGGAGGATCCAGATGACCGCTGTCGTCGAAACTTCTTCATCCGCCGAGCTGCCCGCGGGCGGTGCCTTCCTGGTTCAGGAAGTGGGCTCGCTGCGCATCGTGACCCCGGAGCTGTTCACGGAGGACCAGCGCCTCTATCTGGAGACGGCGACAAAGTTCAGCCGTGAGCAGGTGCTACCGGCCGCGGAGCGCATCGAGGCCAAGGACAACGCGCTGCTCAGGGAGCTGCTGCGCCGAGCGGGCGAGCTGGGCCTGCTGATGGTCGACATCCCCGAGGCATACGGCGGGCTGGGGCTGGACAAGACGACCTCCCTGCTGATCGGGGAGGCCATGAGCCTGCTCTCCTCGTGGTCTGTCACCTTCGGCGCGCACACAGGTATCGGTACGCTGCCCATCGTGTGGTTCGGCAACGAGGCCCAGAAGATGAAGTATCTGCCGAAGCTGGCGGTGGGCGAGTGGGTGGCGGCGTACGCCCTCACGGAGCAGGGCAGCGGCAGCGACGCGCTGGGGGCGAAGACGAAGGCCGTGCTCTCCCCCGACGGCAAGTGTTACGTGCTCAACGGCTCCAAGCTCTACATCACCAACGCGGCCTTCGCGGATGTGTTCGTGGTCTTCGCCAAGGTGGAGGGTGACAAGTTCACCGGCTTCATCGTGGAGAAGGATACGCCTGGGTTCACGGTGGGGCCGGAGGAGCACAAGATGGGCATCCGCGGCTCCTCCACCTGTCCGCTGTACTTCGAGGATGCGCGGGTGCCGGTGGAGAACGTGCTGGGGGAGGTCGGCCGGGGGCACAAGATCGCCTTCAACATCCTCAACTACGGCCGGCTCAAGCTGGGGGCGATGGTGCTCGGCGGGATGAAGCTCCAGCTCGAGAACGCGCTGCACTTCGCCCAGGAGCGCAAGCAGTTCGGCACGTCCATCGCGAGCTTCCCGCTCACCCGCGAGAAGTTCGCGCGCATGGCCATGCTCATCTACGCGCTGGAGTCGATGACGTACCGCACAGCGGGGTTGGTGGACGCGCGGCTCACGGGGAGGGATCGATCGGCGAAGGATCACGACGCGCATGTGATCGCCTCGATCGAGGAGTACGCCATTGAATCCTCGATCATGAAGGTGTTCGGCTCGGAGGCGCTCGGGCAGCTCGTGGATGACGCGGTGCAGATCCACGGCGGCGCGGGCTACATCCAGGAGTACCCGGTGGAGCGCGCCTACAGGGATGCGCGCATCAACCGCATCTTCGAGGGCACCAACGAGATCAACCGGATGCTCATCACCGGGCTGCTGCTGAAGCGCGCGGTGAAGGGCGAGCTGCCCCTGTTCGCGGTGGCGCAGTCCGTGGAGGAGGAGCTCACTCAGGGAGCATTGCCGAGAGCGCGCCGGGAGGATGCACTGGCCGCGGAGGAGCAGGCCGCCGAGTTCCTCAAGCGGATGGCGATCTACGGGCTCAAGGTGGCGGCGGAGACGTTCGGCACTGAGTTGGAGCAGCACCAGGAGGTTCTCGCGGGGCTGGCGGACGTGGTGATGGATGCGTTCGCGCTGGACTCGTTGGTGACGCGCACGCGTCAGAGTGTCTCCGACGGGATGCTGAACGTCACGCGGGTGGCGATGACGAGGCTGTTCGCGATGGAGGCGATGACGCGCTCCTTCGATCGCACCCGGCGTGCGCTGTGCAGCTCGGCTCAGGGAGAGGCGCTCCAGCAGCACCTGGCCAGGGTGGCTCCGCTGCAGCTCTTCACGCCGTACAACCCCGCCGAGCTGCGCGAGCAGGTGGTGACAGCGCTGGAGAAGACCGGCGGCTACCCGCTGTCCGCGGGTTAGGAGCTACAGGACGTAGCGGACGAAGTCGTACGCCCTGCGGAACCCCATCTTCTGGAAGATGGGACCCGACGTGCTCGGGAGGGCGTGCACCGTCACGAACGAGAGCCCCATCTCCCGGAGGGTCTCCAGCCGTTTGCGCACCAGGCGCAGGAAGACTCCCTGCTTCCGGAACCCGGGGAGGATCGCGCCCTCGCTCAGGTGCGCGAACTCGTCGAAGAGGTGCAATGCGGCGATCCCCATGGCGGTCTCGTTGGCTCGGGCCACGTACTCCAGGATGCCATGGCCGGTATCAAAGGCCTTGCGCTGCCTCGCTTCACGCATGCGAGCAGCCAGCTCTGGCGGCACGCTCCATACCGCCTGGTGGACGTGGAGCCACTTGTCGAGGTTGTGCTCGCCGAGCAGCTCGATGTCGATCCGCGGCTCCGTGCTCGAGGGGGCCACAGGGAGAGAGAGCTCGGAGAGATGGGCCGTCAGGCCCCAGGAGATCGCGGCCTGCTTGAAGCCAGCGGCCAGGAGCCTCTCGCCCATGTCGAGAGGCCTCGTGCGAGGGCCTACTACCCAGGAGCAGCGCAGCCCCTTCGACTGATAGAGCCGGAGGGTCTGGCGGATCTGCTCGTCCACCTCCGCCTCCGCCGAGATGTTGCAGCAGACGGCGTTCCTCAAGGGGTTGTTGAGAGAGGGGGTGACGATCTGGATCCAGGAGGGGGTGATGATCACCTCACTGTCGTAGATGCGAGCAAACCCCTCGTAGAGGGAACGCTCAAGCCAGGCGAGGCGCCGATCCATGTCGAGAATGGTGTCCCGAAAAGCCATTCACTGCGAGATCCTGTCACCTTCCTCCCCGCTGAGGCATCTAACAGGCATGAGGACCGAAAAGACCCCAGCAGCCGGGCCTTCGAGCGCAGGCCTCCCCTCGGATGAGGAGATCGCCCGGCGCGTGCGCTCCGGCGAGACGATGCTCTTCGAGGTGCTGATGCGCCGGCACAATCAGCGCCTCTACCGGACGATCCGCTCCCTCTTGAAGGAGGAGGCCGAGATCGAGGACGTCATGCAGCAGGCCTACGTCCAGGCGTTCACCCACCTGGACCAGTTCGAGGGCGGTGCGCAGTTCTCGACCTGGCTCACGCGAATCGCACTGAATGAGGCGCTCCAGCGCCTGCGTCAACGCCACCGGTGGGTGGCGATCGACGGTGG